>Ga0208825_1000533_pt1 | contig 35484 bp, 26 predicted proteins | sample AD_UKC113_MetaG_FD_184450 | JGI IMG/M metagenome (GOLD analysis project Ga0208825, IMG submission 184450) | Active sludge microbial communities of municipal wastewater-treating anaerobic digesters from Hong Kong - AD_UKC113_MetaG (SPAdes)... | ecosystem: Engineered > Bioreactor > Anaerobic >... | reverse complement strand
GCGCATGGACAAAAAGAAGGAATGAGCATAAAAAGAAAATTGAATGGAAGTTTACAAGGAAGAATGCAGATGAGAAAATGTCAAAATATTATGTGGAATAATTAAATGGTCAGGACACTAGGGAGCCTGGATTTAAAAAGAGAAAAGGTAAGTTTTTAAAAAAGTTGTAGAATGGATTGAGGAAGAAAATACCGAAACATCCTTCTGAAAATCCATACATTTGTAGTCAATGCTATAATAATCTGTTACAAAGAGAATTAATCCCTGTTGTTGATCTCTTTTTTAGAACTTGCTTCTTTTAAATCCTCGGAGTTAAATTTTTCTGCTTCAAACTCCTCGGCCTCAAATTTTTCCGCTTCGAAGCTTTCCGCCTCAAAGTCCTCTCCGTCATAGCCTTCTTCTTCAAATTCCTCGTTTTCAACTTCTTCCGAATCATTTTCCCCATTATCAGTGCTTTTCTTTGTTCCACTTTTAATGTCTTCAAGAACTTCTCTAAGTTCCTTTTTAATGTTATACTTTCGGTAGAAATGGGTCAGTATATTTGAAACATCCCTTTCGAGAATTTCGTCGGCGTGAGGATGGTCAGGAGTTACGTACTGAGGCCAGTCAATAAGCTGGACTCCGTCTTCGGATACAAAGATGTTATATTCGCTTAAGTCGGCATGGATGACTCCAAGGGAATAGGTTATCTTTACCTGCTTGAGGATCTCATCAAGGTACCACTCAGGGGCAACCAGCTTTGTTTTTGAGAGCAGGCTGCCCTTTGCAAGTTCCATGACTATGGCGTGCCTGTTCTGGTCGAGAGGCTTTGGGACAGACACCTGTGGGTAAAGCTTGCTCATGATCTCATATTCCCGCTGGGCTGCAAGCCTGGCCGCGTAAATCCAGGAAAAGTGCTCTCTTTCGCCGAGGTGCTCACGTACCCTTTTTATTTGCTTGAAACTGGTCCTGCCTTCCCTGTGAAATTTGATTATGACCGGAAAAGGTTCCCCTATCGCAAGCTCAGGCTGCCGGACTGCTTCAAAGATGACAGACTCTTTGCCTACCCCAATTTCATCCCCTATGGCACTGATGCTTTTTCTTTTTACAAAGGCGTTGAGAGCAAGGGCATCATACCCCTCAAAGTAAATCTGAAAACCCTCATAAGGCTGGGTGGTTCTGACAACAAGCTTATCCCGCACAAGCTTTTTCAGCCTGTACTCAAGCTTATCAAAGGGAAGTTTGGTGTATTTATTTAGCTCTTCTATCGGCACCCACTCAAAATGTTTCATCCCTGTCTCGATGCCTGTAAGTACCCTGAAATCCTTTGCATCGAGTTTATTGAAAACTTTTAGCACTTCGTCGATCATCCTATCCTGTTATACATATCACCCTCGATATTTAAATGAATGTCATGAATAAACTTACAAAAGGTAATTCGATAAAAAGTTGAGACGCCAGACAGGCTGGCGGTGATTCTTATTGTTTTTATCGTTATGGGTGAAGGAAAGAGACCACGATCATTATTCCATATGCCCCCAGAAGCTGTAATCCTTCAAACCAGTTGCTTTTGCCGTCTTCGATAATGGATTTGACGATAAGGACGGAAGAGACTATGCAGGCAAGTTCGAATGTGGTGAAAATCAGATTCATCGGTGTCTCGAAGAAGTAACTTGTGAACACGAGGACCGGCACGACAAACATGGCTATTTGAGTTGTCGAGCCGATTGCGATCTGGAGAGACAGGTCCATCCGGTTCTTGACTGCAATTGTGATTGCAGAAACGTGTTCTGCGGCGTTTCCTATAATTGCTACGAAAATCATACCTATAAACAGTTCCGTCCAGCCGAGGCTTTCAGCCAGCGGCTCTATGGAACCGACCAGAATTTCACTCATGACAGCAACTGCAACGGTTGATGCAAGAAGAATAGTAACAGATTTTTTTACGCTCCATCTGGCACTGCATTCTGTCGTGTCAGCGGTGTACAGGTGCCTGTGGGTGCGGAGCGAGAAAAGAAGGCTCGCAAGATATGACACAGCCATGATGACCGAAACTGCAATGCTCAGGGTCTCTATTACCATAACTGAAGGGTTTTCTGAAGTCAGAACGAAAACAGCCGGCATGACAATTGCAGCAGTTGCAAGAAACAGAGTTGAGGCGCTGGTCCTGGCTGCTGTCGTATTGAATGTCTGTTCATCTTTTCCAAGACCTCCGAAGAAAAACGCCATACCCAAAATCAAAAGAAGGTTTCCAATGATGGAACCGGTAATGGACGCCTTTACCATCTCAGTAAGTCCTGCCTGCAGGGCAAAAACACTTATGATTAATTCTGTTGCGTTCCCGAAGGTGGCGTTTAACAGCCCGCCCAGAGCCGGACCTGTATGTACCGAAATTTCCTCTGTCGATTCACCGATAAATTTTGCAAGCGGTATAATCGCAAGCGAAGCTAAAATAAAGATTAACATGGGAGAAAAGTGCATATATTCTGCGAACAGACTCAGCGGTACAAAAATAAGAAGAGCTAAGAATACATTTTCCATTTTGTCTGTTTTTTTCATAATAACAAACCTCAACTGCCACGCCAGAGTGTTACCAGAGGCAACTTCGAATACCAGCCTTTTTGATCATTTTTGTTAATAACAGGGTTGAGAAATATGTCTTTATCCCTCAAGCCAGATAAAGAGAAAAGGAAACCGAAGGGGCTTCCTGTAAAGTTATCGAATAATATATTATTTCCACCTATACTATTTCTATTTTTTTCAAAGAATGTGAGAACTTATCAGAGAAAAGGGATTAAAACATACGAATAATCAACTTTCTAAGCTAATCTTTTGTGATTGGAAAACAAGATATACCAATTTATCATCATTATATATGGCAATTTAGATGTTTGGATTGGGAGCTTTTCATCCAAGAATAGAGCAGATCATCCTCAACCTTTTGGCTCTGTTCTTTCTTTTAGTTTTTGGGCTGGTTGTTGTTGGGGCTGTTCTCAAAAGTTCGATAATTTATAGCCAGATTTGAAAATTCCTGGCTTTTCATTTATTTTTCGTAACTATTCAGGTAGCCTTTAAAAGGCTACAATTTTTCCTCTTTTCGAGGAAAAATTGGATATAAATTGAATCCTATTTCGTTTAGCATGAAAGTACTCTCAAGTACTTTCATTCTTTGGGCATGTTATTCGAAGAATATCATGTGCGTTTTGTTATTATGCTTACACGCGAAGAGATTCATGTTTTTTGTGCTTCAAACCCTGAAATTCTTGCTTATTTTGTGAGTCTTGAAACTCAAATTAAAGAACTCACTGAAAGATTGATAGCCTTAGAATCTCGTTTAAACCAAAACAGTCGTAACAGCAGTTGCCCTCCTTCTACTGATTATTTTGTCAAAGAAACCTAATCCTAAGAGTCTTCGTAAAAATAGTGATAAAAAACCTGGAGTTCAGGAAGGTCATCCAGGCACAACTCTTGGTATGGTTGATAATCCTGAGTAGGTGATTGAACATTCTTTGACTTTCTGCAAAGAATGTGGATCTGATCTTGAGGATGTTGAAATTAAAGCTTATGAGAGGAGGCAAATCTTTGATATTCCTCCTGTAAATTAGAGCAGAAAAAGAATGTTTCCAGAATTTAGAAGGATTTGAAAACGTTATTAGAGAGAAATTACTGGATTCTCCTGTAGTCAATTTTGATGAAACTGGTATGAAGATTGAAGGGAAAAGGCATTGGCTTCATGTAGCTTCTACTGAAAAATATACCTGTTATTACTCTCATCCAAAAAGAGGATCATAAGCAATTGATGCTATGGAAATTCTTCCAGAATTTAAGGGGACAGCAGTCCATGATGGATGGAAACCTTACAACGTTTATGATTGTGATCACGCTCTTTGCAATGCTCATCTACAGAGAGAACTTACCGGAATTGAAGAGAATTATAAACAGCAGTGGGCTAAGGAAATGAATGAACTGCTCACTGAGATGAAAAAGTATACTGATGAGTGCAAAGAGCAAGTTAAAGAACTGGATTTTGAACAGATTAAAGCGTTAGAAGAAAAGTTTGATGCTGTAATCATGAAAGGAATTGAAGAAAATCCACATTCTCTAAACCTTCAAAAGCAAGGAAAACGTGGTAAGAATCCAAAAACAAAAGCAAGGAATCTGCTGGATAGGTTTATAGAACACAGAGAAAAGGTCCTGAAATTCCTGATAGATTTGAAAGTTCCGTTTGAGAATAATCAGGCAGAAAGAGATATCAGGATGATGAAACTACAGCAGAAAATATCAGGAACTTTCAGAACAACACTGGGAGCGCAAGCTTTCTACAGAATGAGGGCTTATATTTCTACGTTAAGAAAGAATAGTTTACCTGTTTTAGAGGGCATTATAGCGGCGCTCAAAGGAGCGCCATTAACTATACCCTGAATAGTTACAAATAAATTAAACTGGGAATTCCGAATTTCCCTGAAATCTCCAGGGTTGAAATAATCTAGATGATGTTATAGCCTACATTCCGCAGTATTTTTTTGAAAATCAATATTCGAATCTCGCAAGAGAGAAGATCAGCATTGGTAGCCTCATGCAAAAAATCATAGCCACTACCCTTGTTGTTGCTGGAGTTCTATTAAATTAGCATGCAATAATGGCAGATTATTAAAGTGGATAATTATGCGAGGTATTATGCGCAGGATTGTGTGGTCAAACGTTTTCGCAAGTTTTTTAAGCTGTCATTCAGTATTCAATGCGCATGTCCGTGTTAAATCTATACTTTCTCGCCTTCGAGATTCTGGTTTTAGTGCTCTTTCTGGGCTGTCTGCAAAATGCATGGCAGAGAGGCTCCTGGGTAGCCTGGCAACTTATTGCCGGGGCACTCTTCGGCTTGCTGCTGGAATGGGCTACAATCCAACAGCTCGATGCCTACGAGTACGGACGCTTTCTGGTAATGCTTGGGCCTGTCCCTGTGGTCGTTGGGGTGGCATGGGGAACTATCATCTATAGTGTTCGCTCCTTTTCCGATAAAACCAACCTTCCGGAATGGGCACGCCCGGTGCTCGATGGCCTGATGGCTCTGAATATCGACCTTTCCATGGATGCAATAGCCATCCGCCTGGGCATGTGGGATTGGGGGAAAGGTCTTGATCATCAGTTCTTCGGTGTCCCTTACAACAACTTCTGGGCATGGTTCTGGGTTGTGTTCTCATTTTCAGCTAGCCTTCGATTGCTATCGAAGCTCCCCGGCTTCTGGGGACGCTGGCTCTCCCCTGCAGGAGCCATAATCTTTGGCACTGCGGGCGTGCTTATTACAAATGAGCTCATTACCAACATTCCCAGTGACCTGATACATTACACTACTATCGCTGCAGTTTTGGGAGGTGCTTTGCTATTGATTTTGGCATTACGCCCGGAAGTTTCGGTACAGTCTCAGGCTGCATTTGTCTTTCTTGTGCCTCTCGGATTTCATGCTTACTTCCTGATAGCAGGATTAGTTTCAGGTGCCATCCTGGACCCACTCTTTTTGTTAGTGGTAAGTATAGTTATGAGCATAGTAGCAGTTTGGCTTCACCGAGATACTCTAAATTACTGGTATCGGTCTAACAGAGAAAGTAAAACAGAGAAAGCAAGTAATTAGACTACCGACTAACCCCTCCTCTTACAGACCAATTCAGAGGAGCTATGGGCTCAGGGGATAGGGTAAACACTATGCTCAATTATGGCTATTCTCTAATTTCTGTTCCCACTCTAGTATTGCTAACTATACTTATTGTACACAAAAAAGCGGAATCTGAATTATTTTACGCACAAAATATTCTGAAGAAATTGAAAATCAAATGAAATCATTTTTTTGATTCTTTGAATGAGAAAGACCGAAGAAGGTATTCCGCCATAGAAGCAATGAAGTTTGGTCATGGTGGACAAAAATATATAAGTAGTGTACTTGGTTGTCATTTTCAGACTATTATGGCCGGAATCGCTGAACTCCGGAATGGTACAAAGAGATTTCAAATGCTTTCAAATCAAAGGGCATGAATATAACACCACATGTAGTAAAGCAGCTTTTGAAGAAACATGGTTTTGTAGAGAGAAAAATGCAAAAAGCTGTCACAATGAAAGACTGTAAAGACAGAAATGAGCAATTTGAAAGGATTAACGAGTTGAAAGAAGAGTATTCAAAAAGCGAGAATCCTATTATCAGTATAGATGTAAAAAAGAGTTCATAGGTAATTTCTACCGAGATGGTAAAGTTTATTGTACTGAAACAGTAAAAGTGTACGACCACGACTTCAATACATTTTCAAATGGCGTTGTAATTCCACATGGAATATACGATGTAAAACTTAATGAAGGGTACATCACTTTAGGAAACAGTAAAGATACGAGTGAGTTCTGTTGTGGCTGCATTAAAGATTGGTGGGAAAAATTCGGCAAGGAAAATATGAAAATTGTATTTGATGATTATTTGGGGAAATGGAATTATAGAGCTATTCCAGAAGGAAAAACTTGAAGTTATATTTTAATCAATCCTTAGCATGTGCATGGATAACATTCAGAGCAGCAGGACTTTTCGGATAGGTTCTAAATCATATCCTCCCTGTCTTGTATATATTATATACAAGCCACAGCCCAAATATACTGGCGATAACGAAACTGAATGTGCCAAGAAAAGGTACACCCCCGACAAGAGGTCTCATGCGTGTCTGAATGACCAGAGAGGAAGCGACAATCATAGCAGAGATAATCAGGCTGATAGATAAACGATTACTAGCAACATCGATCTCGGACACCATACGGTTGCCTTCCTCGGATTCTAATTTTATTTTTAAATAACCATTTTCAGCATGGTCGAGTATATGTGAGATTTTAGCCGGCGCTTTATTAAAAAGACGCGACCAGCCTGATATACTGCTGCAGGCTTTGCGGGCAAGGTTTTGCGGATAAAAACGCTCTTTCAATTCTTTTTTTGCATAAGGTTCGAGAAGTTCGTTAAAATTTAAATCCGGGCAAATTATGAGTCCGAAACCTTCAACTGCCACTGTGCCTCTGACCAGTAAGGCTATATTATGCGGTATTGCAACCTGATGCTCCCTTAAAATACCTATTAATTCTTCAATTAATATGGAAGCATCAAGTTTTTTCAGAGCCTTGCCATAGTATTTGGAGCGAAAAGATTCAATATCCGCTTTCAGTGATCTTGTGTCTGCATAAGAGTCTATGCAGCCCATATCTCTGAGTAACTCGATAAACGACGTACTGTCTCCTTTAACCAGAGCTACTATGCCATCCAGGAATGTATCGCACATTTCCGATGACAGATGACCTGCCATTCCAAAATCAAGAAAAGCTACAGTCCCGTCTTCCATTATAAGGATGTTTCCGGGATGCAGGTCTGCATGGAAAAAGCCATCTTCAAATACCTGCTGCATGAAAGCGTTTACCACAATAGAAGCAATATTTCTCCGATCAAAGCCCTGCTGATCCAGTAAATCAACATTGCTACCTTTAATACCTTTGATATATTCCAGTGTCAGCACACGTGTACCTGTGTAGTCCCAGTAAACCTCCGGGATATGAACCTGATTGTTCTCCCTGAAATTTTCTGCAAAACGGTCTGCGTTCCAGCCTTCCTGAGTATAATCTATCTCTGCAAGAATACTGTGGGACAACTCGTCAACAAGCTCTATCGGCCGGTATAGTCTTGCCTCTGGCATGTGTTCTTCAACAAGCCTGGCTATACTATGCATGATGTCCAGATCGGATTGAATTACTTCCTTTATTCCAGGCCTCTGGACCTTCACAACAACATCATCACCGCTCTTTGTTTTCGCCCGGTGCACCTGCCCTATAGAGGCACAGGCAAGTGGTTGTTTCTCAAAAGAATCGAACAATTCATCTATGGAATGGCCAAGTTCTTCTCTTATTATTAACTCAACTTCTTCAAACCCAAATGAAGGTGCTTCATCCTGAAGTTTTTCAAACTCAGCAATATATTCCGGAGGAATAAGGTCACGCCTCATGCTCAGCAGTTGACCTAATTTTATGTAGGTCGGACCAAGTTCTTCAAGTATCCTGCGTGCTCTAACCGGGCCGGAGATATTGAGCTTATCTATCTTATCCTTTTTCTTTAATCTGTAGGTCAGGTCCCTGACACTGCCCAAACCGATCTCATTAACAATATACCCGAACCCGTATTTCTGGAGAACCTCAATTATCTGGCCATATCTTTTCAGCATGGCATATCGATTAAGTTTTTTACGTATCATATTGCCATTAGCCTGGAGTTTTTGTGGAGAACACTGAATTAAGTTTTAAAACAAGTATGAATGGCATATTATATATTTTTAGTTATCCCTATTCACAGTTGCTGTCCACAGAATTATGCTGATTTTGAATATTTCCTTAATTAGTTACAAATTTATACGGACATAATAATGAATGCTTAAGCTTTTTAGAGACAAAAATGGAGTTAAGCCATGAAAGTTATAGCAATAAACGGAAGTCCCCGGAAGAAATGGAATACGGCAACCCTGCTGGAGAAAGCTCTTGAAGGAGCAGCTTCGGAGGGAGCAGAGACAGAAATAATCCACCTTTATGATCTCGATTTCAAAGGATGCACAAGCTGCTTTGCCTGTAAACTGAAAGATGGAAAAAGCTATGGTAAATGTGCAATGAAGGATGGTCTGACACCTGTGCTTGAAAAATTGACTGATGCTGATGCAGTGATTCTTGGATCACCAATTTATCTTGGAAACTCTACAGGCGAGATGAGGTCTTTTATGGAGCGCTATGTATTTCCATATCTCGTTTACTCCAACTACATACCTTCGTTATATCCGAAAAATATCCCTGTTGGTTTCATCTACACGATGGGAGCAAAGGAAGAACACTTCGATATTTTTGGGCTCCGGAAAACCATTGAATTAAACGAAATGCTTGCAAAGATGATCTTTGGATATTCCGAATCACTGTGCAGCACCGACACATATCAGTTCGATGACTATTCAAAGTATGTTGCCGACAGGTTTGATCCCGAAGAAAAAGCAAAAAGGCGAAAAGAAGTATTTCCGCAGGACTGTGAGAAAGCCTTTGAGATGGGAGCCAGGTTTGTAAAGCGGCAAAAAGCTCTGGAGACCGACGAGAAATTGAAGAAATAAAATTAGAGTTACTTATCTCCTGAAACCGATTTTGAATTACTATCATATCGATAACTCCGCCAGCCTGTCTGGCGGCCCTTCCTATAAAGCAGAAAGAAAATTGAGATTAAAGAAGAAACAAGAAGAAAGTTGAAAAGAAATATTTTATACAGAGTCAAATCATTTGCTCCCCGGGAGGAAAATTAGCTTTTAAACTCTGCATGTTTGCTATTTCAATTCTTATTTTTGTTTTTTCAACTTTTTGAGACAACCGCTCTCCTGCGTCGAGCGTGACAAGACAGACTCAGTAAAGTGAGTACTGTTGTAAGTGTCAAAGTTATCTGTAATTTATCCCTTTTGCTCCCTTGAATTTAGTTCACTAAAATAAACCCCTAAATTAGTCCTCTTGAGCGAAGCGAAAAGGACGGCGGGCTGTTGCACTTACAGTGCAACTCCCAGAAAATCTTCGATTTCCTGTGATCCCGAATCGCAATTCGGGTGGCGCAACTCGGGCGTGACAATGAATGACTCAGTATAGCTAATGAAGAAGTTGCCTGGGTCAAAGATAGTCGGAATCTATCCCTTATCAGCGCTCTCAATGTTTGATCAGTACAGAACTCCTAAATTGAAGTTTTATCATTTTTTTTTCAGGCAACCCCTTTAATTCCTCTTTTCTGCAGAACAAACCACGCAGCAAGCACCATGGCCCCGCAGCTCAGAGCAATTGTGCCAAGCACCGGGATCTTATCCGCCCACTCAAGCGAGATAAACCACATACCCACAGCCCCGAGAGTAAAGTAGCAGAAGATCAGAAGGGAAGATGCCGAACCTGCATCACGGTCGACCTGTTCGAGCACAAGGTTATTGCTTGGGGGCCGGCTCAGGCCCAGGGAAAACGTAATCAGAAACATGGACAAAGCAAAACTCCAGGGTCCGTGCTGTCCGTTGATGAGAAGGAAAAGCCCTCCCAGGAAAACTCCGGCAAATCCGATCGTCATCAGATGTTTTGAGCTGATGCTTCTCGTCAGCCTGAGACAGGAAAAGGAACCTACCATAAGGGCAAGGGCGTTGAAAGCAAAGAAGTAGCTGTACTTCTGCTCGCTCAGTCCAAACTCATTAACATAAACGGCAGAGGAGCCTGCGATAAAAGTGTACAGAGGGAAAAGGCTGACTGACATTACAAGAACCATAATAATATAGGAGGGGTTAAGCAGCAGCCTGCCGTAGCTGTGCATCATCCGGGACAGAGGAACATCGGAGATTTGAGAGAGAGTTTCCGGAAAACGAAGGACACCGAGTATTCCGATAAATCCCATAACTGCCTGAATAACGAAGATCCACGGCCAGGAAAAGTCAGCCAGGACCCAGCCGCCAAGTACGGGAGCAATCATAGGTGCCAGAGCCATTATAATTGCTATATAGGCAAGAATTCTTTCCCTTTCCTGCCCTGAGAAGATATCCTTTGTCATTGCCATAGACAGTGACGAACTGGCAGCAGCCCCTGCAGCCTGAAGTATTCGGAAGACTATCAGCATGGGAGCATTCGTTGCAGAGGCACAGAGCAGGCTTGCTGCTATGTATACTGAAAGCCCTGCAAGCAGAGGGCGGCGGCGGCCGAAGCGGTCGGAAATAGGGCCATAGAAAAGCAGGAAAAAGCCGTAGGTTACGAAGAAACAGACCAGGATCAGATTGATTATGGACAGGGGCTCATTCCACGTTTCAGCAAGAGACGGGACTGCGGGCAGTATCATATCCGTTGACAATGCAGGAAAAGCGGTAAGAAGAGCCAGAAGCGGCAAAGTCCCTTTCAAATTTCGTTTTAATTTTTCATTGGATTTATCAGTTTTTTGATGAGAATACATAGAAGATCCTTTTTAGCTTTTATTTTTAAACGGCTGCAATAAATTGACTATCAGTACGATGGTTACATACGTAACTAGTCTGGATGGTTATCGAAAGAGTGGAGTTATATATAATGGTTGCGAAGCAAAGGGAGGAAGAAAAAGTCCAGAACCCATTGCTTTAAGTTAAATAAGTTTAACCTGATACGCATATGACAAATCTGAGAAAATACGGAAACCCGCCATTTACTGCAGCCGTCATCCATGGAGGACCTGGTGCTCCGGGAGAAATGGCACCTGTTGCAAGGGAACTCTCAACAAATTTGGGAATTCTTGAACCTCTCCAGACTAAAGCAACTCTTGAAGGCCAGGTAAAGGAACTGAGACATATTTTGAAAGAGCATGGGGCTCTTCCGGTAACCCTTATAGGGTTTTCCTGGGGTGCGATGCTCAGTTATATCTTTGCAGCTCATCACCCTCGATTCGTGAAGAAATTGATCCTAATCGGAAGTGGACCATACGAAGAGAGATATGCTACAAACATATCGAGTACCCGGATAAGCAGGCTGGGAAAAGAGGATTGGGAGAATTTCCGTTCTCTGGACAATATTCTTAATAATTCTACATCTATAGATAAGAATGAAGCTTTTTGCAGCCTGGGGAAATTGATCTCGAAAGCTGATACCTATGACCCTTTGCCTCATAAGGAAGAATTGGTCGGATGCAACTACAGGGTATTCAAAAGCGTATGGGAAGACGCACACGAATTAAGAAGTAACGGCAATCTTCTAAAACTGGGAACAAAAGTCACATGCCCTGTGGTTGCAATTCACGGAGACTATGATCCGCACCCTTTTGAGGGAGTTAAAGAACCCCTGTCCGGAATTTTGAAGGATTTCAGGTTTATTTTGCTGGAAAAATGCGGGCATAAACCCTGGATTGAAAGGGAAGCAAAGGAAAGGTTTTATGACCTGCTGGAAGAAGAAATTCACAAACCGGGCCGTTAATTTAAATATACTCATTCAGAATTTAATTTCACCTTCAGTTATAGAAAAAAGTAGAGAACCAGAAAAATAGAGAACTGATAAAAATAAAAAGTGAGATATTTGATAGAACAGTCACAGCTAATCTATTTCATTGCAGCGTCCGCAACCCTTACATTCCTTCCAGGTCCCGATATTCTGTTTGTGCTCACCCAGAGCATTTCACAGGGAAAAATGGCAGGGGTTGCAACGGCAACAGGTCTGTGCACAGGCATACTCGTTCATACCAGTGCAGCTGCACTCGGGATTTCCGCCCTTGTATATAAATCAGCTCTTGCTTTCGAAATCGTAAAATATGCAGGTGCAGCTTATTTGCTCTACCTTGCGTGGCAGGCTCTCAGGGAAAGCGGAGAACTGGTCTCTTCCACTCCTGTCCGGGAAACCAGTGCCTTTGCTCTATACAGGCGCGGGATTTTTATGAATGTGCTGAACCCTAAAGTTGCTCTTTTCTTTCTCGCGTTCCTTCCTCAATTTGTAAATCTGGAATCAGGAAATGTCCCGGTGCAGATGATATTCCTGGGAGTAGTATTCCTTATACAGGCGTGGATAATCTTTTCCGCAATATCCGTCTTTGCAGGGATGATAGGAGATAAAATAGTAAAGAAGCCAGGTATCGGGAAGTACATTAACTGGGGAAAAGCAGGCATTTTTACCGTGATAGGAGTAAAACTTGCTCTATCCCATAAATGAGCAAAAAAGGAAGAGAGAATAATAACAGGATTTAAAAGAATTCTGTCATGTCACGCTGCTGATTTAACTGAATCATTGAAACTGAGTACTTAAAAAAGTGAGTTTTTATTTTCGGAAAAAGTGTTGTAGAAAATCAGACAGGTTATAACCGGGAAAATTACGATTGATTCAAAACTTACTCGATTCAAAACCATACTTATATGATTGATTTAAAACTATACTTCTATATATAAGAAAAAATTATTTCATATACTATGGCAGACTTTCTTGGGAATTTCCTATCTGGTTTGATACAAAATATTCCATATTTGAGAGACCGCAACATAAGTCCTGAAGTAATGCTTGGGCTATCGATGCATTTGCTCCTTATCGTTTGCTTCATCGGTTTATTTGGTTTGTTAGTAATGAAGTTCATGTGATTGAAGTTCATGTAATTTTCAGTAGAAAGTGACCTTTAAAGGAAAAATAAAAAAATAGAAATTGATGTCTATATAAAAATAATTGATCTCTACAGGGAAGCATTTAATCAAAAAACTGGCTCTGGTCCGGGAAAGAAAAATGCCCCTGAACTATGAGCCATTTGTCCCCCCGTTTCTCAAAGACCTTTGTGATTCTTGCCGGAAATTTCGTCTTTTTTCCATCAATCTTCGACTTGAAAACGGCATCTATGGATGCCCAGGCTGTATTTCCAGCCGCTGAAATAGATGTCCATTTATATTCAAGACCGGGTTCTTCAATCTGAGACCAATCGCGCTCGAACTGAGCCTTAATTGCTTCCGGGCCCACACATTTTTCGTCTGCGCCTGTGCCATACATAACGACATCGGCGTCAGGTGCAAAAAGGGACATTGCACCTTTAAGGTCGTGTTTTGCATAACTTTCGGCAAATTTATCCAGAACATCCCTTACTGCTTTTTCTGTTTCACTGTCTGCTTTCATTACATCTTCCTCATATTTATTAGCTGATTCAGAATAACAGTAAAAAGATTTAAAGATTATTCTTAATCACATTTTTTTATATGTTTTATGGGATTTTTAGAAGTTTTTTGACTTTTTTATCTAAAAAATAACTTCCAGGCAAATATACTGTCACATATTTTTAACTCATTAAAGGTTACATAATTATTAGCTTCTTTAATTAGTTAGACAGAACCGTTGATTACTTTACTCTTATATACAGAGATACCTTTATACATTCCACTGCACCTTTTACATTCAGTTTCTTGTTAATATTATCGATAACCGCCAGTGCAGCACCTAAAAGAGCTAAGAAAGGAACCAGGCGCAGAAAGAAGGTTAAATAGAAGAGGAAGAAATAGCGAGCCGATGGACTTAAAAGGAAAAGGAGAGCAAAAAGAGTTAGATTTGAAGGATAAGTTAAGTAAAGCCAGAGGAAAGCTGAAGGGAAATCAAAGAAATTAATAGAAAATAAGAGAGAGTTTAAAAGGATTAAGGCGCTTCCTGCTTAGATTCGGGTGAAAACATGGAAAAATACGATTACAGTGAACTTGGGCTGAAAGCCGGGCTTGAAATTCACCAGCAGCTGGATTCAAAGGAGAAACTTTTTTGCAGGTGTCCTACCCTGATAAGGGACATCGGAGACTCAGACTTTGAATTTTTCAGGTATCTCAGGGCTACGGAAAGCGAGATGGGAGAGAAAGACAGGGCTGCGGTGGAGCAGACCAAAATCAGAAGGAAGTACATTTACAGGGCTTATGATACGACATGCCTTATCGAAAACGATGAAGAGCCTCCAGGGGAACTCAACAGGGAAGCCCTGGATATTTCTCTCGGGGTTGCAAAGCTTTTCAATATGAAACCCGTCGACCAGATGCATGTGATGAGAAAGATCGTTGTGGACGGGTCAAATACCAGCGGTTTTCAGAGGACTGCATTTCTTGCAAGCGACGGGTATATTGAGACTCCAACAGGGCGCTGCGGAATTGACAGCCTCTGTGTGGAAGAGGAAGCTGCCCAGAAAATTGAGGAAATAGGAGACTCAATCATTTATTCTCTGGACAGGCTGGGGATTCCGCTTGTCGAAATTGCAACTGCGCCTGACATTAAATCCCCTAAACATGCCCGTGAGGTTGCTGAATATATAGGTATGATCCTCAGGTCTACAGGGAAGGTAAAGAGAGGGCTCGGCACGATCAGGCAGGACGTCAATATCTCAATTGCCAGAGGCGCAAGGGTCGAAATTAAAGGAGTGCAGGCCCTTGATCTCATAGAAGACATTGTCCGCAGGGAAGTTGAACGGCAGTTGAACCTGCTTTTCATCCGGCAGGAGCTCCTTGAAAGGAAAGCCTTTGTCTGTGAGGAAATCTACGACGTAACAGGGCTTTTCGTAGATACCAAATCCAAAGTACTGCAGAAAGGCATAAAGAAGGGAGCAATTCTGGCTGCCCTTCTGAGGAAATTTAAGGGGCTTGTAGGCAAGGAAGTCCAGCTTGGCAGAAGGCTCGGGACAGAGTTTTCGGACAGGGCAAAAACTGCAGGTGTTGGAGGAATCTTCCACACAGACGAACTTCCTAATTACGGAATAACTGAAAAGGAAGTGCAGGCAGTCAGGGACGCTTTAGGCGCAGGTCCTGAGGATGCAGTTATCATGGTTGCAGATGAGCCTGAAAAGTCCAGGCTTGCAATTGAAGCGGTTATTAACAGGGCAAAAGAAGCTATTGAGGGAATCCCTGAAGAGACCAGAAAAGCCCTGCCTGACGGAAACACTGCTTACATGCGTCCTCTCCCAGGTGCGGCAAGGATGTACCCTGAAACCGATGTTCCTCAGATAGAGATCTCACAGGAATATTTTGATTCTATAGAAACTCCGGAACTCCTTACGGAAAGGGCAAAGAGGTTCGTTTCCCAGAACGGCCTGAATAAAGAGCTTGCTGAAAAGATAGCTTATTCGAAGCATCTTCCGCTTTTTGAGGATTTGCTGGAAACATACAGTGATAATGAACATGTTAACTCAACCCTTATCGCCAGAACTCTTGTAGGAATCGTCCCTGAGATCCGAAGAAACGGGGCTGAAACGGACAACCTCACAGATGAGCACTTCAGAGGGGTTTTTGCAGCCATATCAAATCAGGAGATTGCAAAAGAAGCCATTCAGGACCTTTTGACCGCACTTGCAAAGGAGCCTGAACTGACAGTTCAGCAGGCGATTTCCAATCTCGGCCTGAGCGCCTTCGATCCCGAGGAAGTCGAAAACTTCATTAAAAAGATGGTCATGGAAAAAGGGGATTTCATCAAAGACAAAGGTCCTGCAGCTCTTGGTCCTCTGATGGGCATTGTAATGAAAGAGTATAGAGGAACGGTTGACGGAAAGATACTGAGTCAAATGCTGAAAAAGGAGCTGGACAGCTTTATCAATCAGGGTTGATCCCTGATCTTTTTTCGATATCTTGATCTGACCTTTTTTCTCTATTTTTTTATTCTGCTTTTTCAGTCCTTTTATCCTTACTTTTTCGTTCCTACTTATTATATTTTAATTCTTTCGTATCTCTCTCAAATTCTTTGAAAGCAGAGATCTTTTCTCAGCCGACTGGCGATAAAACAGCTGTAAAACCCTGATAGTCTGTTGTCAACGTAAGTTAACTTTTTATATTAACTAAAAGATCTTCTTACTTATCACATAATAATTCAGTTGAAAAGTATGCCATAATGGTATTTCAAAATCATACAATATCCGGGGTTCATCTTACAAAAGGGGGATATGAGTATGACATTATACCTTAGCTTAGCATATTAGTTTTTTAAATGAACTACTAAAAATGCAACTGAATTACAAAGTCTCTTAACATAGCTGAGAGACTTGAGTTTCCTGGTTACACTATGTAACCGTAACCTTACAGATCATAAACTTACGGAGAAAACCCCCATGAAAGTATTGCTTGTAGACGACGATCCGTTATTTCTGGAGCTTTCAAAGACATTCTTAGAGGTGTTCCACGACATAAACTCCGATACAGTGGAATCTGCAGGACAGGCTCTCGAGAAGTTAGACGAACTTTCATATGATGTAGTAGTTTCGGACTATGACATGCCTTATATGGACGGCATTTCCTTTCTGAAAACTATCCGCGACAAGAGAATCAATATTCCTTTTATCCTGTTTACCGGCGTGGGCAAAGAAGAGGTTATGAGTCGGGCAATTGAATGCGGTGTGGATTCTTTTGTCCAAAAAAGGGGAGACCCCAAAGCCCAGTACTCCGAACTTTCACAGCAGATCTGCCAGATTGTTAACAGTAAATCCGGTTTTTGAGGTATAATTTAAGCGAAGCTGGCCACTCAAATCAGTCATCTTTTTAGCTATTCTTAGCTGCACTCTTTATTAACCATTCTTAGTAGCACTCTTTATTAACCATTTTTTTATTTGAATCCATATATGGTCTGTAAGGCGTTTTTACTCTGGCTTAAAATTTGGGTTGTCAGATTATCTTCTTTTGTCAAATTATCTTCTGAATTCTCATTCAGTATTTTTAATAAGAAGCTTTCATTAATCTCACAGTAAAAAAGCCTGAAAATATTTACGCCCAGCCGAAACTGTTTTCTGGATATATTATGTGATATTTATCATTCTTTCTTGGAGGGGTTTTGTGGTTCAGGAGTATAAGCTACTGATAGGTGGGGAGTCGAGAGACTCATCAACCGGGGAAACTTTTGATGACATCAATCCGGCTACTCTTGAGAACCTTGCCACGGTACAGGCAGCAGGAATCGAAGATGTGGACAGGGCAGTTGAGGCTGCAGAGAAAGGGTTCAGGGTATGGAGTGAAGTTCCTGCTCCCAGAAGGGCTGAAGTGCTTTTCAGGGCAGCCCGTATTCTTCAGGAGAGAAAGGAAGAACTTGCCATACTCATGACAAAAGAGATGGGAAAGGTGCTGCCTGAGACCCGGGGAGATGTCCAGGAAGCAATAGACATTACCATTTATGCCGCAGGGGAAGGCAGAAGGATGTTTGGGGAGACCACGACTTCCGAACTCAAGGACAAGTTCTGCATGACCATGTTAAGACCTATAGGGGTTGTGGGCATGATAACACCCTGGAACTTTCCCATTGCGATTCCAGGCTGGAAGATCATGCCAGCCCTTATAGCAGGGAATTCGATAGTTTTCAAGCCTGCAAGTGATACGCCCCTGCTTGCGATAAAACTCGTTGAAATCCTGATGGAAGCAGGCCTGCCCCCCGGAGTCATAAACGTAGTGCCCGGACCCGGAGGAAGTGCTGGAAAAGCGATAGTCCAGCACCCGCGAATAAGGGCAATTTCCTTTACAGGAAGCCTTGATACAGGGAAATGGATCATGGAAGAGTGTTCAAAAACCATGAAGCGGGTTTCTTTAGAACTTGGGGGTAAAAACCCGGTAATTGTCATGGATGATGCCAACCTTGAACTTGCCCTTGAAGGCGTACTCTGGGGAGCTTTCGGGACAACAGGCCAGCGCTGTACAGCTACAAGCAGGCTGATCCTTCACGAGAAAATAAAGGACGAATTCACAGCAAGGCTGCTTGCAAAAGCAAAATATCTCAGGTTGGGAAACGGGCTTCTGCCTGAAACAGATGTGGGGCCTGTAATCAATAAAGCCCAGCTTGAGAAAATAGAAAAGTACGTCAGGATAGGAAAAGAAGAAGGTGCAAATCTCCTGCTTGGAGGAAACAGAGTCGATCCGGGGCTTCCTGGCTATTTCTTTGAACCTACTATCTTTACGGATGTCAGGCCGGAGATGAGGATTGCACAGGAAGAAATCTTTGGTCCAGTCCTTAGCATAATTACGGTTTCGGATTTTGATGAAGCGATAGATGCCGCCAATAACATAAAATACGGACTCTCATCGGCAATCTATACTGAAAATATTAAAACTGCTTTCAAGGCAATTGAAAAACTGGAAGCAGGAATAACATACGTCAATGCACCTACAATAGGAGCCGAAGTCCATCTTCCTTTCGGGGGCATAAAAGGAACAGGAAACGGTTTCAGGGAAGCCGGGACAGAGGCAATTAAAGAATTTACTGAAGTAAAAGCCGTGTACATAGACTACAGCGGCAGGCTGCAAAAAGCCCAGATAGATACGGAATGAAATGCTGGAAGAAGGTGAAGCATTCTGGATTACAATACACCGGAAAAGCTTGAAAAATGGAAGATTCCTGACAAGACGGAAAGATCAGAGGACTCGATGAAGAAGCAGGAAACAGAACCTGACTTTTTCGAACAGGAAGCAGGATTGCTCGATACCGTTGGCCCGAAAGCCAGAGAGATCATAGGGCAGGACTGCAGTATGGTATCTGCATGTGCTGCCCGCCCCTATCCCCTGGTTGTTGACAGGGCAAAAGGATCTGTAGTTAAGGACATAGACGGAAAAGAGTACATTGATTTCGTTGCAGGGATCGCTGTTATGAACGCAGGCTATTCAAATCCTGAAGTCAAAGCCGCTATCTCTACCCAGCTGGAAAAAATGGTCCACTGCGGATACGGGGATTTTTTTGCCGAGCCCCCCCTGAAACTTGCAAAAAAGCTAAGGGCGCTTTCGGGATACTCAAAAGTTTTTTACTGCAACAGCGGAGCCGAGTCTGTGGAAGCTGCAATGAAACTTGCCCTGTGGAAGACAAAGCGCCAGAACTTTATCTCTTTTTATAACGCTTTTCACGGACGGACCCTTGGTGCCCTCTCCCTTACCTGCTCTAAAATCCGGCAAAAAGAGCATTTCCCTTCCATCCGTACAGTACACACTGATTATGCCTATTGCTACCGCTGTCCCATGAAACTTGATTATCCCTCCTGCGGGATCGAATGTGCAAAGCAGATCGAAAACCTGATATTCAGAAAGGAATTAAGCCCGGAGGATACTGCTGCAGTCTTTGTCGAACCCATTCAGGGAGAAGGAGGTTATATAGTCCCGCCTCCGGAGTTCCACAGGGAAGTGAGGAAAATCTGCACTGATAATGAAGTTCTCCTTGTAGCTGACGAAGTCCAGACAGGCTGTTTCAGGACAGGCCCTTTTCTTGCAATGGAAAACTTTGAGGTAAGGGCTGATATTACCTGCCTTGCAAAAGCCCTTGGTTCAGGCCTTCCCATGGGCGCAATGCTTGCAGACAGCAGTCTTATGGACTGGCCTCCGGGTGTCCATTCAAACACCTTTGGAGGAAACCTCCTTTCCTCAGCCGCAGCCCTTGCCTCCCTCGAATTTCTGGAAAAGGAAAACACCGAAAACCACGTCAGGGAATTGGGTGCTCACATCCGCCACCGCCTCAGGGAGCTTCAGGAAAATTTCCCCTGTATAGGGGATGTCCGCGGGCTCGGACTTATGATAGGTGCGGAAATTGTAAAGCCGGATAAATCCATAGACCCGGTCCGGAGAGACAGGATTATCAGGGAAGCTTTTAAAGACGGAGTCCTGCTGCTTCCCTGCGGGGATTCCGTAATCCGCTTCTCTCCACCCCTTGTAATGACCGATGAAGAAGCCGACCTCGGGCTCGATAAATTCGAAAAAGCATTGAGAAGAGCGACGAGGTAAGGAAGAATAATAATTTGCATAATTCAGCGTACAATTTTTATTTAACCGCATATGTGGATTCTTATAAGAGGAACCGGAGCAAACTTAGTAAACTTAATAATTTTCTCCACCTTTAATTTTTTCAGGCTGCTTTCCATGTTATCAAGGAAGAGGGTTCAGATTGCCTGTTTAATCCCTTTTCCATATAACTGGCAAGTGTTTTTATGCAATGGAGACATATCTAATGATATGGATTATAAGAACAATGATCGGTTTGAGAACGATAGTTCGGCTTTAATTGTTTTTATAACGTGTATTGCAGTAGCAGTAAGCCTTTTAGGAATATTTGTGTCCCTGCTAACATAAGCTATTTTCAGCAACCAATAAAACGACTGCTTTTTTATTCAAACTATAGATACAATGATTGAATAAGGCTCTGGAAACCTGGCAAAAAAGAGATAAAAGAGCAGTTTCATTGCCCTGGTTAAAATCGTAACTTCAAACTTTTTGCCTTACTTCTGCTCTTCACTTTTCCTTTGACTCATTTTCAGCCGGTCTGAGAGTGAGCATCCTGCTCCCAACAGGTCCCATCGGAAGATCTGCACTGAGTGTGAAAGAGCCTATTTTATTCCCTGCAAGAGTCCTTCCTGCAAGGTCAGGCTTAATTTCAAGCCCAATTCCTGCAGGCATTTCAGGCGTTTCAATTTTGAGACCTCTGAGAGGGCTGGAAAGAGAACCGGATACAAGCCCGAGGGCAGAATCGGAAACTAGCCTCGGAAGGGATTCAGGGCTCAGGCGGGAAGGCTCAAGAGTAGAAAGACCAAGATCTCTTTCAGGTGAGAGTCTGTTATTGAAGTCAGGTAAGAGTCCCCTGAACTGGTCAAGAACAGGGCTTGAAAAGCTAGCTGATTCGTAAGCAGGATTAAGCTGCCTGGCAGGTGATTTTTCACGGTTTTCACAGGCTGCCCGGTCAGAAGGATGCGAAGCTAAAACGGAATCTTCGGATTTGCTGCTGGTCATAGCTTTAAGGATTGTCACGATGGTATATCAATTATGCGAGGATTTTTCCTGCTTTCATTCCTTATCTCCTTTTGCGGTTAGATTCCAGACCAATCATAACCTGGGATCTGCACCGGCTTTGATAAGCATATCAACAATCTCGTTAAACCCTATTTCTGCCGCCATATTCAGAGCAGTTTTGTCATTTTTGTCCTGAATGTCAAGATCGGCACCAGCTTCAATAAGCAGCTCAACTATATCCCTGCGCCCGGTTTGTGCCGCAAATATCAAAGCTGTGAGCCCGTATTCATTTTGAATGTTGATGCCGGCACCGCCTTCAATAAGCAGCTTTGCAATATCCCGGTACCCTCTATCTGCCGCATACATCAAGGCTGTATTGCCGTTTTTGTCCTGAACATCGAGATCGCTGCCTGCATTGATCAGTAACTCAACAATACCTTTATGTCCTATCTTTACAGCGTCATTCAAAGCAGTGCTGCCGCTTTTGTCCTGAATATTGAGGTCTGCACCACTTATAATAAGCATATCAACAATATCTTTATGTGCCCGGTCTGCGGCACAGATCAAAGCAGTTTCGCCGTTCCTGTCCTGAATATTAAGATCGGTACCGGCTTCAATAAGCTGATCAGCAATATTCTTATATCCAACTTTTACCGCAAACTTCAGGGCCGTTTCGCCGTTTTCGTCCTGAAGATTGAGGTCGGCACCACTTTTAATAAGCATATCAACAATGTCGCCACGCTCTACCTTTACTGCAGAAATTAAAGCAGTGTTGCCGTTTTCGTCCTGAATATCGAGATTGGCACCGCCTTCGATAAGTAATCCTACAATATCCCTGTACTCCTTATTCGCAGCAGAAATCAGAGCAGTTTTACCGTATGCGTCCTGCGAGTTAATATCAATTTTATTGCTTTTCAAAAGTTTCTCTACATTTTCTGTCTGCCCTAATCTGGAAGCCTCTAAGAAGTTTTGAGTTTTATCTTTACCAAATAAACTCGATATAAAGTCCACAAATATTTCTCCTCAAATATCTAAAATTTTGTTATCTGCCAGAATGCAGCTGTCCTTTCATTTTTGGGAAATGGTTTTCCTGGTAAGATGCAATGTTATCCGTTATGATGCCGGATATAACATTTCAAATCAGGAAAGCTTCAAAATACACCATCATTATTTGACCGGGTAAATATAAATAAATAGCCTGAAAATTTGTATTTTCCCTGTTCAGAACCCTTTTAAAACAATCTCGTTTCAAACTATCTTAACCTCTGTGAACCGGTGTTTCACAGAGAAAATAATGGTTTCACAGAGAAAATGATGAGTACTCAAACTGAATGAAATATGGTTTCGTTCAATATTCACTCGTTTAATAATCACTCGTTAATTTTCGCTTCACAAAACTCTTTTCCCCTTCTGGCAGCCTCATTTCCCGGGCTGAGTTTCAGGGCCCGCACATAGCACTTGAAAGCTTCGCCGTATTCGGAAAATTCGCAAAGCAGGTTCCCTCCTATGAGAAGGGAATTGAGGTGGTCAGGGTCGCTTTCAAGAGCCATTTTATAAGCTTCAAGGGCTTTTTCTTTTTCTTTGAGTTCCAGGAGTACATTTCCTTTCCAGTACCAGGTTTCAGCGTTGTCAGGCCTCATAATGGGGGCTTTATTTCTTGAGAAAAAGCTGAACCTTGGAAGTTTGCACGCCCAATCCGAAGCTTTTTTGGGCTCGGTTGACAGGGCTCTATCAAAGGTCTCCAGGGCTTTTTCTGGAAGCCCCATCCTGAAATAAACAATTCCTTTGCTTGTCAGGATTTTAGGGGACTCAGGGTCAAAAGACAGCGCTTTTTCAAAGGCTCCGAGAGCTTCTTCATTCCTTCCCATAGCAGAGAGCACAAACCCTTTATTGGACCATTCTGTTGGGCTTTCATGCTTAATTTCAAGAGCGGAATCAATAATATCCAGGGCTTCCTGATATCTTCTAAGTTTGAAAAGAGACATTCCGCAGAAGGACCGGGCTTCCTGAGCCTTTTCGAGGAGCTCTTTTCCTATGTCCTCCTTCCCTTTTTCAATAAGCAGGTCTGCCATTTTTTTCCATGCCTCTTCCGCTTCTCCATAAGCAGCAAGAGCTTCTTCATACCTGCCCATCTGGAAAAGAACCCTGGCTTTTTTATAGCTCTCTTCAGCCAGTTTATCGAGATCTCTGAGTGAGTTTGCCATTTTTTTGCCTCATATGCATGAGTATTGAGAAAATAATCCAAAGTAGGATAAGATAAGGATTGTAGATGTATGGAATTAACAAAATACTATAAAATATCTGGAATATTATGTTATATAGCATTTCCAGTATAGCATTTCCAGTCGCGTCCTGTGTTGCGGCACACGCCTGTGTTAAATGATATATTCTAATCCTATTATTTTTCCTTCAGGATTAAATTTTATGATTCTGTTGTCATATGTAAATAGTCTCTTAAACGTCAGAAATAGCATTTAAAGGATATTTAATTTAATTGTAAGGTTTATATATAAAAACACTCAAAAAATAGCTAAACACCTGGAACAGGTAAAATCATCGCAACACTTATACATGTCTTATGACATTTACTCGCAGGTTCAGATGATGAAAGCAGTACTAGGCTTAGAAGACGGAACAGTTATCAGGGGCACCGGTTTTGGTGCCGAAGGCACAGCTTGCGGCGAACTTGTTTTTACCACTCAATTCACAGGATATGAGGAGGCTCTGACTGACCCTTCCTACAAGGGCCAGATTTTAATGTTTACTTACCCTTTGATAGGGAACTATGGGGTCAGCGGAGAGAGGTTCCAGTCCGACAACATCCATGCTGAGGGGCTTGTTGTCAGGGAAGCCTGCAAAAAACCCTACCACTACAAATCTACCCGTTCTATCCACAAATTTTTAGAGGATGAAGGAAAACCAGGGATCGAAGGCGTGGACACCCGAATGCTCACAATAGGGGCAAGGGAGCGCGGGACCATGCGTGCAGCTCTGATCACTGGCAGTGACGATGGGGAAGAAGCCGTTGATGCGGCAAGGAACTTTCCGCAGGTAACGGATGAAGAACTTATTGCAAGCGTAACCTGTAAGGAACCTTACTTTATACCCGGAGCAGCAGGCGCCTGGAAGGGCAGCGGCAAACCCAAACATGCGGTTGTGGTCGACCTCGGCATAAAGAGGAATATCATAAACAACCTGCACAAAAGGGGAATTGACCTTACCCTGGTTCCTGCAACCACAAAACCAAAGGAAATTGCAGGCTTTGAGCCTGACATGCTCTTTATCTCAAATGGTCCAGGAGATCCTGAAAAAGCAACCGATGCAATCAATGCCGTAAAGGCTTTTGCAGGCACGATCCCGGTAGCAGGGATCTGTTTCGGGCACCAGATCATCTCCCTTGCAATGGGAGCAAGGACTTACAAACTCAAGTTCGGGCACAGGGGAGGAAACCAGCCCGTAAAGGACCTTATTGAAAACAGGATTTTCATAAGCTCCCAGAACCACGGATATGCTGTCGATGCTGATTCCCTTGAAGGGACCGGGCTCTATGTAAAGTACCTGAACGCAAACGACAAAACCGTTGAAGGGGTTTCCCACAAAGATCTTGACATCTTCAGTGTGCAGTTCCACCCTGAAGCACAGGCAGGACCCATGGATACCGAGGAAACGTTCTTCGGAAGGGTCGTAAAGGTCCTCGGAGGGGATCTCTGATGCCAAAACGTGAAGACATAAAAAAAGTTTTGCTTATAGGTTCAGGACCAATCACAATCGGGCAGGCTGCAGAGTTTGACTTCTCAGGAAGCCAGGCGTGCAGGTCCTTAAAAGAAGAGGGAGTGCAGGTTGTTCTTGTAAACTCAAACCCTGCAACCATTATGACCGACCCCGAAATGGCGGATTCAGTCTATATCGAGCCCCTTGATGCAAAGATCATAGAAAAAATTATTGAAAAAGAACGCCCTGACGGGATAATTGCAGGCATTGGAGGTCAGACAGGCCTTAATATTACCAGTGAACTTGCAGAAATGGGTGTCTTTGAAAAATACGGCGTTAAGATCCTTGGAACTCCTGTTGAAGCCATCAAAAATACGGAAGACAGGGAACTCTTCAAGGAAACCATGCTCAGTATAGGGGAAAAGGTTCCTCTGAGCAGGGCAGTCCATTCCTTAAAAGAAGCCGAAGAGGTTGTTGAAGAACTCGGTCTCCCGCTTATTATCCGCCCGGCTTACACCCTCGGCGGGGCTGGAGGCGGAATTGCCCGGACAAAAGAGGAACTCCTTGAGATCACGGAACGCGGGCTCAGGCGCAGCCGCATTAACCAGGTCCTTATTGAAGAAAGCGTACTCGGCTGGGCAGAAGTTGAGTACGAGGTCATGAGGGATGCAAACGATACCTGTATCGTTATCTGTAACATGGAAAATATCGACCCCATGGGCGTGCACACAGGAGAATCGGCAGTTGTAGCTCCCTCCCAGACCCTTACAGACGCAGAGCACCAGATGCTCAGGAGCGCCTCTATCAAGATCATCCGCGCCCTCAAGATCGAAGGGGGATGCAATATCCAGTACGCCTTAAAAGAAGGCGACTACCGCATTGTTGAGGTAAACCCCAGGGTTTCCAGGTCTTCAGCCCTTGCGTCCAAAGCAACAGGATATCCGATTGCCCGCGTAACTGCAAAGATTGCAATAGGGATGACCCTTGACGAGATCGTAAACAGCGTTACAAAGAGCACCCCCGCCTCTTTTGAACCGGCTCTTGACTACGTGATTACAAAAATCCCGAGGTGGCCTTTTGATAAGTTTACCACCGCAGACAAGACCCTGACCACAGCCATGAAAAGCACGGGAGAAGTCATGGCAATAGGCAGGACAATTGAAGAGTCCCTCCTTAAGGCTTTCAAGTCTCTCGACATCGACAACCAGCTCGGGATAAAGCGCTGGGATGAGCCCGAGATTAAAACTCTTCTCAAAACCCCCACAAGCGAACGCCTTTTTGTTATCTTCCACGCGCTTGAGAGGGGAATGTCGGTAAAAGAGATTTCCGAACTCACAAGCATCAATCCATTCTTCATCTCAAAAATAAAGAAGATAGTTGAGATGGAAAAGCGCATCAGGACAGAAGAACTGACCCCTGAGTTCCTGCGTGAAGTAAAGAGAATGGGATTCCCTGACAGCCGCCTTGCAGAGCTGACCGGCAAAACAAGGGAGCAGATAAGCGACCTCAGGCACGAAGCAGGAATTTTAGCTACCTTCAAGATGGTTGACACCTGTGCAGCAGAATTCCAGGCAGCAACCCCATATTACTATTCAACTTACGAAGATACCTGTGAGACAAATTCCTCGGATAAAAAGAAGATCCTCATCCTCGGTGCTGGACCGATCAGGATAGGGCAGGGAATAGAGTTCGACTACTGTACCGTCCATGCAGTAACCGCACTCAGGGAAGAGGGCATAGAGACCCATATCATTAACAATAACCCTGAAACAGTGTCAACTGACTTTGACACCTCGGACAAGCTCTTTTTTGAACCACTCACAATGGAATACGTGATGAACGTAATCGAACGTGAAAGGCCGGACGGCGTCCTTGTGCAGTTCGGAGGGCAGACTTCGGTCAACCTCGCACTCCCCCTGAAAAAGGAATTGAAGCGCAGGACAGACCTCGACACCGTGATCATGGGTACAGACCCCGAAGACATGGACCTTGCCGAAGACAGGGAAAAGTTCTACCTCCTTATGCAGAAACTCGGCATTCCCCAGCCTGAAGGAGGTTATGCAACTTCACAGCAGGAAGCAATTGAGGTTGCAAAGAGGATCGGTTTCCCGGTACTTGTACGCCCCTCATATGTTCTCGGCGGCAGGGCAATGGAAATTGTCTACGACGAAATCGACCTCGAACGCTACATGAAAGAGGCAGTCAGGGTTTCTCCTGAACACCCCATCCTTATTGACGACTTCCTTGAAGCTGCATGCGAAATAGATGTGGATGCGGTCTGCGATCAGAAAGACGTACTGATCGGCGCAATCATGGAGCACATTGAAGAAGCCGGCGTCCACTCAGGAGACTCTGCCTGTGTAATCCCGCCCCAGTCTCTCTCCCAGGAAGTCCTTGACCAGGTAAGGGACTATACAAGGAAGATTGCTCTCGGGTTAAGGGTTAAAGGGCTGATCAATATCCAGATGGCAGAAAAGGGAGGGAAGGTCTTTGTGCTTGAAGCAAACCCGCGTTCAAGCAGGACAATTCCGTTTGTTTCAAAAGCAGTCGGAATCCCGCTTGCAAAGATTGCAGCTAAAGTGATTGCAGGCCATAGCTTAAAAGAGCTCGGATACACTGACGAGCCAAAGCCAAAACATGTTTCGATTAAAGAAGTCCTCCTGCCCTTTGACAAGCTTCCAGGAGCAGACCCTGTCCTCGGACCTGAAATGAAGAGTACGGGCGAGGTCATGGGTGTAGACTATGACTTCGGAAGGGCATATTATAAAGCAGAACTCGCAGCCGACAACCTCCTGCCCCTTACGGGAAAGGTCTTTCTCTCGATCAGGAACGCTGACAAGCCCGAACTTGTGGAAGCCGCCAGGAAACTGCAGGCAGCAGGCCTTGAACTTATGGGCACAAGGGGAACTGTGAACTACCTTGCACAGCACGGCATCTTCATGGACACGGTTAAGAAAGTGCACGACGGAAGCCCTAATGTTATCGATATGATGCGCAGGGACGAAGTCGACCTTATTATCAATACCCCAACAAGCAAGATGTCACGCAAAGACGGCTACAGGATCAGGCGTGCGGCTGTTGACTTCAAGGTTCCGTACATCACCACTATTCAGGCAGCGGTTGCAGCGGCTGATGCTATTGAGACTATGAAGAAAGGAAAGGACCTTACTATCAAATCCATTAATGAGTACCACAAAGAGATGGAACATAAATAACAGTAAGGTAAAGTAAAGAAAAAAAACTGTCAGCAGGTAACTCTTAGAACAACTCTTAAAGGGTGCCTGCTGAAGAGTACTGCTTAAGAATAACCGTTGTGGCAACGGAGAATTTCATTTGAATCGCAGCTGGCAGGGCGGTTTCCCGTCCTCCGGCAAAACAATAATTAGTTTTTGAATCTACCAGCCGTTAGCTGTCAAATCTACAGGATTAAACTTACTGCTACCAAAATTATTAAACTTATTAATCTTATTAACCCATAGCAAATCGATCTATTTGCAGATCATTCTGTTAACTCATTGATTCATTAACATGTCAAAATAACACATCGATCCGTTAGCAGATCAGTTCATTAATATATTAATTTATTAGCCTGTTATTTAATTGACGCGCCAATCGTTTTGGCTCTTATCACATATCCGCCAAACAAGGGGTAGTAAAAGCATGGTAAAGAAAGTTGCACTTGCATATTCCGGTGGGCTTGACACTTCTGTGTGCATCCCCCTCCTCAAAGAAAAGTACGGCTACGATGAAGTAATTACAATCTCGGTTGATGTCGGTCAGCCCGAAGAAGAGATCAAAAAAGCTGATGCAAAAGCCCAGAAGATCAGCAACAAGCACTACACGATCGATGCAAAGGAAGAGTTCGTAAGGGACTACATCTTCCCCCTGATAAAAGCCAACGGAAGCTATGAAGGCTATGTCATGGGCACATCGGTAGCCCGCCCGCTGATTGCCAAAAAAGTGGTAGAAGCTGCCAAAAAAGAAGGTGCAGTTGCCCTTGCTCACGGCTGTACGGGAAAAGGAAACGACCAGCTCCGCTTCGAAGCCGTCTTCCGCCAGACCGATATGGACGTTATCGCCCCTATGCGTGAAATGAACCTGACCCGCGAATGGGAAATCAATTACGCAAAAGAGCACGGAATCCCTGTAGAAGCCACAAAGTCCAAGCCCTGGAGCGTTGACGAAAATATCTGGAGCCGCAGTATCGAAGGCGGCAGGCTTGAAGACCCCTCCTTTGTCCCGCCGGAAGAGATCTTTGAGTGGACCAAATCCGCAGAAGAAGCTCCGAACGAGCCCAGGATTGTTGATATTGACTTTGAAGCCGGTGTCCCTGTTGCAATTGACGGCGAAAAACTCGGCGGCTACGCCCTTGTCAAGAAGATGAACGAAATTGCAGGCGAGAACGGCGTCGGAAGGACTGATATGATTGAAGACCGCGTGCTCGGCTTAAAAGCCCGTGAGAACTACGAGCACCCGGCTGCAACCGTACTCCTCGCAGCCCACGCCGACCTCGAGAAACTCGTCCTGACCCGCGGGGAACTGAAGTTCAAGAAAATCGTTGAAGAGCAGTGGTCCGAAATGGCATACGCAGGCCTTGTCGACGACCCCCTCTTTGCCGACCTCAACGCCTTTATCGACAAGTCGCAGGAAAGGGTCACAGGTACAGTGAAAGTGAAGCTCTACAAAGGCGCACTTACTATCCTCGCCCGCAACTCGCCAAATGCACTTTATTCTGAGGATCTCGTTTCGTTTGACAGCCAGACCATTGACCAGAAGGATGCGGAAGGGTTTGCGAAGTATCACGGGTTCCAGGCCAGGATGTACAGGAAAGTGATGGAAAAATAAAGTTAGGTTTTTGTCTGTTCCTTTTAGAGGAATGGACTTCTTTTTTTTTGAATTAAGATACTCTTCAGGTAGGTATGTAAAAGCACCTGAAGATGGTACATTTTAACTTAAGTAATAAAATCAGCGAGTCTTTTCGTTGTTCATTTCAAGTAGTGACTGGAATTCCAAAAAGTGGCGTTGTTTGTATTTTATTACATACTCTTTGTTTTCATATGATTCATTATTTTCATTGTATTCATCATAAACTTTTACGACTACTTCATTTTTCTTTATATTATCAAGATCGACATCTTTAAATCCATGTTTAAATATTGCTGCATGATACGAACATAGACAAACCATGTTTGAAATATCTGAGATCCCCTGATTCCTAATTTCATCTAATTTTGTGACTACACAAAAGTTTTTCATGCCTTTCTTTTCTCTAAATGTACGCCCACAAATTTGACATCTACCCTCATACATCATTTTTATCTCATTTATCGCATCTTTATCTTGTTTATTTGGATCCAAACTCTCTCTAGTGGTTCTTTTGATATTATTCGAACGTTCTTCTCCTATGCACTTTTTAATTCTTTCCTTTGCGTTTCTTTTAATTTGTACAATTTCTTCTAGAGATAGAGGTTCCTCTGTTTCCTCAATAGCACAATAACTATTTTTTTCTCTCTTCGGTGAAGAGGAATTATTTTCAATAATTTTTTCTTTAAAGTTTGTGCTCAGAGAGGGACTTATTGTTCTTCCTTTTTTCACTTCTGAATATTCATCATCTTGTTCTTGTAAGCTTCTAGCTATGTTCTTTGTATGTTTTTTTCCTATTTTTTCAGATCTAGAACTCTCCAAATCCTCCGTTTTACTAATATCAGCATGATTAAGCTTAACAGATCTTTCACTTGCATTTTTTTCGCCAAAATCAGCTTCATCTTTTGGGTTAATATTTGTTTTTTTATGTTGGTTTTTGAAACTAATAGGACCTTTATCTTTTAGATCAATACTATCAATATGATCTATAGTTTCATTTTTTTGTGGAGAGTGTTTGACGACAGTATCTTCATTAAGAACATTATCTACTGAAGTTGCAGAAGCATTAACTTTAAGAGAGTCACATACTTCTTTTTTTAAGAACTTCTCTTTTGATTTGGGGGTTAAAGTTTCCTCATGAGCATTAGTTTCAGTGTATTTGCAACTACCAATATCTTTGCTACTGTTTGTATAGTAGTCATTAATTTCATCACTTTCTTCATTCGAAAGCTTTTCACATTCATCAGAGATTTTATCATCTATTCTTTTATCAACTTGCAGCAAAGTGTCATCTGATTTTTCGACTTGTGCATAACCAAGGAAAGTTAAATACTCATCCATATCATGAAGAGAGCTTTTAGTTAATAATGTGTAAATGACGGATTTAAAGTCTTTACTAATGTTTGGATGAATATCTTCATAAATTTCTTCTGCTAAGGATTTACATATTTCTTCGTTGGAACCTTTTACATATATTTGGCTAAAGACATTATCATTCATTTCAATGTAACAATTTATCTCGTTGGCACATGAATTATGCTTTGTACCATTCCAAAAAACATATTTTAAAACAGACAAATCATCGAATTGATATACCTTTATTTCCGGACAGATTTCTGCCCACTCATCTTCCAAGTGTTCATTTTCTATTTTAATTCTGGGCAGTAATTCCGATATCCAGCGAACTTTGTATGTGTAATCTTCATTAATTTCCAATGAACTTACATCTGGCTTGAATTCGATATCTTTTTCCACGAGTCTACTTAATCTTTTTATTTCTAATCGATTAATTAGATTTAAGTAGTCTGTGTTATATTTTACAAAATAAGTGCCGAGTTCTCCTCTAAATTGATCGGCTAGACTCGGATTATCTTCCAATATAGCCATATTTGGCTTTAACAATACGTTTTCATTGTTATAAAGAATGTGCAAAGTTTGTAATTCTGAGATTAAATCTGAACCGAAATTACAATTATCAATATTTTTATTTAGTTCTTTTAAACAATTAATTACAATATTTTTATCTTTTTCTGAAGAAATAAGATAATTATCTTTCTCATATTTGTCGTTGATATCCTCAAAAATCCCTTTAATAGTCCGACAATCAGGCGCTTCCAGAATGTGCAAATAATTTAACAATTTTTCGCAATCGACAACAAACTTTCTGGTCAAATAGCCTATATATTCATTTCCATATAACTCTGCTGTGAAATCATTTTTAAATGTTCTACATGGTTCAAAAAATGAGAATTCTTCCTCATTCTGGTATTTGATGTAAATAGAAGGGAAGTCATTTAACCTGTTAATGTCTTGAGCCCAAGAATTGTATAATTTATTATCGATCCTTCTATTAATCTCGCTGTAGATTTCAAGATAGTTTTTCAGAGGCTTATGTTTTTTGTTAGCTTGCTCTATGTTATCTATAATTAAAGCCGTCGGAATTCTATATATGTTATTTAATTTAAGAACATTTATTAATTCAGCTTTAATAATTTGCTTATATGTGACATCCAAATATCGTATATTATCTAGATAATTCAAATATGGTCTAGTGTTTTGATCTTTGCTTTGTGTAAATAATGAAGATGGATTATACAATGTTTTACTATCATCTGTAGCCGGTAACCATTTAATTTCAGCTAATTCTGAGAAACCTTCAAATGATTTCCAGTGATCATTTATATAAACAAAAATATTTCTCATCTTATTAATTAAATTTACATTAACTTCTTCAAGAGATATTTTCTTTTTCACGTAATCAATAATTTCTCGTGGTGATAGTTGACTTTTAATTTCTAATATTTCATACATTCGCCTATAATCTTCAAAATCTTCTAGGCAAGGGAAAAGATAATCGTCTTCAAAAATTTCATCAATTAACTCATTTTTAAGATACAGGTTTTCATGACTAGGGAAGTAAAAATTTCCATCTTGGCAATAGACTAATTTAGTTCTTTTCAGAATATTTATAAAATTGAGATCCTCCTTTAAATCAAGAAACTTATTATTTAATTCTTTAAGAAGTTCTAATTTTTTGCTCTTTTCTATACTTTCATCATTGAATATTTCTGGGAAATATCTCTCAACAAATAACTTGAAATCAAGAGTCTTGACTTCTAAATACTCTTTAAGAACCCTTTCTTTAAAGTTATTAACCTTGTCAATCAAATCATTGCTCAAAATTTCATCAATGCCAATAGGATCTCTATAATCTCCCAGCAACACCATTTCTTTTCCATTGTTTTCAAGAGTACAAAGATTACCCTGAGTATTTTTAAATATAGGTAGTCTTCTGATTCTTAAGTTCAATTCTTTATTGGATAGAATCTTCCGGTCATCGTAGATTAACTTGTACAATAAAACCGCATCTGAATCATTTAAAGTTGCATCTTCATTAAAACTATCCTCTATATAAGAAAGAATATTGTGTAACTCTAATCTTTTTGTTAAGTTGTATCGAGAAACAATAACCTTTACATTAGGATCCATTATTGGTAGACCATTTTTGAAAGCAAAATCTTCTTTTTCTTTTGTAGCTAGATAAAAAATGTCTTTTTCATACGGATAATGGAATCTATGATCATTACAGTAGATAAATTTTGTATTTTTCAAAATTTTTCCTACTTTTTCAGATTCCAGATTACTCTTACTTAGATCCTTTATTAATTCTAGTTTTATGTCAGTGTCAATATCTGATTCATTAAATATCTTTTCAAAATAAGTTTCAATGAATAATCTAAAATCCAAAGTTTTTATTTTAAAGTGGTCAATGAGAATTGATTTCTTGAAATCATCTACGCTGTCTATGATTTCATTGTCTAATATTCGAGCAATACCAGTATAGTCATCGAACGATCCTTGTAAGAATACTTCTTTTTGTTCATTTTTCAAAGAACAAATATTACCTTTGTTATCTATGAATATTGGCAAATTTTCAATCAAAAGTTTAAGTTCGCTATTGCTGATTAGTTGATTTTCCTTTTCTATCATTAACCGATATAACAATAAAAGAAATTCTTTTTCTAATTTGATACCAGGTTCACATTCTTGTTTAACATAGAAAAAAATACTCTCAAGATCAAGTTCTTTAACAAAACCATAAGCTCTCAGCGTGGATGCTATTTCTGGATCTATAGCTACTAATTGATATCTAGACGCAAAATCTTTTTCAAGCTGTGAATTCAGTTCAAAGACTTTATTATTTTCTAATTGATATAAAGAGCCCTCTTCACTTAGTGAAAATGGCAAATATTTTGTTTTATCACGATATTTTCTAAAATATAGCTCAAAATTCTTATATTGGCATGTATAAGGTTTAATAAACCCATTTTCTCCTAAAAACTCATTTTTAAATGACTTTTTTCCAAATTTGCTTATTATATCTGTAGAGATCGGTTGATTAGTTTTTAAGCATAATATGATTTTAAAAAAAGGGTCCAAAAAGTTTATTATTATTACAAGTTTTTCTTTTGTATCCAAATAAGATCTTGAGTTAGTCAAATTTAAAGGAAAACTTTGAGTCTCGAAATCACTAGCGACTACATTAATAATATCTTTAGGAGTAGTGACTGTAAATATATCCAGTCTTTCTAATAGGTCCTTAAATATGTAGAATATTTTATCATCTATTTTCGTGAATGGCAGGTACTCTTTTAGTGATTCAAGTTCTTTTGGATACCGTGTAATTTTATCTTTGCTGATATTAACCAAATTTGATTTGTCAGTTAAAAAAATATTTATCCTTTTAATCTTTTCTTTGTTTTTTTCAAATGTATTTCTATCCAAGTCCTCTAAATAATTGAAAATACTTATTAATTCATCTTTTGACTCAAAAATTGATTCCTCAAATAATGTTTTTTCTGGAATATTTTTCTCAATCAAAAATATTAAATCTTCAAGTTCAAACTCCTTTACACCCAATTTTTCGAATAAAGAGTAATAGTTAGAATGTTCATAAGGAATTATGGGATATCCAATCCTTTCTAAAAATGGAATTATTGTAGAATTCCTAGAGAATTTTACGTCGATTATACAGCGCCACTCGTTGTTTATACAAATAATATCGAGATTAGAGCTAATAAGAAAGTCGGCAAACTTCTGAAAATATTGCCCTATTATAGTCTCGTTATCAAAAAGAGAATTCAATAATGTATAAAAAGACCTCACTGTTAAAGTATTTTTAAGATCTTTGGTTATAGAATTAAGAAAGCTTGGGAGATATCCAAATATTTTTAAATTATATCGTCCATTTCCATCATCTGTTTTAGTAATTATTTGCTTTCGATTAGGATCCGGCTGAAAATCGGAGTTTATATTAATTGGAGATCTTGTATACATCTCAGTAGGAAGTGTGCAAAAGATTCTTCCATTCTCAAAGTTAGAACAGTCTAATGCTATGGAAAGTGAAATTGAACTATCTCTTGCAATTCCAGAAGTATACTCTTCGGAAAACTCATTCTCAAATTTATGTTTATACAGATAGACATTCTTTACAATATCATTTATTCTAATTGTTTTTACTTCCTTCTCAATATCTACATATCCAATGTCCAAAGATTTTCGATCAATTTCAATATTTTTTAAGATTATTCCTGGCAGTGTAGCGAAAGTTCTGTAAAATATGATTGACTCTGTATCCTTTTTCTTTTACCACAAAAAAACAGGATGCAAAGTCAATGGTAGATTTATTCTCGCTCATAAAAGATTATCTTGTCGATCA
>Ga0208825_1000532_pt1 | contig 35585 bp, 33 predicted proteins | sample AD_UKC113_MetaG_FD_184450 | JGI IMG/M metagenome (GOLD analysis project Ga0208825, IMG submission 184450) | Active sludge microbial communities of municipal wastewater-treating anaerobic digesters from Hong Kong - AD_UKC113_MetaG (SPAdes)... | ecosystem: Engineered > Bioreactor > Anaerobic >... | reverse complement strand
TCGTGGCCACGCTGGTGACCTTGCTGGTCAACAGCATGGCCGCCTTTGGGTTGAGCAAATATCAGTACAAAGGGCGCGATGCCATCTTCCTGATCATGTTGAGCACGCTGATGGTGCCTGTCTCGGTGATTCTGATTCCGGCGTTTCTGGTGATCGCCAAAGTCGGGTGGAGCAACAACCTTTGGGGGTTGATCGTTCCCGGCGCGGCAACACCCACCGGCGTGTTTCTGCTGCGCCAGTACATGCTCACCATCCCCGACGAGCTGTTGGAATCCGCGCGCATTGATGGCGCCAGCGAATGGCGCATCTATTGGAAGATCGTCTTGCCGTTGGCGGCCCCGGCGCTGGCTGTGCTGGCCATCTTCTCGGTGATGTGGCGGTGGAACGATTTCCTCTGGCCCCTGATCGTCGTCACCAAATCGGAGCTGTTCACTTTGCAGGTAGGGTTGAATGCCTTTCAGGGCGAGCTCAACGCGCAGTGGCAATACATTCTGGCGATGACGGTGCTCACGTTGTTGCCCATCAGCGTAGTATTTGCCTTCCTGCAGGAATACATCACCACAGGCATCGCCACGACCGGCATGAAGTGACGCTGGCAGAGCGCGTCGTTTGAGAGCGTATCAGACCCGGAATTCATTCCGAGGCAAACGGTCTGAGAGCGGCCTGAAGTTCGCGCCACCTTTGCCACGCAAGTGATTCGCTGATTCGCTTTTTCGCTGATTCGCTAATTTTCCAAGGAAACCCTATGACACATCCCTATGCCGGGCAATACTTCTACATTGACCTGACAATGGGCGACATCCAGCTCCGGCCCATCGCCGAGGCGGATGTGCGCAAATATCTGTTGGGCAGCGGCTATGCGGCGAAGCTCTACGCCGAAGACCTCGACCCCGCGCTTGACCCGCTGGACCCGCGCGCGTCGTTCTACATCTTCAACGGCCTGCTCACGGGGACGTTTGCGCCCACCGGCTGCCGTTCGAGCTGGTGCGGACGCAGTCCGCTCACCGGCATCTGGAACGAGGCCAATGTCGGCGGGCACATCGGCGCGGAATTGCGGGCCGTGGGTGTAGATGGGCTGGTGCTCACCGGTCGGGCTGAGCATCCCGTGTACCTCTACCTCCACGACGGCCCCGACGGGCCGCTCGCTGAAATCCGCGACGCCAGGGACCTCTGGGGACTGGACACCTTCGACGCCTACGACGCGCTGCTGGCGCAGACGGATCCCAAAGCGCGCGCTGCCGTCATCGGCCCGGCAGGCGAGGCGCTGATCCCCTTTGCGGCCATCCTGCAAGGGGGACGTGATCACAGCCGCGCGGCGGCGCGCGGCGGTATGGGCGCCGTGCTCGGCAGCAAACACGTCAAAGCCATCGTGGCACGGGGGAAACAGAAGCCGGCTTACGGCGACCCCCATGCCTTTCGCACCGTCGTCAAGGAACTCACCCCCCTCATCAAACACCATCAGGCAGGAGCCTCGCTCTACGGCACCACCGGCGGGATGACGGGAACGGAATTGCGCGGCGACTTACCCATCCACAACTGGGCCGGCGGGACTTTCATCGAGGGCGCACACGCCCTTTCGGGGCAGGTGCTGCGGGAAAAGTACGTCACGAAGGACACGTTCTGCTACGCCTGTCCGATTGGCTGCGGCAAGTTCATCGAAATCAACAGCGGGCCTCACGCCGGCACGCGCGGCGAAGCGGCGGAATACGAAACCGTGGCCGCCCTCGGTTCGATGCTGGAGATTGATGACCTGGAAGCGGTGAACCGCGCCAACGAGATCTGCAACCGCCTGGGCCTGGATACGATCAGCGCGGGCGGCGTCATCGCCTTTGCCTTCGAAGCTTTTGAGCAGGGGCGGCTCACCCTCGAGGAGACCGACGGCGTGCCACTGAGCTGGGGCAGCGTGGACGCCCTGTTCAAAGCGCTGGAGCTCATCCTGGCGCGGCGCGGCGCGGGCGCCTGGCTGGCGCAGGGCACGCGCGCCGCCGCCGCCCACCTCGGACACGGCTCCGAGGTCTACGCCGTCCACGTCAAAGGGTTGGAAGTCGCCTGTCACGATCCGCGTGCGTTCTTCTCCATGGCCACGAATTACGCCACGGCGAACCGGGGCGGCTGCCACCTGGAGGGTCTGACGTATTGGCCCCTGTACGGCATCGAGCCCGACGCCTGGTACCCCGTCCCCTACGAGCGCTTTTCTGATGCAGGGGCGGCAGCACACGCGATCGCCTTCCAGGATTACACCGGCCTGTACAATCCGTTGGGATTATGCAAATTCGCGGGAAAAGTGGGGGCGCTTTACGAGCGGCTGCCAGAACTGCTCCAGGCAGCGACGGGATGGGACCTCAGCACGGCGGAACTGCGGCTGATCGGCGAACGTCTGTTCAACCTCAAACGCCTCATCAACCTGCGGCTGGGGATCACCGCCGCCGATGACACCCTGCCCCGGCGCCTGCTCACGCCGCGTCCCTCCGGCGAGGCGGCAGGCAAAGTCCCCGACCTGGCGCGACAATTGCGCGAGTATTACGCGCTGCGCGGCTGGGACGAACAGGGACGTCCCACCGCGACAAAACTGGCCGAATTAGGGCTGTAGCTTTCGCTGCGCCAACCCTACAAATAAATCCTTCAGGAGGCACTCGCAATGCAATTCTTTCTTGATAGCGCACACGTGCATGAGATCGAACACGCACTCCAGATGTGGAATCTGGACGGGGTGACGACCAATCCCAGGCACATCCAGGCTTCCGGCAAGCCGTTCCTGGCGGTGATTCGGGAGATCGCGGCACTGTTTGCCGGCACGGATAAGACCCTCTCCGTGGAAGTGAACCCGCACCTGACGAGCTGGGAGGCCATGGTCGCCGAGGCGGAGAAACTGGCGGCGCTCAGCCCTAATTTCGTCATCAAATTGCCCGCCACTGAGGCCGGCTTTAAGGGCGTCGCCGTGCTCAAAGAAAAGGGCATCCGCAGCAATCTCACGCTCGTCTTTTCGGCGGCGCAGGCGCTGCAGGCGATGCGAATGGGCGCTTTCTACGTCTCGCCCTTCATCGGTTGGAAAGAGGCCAACGCCGAGGAGACGCTGAGCATGATTCAGGACATCGTCGCCATCCGCGACAACTACGGGTTCAACACCGGCGTGCTCGTGGCGGCGCTCCGCAACGGGCGGCAGATGGTGGATGCCGCCGTCGCTGGCGCGGACATTGTCACCGCGGGCTTCGCGGTCTACCAAGAGGCCTTCGATCACCCCTACACGCACGTCGGCCTGGCGCGCTTCCAGAGCTTTTGGGATCAGACGCCCTACGAATGATGCGGGAAATGGGAAGCGAGCGACGAGTCGTGAGCAATGAGCCCATGGCTAGAAAATAACCCAATCAGCACACAAGGAGCATCCCATGACACACGGCATTCTCATGCATTCTATCCACGACGATGCAGGCGTGGCGGTGATGGACCTCGCCCCCGGCGACGAGGTGGGGGTAGTAACCCTGGAAGGGGACTTCGTGACGACGCTCAAGGTGACCGAGGCAGTGCCGCTGGGGCACAAGATCGCCATGCGCGCGCTGCCTGCCGGGCACGTGCTGCTCAAGTACGCGCGCCCCATCGGCAAGACGACGCAGCCCATCGCCCAAGGCGCGCATGTCCACACCCATAACCTCAAAACCATGCGCTGGGACCTGGAACGGGCGGAAAAGCCCGCGACGTCCGTCAAGCCGCCGGAACGGCTCTCGCTCGGCGGGCGCCAACCGGAGACGCTGCAGCTGCTGGGGTACCGGCGCGCGAATGGCCGCGTCGGCATCCGCAATCACGTGCTCATCCTGCCGGTAGACGACATCTCCAACGCCGCCGCCGAGGGCGTGAGCGCTCTCATCCAGGGCACGCTGGCGCTGCCCCATCCCTACGGGCGCTTGCAATTCGGCGAGGACCTGGAGCTCACGTTCCGCACGCTGGCGGGCACGGGACGCAATCCCAACGTCGCCGCCGTCATCGTCATCGGCATCGAGCCCAAATGGACGCAGCGGATCGTGGACCGCATTGCCGAAACGGGCAAACCGGTCGCCGGCTTCAGCATCGAACGCTATGGCGATCTCAAAACTATCGAGATGGCGGCGCGCCAGGCGCTGGCGTACGTCCAGTGGGCCAGCGAGCTGCAGCGCGAGCCGTTCGCCATCCAGGAGCTGTGGATGAGCACCAAGTGCGGCGAATCCGACACCACCTCCGGGCTGGCGGCGAATCCTACCGTCGGGCGCGTTTTCGAGCGGCTGGCGGAAGCGGGAGCGACGCTGATTTTCGGCGAGACGACCGAAGTCACCGGCGGCGAGGACCTCATCATGAGCCAGTGCGCCACGCCGGAGGTCGCCGCCGAGTTCAAGCGTGTCTTCGACGATTACCAGGCGCTCATCGCCAGCCAGGGCGTGGATCTGCTCGGCTCGCAGCCCACGGAAGGCAACCTCCGCGGCGGGCTGACCACCATCGAGGAGAAGGCGCTGGGCAACATCCAGAAGATGGGACGCTGCACAGTCCAATCGGTGCTGGGCCCCGCCATGGAGCCTTCAGGGCCGGGGCTGCACTTCATGGACTCCTCGAGCGCGGCGGCAGAAATGGTGACGCTCTGCGCCGCCGCCGGGTCGGTCGTCCATTTCTTCCCCACCGGTCAGGGCAACATCATCGGCAACCCCATCCTCCCCGTCATCAAGCTCTGCGCCAACCCGCTCACCGTGGCGACAATGGCGGAGCACATTGACGTGGACCTCACCGGGTTGCTGCGGGTGGAGCTGAACCTCGATGAGGCCGCCGATCACCTGCTGGGGATGCTGGAGCGCACCATTTGCGGGCGCCTCACCGCCGCCGAGGGCTTGCGTCACAACGAGTTCGTGCTGACCAAACTGTATCGGAGCGCGTGAAGGCGTTGCCACATAAGGAGGCAAACTTCTATGACCGGAAAAGAACTGCGCAGCCGCGCTTTCACCCTGAACCCGAATTTCAGTTATCTGCCCGACCCCGACCGCTATCTGATGGCGCGGGAGACGCCCCGCCATCGCTTCAACGTGATCGGCGTGGGTGTGAACGGCCAGGAGCACATCCACATCACCCTGTTGGAAGGGCGCGCGACCATCCACGGGATCTACGATCCCAACCCCGGCAGCGTCGCCGGAGCGCAGCGCGCCTACAAGCAATTTGTGCCGCAGGGAGAGCTGGTCGTCTATGACTCGCTGGAAGCGGCCTGCCATGACCCGGCAGTGGATGGACTGATCATCAGCACGCCCAACTACACGCACCTGGAGCTGGTGCGCGTCGCAGCGAAATCGGGCAAGCACATCCTGCTGGAAAAACCTATGGCGACCACCATTCCCGACGCCTATGAGATCCTGCAAATCGCCCAAAACCACCACGCCATTTTCCAGGTCGGCCTGCAATACCGCTACAAAGCCATCTACGTCGAGGCAATCTACGAGACGCTGGTGCGCCGCTCCCTGGGCGAGGTCAAGCAAATCAGCATCATGGAACACCGCATCCCCTTCCTGGACAAGGTCAACCAGTGGAACAAATTCTCGAAATACTCCGGCGGGACGCTGGTGGAGAAGTGTTGCCACTACTTCGACCTCCTCAACCTGTTCGCGCAGTCCAGGGCGACGCGCGTCTTCGCCACAGGCAGCATGGCAGTCAACTTCCGCGAGTTTGAGTACCGCGGCGAGAAATCCGACATCCTCGACAACGCCCTCGTGATGGTGCAGTACGCCAATGGCGTGCTGGGCAGCTTCAACCTGTGCATGTTCGCGCCGATGTTTTACGAGGAGCTCGTCATCTGCGGCGACGAGGGGCGGCTCAAGGCCTACGAAAATCAGGACTTCCTGGCGCTGGCGCGTCCGCACACGCATCTGGAAATTCTACACGGCGAGGACCGGCCCGGACGGGTCGGCGCCCCTGGCTATCCCGCCTACATCGAGGAGACCGGGCACAACGGCGGCACCTTCTACGAACACGTCAACTTCATCGAGAACATCGAGGGGCGGCAGACGCAAACCGCCACGGCAGCCGAGGGGTTCTGGTCTGTCGTGGTGGGCGTCGCGGCCGAGGAATCGGTGAAAACAGGGCAGCCGGTCGTCATCGCGGAGCTGCTGGAGCGTTATGGGATAGACCTCTGCTGAGGTACAGCCCCCTGCGGCCATTTGTCTTTTCGCCCTGCGGGTGTACACTGTGAATCACCCTGCCTCATGACGCCGTAGTCAGAGGCGCACCCAAGAAAGGACAGTAAGATGTTGCCGCGAATAGGCTTACCGGAAGTTATTGTAGTTCTCGTGATCGCGTTGCTCGTCTTCGGCCCGGGCCGGATCACGAAAGTGGCTGGCGAATTGGGGAAGAGCATTAACGCCTTCCAGAGCGGGCTCAAAGAGCAGGAAAACCTGCCGACGAAAGCCAGCACGACAGCGCATGAACCGCCTGACCTGGGGGTGAGGGTCTGACCCGCCCCCAGGTCCCTTCAGGCCGACGACTTACCCCATGGATTCCTTCAACATCGGAACGCCCGAACTCCTCGTCATCCTGCTCATCGGGTTACTGCTGTTTGGGCCAGAGGAGCTGGTGAAATTCGCGCGTACGGCGAGTCGCTATCTGCGCTCAGCCCAGCAGCTGTGGCGCGAAGTCGCCGCGCAGCTGACGCCGGACCTCATGGGGCCTGCCCCCGACCCGCCCGCCGACAACACCGCTATGCCCGCCGCCCCCGCCGATGACGACCTCCCCGCGCCGGATGAGACGGCGCCCCCCACCGGGTACGGGCCATGAAGCACAAAGAGCCGCAAGATCAAGAGCGCACCCTTCTCGAACATGTCGCCGAATTGCGCGTGCGCCTGCTGCGGAGCCTCGCGGCACTGGGAATCGGCAGTATCCTCGGCTCGTTCTTCGCCAATCAAGCCATCGCGATCCTCACCGCGCCTGTAGGGGACATGGAGCTCATCGCGGTCAGCCCCACCGCGCCGCCGATCATCTTCTTCAAGGTCACGTTGCTGCTGGGATTGCTGATCACGCTGCCTTACATCCTCTATCAGCTCTACGCCTTCGTCGCGCCGGGATTATTTCCCCACGAACGCAAATTCCTGCTGCAGAGCGTGCCGGGCGTGATCCTCCTGTTCATGCTGGGTGTCGCCTTCACCTTGCTGGTGCTGATACCCTTCAGCATCCCCGTGCTGACGGGCTTCCTACGCGACATCGTGACCCCCACCTACACGCTGGAAGATTACCTGGCGTTTGTCACTACGCTGTTGTTGTGGATGGGCTTGCTGTTCCAGACGCCGCTGGTGATGTACATCCTCACGCGGCTAGGCGTCGTCCAACCCGCCAGGCTCAAGCAGCTCCGCAAGCTCGTCATTTTCCTGGCAGCGGTCCTCGCGGCGGTCATCACGCCCACGACGGACCCCTTCACCATGCTGCTAGTGACCGCGCCCTTCATCATCCTCTATGAGCTGGGCATCCTGCTGGCCAGACTGGCGCTGCGGCAACGGCGGACAGCGTCGTCAACGGCGGCGGGAGCGTCCGGCGATTGACCCTCAGGCCGGCGTAAAAAAACGTCGCCCTCTGAGAGATCAGAGGGCGACGTGAAGCTGCTACCGCGTCACGGTTACTTCACGGCGTCGGGGAAGAAGAGCGGCAGACCGCTCTTGGGCTCCGTGAAGGCAGCGATCTTCGCCTGCGTCTCCGGCGAGGTGATCCACTCGATGAACTTCTGCGCGCCCTCGTAATTGATGTCCGGGTACTTTTCCGGGTTAACGGCGATGACGTGATAGGGGTTGAAGAGTTGCGCATCACCCTCCACCAGAATCGGCAGGGCGTAGCCTTCAGCCGTGCGCGCCAGGTAGGTGCCCCGGTCGGTGAGCGTGTAGGCGTTCATCTCCTGCGCCATGTCCAGGACGGCTCCCATTCCCTGGCCGGCAGAGACATACCACTTGCCCTCAGGGGTGACCCCGACTTTGGCCCAGATGCTCTTTTCCTTGGCGTGCGTGCCCGAGTCGTCGCCGCGCGAGATAAAGGGCGATTGCGTCTCCATGATCTTGCGGAAGGCTTCTACCGCGTCGGTCATGCCTTTGATGCCCGCCGGGTCTGCGGCGGGACCCACGATGACATAATCGTTGTGCATCACCGCGGTGCGATCCACGCCAAAGCCATCTGCCACAAAGGTTTCCTCCGCCGCCGGGGAGTGCACCAGCAGCACATCGGCGTCCCCGTTTTTGCCGGTCTCCATGGCCTGCCCGCTGCCCACAGCAATGACCTGCACCTCAATGCCGGTCTTCTCCTTGAAATCCGGCAGCAGGTAATCCAGCAGCCCGGAATCCTGCGTGCTTGTCGTTGTCGCCAGGATCAGGCGCCGGGGCGGCTCGGCGGTCGGGCTGGCGCACGCCGCCAACAACATCACCAATGCCACACACAACCAGGCTTTTTTCACAGAAAACCAACGTGTCATGCATTACCTCCTGAAAAGTGATAAAATGGGACGATGGGATACGCAATAGGTGCGGTGCGACGCAACCTGCCATGCGGGTCGCGCCGCACCCATTACCCATCACACCGGATCCTGCAGGACTCCTGCCGCCTCAGCACACCATCTCCCCGCGCACAAAAGCGCGCGTGCGCGCATCGGCCGGCGCCTCGAAAAAGGCCTGCGTGTCCGCCAGTTCCACAATCTGGCCGTTGAGCAGAAAAGCCACGCGATGCGCCAATCGCCGCGCCTGGAAAATGTTGTGCGTCACGATGACGACCGTTGTGCCGCTCTGCCGGTTCATGTCCGTCACCACGCGCTCGATGAGGCCGACGTTGTAGGGATCGAGATTCGCGGTCGGCTCGTCGAGCAGCAAGACTTTGGGACGGATGATCAGCGCGCGGGCGAGCGCCACACGCTGCGCCTCGCCGCCGGAAAGGGTACGCGCCTTAGCGCGCGCCAGCTCCTTCAGCCCCAACAGCTCCAACGTCGCGGTGAGGTCTGCCCTGCCATCGCGGGCCCCGCGCAGGCGCAGGCCATACGTCACATTTTTGGTCACGGTGGTCGAGAGCAACGCCGGACGTTGAAACACCGTCGTGACCTGCCGTCGCAGTGCCAGGGGAGCTTCCCCACGCGGCAGGGATTGCCCCTGGAAGACGAGGGTCCCGGCGTCCGGCTGCTCCAGGAAATTCAACAGCCGCAACAGCGTGGATTTTCCGGCGCCGCTCGGTCCTACCAGCGCCAGAACCTCTCCGGCATAGATGTCGAGCGCGCTGATGTCCAGCACGGTGCGCCCGGCGTAAACTTTGCGCACGCCATGAAGGGCATACATGACTTCACTCATACGTGCTGCCCCTGAAATTGTGACACCACCAGATTCACCAGGAACGAGAGCAACAACAGCACCATGCCCAAGCCGAGCGCCAGGTCGAAGTTGCCGCGCCGCGTCTCCAGCATGATGGCGGTGGTAAGGACGCGCGTGTACCCCTCGATGTTGCCGCCCACCATCATCACCGCGCCCACCTCGGAGATGACGCTGCCCAGACCGCCCACCAACGCCACCAGCACTCCCAGACGCGCCTCTTGGACTACGGCCTCCGCGATCTGCAGGCGGGTCGCTCCCAGCGCCTGCAGCTGTCGCCCCAGGTCGGGATCCACACCCGCCACGGCGGCCATGGTAAAGCCCACCACCAGCGGCGTCGCGATGATGATCTGTGCCCAGATCATCGCCTGAGGAGTGAAGAGCTCCGGAATGCCGGGGAGATTTAACGGCGCGAGGATGCCGTTCCGCGAGAGCAACAGGTAGACAAATAAGCCCACGACCACCGGCGGCAGGCCCATGCCCGTGTAAACGAGCACCTGAATCAGGCGTTTGCCGGGGAAGTGCAACAGCCCCAATAGCACCCCGAAGGGAATGCCTATCACCGCGCTGACCAGGATGGCGATGCCGCTCACCTGCGCCGTGCAGGCAATGATTTTCCAGATGACGGGGTCGCCAGTAAGAAGAAGCCGCAGCCCCTGTATCAGACCTGACCAAAGGACGTCCACGCGATCGCTCCCGACGTTTAAGTGATAGCGCTAAAAATGATACCATACAACTGAACATTAGCAAGGTTCCGACCTCCCTTTCCCCTGGGCGGACACCAAAAAGCCCGCCGCAGGCGACCCCACGGCGGGCGAGCAGGCGCACGCGCGTTTAAGCGGCGGGCGTGAGGCCCAGCCTCTGGCGGCAGAATTCCAGATGATCCTGGGTCAGCAGAGCTTCATCCGAGAGGGACACGGCGCGTTCCAGGTGCGGCAACGCCTCGGCAAACAGGCCACGTTTGCAATAGGTCCAGCCCAGCGTGTCCAAGGCGGGCGCCAAAAGGCCGACGTCCTCCAGCTGCGAGGCCAACTGCACGGCGCGTTCCGCCAGCGCGGTGGCCTCTTCAAGACGTGTGTCCATGGTGTCCGCATAGAGCCAGGCAAGGGCGTTGTAAGGTTCAGGACGATCAGGGGCCAGTTGCAGAGCGCGCTCGAAATCCGCGCTGGCCTGGTCGAAGGCCAGCAAGGCGGCATAGGTGTCGCCGCGATCCAGATAGGCCTGAAAGTTCTCCGGGTCGGCGAGCCCGGCAGCGTGCGCGGCGACCGCTTCCTCCTCACGCCCCAGACGCTGCAAGGCGGCGCTCCGCACTTGCTGTACCCAGAGCAATGAGGGGTCTTGAGCCAGCGCACGTTCTGCGTGTTCCAAAGCCGCAGCGTCGTTCCCCAATAGATAATTCACTCCCGCCAGCTGTCCCCGGCCCCAGGCGTAGCCGGGGTCAAGTTCGAGTGCCTGCAGCAATGAGGACGCCGCGCGATCATAGGCGCCGAGTTGCCGGAGCGCCAGCCCTTTCTCCCCATGCAGCCAGGCCAGTTGCGACTCACGCTCCAGCGCGCGCTCCAGCGCCTGGACGGCCTCAGCGTAGCGACGCGCCTGCCGCAACACCACCCCCTTCCAGGCCCAGGCCCAGACATACTGCGGCGAGAGCGCCAGCGCCCGATCAAAGGTCAAAAGCGCACTGCGCTGCCGCTCCAAAGCGGAATAGGTCGCCCCCAGGGATCCCAAGGCCCAGAAATCGGAGTCGTTCAACGCCACCGCACGTTCCAGAAGGGCCAGCGCTTCCGCATGTTGCCCCAGGAAGCGGAGAGTCTCGCCATAGCGCGCCAGGGCCCACTGATACTCAGGCGCGATTTCCACCGCCCGGCGGAAGGCCTCGACCGCTTCGCGGTGTCGTCCCGCCATGCGCAAGGCTTCTCCCAACTCCCCATAGGTGCGCGGTTGCGCCGCATCGTTCGCCAGCTCGAGATCTACCGTCGCCTGCAGGGCAGTGATGGCTTCCTCAAAGCGTCCCAGCAAGCGCAAGCAGGCGCCGCGATAATACCCCGCCTCGGCATTGCCGATGTCGTGTTGCAACACCGCGTCGAAAGCAGCCAACGCTTCCGCATACTGATCCAAATTGTACCACGCCACACCCTGGAAATAATGCAGGAGCGGGACATCCGGATTCAGCGTCAGCGCGTACTCCAAAACGGGCAGCGCTTCGGCGTAGCGGTCTGCCCCCACGAGCAGCATCCCGAGCTGCGCATGAGCGTAGAAATAGTCAGGCTCCAGGGAAATCGCCGTACGAAACGCCTCCAGCGCCTCTTCAGTCCGACCCAGGTCACTCAACACGGCGCCGCGCTCCGCGTGAGTCCAGGGTGAATCCGGCTCCTGCGCCAGAACTTCATCCAGCAATGAGAGGGCCGCGTCATAACTTTCGAGATGCCGCAGAATCGCCCCCTTCTGCGCTTTGGCCGCTGGCCAATCCGGTTGCAGCTCCAGCGCTTGATTGATGGCGCCCAATGCCAGGTCGAACTGCTCGCTCTCATGGTACGCCTGAGCCAGGCGATAATGCACCTCTGCCGAGGGCGCCAACGCCAGGGCCTGTTTCAAGGCCTCAATCGCCTCTGCATAGCGATCCTGGGCATAGAGCGCCAGTCCCCGCAACAGATGCGCCTCGCCGGCATTGGGATCCAGTTGGTAGATCGCGCGCTCGGCGATCGTCTGCGCCTCCTGAGGCTGACCCCGCTCCAGCAGCTGACGCGCCGTTTCGACAAAAGCTCCCACCGCCAGGGCGGATTCCCCCGCCGTCTGATAGGTCACCCCCAGTTCAAAGGTATACTGCGGATCCGCGGTCAACGCTGCCAGCTGCCGCAGCACAGAAAGGCTCCCCTGGAGGTCGCCGAGCCGCCGCAGCAGCGTCCCCTTCCCCAACAGAGCCTCGCGGTCCTCTGGATCGAGCGCCAGCGCCCGGTCAAACTCGCGCAACGCTTCCTCGTAATTCCCCAGGCGCACATACGTCAGGCCCAGACCACTGTGGAAAGGAGCCCACTCCTCCCGCAAGCCTGCCCCCTCCAAAAACACGCTAAGGCTTTCAGCGGTCTTGTTCTGATTGTAGAGCGCCCAGCCCAGGGACTCCAGCGTCTCCACATCGGCGGGATTAAGGGCCAACATGCGCCGCAAGATCGCTTCAGCCGCGGCGTGATCGTGCCGACGGGGCAACTCCGCCGCCAGCTGCCGGTAAATGTCGTAAGCCGCATCGGGTTTGCCGAGCGCCTCATACGTGCGTCCCAACGCTGCGCACACCTCCGCGTAGGGAAAATCAGCGCCGCGATCTTCTGCCAGAGCCTGCTGCAACGCGCTTTCAGCCTCTGCGTAACGCGCCGCTGCCGCCAGTGCCAGTCCGAGATCAGCAAACAGCGTCCCAATAGATTGTGCCATGGATCGTCCCTCCTTTTGTTCCACGCCGTCACCGCGTCGAGGCCTGTTGCTGACCCGACACACGCGCCGTCGGTTGCAGCTCTTCTGCCAGTTCTCTGGCGCGCTTCTCAATGTCTTCCACCCGCTCAGGATGGCGGATGCGACAATGCCAGGCTGCATTGAGGATCACCGGCAGGCTCAGGCCGGGTGGCGGCGGCTGGAATTGCAACAGGCCATCGCTGAGCGCTTGAGCCTTCTCCCAATCCGCAGGCTTGAAACCCACCAGGCCATGCTCGGTGCGCAACAGCGTAAACAGCTGCGTGAACCAGCCATCATAGGGCGCGCCGAAAGTGAAGTCCTCCTCATAACCGGGGGTGACTGCTTTCACGGTGTTTTCCCATAGCGCCTCGAAACGGCGTATCTCGGCGTCGTAGGCCCCTTCCGCGTAGGGATCGTGCTTTTCGGCCTGGCTCATTTGCTGTAACGTGCTCACCATCACCGCCATGCGGCGCGCTTCGGAGGGGCTGGCCGGCTCATCGGTGAAGGCCGCCGTAGGGACAAACCGCAAGAACAGTCGCGCGTAGACATAGGCCGGCCCCAAAAAGTAGGTAGCGAAGATGTCGGCGAACAGACTGTGCAGGTGACGGCGTTGTTGCTCCAGAAATTGCTCCACGACGGCCGCATTGCGCGTGCCCACGTACTCCGCGCGCAAGGCTCGAATCGTCGGCGCGACGGCTTGCAGCTCCGCCTGTTGAATCTGCGCATCCTCGATCAGCCGTCGCAGGCGCCGCTCCTCGTCCACCATGAACTCGCGCAAACCGCGCACCGATTCGCCGCTGGCCACTAATTGCCCAAACTCGTGCGCCGTGAACGGCAGGCTCCAGATGTCCCATTCGGGGAAGCGCATACGGATGATTTGGGTGATTTGGGCGACGTCGTCAAAGAGGCGCTCCTCGCCGAGAATCATCACCGACGACCACGGCACCCCCGTGGCGAAGGCAAAGTCGCCCACCAGACGCTCCGCCACGCCACAAATGCCTTTTTCTAGCCCCATGCGACGCACGGCAATGCCGCCGAGAAAGTCCAGGCATTGCGCAAACACGCGCTGCCCCTCGCTGTACGCTTCGGTGAACTCGCGCCAGGCAGCGTCGAGCTCCTCCGGGGTGAGGGAATCCTTCGCCGCCGTGCAGCGCAATTGCTCCAGCCGCCGCATCAACGGCGAGATCGCGCGCGCAAACTTGCCGTAGATCGGCATACGGTACTCCCGCTCGATGCTCTCGCTTTTCAGCACCGCCTCGCCGCGTCGCAGCTGCTCCGTCAGCGCGTCAATCTGGGCCATCAACACTTCCGTCTCCGCACTCATAGCTCCTCCTTACGAGACAGGCTCCTCCGGCCGCCAGACCTGCCGCACCCACCGGGCGATATCGGCGGTGCGATCGGGGAATCGCACGCGACAGGCCCAGGCGCAGGTGAGCAGCTCCCGCGGCCCCTTGTCGCGCCCCTCCAGCGTCCCGCCCAGCAACGCCGGCGCCGCCTCATACGCCTGCTGCCAGGCCTCCGGCGGGAACTGCGCCCCCAGCCGATACGATTGCTCCAGGCCCTCATAGAGCTCGCGGGCCAGCCGCCGCGCCTGGAGGCGATGAAAGGTCGCCACGGCATCCGGCTGGACGCCGCAGGCAGCCACGGCCCGAGTCCAGAGATCCTTGAGACGCGCCATCACCGGCGCATACGGCCCCGCGGCGTAGACGTCCGCCTGCGCCGCCGAATTCATCCGCTCCAACACAGTGAGCAAAACCTCAAACCGCTCGGCGTGAGTGGGATGGCGACCGCGCGGCAGAAAAGCTTCCGCCGGATTGAGATGCAGCAGCGTCATGTCGAAAGCGAACGCCGGCCCCTGGCAATAAAGCGCGAAAGCATCCGCAAAAAATTCGTGCAGGTGCGCGCTGCGCTGACTCACGTAGGACTCCCGCTGCTCCCGGCTCCAGCTCTCGGCCTCGGGATGCCCTTCGGCCAGGGTCAGCGCTTGCCGCGCCAGGAATTCCAGGAAGGCGGGCGTGTTCAAAGCCGCCACGTGTCCAAATTCATGCGCCATGAGCGGGAGATTCCAGATCTCCGCATCGGGAAAATGCCACTGCACCATGTCTGTCGCCGGACTGAAGAGCGGATGCCGCCCCGGAACCACGCGCGCGGCCCAGTTGACCCCCGTCAGGCGAGCGAAATCGCGCAGGAGAGCGTCCGCCAGGGCGCAGACGGCGCCCTCAAGCTCGCGCTGTCGGATCAGCGCGCCGCCCAGATAATCGAGGACCTCGATTTGCACTTCCCCCAGGGCCTCGCTCTCACGCCGCTCCGCCACCTGCACGAGGAGGGTCTCCACGGCCATCCCGCGCCGCAAAAAGCCCTGCTCCTTGCGCAAGCCATAATCCTGGGCGCTCAACAGCCGGAAGAAACGCCCTGCCACCGCGTCGCGGTACGAGTTCGCCGAAAAGGGAGCCGCCGCCGGACGGAAGAGCGCGGTCAGGCGCGCGAGATCGGTTTCGAGATCGGCCAGCCAGTTGTAGAGGAGCGCCAGCGGCGGCGACACCGTCGGCGGCGAGGCCAGCAATCCGCCCCCCGGCGCCGCACCGCGTAGCAGCTGTTCGCACGCCTGGGTGAGTGTAGCGATGCGATCCGCGGCGGGATGCCGTGCCCGCGACGACCACGCTGCGGAGATCAACGCCGCGACATCCGGCGGCGCGGACGGGGCGCTTCCCTCACGCAACACCGGGCCGAGTGTTGCCTGCGCGTGCTGCCATTTTCTCAAGCTCTCAGCCGCAGCGACGCCGAAGTCCGTGTCCACTGCGGCGAAGAGAGCCTCACACCAGGGACGCAGCGCCGTCTTGAGACGTTCATAGTCCGCGCGCGTCCCCAGGAGGTCCAACGCCCCTTCCCAGATTGCCGCGATGCGCCGCAATTCCGGCTGATACAGGCCGTGCCCCTCTTCCGCATCCAGTATCTCCAGGACGTGCACCACCAGCATCATCCGGCGCGCGTCGGCGGGAAGATAGCGACTGCGCCCGTAAGCCGTCGCCGTCGCGCCCTCGAGCGTCGGGCGGGTGGGGTTGAGCTCCAGGAAGAGCAGCGCTTCCGCATATGCCGGCCCCACTAACGCCGCGCCGAGCGCATCGGCGATCCAATGCCACAGGTGCAGCCGTTGCCGCTGCAACAGCCGCTCCCGGTCGTCCCGCGCGCCCCGGTCACCGGCCTCTGGCCGGGCCAGCGCCAGCGAGCTCACCTCCGGCAGCCAGAGCGCCGCTTCCGCCGGATCGCAGGCGCCCGCGCCGAGGTCGAGCCGCGCGGCGAGGGCGGCTTCACGCGCGGCGACGAAGGCCTCGAGCGCCGCACTGCGCCCGCGTTTGGCGATCCAGAAGCCGTAAGCGTGCGCCAGCAGGGGCAGATACCACACGTCCCAGCGGGGGAGCGGCAGGCGGACGAGAACATCGTCAGGCCCCTCTTCCACCGCCAGCGCCTCCGGGAGATCGTCAGCCGTCCGCCGGCCCAGGATCACCACGGGGGACCAGGGGACGCCGGCTTCCTGGATCAGCCCTTCGATGAAACGCTGGGCGTGATCGGCGAGGGCCTGCGCCGGCGGCAGCTCGCGGAGGGCCACGCCGCCCAGGAATTCCAACGCTTCTTCGAACAACGCCTGCGCGCGCGGTTCCAAAGCGGCGAGAGCGGCCCACGCTTCTGCCACGTTGCCGCCGGCGACCTGCGCCTCCAGCGCCGCGAGGTCGTGCAGGAGCGGACTGACCGCGCGCTTGAAGTGTCCGCTGAGCAATCGGCCGTAAGGGGCCGGCAGCTGCGGAGCGTCCACCACCCGCAGCAGACTCTCAAAATCGGCCCGCAGTTGGGCGAGCTGCGCCGCGAGCATGTCGTCTCTCAGGCCAGGGCGGCCCTGGAAATCTGCACGACCCCCGGCACAAAGACGATCAACGTGGTCGTATCGGCGTGATCCATCGCGTTGAGCAGGGTGAAGTCCATGGCGACCAGGTAGAAGGTGCCAAAGAGCAACACCGCCGTGGCCTCGGGGAGCAGCTTCCCCACGAATTTCTTGCCGGTGTTCAACGCCTTGACGATGCGCCCCATCATCGCCGCCTGTTCGCTGAAGTGTGTTTGAAGCGCCAGCAGTTTTTGCATACCGCTGTCAATGGCGGCGCCATCCGCCGTCGTTTGGGCCAGCAGCTCCCGAATCGCTTGGGTCGAGGGGGCGACGCCCAGGCTGTAGGCCAGGAACTGGTCCACGAGAGTGCCACCCTCTTTGAGCGTCTTGAGAAGCTCCTCCGCCTTCTTCTGCAGCTCCAGAACGAGGTCTTTTCCCAGCAGCTCCGTGAGCGCGTCCATCGCTTTCACCGCCAGCGCTAACCCCTTGGACACCAGCTTGCCCAGCCCCGGCAGCGCGCCCGCCTGTTTGCCGATCATGCCGATCGCCTCTCCCAACAGCTTATCGTCGAGGTCGTCCACACCGGTCAGCGCAGCGGTCAGTACTTTCTTCGTCTCCTCTTGCAGCGCCTTGAAGACCGCCTCGAGCTGCTTCTCAAAGGCCGCCTTTGCCGTCGGCGCGTCAGGGACCGCAGCGCCTTTGACGGGTGCGGGGACCTCGTCGAGGCCAAAACGCCGCAGGGTGTCCGGCGCCGCCGGCTCCGCCCAGGCGACCGCCTGCGTCACCTGCTGCAAGTCCCTGGAGACGGCTTCGAGCTCCTCTGGCGTCGCCGCTTCCGGCGTCTCGCCTACCGCGCCGCCGGCCACGAACAATGCCGCGGCGACCTCCATATCGGCGACAGCGCCGGCCAGGATCTCCGCCGCGAGTCGCTCGCGCTCGGGGAGAGCCGCCTCGCCCTTGACCAGCGCCTCGTCGAACGCCGCGCGCCGCGAGCCGGCCACCTGATGCTCGTAGCGCTCCGCCGCCTGCGCCAGCTGTTCGCTTGCGTAGCGAGCGTCGTCCGTGCCCAGCGAACCACGCAGCATGTCGAACGCTGCGGTCACACCGCGCAAACCACCCGCCAAATCCGCCCTGAATTCGCTGTACCCTGTCATGGTTTTCTCCTTATCTTCAGTGAACAATGAATCGAAAGCAGAAAGCAACGCCTCGGTATGCTTGAGGGGGACATCTCCTCCCAACGGCCAAATCGCTCGGGGAGTCACACGCACGGTGCCACAGTCGCAAACTATGGCGCCCTGGCCGTATTGATTTCATTGTATAAGCAAAACCCCTCGGCGTCAATGGGCCGAGGGGTCGGGTCAGGGCTTATCAACGCTCATACCGACCTCAGCCAGGCTAACTCGCGATCAGGCAAGGCAGCTGCGGCGCGGTGGCCGCCGGGGGCATACCGGTACCCCAGGCGGCGAATGACATTCAAGGAGATGCACCGAAGTTTACTCAGCGCGACGCCGATCCCGCGGGCAGGGTTGCGATCTTCGCCGTAGGTGACGTCCAACACCCAAAAGACGCGGTTTTCGATGCTCCCATGCTCCCGCAACCACTGGCTGCACTGTGGGGCCGTCGGAAGGTGGGAGCCCCGACTTCCACGGACCGCCACATACTCTTCGCTTGCGGTCCACTCGTCCGCCGTCAAGGGGCGGCGTTGACGGCGGACATGACCACAAAATAATCTGGCGGAGCCGTACCCAGTTGCATTTCCAACCAGTAGGCTACGGCGGTCGTCACTTCCCCGTGATTCCCCTTGAGCAGCCCCAGATAGGCCACCCCTTTTTCCAGAATGGTCTGGGCGACTTCCCGCGTGAGTAAGCCCGCATCCAGGGTGACGCCCTTCCCTTGTAACGATTGAGAGTCGCACGGTCTTGAGCCACAATGTCCAGCATTTCGCACCCCTGACCGAAGCCTGTTTCTTCTAGGGTCTCCCCCATGCTGGGATCAGCGTCGCTCAGCAGTTCGAGAAAGGCGAATTGTTGCAGCGGTTCCTGGCGTTGTTGGAGGCATTCACGCCCAAGGCGCTGGCGAATACGTTACGCCTTGTCTAGTTCGGGGCAAAGCACGCTTTGCGACTTTTGCGGCTCATGACTGGCGTCAAGGCCATGCCTCCGCTAGTTTCTCCAGCATCATCGCCGTTGGTGCAAGTTTGCTGACCGCATCTGCCGCGCCGGTCAGCAGTTCCGCCGCCTCTTTGGATTTAAGTTGCAGCTTCTGCATCACTGTCCCGTCACCTACACGTTAACAGACGTGGCCACGCATTTACTGGGGCAGGTGCAAACCACGGTGATTCAAACGCCGGCATAAATCAAAAATACCTCGAATCATGTCTTTGCACTAGCCGATCCTGAGTGTCGAATTTGACCTTTGGAAGGGAGTAGCTGTTTGTCCAAAGTCCAGGATAAGATCAGCGAGATTAAACCTCAAGCGACCATCACCTTATCTCCTTCTCCCAACAGATCCTTATCTCCCTTGCTCCTCCGCTCCGTTGCCCCCTTGTTCGCCCGTCGGCTTGTGATCCACCAACACCACCGATAATGTTTCAAGGTCCGCTGTACCGGGGACAAATTCATTCGTGAGATAGATGCAATCGAAGCGGCAGCTCTGCTCGCACTGCCCGCAGTACGCGCAGCGGTCGGGGTGATAGATCAGCCGGTAGTGCTCTTTGCCGTTCCGCTCCAACTCCAAAGCGAAAGCGGGGCAATCGCGCACACACAGGCTGCATCCCTTGCACCGCTCGCCGTGAGCCATCACCCGCCCGCGATATCCTTCCTGCAATTCTGCCGGTCCAAAAGGGTACTGCACCGTCCCTGGCCGACGCAAGAGCGTGTGCAGCGCTTCGGGCAACAACGAAGAACGAAACCGCACCATGACATCACCCTCCCATCCAAACCGTTACCAGTAGCTGCAACAATGCCAGCGGCGCCAACACACGCCAGCCCAGATGCGCCAGTTGGTCAATGCGCAGTCGGGCATAGAGCACACTGGCTGTCGAGAGTAACGCGAGGATTGCCAGCGCCTTGAAAACAAAGGCGAGCGGCGCCAGCATCGAGGCACCGCCGGAGAACAGATTCACCAGCAGGAACACGCCTACCACCGTCTGCATGTCCATTGAGAGACGCCACAGCGCCAGCTTACGCCCGCTAAACTCTGTAAGCGGGCCGGCAACCATCTCCGACTTGGCCTTGGGGATGTCCAGCGGATCCCGCTTGAGCTTGCCGATCAGCCCCACTAGCGCCACAAGAAAGGCTAGCGGCAAGATGAAGATGTTCCAGACCGTTTGCCGGGCAGTGATCTCAGCGATGGTCCACGAGCCATTGAAAATCGCCGGCGTGCTGAGCGCCATGAGAAAGGGCACCTCGTAAGAGAAGAATTGCAGCAGCGAACGATTGCCCCCCAGAATGCTGTACACGCCCACCGTCACCCACCCCGCCAGGAAGTGTGCCAGCGTGGGTAGGCTCAGCAGAAACAAGACTACAATTAGATCGCCCTCGAAGGATAGAGGAGCGTAGCCCGCCACCGGCACATAGAGCGCCGCCGTGAGCACTGCCGCCAGCGAGAGCATGGGCAACACTGCCGCCGTGGTCTCCTCTGCGTCGTTGGGCAGGATGTCCTCTTTCGCCAGCAGCTTGATGAGATCCGCGAATGGCTGATACCACGGCGGCCCCACCCGCCCTTGAAAGCGCGCAATCAGCCGGCGATCACCCCACTCGAAGGCCATCGCGCAGACGAACAAAAACCCCAAACCAGGGAAGATGAGCAAGTTGAATAAAGCTGCCAGTAGTTCTCGCATGGCGTCTCACCGGTCCGCGCAGGCGATGCACAGATCCACGCCGGAGAGCACCACCGGCACATCGGCCACGTTGACGCCGCGCAGCTGATCTGCCAGGGTGATGAGCGCTGTGAGGGTGGGCGTGCGGATTTTGAGCCGCGCCGGCTTGTCGCTGCCATCGCTGCGGATGTAGTAGATCACTTCACCACGCGGCGCTTCGGAGCGGCTGACTACCTCGCCGGGGGGGACGCGGCGCTTCATAGCTACGGAAGTTGGGCCATCGGGCAGCTGCGCCAGAATCTGGCGGCAGAGACTTAAGCTTTCGCGGATTTCCTGCACCCGCACCAAAGTACGCGCCCAGACATCCCCCGCCGGATGGGTGATGACGTTGAACTTCAGTTGATCGTAGGGCGGGCGGGGAAAGTCGCGACGCAAATCCACGTCTACACCAGAAGCGCGCGCCACCGGTCCCACCACACAATAGCGGGCGACCTGTTCTGCCGAGAGCAGCCCCACACCCTGCGTTCGCGCCTTGAGTGAGGGCTCGTTGTTGATCAGCGCGAGCGCCTTCTCCACCTGCCGCTCCAGCTCATCGAAGCGTTGCTGGATGCTGCGCGTGTGTGCGGCATCCAGATCAATCCGCACACCGCCGATGACGTTGACGGCATGGGAAATCCGTCCGCCGGAGAGCTCTTCCATTACGTCCAACACAATCTCGCGGTCGCGCCAGGCATACATGAAGACGGTATCAAAGCCCATGTTCTTCGCCAACACGCCCAGCCACAGCAGGTGACTGTGAATCCGCTCCAGCTCACACAGGAACGTGCGCAGATATAGCCCGCGTGGCGGCACCTGCAGCCCCGAAAGCGCCTCGACGCCCTGGCAATAGGTAGTGGTATGGATATGTGAGCAGATGCCGCAGACGCGCTCGATGAGATGCACCGCCTGGACGTAGGTGCGCTCCTGGCAGAGCCGCTCGATGCCGCGATGGACATAGCCCAGGCGCAGCGTACTTTCCAACACCTGCTCCCCTTCTACGGTCAACAAAAACGAGAGTGGCTCCTTGAGCAGCGGATGCTGCGGGCCGATAGGAATGGTCACTTTAGTCATAGGGTACTCCTGAAAGCGATTACGAGTTGCGAGTTGCGAGGTAAGAGTCGGAAGTTGAGACTGCGGATGACTCGCTTTCTCGCTGACCCGCTCACACGCCTTTCCTTAGCGGTGCGCCGCCGTCCCAGTCATCGGGTAACAAGAACGGGCGTGGGTCGGGCAGACCGTCTACCGTCACGGCGAACATCTCCACGATCTCGCGCTCGTAGAACGCCGCGCCAGGAATCAAGTCGGTGATGCTGGCGATGCGTAGCGCCGCGTAAGGCAACGTCACCCGCAACGTCAGCCCATGGGTATGCCAGAAATGGTAAAGCAATTCAACGTATTCGCCTGTATCCAGTCCGGTGATGGTGGAAAGATGGCGCAGCTGCCAGTCTTCGAGCAACAGCGTCACGGCGCGGCGCAGTCCCTCAGCCGGTATGGTGACGAATGTATCATCCAGCGGCGCAGCGCGCGGCGCTAAATCCACATCGGGGAAAGCCGCTTGCAACGCAGCGATCACGGGTTCAAAATCCATAAGTCTCCTCTAAATTAGTAACGGGTGAGCAGTGAGTTGTGAATGGTTCTGCTCACTGTTTTTTAAGAACCATTCTCCCTCACGCAATCTTTGTCAGCAGTCGCGCCAGTCCGTCAATCACAGCCTCCGGGCGGCAGGGGCATCCGGGGATGTACATGTCTACCGGCACGACCTGATCTATGCCGCCGAGAACATTCAGCCCTCCCTGGAAGACGCCTCCGGAACAGCTGCAACTGCCCACAGAGACCACCCACTTGGGCGCGGGCATCTGTTCGTAGATGCGACGCAGCCGGTCGCGCGTCTGTCGCGTCACCGGCCCGGTGCAGAGCAGAATATCCGCGTGACGAGGCGACGCTTCCGCCAGAATTCCCAGGCGCTCCACGTCATAACGCGGCGTGAGCAAGTCGAGAATCTCGATGTCACAACCGTTGCACCCGCCGCTGTTGAAGTGCAGCATCCACGGCGATTTCCGCCGCGCCCATCGCACCAGACGTTGCATCCAGTTTTCGGTCATAGATCACCTCCAGTCAAGAGTCAAAGAGTCAGGAGTGATGGGTGTTCGGCTCCCCGGCGCCCCAACGCCTTTGCTCCCTTACAGCTGCTCCTCCGTGAGCACCAGTACGCTGATGCCGATGCCAATCAGGTAGATCAACGCCACCCGATAGGACAGCAGATTCAGCGGCAACGTCGAGACTACCAGCGCCGCGACGTGCAGAATACCGAACATCAATGCCAATCGCAAAAAGGTGTGATAGGTCATCCGGGCGCGCGGCGGCGCGACATCTTCGCCGCCGGCATAGGGTAACCGTTTGCCGGGAAGCTCTTCACTTTGGACGTCGGACAGAACACCCCCCAAACGGTATAATCCATACGCCAATGCCAGAAACATGGCCATCGCTACCGGCGGACTGAGCAACAACCACTTCATAACCTTCTCCGTAATTGAACTTCAAGCATTTACCAGGCAATTTTGGGCACCAGACCCTAATGCCGGCGCCGCTTCGACTGTTTAGCCGCTTTGGCCCGGCGCGGCGCTGCCGCAACGGGCGACGCTGGCGCAACGCCGCCATGCTCCACGGTGCGCAGATACCCACGCCAGCCGCGCTTCTGCATTAACTGCACCGCGCCCCATCCCGGCCCCGCATTCGAGAGCATACTCAACGTCATCGTCACTGCCGATGCCAGACACCACATGCACGTCGCACCGATGACGAAGGGCTGTAAGTAGGTCAGCCAGATCGAGAAGATAAAGCCGAAGGCCGTGAGTAGAAAACTCGCCAGCGGCATGACGCCCGCGTAAGGCCCCTTGATCCACACGCCGTAGATGTAGGTCGCCAGCACTGCAGTGTACCCCAACGCGCCGAATAGCGCCATCGGCAGGAAGCCGAAGAGGCTGGCAAAGCGGCTCTGCTGCACCACGTTACATTGGCCCACAGGCCCGCACCAGGCTTCCAGCTGCGTCGTCTCCACGTAAGAGAGGTACACGGCCACTCCCAGCCCCACCAACGCGATTCCCACCTTGATCCACGGCCTGATTCCGGTCATCTTGCGCGCCAGCGAAGAGGTGCGCCAGAATTTCGGTTGCGCCACAAAAACCGCCAACGCCAGCATGAGTATCAGCAGCCCTACAGAAATGTAGTTTCCCGGCAGGTCGCGCTCGAACCGTACCAACCACAGCGGGCGGTCGCCGGCTTCTTTGCGCTCGGCGTCCATTTCGAGCGCCTCTTCCAGGCCGGGGATAGCGGGCCAATCGTTGCCACCCGCCACGAGCAGGTCGGCTACCAGACCAGGGAGCTGCGCGGGGATTTCGCCTGCACCCACCAACACCGTACCATTCACGATCATGGTCGGAGTGCCGCGCCGCTCCGCCGGAACGGCATACTGATCCCACGCAGTCTGGAACAACCGTTGTCCCAGCGCGGTAGTAGTATCCACCCGCAGAATGTACAACTGCTCACCGTAACGCGCTTCCAACGGCGGCAGGTCGCGCTCCTCGATCTGCAAACAGAAAGAGCAAACCGGCGAGGTGAAATACACCACCCGCACCTGCCCCGTTTGCGCCCGCACCGGCACGCTCAAAGCCGCCGACATCATCGTTGCCAGCAACAGTATCGCTACAAGACGAAGTTTCATGGTATCCTTTGCACTCCTACCTGTTTCAGTAGCCTCAATAGCGCAGGACCAACGCGATGCGCTGGTGCTGTGCCAGGTCGCCATTATCCACGAAAATCACCTGCTCCTGGAAGCTCAGCACCGTCTCGATGATGTCGTTCACGGCATCGTCAAGCACATCTGACAAGGGAGCTGCTCGTGCTTGTCAAACTCGCCCAATAGTCAGTTGGCGGCTTCAGTCGCCAGATTCTTGAGCCGCGCCGGGCCTTGTTTGTTCTCCGGCGATGTACGGATACGTTGGCAGCGTGATGGTCAACACCGGATAGCCGCGCATTTGCTGTAACAGCCGAATATCTTGCCGATTCATGGCGAGATCCTTCGAATTATGTTTTACCTCACCCAGGCTAACCAGGGACCGGGATACAGACCGATGGCGATAATCAAGGCTGCCAGCGTCAACAAGGGCACCGCCATCCAGGGCGAGATTCCAATGCGCGCTGGCGCGCCGCCGGTTCTGGCCGGCGCAGGCGTGAACAGCTGCACGATCAACGGCAGGTAGTAGCCCAGGGCCAACAAGCTGTTCAGCAGGAAAATCGCCAATCCCACATAAGCCAGCCAGTCCGCTGCCCGCAGGCACTCGGTGAGAATGAACCACTTGCTGACAAAACCCGCCAGCGGAGGAATGCCTGCCAATCCCGCCAGCGACAGCGCAAACGTGAGCGCCGCTAGCGGCAGCTGCTGCGCCGTTCCTCGCAGCTCTGTCACCAGTGTGGTGTTGCAGTAGAAATGGCAGACGCCCTTGCTCAGAAACGCCGTGGCTTTCATCACCGCGTGGGTCAGGAGCAGGAATAAACCGGCCTGCAACGCCGCCGGCAGCTCGTAGCGCAGTCCGATACCCAGGCTGAACATGATGTACCCCGTCTGCGCAATCGAAGAATACGCGAGCAACCGCTTGGTGTGCGTTTGCACTAGTGCCAAACCGTTGCCCAGCGTCATATTCAAAAACGAAAGCAGCAGCAGACCCAATCCCAGAGTGGCGGCGGGCAACCCCAACCCCAACGCCACCTTGAGCATCAGAATCAACGTGCTCTTGGAGATTACGGCCGCCAGCAGCGCGCTGACGCTGCTGGGCGCACGCCCGTAAGCATCGGGGAGCCAGGTGTGCAACGGCACGATGGCGCTTTTGACGCCCAGGCCCACCAACAGGCAGGCGATCCCCGCGCGGCGCCAGGGGCCGGGGATCCCATTTTCCAGCGGCAAGGTGAGCTGCCCCGTTTCTCGATACACAAAAGCGATGCCTAGCAGCATGATCAACGTGCCGACGCTGCCCATCACCAGATACTTAAAGCCCGCCTCAATAGCGGTATCGGTGTGGCGCCGAAACGCCACTAGCACGTAGGCCGAGATGCTCATCAACTCACAGAACAGGTAGAGGTTGAAGAGATCCGCCGCCAACAACATCCCGATCATGCCGGCGATCAGCATCAACAACAAGGGATAATATGTGATGAAGCGTTGATCAAGCGAGATGTAATGCCCCGAATAGAGCGCCACAGCGACGCCCAGACCACAGGCAATGGCCGTAAGCAACAAGCCTGCGGCATCAGCCTGCAAAAAGGCGCTGCCCGGCGTTGGGGCGCCGAAGAAGGGCGCCGCGCCCGCGCGCACCAGCGCAAAGAGCGGCGTCAGTGACAGTAGCGCCACAGCGAACACGCCCGCCGTGAGCGCCGCCAGGTGCGTGTTGCGCAACCGCAGCAGCCGCGCCAGTACGTACAGGCCAAAAGCACCCCCGGTCAGGATAGTGAGTGGTAGTGCAACCCATACGGTGCTTTCGATCACAGAATCCCCCCCAGCAGCAGGAGCAATTCGTGCTCCGCCCAATCGAAGAGCGGCGCAGGCCACAAGCCCTCGATGATAAGCAAGACCGTCACCGCAATGGTGGTAAGCACCATCGCCTTCGGCAACGGGCCGACCTTCAGTCCTTCGGGGGGTGCGCCGACGAAGATCCGTCCCACCAGGAGCAGCGCGTAGATCACGGTCAGCAGCGAGCTGAACAGCGTGACGATCGAAAGGCCGATATGGGCGGTGTGGAAGCCGCCGGAGAAGATCATCCATTCGCTGGTGAAGATGCCCAACGGCGGCATTCCGGCGATCCCCAACGCGCCAATCGCCGCGCATACCGCAACCACCGGCATGGAGCGCCCCAGCCCGCCGAGCTCGCCAATGCGCCGCCGTCCGGTGGCGCGGATGACCAGGCCCATCACCATGAACAGCAGCGCCTTAACGATGGCATGATAGATCACGTGTAACGTGGCGCCGATCACGCCCTCGCGGGTCAGCGTTCCCAGGCCGAAGAGAATGTAGCCCATCTGGCTCACGCTCGAATACGCCACGATGCGCTTGACATCCTGCTCCGCCAGCGCCATCAGCGCGCCGTAGACTTCGGAGATGATGCCTGCGATCATCATCGGCGCGGCAAACGGCAGCAGCTGCTCCGCCGAAAAGATGCTCATGGGAAAGCGCAGAATACCGTAGACGCCCATGCTCAGCATCGCCGCCGCCAGCATGATTGTGACCGGCATCGGCGCGACGGTGTGTGCATCGGGCAGCCAGAGATGCACGGGGAAGATCGCCATCTTCACGCAGAAGCCGAGGATAAACAGGGTGATGACCGCCGTCACCAGCCCCGGCGCCAGCGCCCACTGCCCGGCGCGCAACACGGCGAAACTGTCGCTGCCGGTCTCGCCGTACAGCAAAATCAGCCCCACCAACACCATCAGCGAACCGGCGTGAGTGAAGATGAAGTATTTGAGCGCCACCGCTCCCCGCCGCTCGCCATCGCCCCACACCAGGATCAGCACACACGAGGCGATCAGCATCAGCTCCCAGAAAATGTAGAAGAGGAACATATCATCGGCGATGGTGGTGCCCGACATGCCCACGGCAAACAGGAGCAGCAGCGCGTAGAAATTCGGGGTACGTGCATCCACTTGGTGATAGCCCCAGCTGTAGAGGATGGCGACCAACGTGACCACTGCCTCCGTCACCAGGAAGGGCAATGTCAACCAATCTACGTGCAGGCCAAATTCGATGCCGGCTTCGGGGATCCAGCGCAGCGCCAGGGCGGAAATCTCATCGCGGCGCAGGGCAGGCAACAAGGCAAGGACCGCCGCCAACGAGAGCGCCGCGCCCGCCGCCGCGATCCACCCCGCCGACCGCGCAACTTTCTTCTGGAACACGACCAGACCCAATGCCGTTAACAAGGGTGCGCCGAGAATTGTCAGCAATAGCATGTGGTTTATCGCCATTTTGCCTCCGTTCAACCAGTCAACACCAGCATCAACACCAGTGTCAGCAGCGTCAGCGCCACCCACATCAGATTGGTGCGCAGACGGCCTACGTGCAACGCGCGCAAGGCATGGCCGCCGGCCCGAACCGCCCGCACCAGACCGCGCACCGACCCCTCCAGCCTGTCTTGTTCCACTGTTTGGTAGACGGCCTCAGAAGTTTCGATCATGCCAGTGGCGCTTTTATCCACACCGTGTTCCAACACCCCCATCTCGATGAAGCGGTACAGGCGTTGCGCAAACCTCATCAGGCCCGCGGCCAGCGCATCGAGACCGCGCTCCAACACCCGCACTTCGACCAGGTCATGGAAGCGCGTCGCAAAGCGCGTCAACGCCGCCTCCGAATCATCCTCCCAATCCCGCTGCAGCCAGGCCGGCGCCGCGCGCAGCGTGTACTTCGGCAGCGCCAGCAACATCCACATCAGGGTCAGCGCGAGTAGTCCGCCTGCCGCAACCAGCGCCACGGGGGAGAGCCGCGTCGCCGTCAACGCCCAGATCCAGAAGAGCAGCAGCGCGCTGCCGCTCAACCCCACCGTCGCCACGCGCGCGCGTCCCTGCATCCGCGAAACCAGCCAGAGCAGGGGCCGCACCGCCGTGAAGACCAGGATCGCCCAGGGCAAGACTGCGCCTCCGCCGCCCGCAGCGACAACCATCGCCAGCCCGCCCTGCGCCGCCATGACGTACACCGGGAACAGCTCGGGCAGGGGCCAGAACAACATCACGGCCAACGCAGCGCCGCCGGAGATGGCCCCCACAAGCAGCAAAGCTGTGTTGAGCGCGCCGGGCAGCGCCAGCAACGGCGCAGTCCGGTAAAGCAGATACAGCCCCAAATTGGGCATCACCGTAGCGTAGAGCCACAGGTCGCCAGGGTGAGAGAGACTTTGCCCCACGCGGATCCAAAAATGGAAGGGCCACACCCCGATCTTGACGCTCACCGCCAATGCGAAACCTACCGTCACCCACCCGAGCGCCCGCGCACTCAGGGCCGGGGCCGCCGCCAATGCCGGCCCGATCTCCAGGGTGCCAGTGCGGGCGCCGAGTAACAGAATGGCCGCCAACAGCCCGGCATCGCCGATGCGCAGCAGCAGATAGACCAATCCGCCGCGACGCAGCCCGCGCATTTCGCCGATCTCAATCAACGCTGCCAACGCGATGCACAATCCCACCACCTCGAGGGCAACATACCGGGCCAGGAAGTGCGCGGAGAGAAAAGCGGCATTGGCCGCCGCCAGCGTGACGAGCCACACCATTCCAGCCAACCAGGCGCTAATGCTGGCCTCGTGCGACGTGCGCGCCGTCTGTGTAAGGACAAAGGCCGCAGTCGCCGAGGTCGCCAGCGCGGCGAGCAATCCCGCACGTTCCAGGCTGAAGCCCATGGCGCCAGCCCCCGGCAGCCAGGTGAAGGCGATGGTCGGCGTCTCGCCGATGAAGAACAGCAGTCCTGTCGCGCACGCCGTCACCAGGGCGGCCACGCCCGCGAGCCACCACTGCAGGGTACGCACGCGCGCGCGTCGCAGGAACGGCAGCAACGCCGCCGCTGCGAGCGGCGCGAACACGAGTCCGCCAAATAGCCAGTTTACCATGCGTTGCTCAACCCCACAGCCGGCGTAGATCGTCCACGTCCCCAGAGGGGTAATGACGGAAGATGTTGACGATCAGCGATAGGGCCACCGCAATCACCACCGCTTCGACAATCAACGCCGAGATGACCATGGCCTGTGAGAAGCGCAGATCGCCGCTGAGATGCCCGGCCTGCAGCAGCGCCAGGGTCACGCCCTGCAATATGATCTTGATACCGATCACTTGCTTGATGACGTTGCGTTGGGTCAGCAAACAACCCAGCCCGATCAGGAAAAGTCCAATGCTCAGAGCTGTAGTCAAACCGTTGAGCCAGGGGGTCATAGCCAGGTGCATAGATCACACTCCTCTTCTTTTTCGCGGGGCAGAACGGCAGCCACGCCCAGCGCGCCGACGAAGACCAGTCCCACCTGCACGGCGAGATCGAAGCTGCGATGCGTCCAGAACCAGGTGCGGAAATCCAACGGCTCGCCGGTAGCAGGTTGCGCGAGATTGGCTTCGCGGAGAACGCCTCGGCCCAAATACCAGCTGCCCAGCAACAGCAGCGCCAACAACAGCAATTCCAACAAGTGGCTACGATTCATCTTGCGCCTTCCCCATGGATTCCGTCAAGCTGATGGCAACGATGAAGAGCACGCTGATTAGCCCAGCGCCCACGCTCAACTCGAAGCCGCCCGCGTAGGGCGCGCCGAGCATGAAAAAGAGCATCGCCAACATCGCGCTGCCGATGCCCAGCGCCACCGCCGCGCGGATGAGGCTGTGCAGCCACACCGCTGCTGCCGCGCTCACCAACACGAGTACGCTCAAGACAATGTAGGTGATAATGATCATGCGCAACCACCTTTGGCGCTGAGTAAGTGGATGAATGGGTAATGGGTGATGGGGAATGGGGCAATTTGATCTGTGAGATCCGTGCCAACCCATGAGCCATCGTTGAGAGAGGCGCGGGGTACGGTGGTGCACGTGCGCGCGCGTCCAACCGTGATGGTGGAGCACACGCAGGGGCCTGTTTCGAGGTGTTTTAGAATCATGAGTCCTCCATTCCAGAAATGTTCCAACGCTAACAGAAAGCCGCCATCCCTATCACGGCCCCGGCGTCCTGGAATAGAGGACTGGACGAACTCAGGTCACGAGGTGCGCGAACTGAGCCGTACCGGGGCCGCCGTTACGTTCTTCGGGATCGTCTTTGATCGAAGCCTGCATTTCCATAGCCTGATCCATCATTTGCAACCCGCACAACAGAGTGGGCTTATTATATGGAAAAAGAAGCACTTTGTCAACTCAATTTCGACCTTGACGCGCAGCCGCAAGCACTCCAGCAGGCGCAACCCGCTGCCGTAGAGCAAGCGCGCCATCAACAGGTGCACGCCCGTGAGTTGAGCCAGGACTTGCTGCACTTCGGCCCTGGTCAGCATCGTGGGCAGGCGTTTGGGCTTTTGCGCGCGGATGGCGTCGAGATCCAGGGGATCAAGTTCCTGGCGCAGCACTTCGCGGTAGAGGAACAGCAGCGCGCTGAGCGCCTGGGTCTGCGTCGAAGCGGCGACATGTTCCTCGGTCGCCAGGTGTACGAGGAAAGCGCGGATTTCCGGCATCCCCATTTCGCGGGGGTGGCGTTTGTTATGGAAGAGAATGAAGCGCCGAATCCATTGAACGTAAGCTTCTTCGGTGCGGAGAGCATAATGTTTGAGGCGCAACGTCTACCGGATCAGGTCCAGCAGTTTAGGGGAGTCCGCCATAGAAACATTCTATGCAAAAAAACGGGTGCAAGTCAAAATAGAATTGTGTATTGACATAGCTGCAAAGTTCGCCTATAATTTAGGCAGGGCCCGAACACATTCAATCCGCATTTTAGCACACGACAGCAAACCGCACAAGCACCGCAGGAGGGCTGTTACACGGAAAATATTCCGGATAAGCGTATCAAAGAGCACGTTTTACGGAAATCGGTTCAGAGGCGTATACGGAAGAATTTCCGTATACTACATAGTTGGGCGCGTCAAATACATAGAAGGTATGCTCTCTATGTCGGGAGGTTCGTCATGATTGACACAAGTTTTGACATGTCCAGTGATGCCAATGGCGGAGACCCTGATGCCACCAGTCCCACGCTGCGTAAATACCATAAACTTCTTTGGCGCAAGCGCTTGCCCAGCGGGGAACTTTTTGATTTGCGAGATGATAGACGCGGCTACTACCTGTTCTACAGTTCGCCATCAGGGGACTTTTCACTAGGCAGTGATGCCATCACTCATTCATACAAGAACCAGATGAAGAAGAAGTGGTTGACCACCCAGATACCTGAGGTAGTTCAGGATCTGTTCAATCGAGGGTCAACAATTGGCGCATACCTCATTTTTCCCAACAATCAGATAGACCGTAAGTATACAATAAATCAGGCCAGAGGGATACTTCGTCTTATTGACGATCGATTCGATCTAACTCTTGAGTGTATCAGGCGATACTACATCAATGATCCAAGTCCACTTACGGAGACATTGAGAAGATATGCCTCATTTTTCGAGCTGTTTGAATCATTTGAATGCTACACTGAGTTCTTTCTTTTAAACGACTTGGTCGACCAGCAGGGCAACATTAGATTCTACTTGCCGTTCGATGATTTTCAATCTCCGCCGGAGTTTCGGGGTGTTGAGGACTATTTCATCTATAGAGATCGGGTGCTGGAATTCATCAACGCACGTAACAGAAGAATCGAAGAGTACGCGAGGTATTTGAAGCGCCAAACCGAATGAATCGAGCACCAATTAACAAGACCCGCGCCCAACATCGGTTCAAGCGGACGCGGCTATCGCCGCTGTAATCGGCGGGGAAACACGCACCATCACACTTGCTGTTGAAGGTAATACGCCGCACCCGCCGCGCCGCTTAACCAGGCCGTTGGGCGGCTGAAACTGACTTTGAATGATGAACGCACTCAATCACAAACATAAACAAGATACTGCCTGGCGTTCTACCCTAATAGGTTGCCTGAGCATTAGCATCTTTATAATTACTGCTTGTAGTTTGCTATACTGGCTCCCGCAGCACTATAACAATCAGCAGTTGCAACAGTTCGCCACTCATCTCTACAATTATCCACTTCCACCACATAGTGAAGTTGTAAGCCAATACGCCGAAGTAGGCTTGATGGGCAATGGCAATCATTGTGATTTCGTGGTTAGGCAAACGATAGTTACAGAACTTTCGCAGGCAGAAATTGAGGCATATTATGATCAAGTTGCCTTACCACCTGTAAACGATCATAATCAAGGTGTGTCGCCTGAGTATCGAGGACTTCCGATACCCGTGATGATGAAATTTGATGAATCAACTTCGAGTGATGGTCGGCTTCGCTTTACACTGACTTTGCTGGATTACGGTCACGACCCGGGACTCGACATTCGATGTCATTAACTCAAGAATCGGCCAACCCAATGTGGGCGCCGCCCAACATCGCATGCTAAGAAACAGCCCCGCTCGCAGGCTGGGGGGAGAGAGTGAAGCCCAGGCGTGCAGCCTTGCGCTGTAAGTGCCGGATCTCGCGTTCTCGGAACTGTTGTTCGTATTCCTGGGCGCTGGTAGGCAGGTATTCGACCTTGAACTTTAACATGTGGTAGACGACGCGGGCGATCTTGTGCGCCGTCGCGACCTGGGCCTGCGCCGGGCCGACACGGGCCTTCAGGCGGCGATAGAACGCTCCAAAGGCACAGTCGCTGCACGCCACGGAAGCCGCCGCCTGGAGGAAGGCCTGACGGGCGCGGTTGTGGCTCTTGCCCGTGGAGGAACGGATGGTTTTGCCGCCGGTGACCTGGTTGTTGGGGCAGAGCCGAAGCCAGGAGGTGAAGTGCTTGACGGTGGGGAATTGGGACATATCGGTGCCGATTTCGCTAACAATCTTTTGCGCCAGGTCGAGGCTGAGGCCGTCCACGGCCGTGATGTCCACCCCGGTCAGGCGGCGCAGGTGTTGACGGACACGGATGGGTGTCTCTTTGGGAAGGTTCTTGCTGTGCGAACCACGCTTATTGGGAGGCAGGGGCTCCCGGTCATCGGGAGCAGGGTCAGGCCAGTCTGGGCGGATGGCGGAGTAGGTGCGCTCGATTTCGAGGTCGCAGGCTTCGATCTGGCGGGTATAGAAGTCGTAGAATTCGAGAGATTGCTTGAGGACGAAGAGGTGCTCCTCGCGCCAGGTGCCGGTGAGGGCCTGGGCGATTTCGTCTTCGGTTTTCTTGCAGCGAGGGTTGCGCAGGGCGGCGAGTTTATGGGGGTCACGCTCACCGGCGACGATGGCGCGGATGATGGCCAGGCCGGTCTGACCGGTGACGTCGGAGACGGCCTGATCGAGGCGGATGTTCATGTGAATCAACGCCTTCTGCATGTGCAGCACGTGCGGAGAGCGATGCTCGATCAGCTGGGCACGATGGCGTAGCAAGGAGCGCAAGGCAATCAGATCGGCATCGGGGCGGAAGGATTCGGTGAGCAGCCCCAGACTGTGGAGGGTTTGGATCCACTGGCAGTCCAGGACATCGGTCTTGTGGCGGGCGGGGAGGCGGCGGGCCATGTTGCCGCTGATCAGGCAGCAATGGATCCCCCCTCCTTCCAGGACCTCAAACAGGGGAATCCAATAGATGCCGGTGGATTCCATAGCGATGGTCTGGATGCCGTTTTCGACCAGCCAGTCGGCGATGGCGTGCAGGTCGGCGGTGTAGGTGCCGAAGGAGCGTACGATCTGGGTCTGGCCGGGGCCGGGGATGCAGACGTAGATGGATTCGGCGCCGATGTCGGCGCCGGCGGCGTGGGGGTTGACGACGGGCAACCCTTCAGTGGAGCGGATTTCACCTTGGGCGAACGGGTCGGGCGATTGAGAACGAGACATCGGAACACCTCCAAAATGAGATGATGTCAGGCCCGGCCACCAGGGTAAGATAGCTTGCTAATCGGGGTCGCTCGCAGGCGCCACCAGTGGAGAAATCATCGTGGCCGGAAACCAGGTTGCACCTCGGGTCGGGCGATGAGCCCGGACACCAATGCGAATGTACGGCTTGCGTGCCTGACGCCCAGCAAGTATACTACGGCCTAAAGGCACTGCAAACCTGTTTCATCCGGTGGGAAGGCCGGCTCGCCGGCCAGGAGGTGTTGCACCTGACGTGTGGGACTGCCGCCTTCGGCGGCGTGCGGCGTTTTCGGGCATTTTCTACGCTCGAAGGGAATCCTGCTCTTGGAGTTTTATCTCGTCCCGCCCACCAGCGGCTAACGCCAGCCGTTAGGCGGCTGGAAAGCCATCAAATTGCTAATTCAAGAAGACCTGAAATGTTATTCAGTAAGTATGTGTCTATTACTTCTATGATTCTTATGTTTGTGTCGAATCTCGTAAAATCATACCCGTGGCACTTTAACAAAGCCTCATAAAATCATCCCGCTTGCACTATTTGGGTGTATGCTGAGAGTATATCATGCACCAGTGAATAGGAGGAGCAAGATGACGGGACAACGGCGTGTGACCAGTTTGCAAGTCCGCTTGGAAATTGAGGCCCGCAGTGCAGAGGGGCAAACGGATGCCCAAATTGCAGCCGCGCTGCAGTGGTCAGTCTGGACTGTGCGTAAGTGGCGGCGGCAAGTGCAACGCGCTGGGCGGTCGGGCTTGGCCCCCCCCGGCTAGGTCGTCCCGCGACGGGGGCTTTAAGCCATGTCAAGCCGGTGATCCGGGAGACGTTGCGCACCTTGCGCGAGACGCATCCGGGGTGGGGGCCCCAAACTTTGCGCTTGGAATTGAGCAAAGCGCTGGGCTGCAAGGTGGAGACCTTGCCCAGTCGGGCGCGGATCGCCGCGTGGTTGCATGAAGCACAGTTGACGCGGGGCTATCAGCGCCACACCACCTTGGAAGAGCCGTCTGCGCCCCGGCGGCCAACCACACCCCATGAAGAGTGGGAATTGGATGCACAAGGGGTACAACCCGTCCAGGGGGTAGGGGCCGTCACGCTGATCAATGTGGCAGATGGGTACAGCCGCCTCAAAGTGGAGAGTTGGGGCTGTATCGGCTGTCGCAAACCTACGACGGCGGATTATCAACTCGCGTGTCGGCGCGCCTTTTTGCGCTATGGCCGCCCGCAACGCATCAGCCTGGACCATGATACCGTGTTCTACGATAGCAACTGCGCCTCGCCATTCCCGTCACGCTTGCATTTGTGGCTGTTGGCACTGGGGATCGAGGTGGTGTTTATTACTCAACCCCCACCGACCGCCCACGCCACCATCGAACGCACGCATCAACTCCTTACTCAACAAGCGTTGGCCGGCCAAACTTTTGGGGCCGCCCAGGCCATGCAACCTGCTTTGGACGCGCGCCGCGAGTTCCTCAATACCGAGTATCCCTCCCGTACCTGGCAAGGCCGCCCTCCATTGACCGCTTGCCCTCAAGCCCAGCACTCGTTGCGCTCGTATACGCCGGAAACTGAAATTGCCTTGTTGG
>Ga0208825_1000531_pt1 | contig 35617 bp, 33 predicted proteins | sample AD_UKC113_MetaG_FD_184450 | JGI IMG/M metagenome (GOLD analysis project Ga0208825, IMG submission 184450) | Active sludge microbial communities of municipal wastewater-treating anaerobic digesters from Hong Kong - AD_UKC113_MetaG (SPAdes)... | ecosystem: Engineered > Bioreactor > Anaerobic >... | reverse complement strand
ATTGCTTTTACCTGCTCTTTTGTTAGTGTTGACATAAAATTCTCCTCCTTAACAATAATTATTACTAATTCTTGCCAAGAAGGAGATCACTTAATCTTTCAATACACAAAATTTATTACATTCTCTCTTTGACTTTATAGAAAAACATGATTATTTATATAATTCTGTTTACTACATTATCTATAATCTCTGTCTTACTTATCTTACAATATTTATAGCTTTCAGGATAATTATCCTTAAAATAATTTAGAATAAACTCTATATTTTCTTCTGTAATTAGTTTATCAATCTCAATTAAATCTTTTATTAAATCAGTTAAATACTCATCATTAACTATTTCTAAATATTGGGGATAATGATAATCCTTTTCTTTATTAAAAGCTTGCCACGCTAAATATGAAACTGAAATCATAATTGTTCCATACTTATTTCCTAATATATCATCATCAGCTCTAACAGTTATATCTGCCAAACAATTACCATCATTTGAAATTAAAATACAAATATCTTCTTTCTTCACATCCTCTTCTAACCACTTCCAACAAATATCAATACTATCTCTACAAAACTCATAATCAATGTTATGTTGTTCAATACTATTTAATGTAATCTCCGCTAATATTAATGCTATAGCAACTTTTCCATTTTCACAAATACCATCTAATTTAATCATTCCTTATTTCACTCCTATTTTTTTAGTCCAATTTGAAACCTTTCCATTTTTTACATTAAACGTTAAAGATCCAATACCATTTGATTCTCCTGCTCGTGTATCTGATGTAACAACAATATTTAAGTTTGGATACTTTTCAGTAAATTGTTTAAATATACCTTTAGGCTCTGCATCCTCAAATAAACCTTTAGTACACATTGGACATACTCCATTTTTATTTGACTGATGAATATATATTGTACCCTTTACTTCATCTGGAGATAAGCCAGCTTTATTTACAGCATCTTCAAATTGTGCCATTATAACTTCTTCAGCATGACGAGTAAATTGTCCATAACCACGTCTACGGGTATCCCAAGGTGCTTTAATAGAACGATTTGGATATTCTTCATCTAAGTGTTTTATATCCACACCAGCTTTCTGAGCTTCTTTAATAACCTCTGGAGAAGCTCCTTTGAATATCAACCCTTCTAATCCTTTTACATCAGTTTTTGCTACAGCAATAGTATCTTTGTCAGGCACTTTGAGTTCAGCTCTATACTCGTCTAAATCAGCATTTCCAACCTCAAATTTATTTGTATTATCTAAATCAGTATCTGCTTCATTTTCTTTTATTTCATCAAATATAGCCTCAGCTATACGTACAATTTCTTCATCAGATACATTATATTGTGAAAAAACTTCTTTTATAGCTTTTTGCATTTGCATAAAAGTCATTCCCGCAACTCTTTCTTTTATTGCGTCTGCCATACTTTTAATAGTTTGCATTGGTGCAATTGGAAAAAGTCTGTGTAAAACAATAAATAGCATAGATTTTTTAGCCGCATTTGCTCCATCAACTGAAATAGCCATTACTACCACCTAAGCCATAAATTTTTATGGTAATAAATACGTTAGAATGTGGTTTTGTAGTTTTGATTTAATTATATACTAATTATTGATGCAATTTACCATAAATTTGGCATTTCTATAATATCATTTGTTTTATTTAAATTCAACACATACCAAAAATTTAGATAGACAAATGAGCTGAACCAATTTATGATACATCATTATAAGATGTACACAAAGAAGCAAACCGCATCATAAATCTGTTTTTCAAAACCAATGTTCTCACAACTATTGTTAGCCATTCGCTCTTTATCCAATATTCTCCTTAGCAATTTCTTCTACTGCATACAACGGTAGGTTCACAATCCAGTCTTCTTTTTTATAATCCGCCATGGATGTGCGAATTGAGATTTCAGGATTGTATTTATCCTTATATATCTTCAAGCTCTTTGCTTTAAGATTAACCTCTGCTTTAACCTCAATCGGAATGATTTGTTCTCCAGTGTCAATAACAAAATCAACCTCGCATGAGCCACGGTCATTTGTGTAATAATAAATCCCTAAATCATTTATTGTTTTCAGTTGCTGACATACATATTGTTCTGTCAAAGCACCCTTGAATTCGGTGAATAAATCGTTTCCATCAAGTAGTATTTGCTGGCGTAGACCGGTCATACAACTGAGAAGTCCCACATCAACCATAAACAGTTTAAAGGCCTTCAAATCCTCATAGGCCTTAAGCGGAATACTAGCCGCATTCACTCGGCTGACCTTGTGGACAAGACCACAGTCGTAAAGCCACATTATAGCTGTTTCATATTCTTTTGCTCGTCCACCCTCACGTATAAGACCGTAAATAAATTTCTTGTTCTCTTTTGCAAGCTGAGAGGGAATACTGTTCCAAACCATTCGAATTTTCGGAACAATTTCAATAGGTGCATGCTTGGAAAAATCTTGCTCGTATGCTGCAAGAATCCGCTTTTGAATATTACGCACTTCGTTAAAATCTTTATCATCTGCAAATCTCTGAACTGCCTCCGGCATACCGCCTACGAAGTAATAATGTTTGAGTGCATCAATATAGGTTTGTTTAAAAGAGGTAATCATCTGGTAGTCCTGTTTGTCAAGCAGTTCCGCAAAGCGTTCATTCCCGGTTGCCATTAAAAATTCCTTGAAGGATAACGGATAGAGCTTAAGAAAATCCACCTTACCGACAGGAAATGATGTGCCTTGATGCAGAGCAATTCCCAGAAGTGAACCAGCACAAACAATGTGATACTGAGGCACGTTCTCATAAAAATATTTCAGTGAGGATAGTGCCCTCGGTACCTCCTGCACCTCATCAAAAATCAGCAATGTATTTTCCGGATTGATTTTTCGTCCGGCATATAGCTCCAATCCCATAATCAGACGGTCTGTGTCAAGGTCTGATGCAAATAGATCCGCCATTCTGGAATTTGAATCAAAGTTTATATATACAGTATCCGAATAAGCCTGTGCACCAAACTCTTTCATCAGCCAAGTCTTGCCGACCTGCCTAGCTCCTTCGATAATCAGCGGCTTACGATGTTTACTTTTTTTCCATTTATATAGATTTTCGATTGCAACTCGGTACATACATGCACCTCCATATAATAATACAGGTATAATATAGCATATAATTTCAGAAATTACAATGATATATTGATAATTTGATATACTTTTTACAACGATATATTGATAATTCAATACACTTTTTACAACGAATATTGTAGCAATTCATGTTAGTTGAACTAAAATTGTAAACATCGCATGACAAAAGACGCCTATTCAGCGTCTTTTATTGGTAGAGGAGAATTGCTGAAATTAAACACTTCATTCAAACATTAACATAATGTAGTCCTACGGCAAGCGTGGAGATATATCAACGGTTCAACAGTTGGGATAATTCATGTAATGCCTAGTATTGCGGTTGTTAGAGACAAATACGGTGTATGGTATGAGTTTAGAACACCTAGTCTTAGAAGTGGTACAGCATAAAACTTGTCAAAACTTTTTAAAGATTTTTATCATTCTGATTTTGCCCATTCATCTAATTTTTCCATGGTACGGTCAATTGTTTTTTGACATATTTCCGGCAATTTGCCTCCCCATACCTTTTCGGCTTCTTTATATCCATCTAGAATGCTGTTTTTCAAATCATCCAACTTTGATTTATCACCACCAGAAATTGCTATTGCAAAGTCAACGAGTCTTTGAGAAGTTTTTTCAATACCATACTCTCCATCTTCTGCAATATTCTTTGCTGCTTCATCTCGTGTTGCTTGGTCTATGTTTACCATTTCACCATCTTGGGCAGTCTTTTGCGATCTCTTGAACTCTATCCCCTGATCTTTAAGTAATTGCTCTACCAACTGTCTTAGTGGAGCCAGGGCGTCTTCAGCCTGTTGCTTTAGCCTGTCAATCTCTTGGATATTGGGTTTGTACGTACCTGCATTGCTATAGGTTACTTTTTGCTCTTTACTACCTCCAATATCAACGATAACACCACTATCATCGGCGTTGTTACTTATATTTTTTTCAGCTGTATCAGGCTTTTTTGTCGACTTTTTATCAGTAACTGCTAAGTTATCTTGTGGCGGTTTGGAATTAACAGAATTTACCATAAAAATTCCCTCCCTGGAATGTTGCATTAAAACATTTTTTCTTCCAACATTATATATATCGGCAAAAAATTCAATATTCTTGATGTATGAATTAGGTTATGTTTTTCTTATTGAGCGGTAACAATATAAGGGCACACAGAATTCCGGACAATAGAATAACGATGATATCTACCGGTGCTAATATAAGATTGCCCAAGCCGTCAAAGAAAAAACCTGATCCAAAACGGTACAGATGATTGCTTAAAAGAACCATCTCTCCTATATACATGGCGATTGTAAAAGCAGATGCTACAACCGCGGGAATCACAACAGATATTAGCTTGCACTTTCCCAGAAGGAATGAACCCACATATATACCCATGGTGACGCCAAACATTATAAAGAAAGCCGACATAAGGCAGGCTGAAAGTGCTGATACATTAATCTCCCCATCCCTGAAAAAGGCCGTAAAGCATGCAAGAATGCAAAGTCCCAGAAATACTACGGAAGATATTGATTGAAGGATCAATGCTTTTTTACGGCTGCAATCGCCGATCTTTATTATTTTTCCAAAGCCGTAGAAGCAACTCAACAAAGACAAAATCAACACAATAGAAATTATATAAAAATGAATTTTGAAAGCGGGGCTGTATTCTCCCATCAAAACATTTACTTCAGTCCATGTCCTGGTTTCGTATGATTCGGGAGGAACATAGCACATATACATTTGCCAGCTCTCAAGGTGTGTTTTCACAGTTTCAGTAAGATTGGTGGAAACGACAACCTTCCTTTCCAGCAGTAGTTCAGAGGCAAAAAATATTCCTATGGACACCACTGATCCAACGCATTGTGCATACTTCTTTGCATAGCGTAAAAAAATCGGCATAAGAATCACACCGATTATCAATGCAATGCTAATAGGTGTATACGGAATTATGTATTTGGGATAATCTTCACTAAACACAGTCCCATTCGCAATCATATCGCTGACAACCTTGAATCCCATATACAAAGGATAGCATGACACCACTAAAATGCCAAGCACAGAAGCCAGATAATATATATTATATTTTTTATTTGTTCCCATTTTAGTTCCTCCTTTCAATCAATTTTAGTTTATTTTACTTGGGTAAAAAGCCAATGAAGAGATTCTATTGGTTCGCTGAAAAACGGAACACAATCGTTGGAATAATTTTATTATCACATATGAATTATGGAAATACAAGGTAAAAATATAAGAATCTCAACTCCTGATCAGCATATACATATTTAGTGGTGCAATTATTCAGGAGTAATTTGATGGGTTGTGTTTATGGAATGATAAAAGCTATTGGTATTGGAAATAGACTTATGATGGATGATGGTATTGCTATAGCCGTATTGGAAAACTTAAAAAGTAATCTGGAAACAATAGGAGTTAAAGTCATTATTGGGGAAACCGATTTTCAGTTTTGCTTTCACCGGTTAAAAGAGAATGACTTTGTTATTATTTTGGATGCTTCACACTTAGGGATACAAGCTGGAAGCATTCATGTATGCAAGTTGGAGGAAGCGATTGCTGCATATGGAGAAACCAATTCTCAGCATGATATGAGTATTTTTGATTTATTGAAGTTATACTCAAAGCCACTAAAAGGTTATTTTATTGGAATTGAAACAGCAAAAGCCGAATTAGGATGCGAGTTAAGTGAAGAACTGAAGGACATATTCAATGGTATTTGTCTTGAAGTTGAGAAAATTATTAATGAAATTGTAAAGGATGTCTAAGCGAGCATTTATGTAAATCAACAAAAAGATTCCCTGGGAATATACTAAATATACTAAATATAGTAAATTATTGCCGGAGGGCAAAACATGAGAGTACAAAATTTTTCAAGCCAAAGCCTTGACCATATTATGGAAGAAATTAATTATGATATAAACCTGTTATATGTAATTCCATGTGTCTACACAAGAAATCTGATTCTGAATCATTTAAGAGATAGAATGTTCATACTTGAGTCTTTTATGAGAACTATAACAGAACCACCTGCACCACAGCAACCAATTGCACCAGGAAACCAAACAACAATTACGCTTCAGGAACTGTCCAAATATGATGGAAAAGATGGCAATCCAGCATATGTAGCGGTAAATGGTACTGTTTATGATGTTACCAATAATGCTGCCTGGGCAGCTGCGACACATTTTGGCCTGGCAGCAGGCAAGGAATTGACCAATGAATTTGCATCCTGTCATGCTGGTCAGCCTATATTGAGTAAATTAAAAGCAGTTGGAAAGTTGGTGAGAAATGAGTAATGAAAGCATTATGTGTCCTGAATATAAAGCAAGGCTCAATACAGCCACAAGTCTTGTCGAGACTGTGAAGATGCAACTAAGACAAGGTGTTTTAAGGAAAAGAAATCTTGTATGGCTTGAATTGACTGGGTGTTCAGGAAATATCATATCACTTCTGGATGGGTCGAATCCTGATTTCAAGTACTTGATTTCTGAGATGACTCATTTTATTTATAATAACAGTCTTTCAGCCAGCGAGGGGCAAAATGCCATGGAGCAGCTGTTTAGTGTCCTGGGAAGTGACTATATACTTGCTGTTGAAGGAGCTGTTGCCACAAAGAACAACGGTCTTTACAACATCATCGGCCGCCTCAATGATAAACCTCTAACTGCAATGGAGGCTGTAAAATCATTAGGTGAGAAGGCCGCATTTGTTATTGCCATAGGTGCCTGTGCAACCCATGGTGGTGTTTCAGCAGCAAGACCAAATCCTGCTGAGTGTGTCGGTGTACAGAGCTTATTAAATCGAAAGGTCATAAATCTGCCAGGATGCCCATGTCACCCGGACTGGTTTATGGCTACACTGGCTCATATTTTGCTTTACGGTGAACCTGAACTTGACATCAGGAATAGACCTCTTTTGTTCTACAGTACATTAATTCATGACAGATGTCCCCGAAGATCATATTTTGATAAAGGAATCTTTGCAGAAAAGTTAGGAGATAAAACCTGTATGTTCAAATTAGGCTGCCGTGGGCCGGTAACACGCATAGACTGTCCAATCAGACAGTGGAATCAATATGTGAACTGGCCTATTGAGGATGACACGCCTTGCATTGGCTGTGCACAATTTGGATTCCCTGACGCAATGGAACCTTTTATCAGCTACAATACCACAAGAGAGGTTAAAAGATGACAAAGAAAATTATTATTAACCCTGTTACCCGGATAAGTGGATTTATGGAAATTCAAGCAGATATTGAGAACAATCAAGTGGTGGATGCAAAAACAGAAGGACTTCTGTTTCGTGGATTCGAAAAAATGCTCCAAGGTAGAAGCCCATTTGATGCTGTATATTTTACGCAGCGTATTTGCGGAATTTGCTCAACTGCCCATTCAATTGCTTCTACCCTTGCCTTAGAGGATGCTATGGGTGTTGTTCCATCTGAACAGGGCAGATATCTAAGAGACATCCTTCATGGATGTGAATTCCTTCAAAACCATATCCGTCATTTTTATCAGTACACCATACCGGATTTTGTCAAGCTGCCTGAGGACTATCCTCTGTTCAAGGCAGAACATAGTGATTTCAGACTGCCAAAAGAAAAGAATAACGTACTGGTAAAAAGTTACTTCCATTCTCTTGATATAAGCCGGAGTGCCCACGAAATGCTTGCCGTACTTGGCGGAAAGGCTCCACATAACCATGGAGTCTTTATAGGAGGAATTACCACACAGGCCACTACCGATAAAATCATCAAGATAAAATCAATCCTACATAACATATATCAATTTATTAATGATAGAATGCTCTCTGATGTATATACTATTGCAGAATATTACAGCGATTACTTTTATATCGGAAGGGGTTATGGGAATTTTTTAAGCTTTGGCTATTTTAACGGATATAAGAGTCTCGGGACCTTATATTTGAATCCTCTTGTATATACCGACGGTAAAACAAGTGTATTGGATCCGGATAATATTACTGAAGAAATTGATTATGCCTGGTATACGGACAGACAAAGCACAGATAAACCTTTTGAAGCTGCTCCGGGATGCATGATGAACAGTGAAGCTCAGACTAACGAACAGCCGGAAGCAGATATGAACAAGCCACAGGCATATTCATGGGTCAAGGCTCCAAGATACAACAATTTGCCCTTTGAGACAGGTCCTTTAGCAAGGCAATGGCTCTCCGGAGAATACAGAAACGGTATATCAACCATGGACAGGACCATTGCAAGAGTTTTAGAAGCAAGGAAGATAGCATTAATTATGAATACTCTGCTTCAGAACCTTATCCCGGACGTATCTATGCAAAAGAAATATGCCATTCCTGAAGCCGCTGCCGGAAAAGGCTTGATTGATACCGCAAGAGGTGCACTTGGCCACTGGCTCAAAATCAACAAACAGGTTATTTCGTTTTACCGGATTATCACCCCATCCGCGTGGAACCTATCAACCCGAAGCAGCAACGGTGTGAAAGGAACTGCTGAACAGGCACTTATGGGTACACCTGTAAAAGATATTAATAATCCGGTAGAATTAGGCAGAACCATCCGGTCTTTTGACCCTTGTATTTCTTGTGCAACCCACATTTATACCGGAGGAAAGCACATTAATACCATACAGGTTATTCCTTGAACTGCTCATATCTTATTACTGCACATATAATATTACTGCACATACATTTTTAAACATTAAATCTGATGCAATTTGCCTATGACAAGGTCAATGCCATAAGAGACGAGGTGCTTTCAGAATGGAGAACCAATAACGGATTTCCTTTCCTATATGTATACATTTATGTAGACGGGCAGTTTGACCCGGCAGTATCTGCTGTTCGCAATGCAATTTTCCGTCGTGTGCTGCCATTGGCATTAGAGGCTATCAGATATGGGGACAGGATGTTATCTGCAGCACACCCTAAGTTAGGCAATGCACCTATATGGATACATTTTGACTCAACAACCCCGGAGTATAATAGGTTTGAAAACTAGGGCACTCCCAATGATTGTATGTAATAGGGTTTTCACGATTTATTCCATTTGCACATGACAATAATCTTATAATGCACAGTTTGGGAAGAAATACTTATTGTTGATGTTTCTGTAAACAGTTGTCCATTTTCTTTTATTATTTGAGTAAGAGGACTAATTATAAGCTTCAGAATACCACCACTTCCGTGTTAGAACAGTGCTACCCTGTCATCTTATTCAAAAATGAGCCATTTCACAATTATATTTTGATACAGCTTCTACTACCAAGTCAATGTCCGAGTATAAATTTGTTAGAGATAATCCATACTTTACTAAACCTAGAAATTCTTTTGGGCTTGCTTAGATTTACTACAATACTACTGATTATCCACTTCTAGTACATAAAAACTCACTTTTTATTCAATAATTCTCAATTGATATCAGGCATTATACGTCTAGAGATTCATACCAAGCACTAAAGTCAGCCATCGTAATGTAACGAGTTGCAACACCTTTTAATGAATACGAATATACTTGACCTTCTAGTTTCTTAGCTACAATTCCATCCGGATCTTTAATGCAGTATAAGCAATCAGAAATCATTATTTTATCTCCTGTATGCTTGTACCAGCAACCTGCAGATTTTCCTACTCTGCTTACAATTATATCTCCATTCTCTGCGTATACTGGTGTCTTCGTAATGTTAGAAACATATCGAATAGAAGGTTTCCATGGATTTCCACTTTTCGCCGTATGAAATATTGGTATACCAGCAAAAGTAAAAGATTGACTAGATATATTCCCCCTCTTCATTTTTAGTTTAGAAGTTAAATCATTTTTTGTTGTAGTTACTTCATCCCATTTTCCTGCTTTAACTTCCTTATTAGGTATAACAGCTAGTTCTGAAATTGAACATTTATCTTCTTTTAATGTAACCGAAAAAAGTTTTGTAAGCTCTTTTCGTAATTTATTTCTTGTAATAATTAAAGCGTAACTATTAATTTTAGCTGAACCAAAAGCCTCTTCAGGTAAACGGATAATCTTCTCAATTTGGTATCTGTCAGCAAGATATTTTCGTATTTTTATGTTACTCTCAGCATTAACAAATGTGCTAGGCATAATTATCATTAAGGTTCCATTATCACTAAGCAGTCGAAGATTTGCTAAAAGCATTTCAATTTCTAAACGAGAAGTTATATATCCTGTAGGGATATTACTATATAATTCAGGATATTCATTTTTTCTAGCAACAAAATCAAAAGGAGGATTAGCTAAAACAAGTAAATATTGCTCGCTATGCTCAATACTATACTTTCTTCCATCACATTGTATACAATGCACATCTGAAATATTATTACAAATAACATCGACACCTATTAATTTTGCCTCAGGCCAACGCTTTTTCGCAGCATGCAATAGATTACAACTGCCACAACAAATATCAATTACCTTACTAGGTGGAGAAATGTCAAGTTGATTCACTAATAACTCAGCAATTATAGGTGGAGTATAAAACTTGCTATAGTTCAAAAAAGTCCCTTCCCTTCACTTCAATAACGGTATAATCAAAAATATAATTATCTTTTTATGAGAACATATAAATAGGTCACTATAATCAGTGTATAAAAATAAACTAGCAACAATTTTGCCTAAACGGATAATCTTTACCATACTTATTATTCATAGTTTTAATAAACTCTTTATAAATGAGTTTTTCATCAATATTTACCGAAGAATCTTTAAATAAAGAATAATATCTTTTAAATATTTTTTTGTCTCGTCTAAAGTCTGAATACCATATTTCTGTTTTCTCATAATACGTCCTTTCTAAAACTTCACAGAAAAGATGGTTATTTATAACTTTTACTACATTTTCACATACTTGTACAATCTCGTTTAAATGATCAAAATCAATTTTTATTGGTTTTTCAATATATTGCTTATGATTTGCTATTCCCAATAGCATTGCGTTATCTAAACCTAATAAACTAAAGCGGTGAATAATGCAATGTCTTAATTGGCATATTTTTGAAAACTCCTTCAAAACTACATTTATTTCTGTAGATTCGCAATTTATACCAGTAAATTTTTTTACTGCCTCTTTTATATTATTACCATTTGCAAAGCTATATCCTTCTAATAATGCCTCTGGAAGCATATTTTTATCACTATGATACAGCACGGCACCATATTTTATTGTTTCCTTTGCACACTTCACACTTGAGGATTTATCTACATTAATAATGTTTCTTAAAATTTTTCTAATATAACTTTCCACTGCGGAAACACATCCGAGTAAAACCATATTAGTTAATTCATAAGGTACTTGAGTTATATTATGTTGATATGGGCTTAACAAAATAAATAAAGCTCTTCTTTTTTCTGTAAAATCGTCTAATGCCGAATTAGTTGAGTGTATATATTGGTCATCAAAAATACCTATTGTATTAAAATTACTTGTAGGAATAATTGGACTTATTTGATATTTAAAATTTCCCATTACGCAAGAAACTCCTCTATTAATTTATAGACTTTATTAATTATCGTTTCAGCTCTCTTTTGCCCAATACCATGTGGCTTTCTTAATTCACTTCCAATATCCGGTATGGACAAGAAATCTTTAACTGTCTTAAGATCAGTCTCTTCCATAATCTTCGTTTTTTGCCATTCAGTTAATGGTAACTTATCAATTGTTAATTGCATGCATTTTTCAAAAGAAGATCTAGATATTAGTTCATTCCCACAAATATGGCAAAATTTCTGATTTTCACTTAGTCTACTTGCTCCACAATGTGTGCAAGGAGGTAAGTTTAGATTTAGCATTTCAGTATTAATCATTTTACTAATATTATCTTTGCGGAGAGGATGTTTGTAATTTTTCCTTTTTAAAAATTCTAGTATTTCATTTATATTAAAACCTCTACTTTTAGAAAAAGCTCTTTTCTGAAATAAAAATATCAAGTGTGGAATAAATCTTTTATATTCTCTGTTTTCTCCATGCTTTACAGGCCCCAACTCATACAAAAGGCCAGCTTCAATTAAGAACTTAATCATACGTTCAATTGATTTATCTCTATTATCAAGTAATCCAATAACTATCTGCTTTTTATTGCTATTAAACAATTTTCTGTTAGCAGTTGTAATTTCTTTCAAAATTTCTTCAAAGAACTCCCAACCTGTATCAATTATTGTACTGTATTGACTAAGCTTTTGTTTAATTGAAAGATATTCATCTTTTAATAACTTACATCGTGTATCTACTATTTCGTTAAAAACTACTTGAGTTGTTTTTAATCTATTTTCTTCATAGTCTTTCAATAAAATTATAAATGCACGTGGATTTCCAAAAGAAGCATATTTAAGCAATTCCTTTATACCATCATCAATCTCAATACTATTAAATCTTTTTTTGCACAATTCATTGATAAAATCTGCATATTCTTGTCCTTCAGGCTCAAACCAAATCATATGCGGATCAGCATCTTGCTTTAGATGAAATCTAGGGCCATACTCTGTTGTTCCGGGATATACAGATGCTTTAGGAGAAATCGTCAGAGTCTTCAAACTTCTGAAAATGTCAAAAAATTCTATCATATACTCTTTCGTCAAAGTTAATGCTGCATCATCTAACAGCAAAACTATCCTTTTTCTACCACATAAAGCCATAGATTTCGATAAATAGTCAATAACATACTGTATTGTTATATTGTTTAAAATATCGCTATGCCATGTTTCTTGAACATCCTTTTCTGCATGAGCAACGAATTTTTCGACTTTTTCTATTACAATATTATTATAAGTGTCAATTTTATCTAAATTTAATGGAGGCTCATTTTTATTTAATTTTCTTACTGTATCAATGCATGCTAAAATAATTTTACATAAAACCCAGGTATGAAAAATAGTTATTGCTGCAGGATTTTTAGATAGTAGTGGCTCAAGATGATAATACTTATTAAATGATACATATATAGCTAAAGGTTTATTCTTAACTTTCAAACAATTATTATATGCAATTTTCATTTGATGTGTTTTACCAGATCCTCTAGGACCAACTATTACTTTAGCACCTTTTTCGATTAACTTTTTTTGTATTGTATTAAAGTATGGAATATCAACATTCCATTTTATAAGCTCATCTTCTGATAAATAGTCTGCTCTTTCTTCAAAACCATTTTCTTCATTTTCTAAAATATCCATATCGACCTCCATAAATCTTAAATTGTTAACATGTTATTAGCTTTATTTTAAACAAATCTATCCAATCCAATTATTATATATTTTATTAATTCTATAAAATGATGTCAAATCCCTTCACCATGTCTTAAAAACTCAACCAAAATGATTAAAAGAGATACTGCGTTTATATAAGAGTCTGTGATAACGATCTTTTTCTATCATCGTACTTTTTGTACTCAACCAATCACAAAATGTTATTAGATGTATGCTTTATCTTTTCCTCAACTTCTATGTCAAAATAAAATGCCTTATTTATTTCCTGTGAAAGTAGAAATTTTTAACAGCGTAATAGCTAAAAGTGCTGTTAATTATTATTCGTAGCACAAAGGAAAAAGCGATTGCCAATTTGAAATTTAAATATGTGTTAAAGGCATTTAGTGTCTCGCTAGATTAAATCCTTCCAAGCAAAGCGAAAACATATAAAACATTTTAATAAATGCTATACCTTTTAATTATTCACATTTGCTTTTTTGTAGAAGTGCATTCTTATTACATCTCTATTTCTTGCAGTACAATAATGAGCCATCTAAAAAACACAAAAAGTCAACACTTTAACCTTGCTAACCATCAACTTTATAATATTTGTCAACAGAAACAACAAAAGCCATCCCTACAACGGGACTGGCTCTTATCATATCAATCACAGTTTATTAATATTGGTGGAGGCGAGGGGAGTCGAACCCCTGTCCGAAACCATATCCACAAAAGCTTCTACGAGTGTATCCCTCATTTTAGCATTCCTGACGAGCATCCCCCAAGGGCAGGGTCTACTCTACCGTAGCCTTTAAGTTCCGCTGCAGCTCAAGGCTACCACTGCAGCAGTTCTAGCATTTAACCTTCCTATGCAAAAGGCCTGACTTATCGACGCCTAGGCCCCCAGGTGCAGGAACCTGGGCTAGACGTACACGGCATTAAGCCGCGTAAGCTAAATTATCGTTTTTAGCGTTTAATTTTAAGTTCTCGTTTTTTAAGAGGCCAACGAGAATCCTCTACTCGCTACCTTTGTCTCAACAATCCCGTCGAAACCATTACGCCCCCATGTTAAAGGATGGATTAGGCATTCCAAAAATTTTACCTGTTGCTTTCCTTAAGCTTTCTGTCAATTTCTCGTTTTGCATCTCTTTGTGCAATGTCGTCACGCTTGTCGTGGAGCTTTTTACCTCTCGCAACTCCCAACTCAAGCTTGACTCTGCTGCCTTTAAAGTATAACTGAATCGGTACCAATGTCAAACCTTTTTGCTGAACATAGCCTATAAGTCTTCTTATCTCATGTTTGTGAAGCAAAAGCTTTCTATCCCTTATCGGGTCCTTATTAAATATATTTCCCTGTTCATATGGACTTATATGCATGCCGCTTAGAATAACTTCTCCATTTTCGATAGAAGCATAGCTATCCTTAAGGTTTACCTTTCCCTGACGAATGGACTTAACCTCTGTTCCGGACAAAACTATCCCTGTTTCAATTGTCTGCTCTATGAAATAGTCATGTCTTGCTTTTTTATTTTGTGTTATTGGTTTTATTTCTTCTTTCCTATCCATAGTCCATTCACCCTGCTTACTAATACGATAAAAATAACCCTTCCTTGTGAAGGGCATTTTTTACACAAAATCGATATCAATTACTTTATTATTATACCACTTTAAAATACCCTGTCAAGCATCCAAAGTCTTCATTTTATCAAGAATATCATATGGAATCTTAAGGTTACCTCTTCCTTTTCCGATTTCAATGGCAGGCTTGAAACTTCCATGATAATCACTGCCGCCTGTGACAATCAGATCATACTTGATGGCAAGTCTTAGCAGATTCCCTGTATCATCATCGGTATTATCCACATAGTATGCCTCAATTCCCTTTAGCCCATAAGACACAAGCTCTTTTACAAGCTTATCCAGATGTTTTTGATTTAAGTACAGGTATATGGGATGAGCAAGAACAGGTATTCCTCCTGCACCAAGTATTTCCTTTATCCCTTCTTCCGGAGTGAACTTGGATTTTGGGAAAAATGCAGGCTTTCCGACTGCAAGATACTTCTCAAATGCTTCCTGAATACTTTTTACATAGCCCTTATTTATAAGTACTCTGGCTATATGAGGCCTTGCAACTACTTTACCTTCAGCCTGGCTTGTTACTTCCTCCATATTTATATCAAATCCAAGTTCATTCAGTTTTTTTATAATTTTGGGATTCCTTTCATCCCTCTTTTTAATGAGCCCATCCAAAACACCGGTTATGTTTTTATATGTACCATTGAAAAAATAACCCAGTATATGCATTTCCGGATCAAAATCAACGCTTATTTCCAAGCCTGCTATAACTTCCAGTCCAACTTTTTCTCCTTCATCAATGGCCTGTTCAATTCCGTCTATTGTATCATGGTCGGTAAGCGCTATAGCTTGAAGCCCCATATTTTTTGCATGCCTTACAAGTTCCCGGGGTGTAAGGCTGCCATCCGAGGCAGTTGAATGAGTATGTAAATCAATTAGTTTTGCCATGAGCCTTTCTCCTTTTGTTCCTTACATTTTCTTATAACTTATCATAATTTCTTACATATTCTTATGTTTTAGTTTCTTAAGTTTCTTATCAGTTAAATAATCATTTTATATTATACTTATAAGTTCACTTAAACTTCTACAATTATACCTCCCAGTATTTCCGGTCCCTGCACTCCTTAGGCGGAAATTCTCCTCTATAAACAATCTCCAACAGCTTATGAAGCTTCCTTAAAGAATCACTGGCCTGTTCCTTTGTTATTATATTTTCATCAAGAGCATCTGCCACCTCATCAATATCCAATACCCGCACTTCCCCGTCGGGCAAAATTTTTACGTCCACAAGCAGGTCTATGAGAGTATAGGTATCATTATCAGCATCATATTCCACATCAATCACATCACAATACCAGTATAAAAAGTTCCCCTGTGGGTCATAAAATCTACTTATTTTATAGCCATCCTTTAAAAATGCAAAAGAAACACCCATGCCAATATCTGTTCGCGGTCTGATTGCTTTCCACCTTGTGATAATAAGTTCATCATCCCTATAGAGCATTTCATCGCCGGAAATATCAACTGTTTCATATGGTATAAATCGTTTTCTAAGTATTGTAGTTTTCTTCATATCTTATTATTCTCCCAAAATAATCTAATTTATATATAGATTAACAACAATCCATATATTCTTTTAATATAAATAACATTATAACAAATCTAAGTCATATACAGCTAATAATATCTAATTTTTTATCCTTTTCCTCTATAATTTTGAATTTATACCGTTATAAATTCCTAAAGCCCTGCCGCTGTATGTATTATTATGACTGTTATTGTCAAATAATATTATTACCCATTTTATTCCACTTCACTTTAATCAGTGTTATAATATATCTACCATTTCATTATTATAATCAGAGGAGAATAACATTGCTACAAAAGAGAACATGCAGTAACTGCATACGAGGAACAATTATTGCTGTTAATAATGATGTATTATGCAGGGATAATGGTGCTGTTGCCCCGGATTATTGCTGCTCAAAGCACAAATATGCACCTTCTATGCTTGCTGAAACCAAAAGCTCATTAAAGTGCATTAATTGCGAAAACTTCATATTAAACATTGCAAGTTCAAAGGATCATCCTTCTATAGGAGTGTGCCAGCTTTTTACTGTCCGCCAGTTTGATGGCAGAAGCAAAAATGCCTGCTCAAAGTTCGTTAAAAGAACGAATCTTGAAGTGTCATAATTCTAAGGCATAAATAGGATATAAAGTTTTTATGCCATTAATACGATATATATTCAGAGTAATAGATAAAGTAACAAATGTGAACATTAACACTTTTTATTTAGGCATTTTGCAAAATAACTTACTATAGTTGGAGGTAATAATATGTCATTGAATGTTAACGATATTTTCACCCAAAAATTAAATGATATTCAAAGCAGAGTTCCTATAAGGATTAATAAGCCTTCAACTAAAACATCATTTCAGCAAATTCTTCAAGAGATTGCAAAAGATGCTGACATTGATATAGCATCGGATAATACTGTATCCGGCAACACTGCACCAGACAATATCATATTGGATAAAATAACTTCTTCTGAAAAAAATACGGTACCGATGTCAGCATCTTATTCCATAAATAACGGAATACTCAAAGCTGCACTTTCAAGAGCAAGCAGTTCCGCTTCTGCTTCAAAGGACAAGTTAAGTCAAATGGAACGAATTAATTTGGCAATTGAAGAAGCATCACAAAAATACGGAGTTGATGCCAATCTTATAAAAGCAGTTATAAAGCAGGAATCCGGCTTCAATCCCAATGCACTTTCACATGCAGGAGCACAGGGACTTATGCAGCTTATGCCGGGGACTGCAGCCGGTTTAAATGTTACTGATCCCTACAATATAGAACAGAATATTGATGGAGGAACCAGATACTTAAGAGACCAGTTAAAAGCATTCGGAGGCGATCTCAAGCTTGCTTTAGCTGCCTACAATGCGGGTCCCGGAAATGTAAAAAAATACAATGGTATTCCCCCATTTAATGAAACACAACATTATGTAAAGGTAGTTTTAAGCAATTATGAACAATATAAGAACGAAAAATAAGTTATCAACAGCAGTAATCCACATTATCCACATACTTATACACAGCTAAATATGTTACTTTCCGCTATAATCAAAGATTATTTCCACATTATTCACATCTTTTAATTCAACATATTAACATTGTCACACTACGATATTATTTGTCGATTTATGTAAATAAATAAATTTTTCTACTTTTCTCCCAGCTTCAATCCAGGAACAGCATTTAATCTCAAATCGCAAAAATTGCCTGCAATAAAAGCATAATATGCCGCACATGCAATCATAGCTGCGTTATCTGTGCACAACACCGGGCTCGGATACAGCACTTCCATACCCTTTGCCAGTGCATGCTCTTTCATTTGTTTTCTTAAACATGTGTTGGATGCCACACCTCCGGCAAGGGTTATTTTATTTACTCCCGTTTTTACTGCCGCAGTCACGGTATTTTTAACAAGAACATCAACAACAGCTTGCTGAAAGCTTGCAGCTATATCATTAATGTTATAACTTTCGCCCTTCTGAGATAGATTATGAAGGTAGTTAAGCACAGCAGTTTTAAGACCGCTGAAGCTAAAGTCCAATGACCCTCCCTCAAAATGAACCCTTGGGAAATTAATTGCATTAGGGTCTCCTTTAGCTGCAGCCTTATCGATAAGCGGTCCTCCCGGATACCCAAGTCCTATTGCCCTTGCAATTTTATCAAATGCTTCCCCTGCTGCATCGTCCCTGGTTTGTCCCAATATCTGGAATTTATCATAAGACTCCACATATACTATATGGCTATGGCCTCCTGAAGCAACAAGACACACAAAGGGCGGCTCCAAATCCTCATATTGGAGATAATTTGCAGCGATATGCCCTTCAATATGATGAACCCCTATTAATGGCTTGTCCACTGCAAACGCCAGACCTTTTGCTGACGAAAGGCCCACCAGCAATGCACCTACAAGACCCGGTCCATATGTAACGCCAATTGCATCCAAATCCTTAAGCTTAATTCCCGCCTTATCCAAGGCCTCATCTACAACGGGAAGCATAAGCTCAACATGTTTCCTTGAAGCAATTTCAGGTACAACTCCCCCATACTTCTGATGAAGACTAATCTGTGAAGATATTATATTTGAAACAACCTTTCTGCCGTTTAAAACAATTGATGCCGAAGTCTCATCGCAGCTTGTCTCAATTCCCATTATAAGTATATCTTTTTTTGTTTCCATTTTTAAACTCCCTTTTGTTAATTCGAAAGATAACACTTTAAATATACAACATGTATCTTAGAATTTCATTACAAATTGCCCAATACATAAGAATTATTTTATAGCAATTTATATTAAAATGCAAAAGAGTCATTACATATAAGAAAATTAATATAAGGAATGATTGAACCCACACACCTAATCATTCCTTTGTTTATGCTAAAGTTGTGCCTGTGCTGTCAACACATTAAGAGCCGGACTTTTAATCAAAACTTCATCAACCACTTTTTCATCCTTATTCACAACATGTTCAATAACCTGATTTATATCATCGACGGCAACAACTTCAATTCCTATGTCCTTATAAATTTCCTGCCAATTCTCCTTTGGAATCAGTACTTTTTTAACTCCGGCCATCTTTGCAGCTTCAACTTTTGCTGTAACTCCTCCCACCGGTTTAACCTTTCCTTTTATGGATATTTCGCCGGTCATGGCAATTTCAGCACTTACAGGAATGTTTTTTATCGCCGAATATATAGCCGTGAATACCGCTATTCCTGCAGACGGGCCATCGATGGGCATTCCTCCGGGGAAATTAAGGTGAATATCATATTTTCTGCAGTCTATGCCAAGTACTTTTTTAAATACCGTCACAACATTGTCCACTGATGATTTGGCTGTTCCTGCCCTTTTTAATTTATGGCCTCTTCCGTCAAGTTCTTCCTCTTCAATTATTCCCGTAACAGTAAGTTTGCCTTTTTCATCTTCTGTTTCAAATGCTGTTGCTTCTATGTCAATAACTACTCCCGTACTGCTTCCTAATACCGCAAGACCGTTTACACATCCGACAAATTCTCCGGCACTGACTTTCTTCTCGGCCCTCGGGCTGTACCTTCCAAATTCAACCACCCACTCAACATCCTTCTTGGTTATCAAATTTCTCCCTTCAACTAATGCAGAGCCTCCTGCTATCTGAACGATATTTACCGCATCTCTTCCATTTTGGGCGTATTTTGCCACTAATTCATCGGTACCTTCTTCCATATTAAAGCCGCCCCTCATGGCTGCATTTCTGGCAATTTTGGACACTTCATCCATATGCAAAGGCCTGAAATAAACTTCTACACATCTGGATCTGATAGCTGCAGGTATTTCCTCAGCCTGTCTTGTTGTTGCACCAACCAGTCTGAAATCTGCAGGAAGACCTTTTTGAAATATATCGTGTATATGTGAAGGGATATTATTGTCCTCAGAACTGTAATAGGCACTCTCCAATATTACCTTTCTGTCCTCAAGCACCTTCAAAAGCTTATTCATCTGTATGGGATGCAGTTCTCCAATCTCATCTAAAAACAACATGCCACCATGGGCACGTGTTACTGCTCCCGGCTTTGGCTGAGGCACACCTGCAGCACCATAAGCACCTGCACCTTGATATATGGGATCATGCACAGAGCCTATAAGCGGATCTGCTATTCCTCTCTCATCAAATCTCAATGTAGTTGCATCCATTTCAACAAATTTCGCATCTTTTTTAAAGGGTGAGATTGGGTTTTGCTTCGCTTCCTCAAGAATAACCCTTGCCGCGGCAGTCTTCCCTACACCGGGTGGTCCGTAGATAATTACATGCTGTGGGTTTGGACCGCACAATGCTGCTCTCAATGCTTTTATGCCCTGCTCCTGTCCTACGATATCATTAATGGAGGCAGGTCTTGTCTTTTCCGAAAGCGGCTCTGTAAGCTTTATTTCCCGAAGCTTTCTAAGCTTGTCCAATTCCTTTTTGGACTCTTTCTCAATGGCACCTTTATTGCTTTGTTGGGATTTTAGCAGATTAAGAAAATACAACCCGATAATCATTGTAAAGAAAAATTGTATAAAAAATAAAATACCTGTAAGCATTAAATAACCTCCTTGGAAAATTTCAATGGCTCCTTATGAATGATTGAAGATTATCACTCCTAAAGTATTATTATAAGCACAGGAAGTAATTTTATGCTGTTATAAAAATATTGTTAATATTTATATAATAAATTCCTTACAAAAAAATAAAACAAACTGATTTTTGACCAGTCTGTTTTCATAAACTTTCATCTATCATTGCGTAGAATCTATGATACGGATTCCCTTTTCAATCGAGATTTCTTTGTTGTCGTTTTTTTTAGAGGCTTTTTGTTCTCATTAATCACTAAAGTCGGTTTTGCGTTATTTTCAACCGAGTCCCTAGTAATGGTACATTTTTCAACATTTGTAGAGGATGGAATATCGTACATGACGTCCAGCATAATCTCTTCAAGAATCGCCCTTAATCCTCTTGCTCCGGTATTCCTTGCTATGGCTTTTTCTGCTATAGCATCAAGGGCTTCCGGCTCAAACTCAAGTATAACGTCATCCATCTCAAAAAGCTTTTGGTATTGCTTGATAAGTGCATTCTTAGGCTCGGTAAGAATCTGCACCAGAGCTGCTTTATCAAGAGGATGCAGCTTAACAACAACTGGAAGTCTTCCTACAAACTCGGGTATCAATCCAAACTTTAAAAGATCCTGTGGCAAAATATTCTGCAGGATATTGCTGCTATCTCTTTCCTTCGCAGTTTCAATTTTTGCTCCAAAACCTAATGATTTCTTTCCAATTCTATTTTGAATAATCTTATCGATACCGTCAAAAGCCCCTCCGCAAATAAAAAGTATATTAGTTGTATCAATTTGTATAAACTCCTGATGAGGATGCTTCCTTCCACCTTGAGGAGGAACTGATGCAACCGTACCTTCTAAAATCTTTAAAAGAGCCTGTTGAACCCCTTCACCGCTAACATCCCTTGTTATTGATGGATTTTCAGACTTTCTGGCAATCTTGTCTATTTCATCAATGTATATTATACCTTTTTCAGCCTTTTCTATATCATAATCTGCCGCCTGTATCAGTTTAAGAAGAATATTTTCAACATCTTCCCCAACATATCCCGCTTCAGTCAATGAAGTAGCATCGGCTATCGCAAAAGGCACATTCAGTATCCTTGCCAGAGTCTGAGCAAGAAGCGTCTTACCTGAACCTGTAGGACCAAGCATGACAATATTACTCTTCTGCAATTCGGTATCGTTACCCTTTATATCGGAACCGATCCTTTTATAATGGTTATAAACAGCAACAGATAAGGACTTTTTAGCCCCATCCTGACCAATTACATATTGATCGAGAATAGCTTTTATATCCTTTGGCTTGGGTATTTCGCTAAGATCGGTATCAGCTTTTATATCTTCAAATTCTTCCTCGATAATCTCGGAGCATAATTCTATACACTCATCGCAAATATATACCCCAGGACCTGCCACCAACCGCTTGACCTGTTCCTGAGTTTTGCCGCAGAATGAACATTTAAGCTGCTTCTTTTCATCATATCTGGACATTATTCCACCTCATTTATTATCTTCTATACATAACTTCGTCCACTAAGCCGTATGCTTTTGCATCTTCTGCCGACATGAAAAAGTCTCTTTCAACATCTTTTTCAATTACATCGAGTGGTTTGCCCGTATTCTCACTTAAAATTCTGTTGAGCTTGCTTTTTATTTTGAGCAACCATTCTGTATGAATTTTTATGTCGGTAGCTTGCCCGCGAACGCCACCTAAAGGCTGGTGTATCATTATTTCTGCATTCGGAAGTGCAAATCTCTTCCCTTTTGCTCCTGCTGACAATAGAAATGCCCCCATACTTGCTGCCATACCGACACATATAGTAGAAACATCAGGCCTAACATGCTGCATTGTATCATATATAGCAAACCCGGCTGTAACTGAGCCCCCCGGACTGTTTATATAAAACTGAATGTCCTTATCCGGATCTTCTGCTTCTAAGAAAAGCATCTGAGCAACTATAAGACTTGCAGTAACATCATTAACTTCATCGCTTAAAACTATTATCCTATCCTTTAGAAGTCTTGAATAAATATCATATGACCTCTCGCCTCGGTTAGTTTGTTCTACAACTATTGGAACAAGACTCATTGTGTTGGCCTCCTTTTTTATTATATTATATTATTTCCCACTAATGGATCGATTAAAAACTAATTTTTGTTAAAACTATACAAGCTTGGCATTATCCATAAGGAATTTAATTGTCTTTATAACTGTTAAATCTTTCTTAATATATTCTATATCGTCATCTTTTAAATGTTTCTTGAAATCTTCCTTATCCTGTTTATAATTTCCTGCAAGTTTACCGATTTCCTCATCAATTTCTTCTTCGGAAACTTCTATCTTCTCAATCTCAGCTATTTTGTCGATTATCAATTGATTTAAAACATCCTTCTCTGCTCTAGGCTTAAATTGCTCTATTAATGCAGTCTGGGTAACACCATATGCACTCATATATCTATTTATATCAAGGCCCTGATATCTAAGTCTCATATCAAAATCACGTACCAGGACATCTATTTGCTGGTTAATCATTACTTCAGGAATATCCACTTTAGTGTTTTCAGCTATTTTTTCAAGCAATGCCATTTCAGTCTCATTTTTTGCATTTGCTTCAGCTCTTTCAATAAGCTTCTTCTTTAAGTCTTCCTTATATTCTGCTAAAGTATCAAACTCGCTTATATCCTGTGCAAACTCGTCATCTATTTCCGGGTATTCCTTGATTTTAACATCTTTAATCTTAACCTTGAAAAGTGCTGCTTTGCCATCTAGCTCTTCCTTACCGTAGTTTTCAGGGAAAGTAACATTCACATCAACTTCATCCCCGGTTTTTTTACCTATCAATTGCTCTTCAAACCCAGGTATGAATTGGCCCGATCCTATTTTTAAGCTGTAGTTTTCAGCTTTGCCGTTTTTGAATGCAACACCGTCAATGAATCCTTCAAAATCGATTACAGCAATATCTCCATTTTCTATAACTCTGTTTTCATCCGATACTATTCTGGCACTTTTTTCAACTACTGCTTTAAATTCATTTTCAACATCTTCGTCCGTTACATTTGCTTCTACCTTTTTAACTTCAATTCCTTTATATTCACCTAATTCAACCTCAGGCTTAACAGTAACCTTAGCGGTAAAAATAAGGCTTTGTCCACTTCCGATCTGCTTTATGTCAATTTCAGGTCTGTCCACAGGATCAATATTGTTTTCAGTAACTGCTTGTTCATATGCTTCAGGACAAATTATGTTTATTGCATCCTCATATAATACAGCCTCGCCATACGCTCTTTCAACTATATGTCTTGGTGCCTTTCCTTTTCTGAATCCCTGAACAGTGAATTTTGAAGCATTCTTTAAAAACGATTTTTGCATTCCCTCTTCAAATTTGGCTGCATCCACCTCAATTTCCATTTGAATAACATTTTTCTCGATGTTCTCAATTTTAACGTTCATTTTAACGCCAATCCTCCTATTTTTTATGTAATTTTTATCAACACCAGTATATTTGCAGATGACTGCCAAGAAAACCGGTAATAATCAATACATTAAGTTAATGTCCAATAAGTCTATAACATTTGTCTATAAAACAGTCATTCCATTATAACACAAAACATTCTCAAATTCCAATATAGCACGCGAAAATTTTAATCATTTTCGTATATTTTTATCGGTTTAAAGTCGAGATAATCAGCCGATATTAATCTGAACTCCAGACCGTTATTATTCCCAACTACAGCACTTTTATAACTCTCCCCATGTAAATGGCCGTATATGCAAAGATTGACGTTATACCGGCACATCAACTCTACAAAGCCTGTAGGCTCTTTTTTTGAGTTGAATGGAGGGTAATGCATCGCAACAACTATATATTTCCCTTCCTCAATAACCGCACTTTTAAGGGAGAGCTCCAATCTCTGCAACTCCCTGTTGTAAATCTTGCTGTCTTCGCTGCTAAATCCGTCATCACCGGGACTTATCCAACCCCTTGTACCGCAAACAACCACATTGCCCAGATTGTAACTGTTATTTTGCATAAACTCTATAGTGGTAAACCCATGAGCGGCAAGAAACTGCTGCAGCTTTCTGTGAGTTGTCCACCAGTAATCATGGTTGCCCTTAGAAATTATCTTTCTTCCCGGAAGACTATCTATAAACTCAAAATCCGCTTTAGCCTGGTCAACATAGGTTGCCCAGGAAATATCCCCAGGAATAATAACAATATCATTATCAGTTATTGTCTCCAACCAATTGTTTTTCAATTTGTCCATATAATTTGACCATTTCCAGCCAAACACGTCCATCGGTTTGTCTATGGATATGGCTAAGTGAAGATCCGAAATTGCATAAATAGCCAAACTTTTTTCCCCTTTATACACATTTAATGATTAATGAAAGAACTCGTAAATTTTTAATGCTACGGAACTTGTTATTCCTTCAACGGCCTCTAAATCATCAATTCCTGCTTCCTTGATTTTACTTACCGAGCCAAAATGCTTTATTAGTGCCTTTTTCCTCTTAGGCCCAATACCGGGAATTTCATCCAATACAGACTTTCTATACCTTATTTCCCTAAGTTTCCTATTGTAATCAACTGCAAATCTATGAGCTTCATTCTGTATTGCCGTTACAAGCCTGAAAGCGTTGATATCCTTATCAAAGCTTATTTCTCCATCCTGGGACATTAGTGCTCTGGTTCTATGCTTATCATCCTTGACCATTCCATATGCCGGTATATTTATACCCATGCTGTTCATAACCTCTTTTACCGCATTAATATGGCCAAGTCCTCCATCTATCAGTATAAGATCAGGCATTTTGGAAAATTTATTACCGCCTTTGGAATTCTCATCATCCCTGGACCTAAACCTTCTATAAATAGTCTCCTGCATACTCCCATAGTCATTTTGCCCATCAACCGACTTTATTTTAAACCTTCTGTACTCTTTATTTGCGGGAGAACCGTTTTCAAATACCACCATTGAAGCAACTATTTCCGACATACCTGTATTTGATATGTCATAAGCTTCTATCCTTTGCGGAGGCACTTTTAGACCCAAGAGCCCTGCCAGCTCAATAACTCCGTCCTTAGACATTGCTTGCTCCCTTTGAATTTTATCCTTGAATTGGTTTAATGCCAATAATGCATTTTGAGAAACCATCTCTATCAATTTATGCTTTTCGCCTTTTCTTGGAACCTTTATATATACCCTTCCGGCTCTTTTATCTGTAAGCCATTTCTCAATAATATTTATTTCATCAATATCCCCCTGCAGAAGTATTTCCTGAGGAATAAAGGAAGACGAACTATAAAACTGTTTGACAAATGATGTTATGAGCTCTTTATCCTCAACCTCCCCTGCACCCTCAAATATAAAATGCTCTCTTCCTAAAAGCTTGCCCCCTCTTATAAAGAACACCTCAATACATGAATCAGTCTCATTTTTAGCAAAAGCTATAACATCCTGATCCACCATTGCAGTTGATAAAACCTTCTGCTTTTCAGCCACATGCTTAAGCCCTCTTATTTTATCCCTGAGGCTAGCTGCTTTCTCAAAGTTAAGCTTTTCCGCTAATTCATTCATTTGCTGCTCCAGCTTCTCAATCACTTCTTCGTGCTTACCTCCAAGAAAGCTACAAATATCTTTCATTAAATTTCTATATTCATCTTTGCTCACATTACCCTGACAAGGCCCTAAGCATTGGTAAATATGGTAATTTAGACAAGGCCTGTCCTTGCCGATATCCCTTGGTAATACCTTACTGCAAGTCTTAATGGGAAAAAGCTTTTTCAGAAGGTCAATGGTTTCCTTTACAGCCGTCACATTGGAGTAAGGGCCGAAATATTTGGCACCATCCTTTTCAAGCTTCCTTGTCATCAAAACTCTTGGGTATTCTTCATTCATAGTTACCTTAATATAAGGATAAGTTTTATCATCTTTAAGAAGGATATTGAACTTCGGCTTGTGCTTTTTAATAAGGTTGCATTCCAATATAAGTGCCTCAAGCTCTGAATGGGTCACGATATACTCAAATTCCGCAATTCTTGCCACCATCGCTTTAACTTTGGGCAGCATGTTGGCAGAAGATTGAAAATACTGCCTTACCCTGTTCTTAAGAACAACTGCCTTGCCTATATATATAATCTGTCCGTTTTCATCCTTCATAATATAAACGCCCGGTTTATCGGGCATTTTCTTTAACTCTTCCTGTATATTAAACATATATACTCCCGGATTAACCTCAAATTAATGATCTCAACCACTCATTAACAATATCTGATACCTCATGCTCATCAAGCTTACTTAGAACTTGATCCAAAACCTCTTTGCTTTCCTGATAACTGATTTTTCTTATTAAATCCTTATGCGTAGTTATTTTTGCGGGATGCATGCTTAAACCGTCTACACCCATACCGATAAGAAGCACAGCCGCCGAAATATCTGACGCCATCTCTCCGCAAACACTAACAGGTTTTCCTTTTTCATGTGATTTCATACAGCAGTATTTAACTGCCGTAAGAAAATCAGGATGCAAATAAAGCTTATCACTTTCAACCAAGTCCTTGCGACTTGCACCTTGCATTTCTTGAAGCAAGTCATTGGTACCGATACTGATAAAATCAACCTCTTCAAGTATGCTCTCTATATTTTCTATTCCTTGTCTGTTTTCAATAACAGCACCAATCTTAATATTAAGTTTTGAACGACTCTTGTCATCCATTTTATCAATTATATCATTAATGATACTTTTAGCCTTAAGTATATCGCTAACATCATTTACCATAGGAAACATTATTCCAACCTGCCCATATAATGCAGAGTGTACAATAGCATCAATCTGAGCAGTAAGTACATCCATTTGGGTAAATGAAAATCTTATGCCTCTTAATCCCTTATGATTTATTGACATTTTAGATGTAAAAACGGAAAAAATCTTATCCTCTCCTGCATCCAATGTTCTTATAAATACAGGCTCGGGTTTCATTTTTTTTACTATTTTAGAATATACTGCACACTGCTGCTTCTTATCAGGCATTTCATTTGAATTGATGAACAGTATTTCAGTTCGTACCAGTCCTATGCCATCAGCCAGATTGTTTACAGCAATATCACACTCATCAACATTGCTGATATTAGCCATAACAACTATTCTTCTATTATCAACTGTCTCAGCATAGTCTTTTTTCTTTCTGAAAAACCCTCCCAGATCAAATATCCTGCTTTTATATAAATCCTTATATTTTGAAATCTCTTTTTTATCAGGCTCTATAATAAGAGTTCCATTATTACAATCCAATATAGCAGCTTGTCCATTTGATTCCGTTATCATATCGTAAGGAACTTTATTCATAAGGGGTATTCCAAGGTCTCTTAATATAATGGCAGCATGTGAAAAATATGCTGCACCCTCTTCAGCTATAACCCCTGAAACATTCTTTTTTCCAAAGGCAGCTGCGAGCCATGGATTTAAATACTTAATCCCTATAATGGATTTATTGTCAATATCATCTAGGTTTTGTTTGACTGTCTTTCCGCCTATAATGTTCCTGATAATCCTGTTTCCAATCTCTTTTATATCAGAAATGCTTTGCTTTGCATAGGCGTTACCGCTGATCTCAATAGCAGTTACATAGCCATTAATGCACATATCAACTGCATTTTCAGCGAATATTTTTTTTACTGTAATCAAATCCTTTATTTCATTTATAAAATACTTGTCCTCTAAAATTGTCTTATACGCCTCAAATATGAGGCTGCTTTCCGCCTCCAACCTTTGCCTTAAATCATTGCTAAGATCTAATATCTCCAAAAGTGTCTTGTCTATTGCTACTTCAAGCCTTAATATTTCTTCATTTATATGGCTTTCTTTTATTTTTCCTCTATTTATTTCAATGCTTTTCTGTTCAAATGCATATATTTTACCAACACCTGCCCCATTCGAAACAGGTGTGCCGTTTAATATGAGTTTTGCCATTATCAGGCCCCTTCGACCAATCCGGATGTTAAATACTTCTCAAGATCCGATATTGCCGATTGTTCATCTTCTCCGTCTGCTATAAGAACAATTTTTGTTCCACTGCTTATGCCTAGAGACAACATTCCCAACAGGCTTTTTGCGTTTGCCTTTCTCTCTCCTTTTTCAATCCATATGCCGGATTTATAATTTGATGCCTTTTGAATAAACATTGCTGCCTGTTTTGAGTCAAGACCTGATTGATTCTTTATAACAACTTCTTTAGATATCATTTAAAATGACCTCCTAAAAATTTTAAGTTTGTAATTACTGCATCATTACCTACAAATTACATTATTAACCAAACTTAATAAACATAATCGTACATATGTCAATTTTCACACTATTATTCATTATAATTATAGCAGAAATTTTAAAAATTCCTATCTTTATTTTTAAAAATATATAGTAGGGCTCCAAACAAAAAATTCAGGATCCGGAATATTAACTCATTCCTATCCTGAATTCTTAATTCTAAATCCTGACTTCTAAATTCTTACTTATTTCAACTTGTTTATATCAACTTGGCTTAACAGAACCTGCAGTCTTCTTAGCATTTGTTCTTTCTGCGATAATGCTGTTATGCGTAATAAGGTAAATTATGAGACATGTTGTAAATAGATAATAGCTGCCATAGCTGCTAATACTATTCTTAATTAAAAGATAAATATTTATCATAATGTTATACGCAAAGAATGCTATTTCCCAAAGAACATCTCTAATTCCACCATTCTTAACAAATGAGCCCTCAAAAACTCCATTTTTAAGAAATACAAGAGTAATCAGAGAAATTATTCCCATCATTACAAATGTGGAAGCGTAGACAATCATAAGATTTCTGTCCAACCTTTTTCTCCTGAGCTCATCATACTCTCTCACCTTTTCCATCACTGAGGCTTCGAATCCTTCCGGGGGCTCTATAGCAACATCCTCTTCGTAACAGTTAAATATATCACTAAGGCTTTTAAATTCAGCTCCACAGCTAGTACAGGATTTAATATGCTCCTTAAGGCACTCATCCTCTTTACTGCTTATATTTCCATCAAAATATTTCATCATCAGGTCACTGAACTTTTCACAACTCATAGAGCTCCCTCCTTTCTTTCCGGTACAAGCTTATCTTTTAACATTAATCTCGCTCTGTACAATCTGTTCTTTATTATAGTAATCGGTTCATTCATAACATTTGTCATCTCTTCATATGATAAACCGTTTTTGTGAAAAAGTATAATGGGTATTCTATACTTTTCAGGAAGCTCGGATATTGCTTCCCTAATCTTTTCCACTTTTTCCTTTCTTATAAAAGACTCCTCGGGAGTATCTCTTTTGTCGGAAACATTTATAGCATCATCAATTGATACGGAATCAATCTTCTTTTTTCGCACAATATCCAGGCAGTGGTTTGTGGCTATCTTTATTATCCAGGTTGAAAATTTATATTCAGGATTATATGCCTTTAGGTTTTTATAAACCTTTAAAAATACTTCCTGTGAAACATCATTTACTTCCTGTTCATTGTTTATGATATTAAATACAACTTTAAAGACAAGTTTTTTGTATCTGGTTACAAGCTCTGAAAATGCTTCATGATTTCCTTTAATACACTTATTGACCAGTTCAATATCACTAACTGACGGGTCCACCAAACCACACCTCCTTTCAATTTGACAATGCTTTATATATTAATTATACGACAATATTTTAAAAAAGTCTGAATATTTTTAATATAATTGGCTATAAATTTAACATTTATTAAGTTCGTTATTAATCTATATTTAGCATAAGATAAATGTAAATGATTAATCATATTTATATAATGATATTTTTTATAAAATTTTTTCAAATATTAAAAGCCAGGATTAATATCCCGGCTTTTAATATTATATAAATTATTTTATTAAAATTATTCTATGATCTTTGAAACAGTACCAGAACCTACTGTTCTACCACCTTCACGGATAGCGAATCTTAAGCCTTCTTCCATAGCTATAGGAGCGATAAGCTTAATTGTCATTGTTACGTGGTCACCAGGCATACACATTTCTGTTCCTGCTGGTAATTCAGCAACACCAGTAACGTCAGTAGTTCTGAAGTAGAACTGTGGTCTGTAACCATTGAAGAAAGGAGTATGTCTTCCACCTTCTTCTTTTGTTAAAACGTAAACCTGTGCTTCGAAATTAGTATGAGGTTTAACTGAACCTGGTTTAGCCAATACCTGACCTCTTTCGATTTCATTTCTCTGAATACCTCTTAAGAGAGCTCCGATGTTGTCACCTGCAACAGCCTGATCAAGAGGCTTTCTGAACATTTCAACACCAGTTACAACAACCTTCTTAGCTTCATCAGCCAAACCAACGATTTCAACTTCGTCTCCAACCTTCAATACGCCTCTTTCAACCCTACCGGTAGCAACTGTTCCACGACCTGTGATTGAGAATACGTCTTCGACAGGCATAAGGAATGGCTTGTCTGTAGGTCTTTCAGGAGTAGGTATGAACTTGTCAACTTCTTCCATTAACTTGATAATTGGAGCATACTCAGGAGCATTAACATCAGTTGAATTTGATTCAAGTGCAACTAATGCTGAACCTCTAACGATCGGAATCTCGTCACCAGGGAATTCATATGAAGTTAATAGTTCTCTTAATTCCATTTCAACCAATTCGATAAGTTCTTCATCATCAACCATATCACACTTGTTTAAGAAAACAACTATGTATGGTACACCAACCTGACGTGAGAGAAGAATGTGTTCTCTAGTCTGTGGCATTGGACCATCAGCAGCTGAAACAACGAGTATAGCACCGTCCATCTGAGCAGCACCAGTGATCATGTTTTTAACATAGTCAGCATGGCCTGGGCAGTCAACGTGAGCATAGTGTCTGTTGTCTGTTTCATATTCAACGTGTGAAGTTGAAATTGTGATACCTCTTTCTTTTTCTTCTGGAGCTTTATCAATCTGATCATAAGCAGTAAAGTTAGCTTTTCCCACTAATCCCAATACCTTTGTAATAGCAGCTGTTAACGATGTCTTACCATGGTCAACGTGACCTATTGTTCCAATGTTAACATGGGGTTTCGTTCTTTCATATTTAGCCTTTGCCATTATAAAATCCTCCTTTATTTAATAAATTACATTAATTATTGGTATATCAACAAGGACTCTGTCCCTGAAGAAAATCATTTTATCAGCAATTATTCATTATTGCTGTTTGCATTTCTAGATTTTGAAATGTTTTCCTGTATGCTCTTAGGAACTTCTTCATAGTGATCGAACTGCATGGAGTAAACTCCTCTACCCTGCGTTCTTGAACGCAAAGTAGTTGCATAACCGAACATTTCTGAAAGTGGAACAAATGCTTTTACAACCTGAGCTCCACCTCTAGCTTCCATTCCTTCGATTCTTCCTCTTCTTGAGTTCAGGTCACCTATAACATCTCCCATGTATTCTTCAGGAACTGTTACATCAACTCTCATCATTGGCTCGAGAAGCACTGGATCCGCCTTTTTACAACCTTCCTTGAAGGCCATCGATCCGGCTATCTTAAACGCCATTTCTGAGGAGTCAACTTCATGGTATGAACCGTCAACAAGAGTAACTTTAACGTCAAGAACCTGATATCCTGCAAGAACACCATGGTTCATTGCTTCCTGAATACCTGCATCAACAGCCGGTATATATTCCTTAGGAATAGCACCACCAACTATCTTGTTAACAAATAAGTATCCAGCACCCGGCTCCTGTGGTTCAATTTCAATCCAGCAGTGACCGTACTGACCTTTACCACCGGACTGACGAACAAATTTTCCCTCAACCTTAACAGCTTTACGGATAGTTTCCTTATATGCAACCTGAGGCTTACCGACATTTGCCTCAACCTTGAACTCTCTTAACATACGGTCAACAATGATATCAAGGTGAAGCTCTCCCATACCTGCTATTATTGTTTGACCTGTTTCAGGGTCTGTATATGTCTTGAATGTAGGATCTTCTTCAGCAAGCTTTGCCAAAGCTATACCCATCTTTTCCTGTCCAGCCTTTGTTTTAGGCTCAATAGCAACATTTATAACAGGCTCAGGGAACTCCATTGATTCAAGAATAATGGGTGCATCATCGGAACAAAGTGTATCACCTGTTGTAGTTTCCTTTAATCCAATTGCAGCAGCTATATCACCGGCATAAACAGTAGTTATTTCTTCCCTGTGATTAGCATGCATCTGAAGTATTCTTCCTATACGTTCTCTTTTATTTTTTGTTGAATTTAAAACATATGAACCTGATTCCAGTTTACCTGAATATACCCTGAAGAAGCAGAGTTTACCGACGAATGGGTCAGACATTATTTTAAATGCCAGTGCAGAGAATGGACCATCATCGCTTGTTTGTCTTTCCATTTCCTGATCACCATCAACTGACAGACCCTTTACAGGAGGAATATCAAGTGGTGAAGGCATATAATCAACAACAGCATCTAAAAGCTGCTGCACACCTTTGTTCCTATAAGAGGAACCGCAAAGTACAGGAACTATCTTATTTGCAATAGTTGCCTTTCTTATACAGCTCTTTATTTCTTCAACTGTAATCTCTTCGCCTTCAAGATACTTCATCATTACATCTTCATCAAGATCTGCTACATTTTCAAGCAGCATAGTATGATACTCATCTGCAAGATCTTTCATATCTTCAGGTATTTCAACTTCATCTATAACTTTTCCCAAATCATCTTTAAAAATGAATGCTTTCATTAAAACCAGGTCAACTACTCCCTGAAAGGTATCTTCTTTTCCGATTGGAAGCTGGATAGGCATTGCATTAGAGCCTAATCTTTCCTTCATCATTTTTACACAATTAAAGAAGTCCGCTCCCATGATATCCATCTTGTTAACGTAAGCCATACGTGGAACTCTATACTTATCAGCCTGTCTCCACACAGTTTCGGACTGTGGCTCAACTCCGCCTTTAGCACAGAACAATGTTACCGAACCGTCAAGAACACGCAATGATCTTTCAACTTCAACTGTGAAGTCAACGTGCCCCGGTGTATCGATGATATTTATTCTGTTACCTTTCCACTGAGCTGTTGTAGCAGCAGAAGTAATTGTTATACCTCTTTCCTGCTCTTGCTCCATCCAGTCCATTGTAGCGGCACCCTCATGTGTTTCACCTATTTTATGAACCCTACCTGTGTAGAATAGAATTCTTTCAGTAGTTGTAGTCTTCCCAGCATCTATATGTGCCATTATACCAATATTTCTAGTATTTTCTAGACTAAATTGCCTGGGCATTTTAACCTTCCTTTCAAATATCCATAGGGCCTAAATTTAAAATTTTGAAAAATTTTGGACATTGAATACATTAAAAATTTACTTATAAATTTAATTTTACCACCTATAATGTGCAAAAGCCTTGTTAGCTTCAGCCATTTTATGGGTATCTTCCTTCTTCTTGTATGCCGCACCTACGCTGTTGGTTGCATCAATTATTTCAGCCGCAAGTCTTTCCTTCATTGTTCTTTCTCCTCTTAAGCGGGCATAATTAACCAACCATCTTAATCCTAATGTTTGTCTTCTCTCAGGTCTTACTTCCATAGGAACCTGATAAGTAGCACCTCCGACCCTTCTAGCTTTTACTTCGAGTACAGGCATAACGTTGTTCAAAGCCTGCTCAAATACTTCCAATGGGTCTTTACCTGTTTTTTCCTTAATTATTTCAAAAGCACCATAGCATATTTTCTGTGCTATACCCTTTTTACCGTCAAGCATTAAATTATTAATAAGCTTTGTAACCACCTTATCGTTATATAACGGATCAGGCAGAACATCTCTTTTTGGAATATGTCCTTTTCTTGGCACTTTGCTTCCCTCCTTCTTATGATAATATATCATAGGTACTCGCGGCAAAATCCTTGCCGTCGCCAGTGCTCGTACATGCAAATATATATATATATAAACAACGTACTCTGCACTTATTTCATACCACGTGCCTGCACATTGTACGAATCTTATTTCTTAACAGCACCTGCTTTTGGTCTCTTAGCACCATATTTGGAACGTCCTTGCATTCTTTTTGCAACTCCTGCTGTATCAAGTGTTCCTCTAATAATATGATACCTAACCCCTGGAAGGTCCTTAACCCTACCTCCCCTGATGAGAACAACGCTATGCTCTTGCAGGTTATGACCTATACCCGGAATATAAGCAGTTACTTCTATACCGTTTGTCAAACGTACCCTTGCAACCTTTCTCAATGCTGAGTTCGGCTTCTTAGGAGTAGTAGTCTTAACAACAGTACAAACACCACGTTTTTGAGGAGCACTCAAATCTGTAGGCTGCTTTTTTAAAGAGTTAAACCCTTTTTGAAGTGCAGGGGCAGTTGATTTCTTTTCCATAACCTGTCTTCCTTTTCTTACTAACTGGTTAAACGTTGGCATTAGTCCACCTCCTTGTACAATTAATATTGTATTAAATCAGTGACCGAAGCCACTGTTCGACCCATTAAAATTCATTGTTAACATAACACTTCAAACTTCATTCTTTTCTAAACATCAAGCACATCATCCGGCT
>Ga0208825_1000529_pt1 | contig 35834 bp, 38 predicted proteins | sample AD_UKC113_MetaG_FD_184450 | JGI IMG/M metagenome (GOLD analysis project Ga0208825, IMG submission 184450) | Active sludge microbial communities of municipal wastewater-treating anaerobic digesters from Hong Kong - AD_UKC113_MetaG (SPAdes)... | ecosystem: Engineered > Bioreactor > Anaerobic >... | reverse complement strand
AGATGACTCAGAATAGTATGCGTCTTCCCTGGCCAAGGGAGGAAGTAGATGCACGCCTCAGAGGCATTATGCAGAATATTCATCGGACGTGCAGAGAAACAGCAGAGCGATATGGCGCACCGGGAAATTATGTCGTCGGAGCAAATATTGCTGGATTCTTGAAAGTGGCAAATGCGATGCTGGAACAAGGGTTAGTGTAGTAAAGAAGATTTAACTCTGGTTAAGCAACAGAAACGATTGTTTTGATATACTTACTGCATCTCAGTAATCATAAAATCATTTCTATAACTTACGGGTTCACCCATGGGCTATAGAAAAGAGATAAGTCTTCACATCATGAGAACAGCAATTTCCCCAGCTGACTCAACGCAACAATTGCAGCCGTCTCGCTCCGTAATCGTCGCGGCCCAAGCCATACAATTTTGCAACCAGCACGACGCGCCATTTCTAATTCCTCATCTGTAAAACCACCTTCGGGTCCAATGCAAAGCATCAGAGATGAAATCCCTGCAACTGCACTCATCGCAGCCGCAATAGTCTCCGATGAGTTAGCTTTTTCGTGGGCACAGAGTACAAGATCGTACGATTCCGTTTTTTTCAGAATAGCAGTAAATGATTCCACAGGAGATATTTCAGGTTGGATGCAGCGACAACTTTGCTTCATTGCCGAACGTGCAATGTGGTTCCATCGTTCAGGGCGCTCGCCTTTTGCAACCGTTCGTTCGGAACAGAATGGAATAATATGTTTTACTCCAAGTTCAGTCGCTTTCTCGATGCAAAAATCAAACCGCCCTGGATTTTTTAAGAGAGCAATTGAAAGCGTAATATCGCACGATGTTTCGTTTACATTGTTTTGAATTGCAAGAATAGCGCAGTGCGCTTCCTTCTTCGTTATGCGAACGATTCGGGCTTCAGCAAGTCGTCCTCTTCCATCGGTAATTGATATGGAATCACCGACGTTTTTCCGTACGACTCGTGAAAGATGATTTGCTTCTTCATCCCGCAAAATAATTTCTTCGTCGCGCCAATCTTCATTACTCGAGAAGAAAATTTCCATCCATGCACCATCAAATATATAATCGTGAATATATTTCCATTAGAATGGTACATCCCATGCAAAATAGAATTCAACTTCCCTGTCTTCGTTGATAGCTATCTCAAACCGAATACACATTGAATAAGGAAGTAACGCATGGAATCCTCCGCCATATCCTACTAACAGAGGTCGTCGGTCGATTCTCTGAGTGCGGTACCAAATTTTTCCTGCATCAGCAAAGAATGCCCAATACAATCCATAACGCATTTGTGTAAATTCACTCCGCTGAATAAATGGAAGAGAGAAATAACGAGGCGAAAGAATCGGCAAGCGGAGTTCGCTTGAGAGCATCATTAAGCATTCACCTTCATACGATAAGTTGTAATGTCCTCGAATGTGTTCATTGTATCCAAAAAATGTATGGAAGTACGGCGGCACAAGCCCACCGCCAAGGAATGAACCCGCGCTTCGCAAACCGAAACCGCTGTATTTTCTAATCCCCCAAAAATGCCGTACGTCATAATCGTAGCGAAGCAAATTTACAGTCTTATCATTCAGTCCATACTTCGAAACGGAACACTTAACCAATGCTCCTTCGGTTGTGTATTCAATACTATTTCTTGTGTCATAGCGATAGCTCAACGCGAGCATTGGATAAGAATCTTTACCCGATGACGACAGCGTTCTCCCTGTTATTGACTCATCAACACTCCAACTATCGTATCCAATTGTTGCCTGAATCCGATGGTACAACCCAATTCTTTTCCCAAGCGAAAAGTGGATTGAATAATTTGTATTTTCATATTCTCCATACGAGGAACTCAGGTTATGAACTTTTTGATAAGCAAGATTTAATGAAGAAATAATATCGTCATTCGGCGTAAAGTTTGGAGCATAGAAATTAAAATTCAGCCACCCATCATAGCCAAATCCCGCTGAAACTCCAATCTCTTCATTTCTTCCTCTAAAATTTTGATGCGAAATTCCCACGCCATAGTACATTTTTGAAAAATCGTCATATTGAAATCCAAAAATCAACGACGGTAAAATGTACCAACGCTCAACCACATCAACAACAAGCGTATCGTTAGTTTGATAAAGTTCAACACGATTGAAGAGTTCAAGGTTATAGATTCGATTCTTGTCGTGTTCTAGAGCAGCGTCTGTAACAGTATCGCCAACGTGGAGAGACATCTCACGAAGAATAATGTACGGCTGGGTTATACGAGCGCCGCGAATTTCGATGTGTGCAATAACATCCGTCGAATCGGATTGAGCATAGAGAAACGAGGAAATACCCATTTCCAAAAAGAGCAATAAGAAAAAAATATAATGTTTTATCTGGAACTTCATACGAGCCGAAGTCTAATCAAAACGATCTTGAACGCTTCAACGTTTAGCACATTGAACATAATAGTTAAATTTATATTTTATCAATATTCGAGAGAAATTACTTTGCGTTTGTTGACTCAATTGGTGGACAAACACATAAGATATTCCGATCACCGTATGTATTGTTGATTCTCGAAACAGGTGGCCAATATTTACCAGCATTAAGGTACGGCAATGGAAATGCTGCAACTTCTCGCGGATAGCAATGCTGCCATTGAGAAGCGCAAACAACCGTTGCCGTGTGAGGCGCATTCTTCAATGGATTGTCCTCGCGGGAATAATTACCATCGGCAATTGCCTGAATTTCTTTTCGAATTGCAATCATTGCTGCAATGAATCGGTCGAGTTCTTCCTTTGGCTCACTTTCAGTTGGTTCGACCATCAACGTACCGGCAACGGGAAAAGAAACCGTCGGCGCATGGAAGCCATAATCCATCAATCGCTTCGCCACATCTTCCGCTTCGATGCCTGTTGATTCCTTCAATGGTTTCAAGTTCAAAATAAATTCATGGGCGACCCGGTTGCGAGCCCCTTGATAAAGAATCGGATAGTACGGCTCCAGACAGGATTTAAGATAATTTGCATTCAGGAGCGCATACTTCGTCGCTTCGCGAAGTCCATCTGCGCCAAGTAAGGAAATGTAAGCATAGGAAATAATAAGAATATTAGCGCTGCCGAAAGGAGCCGAAGCGACAGCCGAAATCGATTTTGAACTTCCAGCTCTTGTTACCGAATATCCAGGAAGATATGGCATAAGTTGAGCCGATACGCACACTGGTCCCATTCCAGGTCCGCCGCCGCCATGAGGAATTGCAAAAGTTTTATGAAGATTAATATGACAGACGTCCGCACCGAGTTCGGCAGGACGCAGAAATCCAACCTGTGCATTGAGATTCGCGCCATCCATATACACCAACCCGCCAGCCTGATGAACAACTTTGCATAACTCCTTAATATTCTCCTCAAACACTCCATGCGTCGATGGATAGGTTACCATAAAAGCAGCGAGAGTATCTTTATACTCCTCAGTTTTTTTTCGAAGATCGGTGGAATCAATATTTCCATGTTCATCACATTGAACAACCACAACTTCATAACCCGCCATTACAGCGCTTGCTGGATTCGTTCCATGCGCTGACGCTGGAATGAGAACAACATTACGCTGAGGTTGATTATGGTCTTGAAGATATGCTCGTATAATACTCAAGCCGGTAAATTCACCTTGCGCGCCAGAGTTAGGCTGAAAGGTAATTCCTGCAAATCCAGTAATAAAGCATAGCGCTTTCCCTAATTCCTCGATTAATTCTTCATAGCCCCGCGCTTGCTCACGCGGAACAAACGGATGAATATTTGCAAATTCTTTCCACGTCAATGGAAGCATTTCAACTGCAGCATTCAGTTTCATCGTGCATGAGCCCAACGGAATCATCGACGACGTTAATGAAATATCTTTATTCTCGAGACTCTTTACATAGCGCATGAATGCCGTTTCTGAATGGTACCGCTGAAAAACTGGATGCTGGAGATACGGCGTCCTCCGTGTCATCGCAGGCGGAAAATCAGTTGCCGCCGATTGATAAAGTTCTTGAAAAGATTTTACTTGTTGATCAGATTTTCGCACTGAAGCAAAAATGTGTACAAGATTTTCGACATCAGCAATCGTTGCTGTCTCATCAAGAGAGATTCCAATGTACTTATCTTCGACAAATCGGAGGTTGTATCCTTTTTCTGAAGAGCGTCGAATAATTTCTTCCGCTTCTTTTGTATTTTGTGTTTCTATCCGCAGTGTATCAAAATAAAATGGATTGAGTTGTCGGAATCCAATTTGCGTTAGCGCCTTTTCCAAAACTTTCGTCAGCTTATGAGTGCGTTCAGCAATTTCGTGAATTCCTTCTGCTCCGTGGTACACCGCATACATTCCAGCCATAATTGCAAGCAGAGCCTGAGCTGTGCAAATGTTCGACGTTGCTTTCTCACGGCGAATATGCTGTTCACGAGTCTGTAACGTCATTCGATAGGCAGTGTGATTTTCCGCATCAATCGAAACGCCGATGATTCGACCCGGCATCGAGCGAATAAATTCCTGACGAGTTGCAAAAAAGGCTGCATGCGGTCCGCCATATCCTAACGGCAAACCAAATCGTTGCGCATTACCCACAACAACATCAGCGCCGTATTCTCCCGGCGGAGTCAGAAGATCCAACGAAAGCAAATCTGTTGCAACAACAGCGAGAGCTCCTGCATCGTGGACTTTTTGAATAAAACCACTGAAATCAATGACTGCACCATGGTCATCGGGATACTGCACTAACGCGCCAAAGAATGAAGAATCTAACGGCACACTTTCAGCATCACCAACAACCAGCTCGATTCCATGAGGAGTTCCACGCGTTATCATTACATCAATTGTCTGACGAAAACATTTTGCTGAAACAAAGAATCTCTTTCGAGGAGACTTTGAATCCTTTTTTGCCAATCCATAAGCCATCATCATTGCTTCTGCGGCGGCTGTTCCCTCATCGAGGAGAGACGCATTTGCCACTTCCATTTTCGTCATGTCACAAATCATTGTTTGAAAATTAAGGAGCGCCTCGAGTCTGCCTTGCGAAATTTCCGCCTGATATGGCGTGTAGGAAGTGTACCATCCAGGATTTTCCAAAATCATTCGCTGAATTGGCGGAGGAAGAAAAGTATTGTAGTACCCTTGTCCCAAAAATGATTTCTTGACTATGTTTTTCTGTGCAAATGTCTGTAAAGTTTCAAGCGCTTCTGCTTCTGTTTTTGGCAAAGGAAGTTGAAGCGAAGTTGTTGTTCGTAATGATTCTGGAATTGCTTCATCAATAAGTTCATCGAGCGACTGAACGCCTATACTTTGGAGCATAGCGCTGTAGTCGCGTTCTGATGGTCCAATGTGCCTGTGGAGAAACTCATTCTTTTGATTCATTGTGTTCTTTCTTCTCTTGAGAAACATTTGACTGCTCAAGGAATGCTAAAGCATGAGCGGCGGCTTCCTGTTCCGCTTCTTTCTTACTTCTGCCATCCCCAAAACCGAGAGATTCATTACCGACATAGACTTCTACCGTAAATCTTCTGTCGTGTTCAGGTCCTTCTTCTCTTACCACATTGTAAAAAGGGACTCCGAGAGCATGAGCTTGCGCATATTCTAACAATGCGCTTTTATAATTATTATCTGTTAAAGCTTGATCGATGAGTGTAAGAATATTCTTTTGTACAAATTTTCTCACAACTTTAAGTCCGCCGTCGAGATACATCGCGCCCATCAACGCTTCGAGCGCATCGGCAAGAATTGATTCCGAGCCGGTATCGAGAGAGTGAACAGCGCTTGGACTTAGAAGAAGATATTGGGATAAGTTCAGAGTACGCGCTTGCTGAGCAAGAGTATGACGATTGACAAGTCGCGACCGCAATTTCGTTAGATAACCTTCTTCCAGTTCAGGAAACATTTCAAACAGTTGTTCTGCAACGATAAAATTCAATACCGCATCGCCGAGGAATTCGAGGCGTTCATTCGACTCTTGGTTGAATGATAGAGATGGGAGAAAAGAACGATGGACAATGGAACGGAATAAAATTGAAAAATCTTTCGGATTATAGCCAAGTAAGGTTTCAAAGGCTACAAAATTAAATCCGCGCTCCTGCAGGCAACGTACTATTTCCTTCACGCAGACGTCCCGCGTTAAATAATTCCATCGAAGTATATGCCATCGGCTCCGCAGCCAAATCAAAAAATCAGATTGCAAACGCTTTCCTCGTAATTGCGCTACCCCTCGTTAAAGTTCAAATCGTTTAAATAACAATGTTGCATTATGTCCCCCAAAACCAAAAGTATTGTTGAGAGCAATATCAACTTGCCGCTCCTGTGCAATATTTGGAATAAAGTTGAGATCGCACTCAGGGTCGGGAGTCTCTTGATTGATTGTTGGATGTACCTTGTTCGTTTGAATCGTCATAATCGTAACAATGGATTCTACGGCTCCTGCGGCGCCAAGTAAATGACCTGTCATAGATTTGGTCGAATTTATTGCTAACCGTTTTGCACGATCTCCGAACAACGTTTTGATGGCGGTAACTTCCGCTTTATCACCAACAGGCGTACTTGTTCCGTGTGTATTGATATAATCAATGTCATCAATCGTCAGTCCAGCATCACGAATAGCCAGACGCATTGAACGCAACGCGCCTTCGCCGCCAGGAGCGGGTTCGGTAATATGGTGTGCGTCAGCAGTAAAACCAATGCCGGCAAGTTCGGCGTAAATTTTTGCTCCACGTTGTTGTGCATGGCTAAGTTCTTCTATAACCAAGACTCCAGCGCCTTCACCCATTACAAAACCGTCGCGATCTTTATCGAACGGGCGGCTTGCTTTCTCTGGCGCGTCATTTCTCGTTGAGAGCGCCCGCAGTGCATTGAATCCACCAATTCCCATTGGACAAATGGCTGCTTCACCGCCGCCGGTAATCATAACATCAGCATCGCCGCGCTGAATTAACATTGTAGCATCACCAATTGCATGAGATGACGTTGCACAGGCAGATACAACGGCATAATTTGGTCCCTTCAACCCATACTGCATAGAAATTCTTCCCGCGGTAATATCTGGAATCAGCATTGGAATGAAGAATGGACTTATCCTGCCTGGACCTCCCTCGATCAAATTCATAAACTGCTTATGGTATGTCCACATTCCTCCAATACCTGAACCAAAAATAACGCCGATGCGTTCTCTGTCTTCCTGTTCAAGCTTCAATCCTGAATCTGTAATTGCCTCCTTCGTCGCAACAAGGCTATACTGTGTAAATGGATCTACTCGTTGAGCAACTTTACGATCGAGGTGTTGAAGCGGATCAAATCCTTTTATCTCACACGCAAATTTTGTATCGAAAGAAGCAGTGTCAAAGTAGGTAATAGGTCCTGCGCCACTTTTGCCCGCTAAAAGGGCTTGCCAGAGTTCAGGCACCGAATAACCAAGTGGCGTTAGCGCCCCCATTCCCGTTACAACAATACGTCGCTTCGAGGTTTTTTCTATCATACATTACCTTTGCAAAAAATTATCAATAATGCAGGTGGATTCACCACAACTCTTCACTCCATTCCCCCTAAACTATGGGGCTTATCAATATCGGCGTAAATCAGCACGATACCTTCTCCCTCAAGAATTGTCTGCAGTTCTTTGCTGCAGTTCACTCAATCGGGCTGTTCCACTCGTGCACGTTATTCAACAGCCCCATAGCTCAGTTGTTACTTCTTATAACCCTTTTGACTTAAGATAATTAATCACATCTCCCACTGTTGTAATCTTTTCGGTATCTTCATCGGGAATTTGGATGTTGAAAGCTTTTTCAAATTCCATAACGAGTTCCACCGTATCAAGTGAATCAGCGCCGAGATCATTTGTGAAAGATGCTTCTGGAGTTACTTGTGCCGCATCGACACCAAGTTTAGAAACAACAATTTCTTTCACTTTTTCTGCTACATCAGCCATATATTTCTCCTTTATTTATTAGTTTTTGGTTAATAGAAATTACATTACCATTCCGCCGTCAACGCAAAGAACCTGACCTGTTATATAGTTAGCCGCAGGAGACGCTAGAAATAGTACTACTGAAGCTACTTCTTCAGGTCGCGCCATGCGTCGCATAGGAACGAGACTTAATAATCCTTCACGTTGTTGTTCATTTAATTTTTGCGTCATCGGCGTATCGACAAAACCCGGGGCAACAGCATTTACTTGAATATTGCGACTTGCAAATTCTTTTGCAAGCGTTTTTGTAATGCCAATGACTCCCGCCTTCGAGGCAGAATAATTTACTTGACCTGCATTCCCAACAACACCAACGACCGATGCAATATTCACAATCTTTCCTTCGCGCTGACCGAGCATTTGTCGGCAGGAAGCTTTACAAAAATTGAAAGTACCTTTCAAGTTCGTTTCGATCACAGCATCCCACTCTTCTTCTGACATACGCATCAGTAAATTGTCGCGTGTAATGCCTGCATTGTTTACAAGAATATCGACACGCTGAAATTCTTTGATAACTGTATCAACAGCAGCCTGCGCCGAGGCAAGTTTCCGAACATCGGATTCGATTGGCAAACCGCGCCGCCCCATTTCTTTCAGCTTATTGATAAGGTCATCTGCATCTGCACCAAATTGAATATCCGTAAAGGCAATATCAGCGCCTTCTGCCGCTAATGCAAGACTAATTGCTTTACCAATACCACGACCGCCGCCGGTTACAAGCGCAACTTTTTTATCTAACACACCCATTCTCTTTCTCCTTTTATTTTGAATTCATCAACTCAACGTCGCTCAGCTTTTCGATTCCATGCACTGCAACATTAGAGTTGATTCGTTTAATCAAACCTTGAAGTACCTTACCAGCGCCGATTTCTACAAATTCTGTTGCCCCATCTACAATCATATTTCTAACGCTTTCTTCCCATCTCACAGAATTCGTCAACTGACGCACCAACGCGCTGCGTATTTCCTGCGCCGATGTAATGGGCAGCGCCGTTACATTCGAGTACACTGGAACACGCGCATCATGAATGGTAACATTTCTCAAACCTTGTTCCAATCCTTTTACCGCAGGTTCCATTAAAGGCGAATGGAATGCTCCGCTGACCGATAATTCCTTTGCCATTTTCGCGCCATGCTCCTTTGCAAGTTCCATTGCTTTTCTAACTCCACTGACGGAACCAGAAATAACAATTTGACCTGGTGAATTGAAATTTGCTGGTTGAACGATGCCAGCTATTTGTGCTTCTTCACAAAGCTTTTTTACAAGCTCGCTCTCTAATCCAATAATTGCTGCCATTGTTCCCGGATTTTCTACGCCAGCTTTTTGCATTAACTCACCGCGAAGCCGAACCAATTTTAAACCATCTTCAAATGAAAGTGCGCCCGCAACAACCAGCGCTGTATACTCGCCTAACGAATGTCCAGCAACCATATCGAAGGCATATTGCTTCAACATTGCAAATACGGCAAGACTGTGCACAAAAAGCGCCGGTTGCGTATTCTGTGTTTGCTTCAATTCTTCATCGGATCCATCAAAGCAAAGCTTGCTCAGTGAAAATCCCAACACTTCATCTGCACGTTCGAATATTTTTCGTGCATCGGAGTTACCTTCATAGAGGTCTTTCCCCATTCCAACATATTGCGATCCCTGTCCTGGAAAAACAAGCGCTCTCTTCATAGCTACTTCTTCACCGGATCTAATGACCAACGAATAAACATTCCACCCCACTCATATCCTGCGCCAAACGCCGCCAGCACTAACTTCTGATCTCGCTTGAGTAATCCTTTTTGCCACCATTCCGAAAGGCACAATGGAATTGTTGCGGCAGTGGTATTACCATATCTATCGATATTGATCATCACTTTACTTTTGTCGATTCCCATCCGTTCAGCCGTTGCTTCAATGATCCGAAGATTTGCCTGATGCGGCACCAACCAATCAACATCAGTGCTGGTAAGATTATTTCGTTTCATAATTTCTACTGCAACATCTGCCATACTTTTGACAGCAACCTTGAAAACAATTTTTCCATCTTGATACAAATAGTGCATGCGTTTATCCACAGTTTCGTGAGAAGCTGGGTAGAGACTACCGCCAGCTTTTATGTTGAGATGTTTTCCGCCATTGCCATCAGCATATATTTTTTGATCTAGAATTCCAAAATCTTTTTCATCGGTCGGTTCTAAAAGCACAGCGGCAGCTGCATCGCCAAAAAGAATGCAGGTGTTTCTATCGGAATAATCCATGAGGACGCTCATCTTATCAGCGCCAATGACAAGCACTTTTGAATGAATCCCTGATTCGATAAAACGTGATCCAACGCTGAGCGCCACCAGAAACCCTGAGCATGCCGCAGACAGATCGAATGCCCATGCATTGTGTGCGCCAAGCTTTGCTTGAACGAGGCATCCGGTCGATGGAAATATCATATCCGGCGTAATCGTTGCAACAATGATGAGTTCGATTTCATCTGCGCTAATTCCTCGATTCTTCAGTACTTCCTGGGCGGCACGAACTGCCATATCCGATGTAGCGCCATTTTCTAAAATTCTTCGCTCACGAATTCCAGTGCGAGTAACAATCCATTCATCGTTTGTATCAACCATTTTTTCAAGGTCGGCATTTGTCAAAACTTTGTCGGGTACATAATGCCCTACTGCTGTAATCGCGGCACGCCGAAGTTCCATTTTTCTTGTATTATTCCTTTCGTTTCTCTTCCGGTTTTAAATTTTCACTATGGAGAGCCTGCTCTATATGCGTATTTACATTGTTGCGCACAACTTCAGCGGCGCGAAGTATCATATTTCGTATCCCTTTTGGCGATGAACTTCCATGCCCAACAATGACAACGCCATTGACTCCAAGAACGGGCACGCCGCCCTGTTCGTTTGGATCGAGAACTCGAAGCGATGCTTTTAGGGGCGCCATTGAAATGCCTACTAAAAGCTTTCGGATTAATCCACTCTTTGCATATTGTCGTAACCGACTTTTCAAAAAAGAAGGAAAACTTTCGCCAAATTTAAGAATGGCATTCCCAACGAATCCATCGCAAACTACAACATCTGCTTTCACTTTGAAAATATCACGACCTTCTACATTTCCTACAAAATTGAGCGCACTCGAAGCAAGCATTTCGTATGCTTTTAGCACTTCCTGTGTACCTTTTGTTTTTTCTTCACCTATATTAAGCAAACCGACAGTTGGATCTTTCTTTTGAAATATATGCCGAACATAGATGCTTCCCATTACTGCAAATTCATATAACTGCCGAGCCTTGCAATCAACATTAGCTCCAGAATCTAACAATAGGCACATCTTCTTTTCTGCTGGCATGAAAGTGCCAATTGTAGGCCTGCTGACGCCTTTGATTCTTCCAAGGATGAGCGTCGCAGCGGAAAGCACAGCGCCCGTATTGCCAGCGCTGACAAAAGAATCAACCTTCCCTTCCTTGTGAAGATGCATACCAATTGCAAGAGATGAATTTTTCTTTTGTTTGAGAGCGGCGGTAGGAGCATCTTCCATAGAAATAACTTCTGGTGCATGCACTATCGGAATTGCATTCTCTCCAAGTCCATGTTTTCGTAACTCTTTTTTGAGGATAGGCTCGTCGCCAACAAGCACAACTTCGATTGAATCCGAGTGATGCCGGAACACATTAACAGCGCCTGCCACTTCACGCTGAGGAGCATAGTCTCCTCCCATGGCATCAAGTGCAACACGAATTTTAGTGGGTAATTCCATTAGAGTCGCTTCAGGCGCCTTGTGGTACTTGAAGGATATCCGGGCTCGTTATGCTTCTTTTGGTGTGGCAACAACGCGACCGTTGTAATAGCCGCAATGCGGGCATGCACGGTGCTGAAGTTTCATCTCGTGGCATTGTGGGCATTCCTGCAACGAAGGTGCGGATGCTTTGTAATGCGTACGTCTCTTTCGACCACGCGTTTTAGAATGTCGTCGTTTGGGATTTGGCATTGATTCTATCCTTTATCTTATTGTAAACATTTTCGTCATTTTAATTTCCAGTAAGCTTCTGCAATGATTCCCAGCGCGAATCTATACTCTCGAAGTTACACTGGCACTGAGTTTCGTTTCTATTTGCGCCGCAAACAGGGCACAAACCCAAGCACGCTTCACTGCATAACAACTTTTGCGGAACAGCTAAAATCAAATACTGTCGTACATCTTCATCAAGGTCAATATAATTAGCATCCTGCGGTAATATCTGCAATTCCACACTGTCTTCTAATTCATCCATACTGCGATCGTCTGAAACATAGAGCATCTGATATTTTGTTTCTAAATGCTGCTCGAACTCTTCCAAGCATCGGTCGCAAACCATCGTTGCAGCCCCAAGCGCTTCTATCCGCAGTATAAATTGACGCTTGCTCTTTTCAAGTTGAGCGTGAACTTTTACAAGTCCGACGTATGTTTCATCTAATCCAATGGCTGACGGCTCTGTCTCAAAATCGTAGTCATGAAATCCTTCCGAGAGCCCTGAAATATTTATTCTAAATTCAGCCATAAAAATACCCTCGCAAAGCTAATAGCTTTTGGGCTAATGCTATTTTACTCCTATTAAAAAAATGCTTTATAATATAAAGAAAAGGGATGTGAATTTCAATAACTGTTCCAAAACCCGCATTGTTCCTCTTTGTGTGCTGGAGCAGTACGCTTTGGCAATAGGCAAAGAAAAGAGCTTTCCTTTGATGAATTCTTTTAAACTTTTTCTTCACAGCGACTCTCTAAAAGAAGTAACCAAATTTGATTGCAAGACAATTACTCCATTAGTAATCATTTATGAAAGGATAGAATTATGAAAAAATTCTGGTATCTGCCGATTGTACTCGCAATGTTCGGTATGTTCATTGCGCAAGCACAACCAAAGCCAATGCAGGGAGAACGGCGTCTTCAAATGCTCAAAGATAGCCTTCAATTGACATCGGATCAGGAGAAAAAAGTAGCTGACATTCTGAAACAAGAACAAACAGCATTCGAAAACGCTCGAGAAGAAAATAGAGGCGATCGTGAAGCAATGAGAGCTTTTATGCTCAAACAAACAAAGAAGACCGATGAACAAATCAAATCCGTGCTGACCAAAGAACAGGCTGAAAAGTACGATAGCATAATGAAAGCCCGCCGTGAACAGATGAGAGAAAAATCTCAACAGAGAAAATCTTCTTCTCAATAAAAACTTAAACTCAAATTATTCAAAAGAAAGGTGGAATGAATCTTCTCTCCCATCTTTTTAGTCTTTAAGAATCCTTTCTATAAATTTTCCTGCCAAGCATCGAGAATCCACTCTTTTTTCCCTTGAAAGATTTTACTATCGCACCCACAATGCATTGTAAGTTTTCTTTTCTGTCGAGACTGGGTCTGTAAAGCAAAGCCCCATCGTAAACAAGTCAACAGAGAGTATGACAGGAGAGGATGTACGAATTGTATTCCATGCTCGCTCCATACCTTTCGACCAGCAAATATCATCAAATACCAGAAGAGCATTTTCCGATAAATGAGGTTTGAGCATTTCATAGTACCGTAGTGTTGCAAATTCCTCGTGATGCCCATCGATGTATACGAACGAAATAGGGGGACTCGAAGCAACAATATTGGGAATCGTTTCTGCAAATTGTCCTTTAAAAACCTTAATGTTCGAAAGTCCAATTTGGTAAAAATGAGTAGAAGCAATTTCTGCAAGCGAGGGAGAACCTTCAAGTGAATATACGAATCCACTCCCGTTTAATTTGGCTGCCGCCGCAAGGTACGAGCCTGAAACTCCTAAATTAGTACCCATTTCCATGCAAACGGCTGGCTTCATTTCCCGAATAAGAGAAAAAAGCAAGAGGCACATTTTTTTAGGACTGGCAGATGTACGGCAAATGGTTCGAACTGCGAGCTCTTTCCGCACCGCTTCCCCATTCCTTCTATATGCCCCATAATCCAGCATTTCTATCTTTGTTGTATCGTTGAGAAGTGAGTTACGATATTGTTCGATTGCTTCAATAGAATAAAGTTCATCTTGAGTAAAAGAATGTGTAACTGTTTTTTGAAGCGCCCTTCCAAGAGCGCATTCTGTTTCGGAAGAGGATAGCAGTAACTTCTCGATAACAGGAGTGAGACTGTAGTTTCCATTAAATGCAGTAGAAAGAAATTTCTTTACGAGTACAAAAGTCTCCACTAATTATTCTCCAAACAATGTTACAACAAGTGTCCGTTCCCCGCCATACGTACGATGCTCGCCTAAATAAATTCCTTGCCATGTTCCTAAATTGAGTTTTCCATTCGAAACTGGAATTGTAACACTGCTTCCAAAAATTGAGGCTTTGAGATGCGCCGGCATGTCGTCGTCGCCTTCGAGTTCATGTTGATAGTACGGCGCACCATCTGGCACAGAGCGGCGAAAAAATGCCTCAAAGTCCTGACGCACAGTTGGATCGGCATTCTCATTCAAGGTTAGCGATGCGGAGGTATGAGTGATAAAGATATGACAAATTCCGCGCTGAATCGAACGCAATTCAGGAAGTTGAGATACAATTTCCGATGTTACAAGATGAAATCCGCGAGCGTGCGGATGTAGAGTTATTTCTTTTTGAATCACCATAATCATTCACAATGTATATTGAAACATTATGCTCCTGATTATTATAGGAAGAAAGTTTGTAAATTTCTTAACTATTTATTTTGAAAGATTTTTCCCAGAGCAGTTGCCAAAATTATTGAAATGCGCTATCTTTTGAATGTTACGTTTGGTTATTGGGAGGGGAAATAATCCGACGGTTTTTAAGATGGATATGTTCAACTATGAGGCTGATATTGTATGGGGAATTCGGAAAACTCGGATAGCCGTACTCGAACATCGGAACCGTCAAGGATCGAACGTATAACCGTCTGGTTAGTGGACGATAATACACAATTCACCTCCATCTTGTGTGAATCATTGAAGAATCATTCTTCGATTGAATGCGCTAAAATTTTTTGTTCGGGGAATTCACTTCTTAAGTATCTCGAGACTGATCCGCCGCTACCGCATGTTATTCTCCTTGATATAAACATGCCGGGAATTTCAGGCATCGAAACGCTTGCTCAGATAAAAATTCTCGCTCCGGAAATCCAAGTTTTGATGCTGACGGTCAACGTTCAGGATGAAAGCATCAGGAGAGCTCTTGAAATTGGAGCCTCGGGTTATCTCTTAAAATCTTCATCGCTCGAAGAGCTTGTACATAATATACAAGCTGCTATGAAGGGAGGAATTCCAATCGATCCTTTCGTTATTCCACGCGTCTTTGCATTGTATTCACAAACTCGACCATCAACTGTAACAAATAATCTCACCGACCGGGAACTAGAAATACTCCAGCTCCTCTCCGATGGATTATTGACACAACAAATTGCGGATGAACTCTGTCTTAGCGTTTACACGATTCAAACACACATAAAAAAAATATTTAAGAAGATGGATGTACACACACGCCAGCAATTAGTTGCAAAAGCATTGCGCGAAAAATTTATTTAAACATCCTTAACATATAACAAATATTGAGAATCAACCAGCAATGAAACAAAAAAATAATCTACAACGCGCGCGTACCTATACTCCGTTGCCAGCAAAGAAACTCCGATGTCAGTATAAACCATCATCGTTAGGAATTCGAACAACGAATGACGTTGAACCATCGCGCGACATTATTGGACAGGAACGAGCTTTGCGTGCGATGAAAGTCGGACTGGAAATGACGCACTTTGGATACAACATTTTCATCACTGGATTAACCGGCACCGGAAGAACTACAACAATTAAACGGTTGCTTCGTGACTTCGAACAACAAACGCCTTCTCTGCGAGATCACTGTTACGTATATAACTTTCGGAATCCTGATACTCCAATTGCCTTGACGCTTCCTGCCGGACAAGGAAAACGACTTGCACACGATATGGACGCTTTCATTCATGAAATGCGAACGACAATCCCGTCCGTCTACGAAAGTCGACGCTATCAACAAGCGAAGAAAACAATTATTCAACATTTTCAGGATAGACAAAAAAGTGTCCTTCAGGATTTTGAAAAGCGAGTCAAATCTCAAGGTTTCGATTTAGTTCAGGTGCAAGTCGGCAATCTCATGCGTCCCGACATTGTCCCTGTCATCAATAATAATCCAACTCCTCTTGATCAGGTAGAACAAATGATTGAAAAAGGAGAGCTAAGTCAGGAGCAATTTGATGCAATGCGAGCCTCCCTCAATGAACTCGAGAAGCAAATGGGCGCTGTGTTCCGAGAATTGCGGAACATCGAAAGAAAAGTTCAACAATCACTTCTCCAGCTAGACGAAGAAATCTTAATGCCCGTTGTCGACGACGCAATTAACTCTTTGAAAGCAATGTACGCAATACCAAAGGTTCAAACCTACTTTGACGATGTGCGACAAAGCATCAAAAATCATCCCGATCGGTTTCGCGACTCTCAAACAGTTCAAATTGGAATTGAAAAAGAAGAGAAGGAAGAAGTCAAAGAAGATACTTTCTTTGAATATCAAGTGAATGTCTTTGTCGATAATTCGGAACAAAAACATGTGCCTATCATCATCGAAACAAATCCAAAATATAAAAATATTTTTGGGGCTATTGAACGCGAATTTGAAAAAGGCGGCGTTTGGCGAACTGACTTTATGCACATTAAAGCTGGTTCCCTTCTCCGTGCCGATGGAGGCTACATTGTTCTTAACTCACTCGATACACTGATGGAACCCGGCGTGTGGCAGGAACTGAAACGCACTCTTCGCACGGGGATGGTGGATATACAAACATACGAACCAGTGTTTGGCGTGTCGGTTACTGCGCTAAAACCGGAACCAATCGAAATCAATGTAAAAGTCATTATGATTGGGGACGCTTTTCTTTATCATTTTCTCTACAGTCGAGATGAAGATTTTAAGAAGATATTTAAAATTCGCGCCGATTTTGATTTTGAAATGTCCAGAACAAAAACATCGGCGCAACAATACACTCGATTTGTCAAAATGATTTGCGATGACGAAAAACTCCTCCCTTTCGATGCAGCATCGGTTGCGCAAATTATCGAGTACGGTTCACGCCTGGCAAATGATCAAAAGAAACTGTCAACACAATTTAATATTATCGCTGATGTTGTGCGGGAAGCAAATTACTGGGCGGATAAAGAAAATTCCTCTATTGTCAACGCAAGTCATGTTGAGCGAGCGCTCGATGAGCGAACATATAGAGTAAAACTGGTGGAAGAAAAAGTTCAAGATATGATTCTGGAGGGAGACATTCTCATTGACACAAAAGGATGGGTCGTTGGACAGGTCAATGGTTTGTCTGTCTACAATACTGGTGAATATAGCTTTGGAAAGCCCACGCGCATTACTGCCAGAACTGCCCTTGGACGTAACGGCGTTATCAATATTGAGCGCGAAGCAGAACTAAGCGGTCCTACGCACAACAAAGGCGTTGCAATTCTTGCAGGATTTTTTCGCAGTCTCTTTGCGCAGAACAAACCGCTTGTGATGGATGCCAGTTTAACATTCGAGCAATCCTACGGCGGTGTTGATGGAGATAGCGCTTCGTCAACGGAACTTTATGCACTCTTATCAAGTCTTGCCGAGATTCCTATTCGCCAGGACATTGCTGTAACAGGCTCGGTAAATCAAAAAGGTGAAATTCAGGCAATTGGCGGAGTCAATGAAAAGATAGAGGGATTCTACGAAGTGTGTAAAGCGCGTGGATTAACCGGAACGCAAGGCGTTATTATTCCTTATCAAAACATTAAAAACCTTATGGTGAGGGAAGAAATTTTTGAGGCAGTGGAAAAGAAAAAATTCCATGTGTACGCTATTCATACAATTGATGAAGGAATAGAAATTCTTACCGGAGTAAAAGCTGGTAAACGAAGGAAAAACTTTATTTTTGAACCCGACACTGTCTATGCTCGTGTCGATAATAAACTAACCGCCTATGCTAAAGCATGGAAACAATTCGAAAGTAAAATCGAGGTTCGATGATCTCTATGACATCATCAACAAAAGATTGGGAAATAATTCTTCAGCCATTATTGAAAAAATACGGCTCACGGAAACATCCATTAGAGTATCAGAACTACTACCAGCTTCTTGTGATGGTTATTCTTTCTGCACAAACAACTGATGCGCTCATTAACAAAATTGCTCCAGAATTTTTCCAGCGCTATCCAACCATGGAATCTCTTGCGCAAGCGCTGCCAGAAGATTTGTATCCTCTTCTGAAGTCTGTGCGTGGTTTCCGGAAAAAAGCAGAATGGATTGTTGCCATTGCACGTAAAGTGAAAACAGAAGATAATATCCCAAAAACAATCAATGAACTTACAAAGCTCCCTGGCGTTGGAAGAAAAACTGCAAACCTTATTCTTCGGGAAATGGATGAGCCTCCACAGGGAATATTTGTAGATCTCCATACTCTCCGCGTAGTTCCGCGCCTTGGAATTACTAATGGAACAAAACCAGATGAAATTGAAAAAGCTCTGCTAGAAATATTACCAAAGAAGTATTGGCATAAAGCGGGAATGGCATTTTCGTATCTTGGAAGAGAAATATGTAGGCCGAAGGAACCGCTCTGCGAACAATGTTTATTGCAAAACGACTGTAGTTATTACTCTCAAAAAAGAGTCGCTAATTAAAAATGTGCAATTCTTCCGGTTTTAAACCTTCCTGTATCAATTCTTTCATCGTCTGCTCATCAAAACCGAAAGTATCACCGTATTGCTGCAGCAGTAATTGTTCTGAATGGCGAGATTCATTATCGTGGTGGGAGTATTGGTAAAGAAATTTAAACGCGACACGTTTCTGTTTATCGGTCAACGAATTCGATACAATCTTGATGCACTCGCTTGTCGGAAGCCAACTATAAATTTCCATCGCATCGTTGAGAACCCGATCATCCCCGCCAGCAAGCGATCGAAGCTGTTCAAGCTCCTCTTGCTTGAACTCTCCATCAATACCCGCTAACGTAATCGCAGCAAGACACAATACCACTTTTCCTGATGCTTTTTTATTATCTTTAGATTCATTCGAATCCATAACATTTCCTCACTTTTGCCCCCTCCCCTTTTCTTAAATTATCTCATTCACTACTATGAGATAATATAGAATACTTCACTTTCTTAGTCAAGTATCAGCGATATTTTTAAGTTAAAATTCCTCAACTGGTTCTATCTTCCTTTTTTAACGTAGTTTCTTCTTCCACCAATTATTCAACCGTTCGCGAATATCTTGCTCACTACCATTACTCGTCGGCGAATAGTAAATTTTGTTCTTCAATAAGTCGGGGAGATATTGCTGTTCGACAAAGTGACCTTCGAAATCGTGGCTGTATTTATAACCTGCACTGTACCCTAAATCTTTCATAAGGTTGGTCGGAGCATTTCGCAAATGGAGCGGTACAGGATATGGCGGTTTTGAATGTACATCTTCTAAGGCATTGTCAATAGCAAGATACGCAGCATTGCTCTTTGGCGCCGAAGCTAAATACGTTGCCGTTTGAGCAAGGACAATTCGTGCTTCTGGCATGCCAATCATATCACAGGCGTGGAAGCAAGAAACCGCTAAAGTCAGCGCATACGGATCGGCGTTGCCTACATCTTCAGAAGCAAGAATAATCATCCGTCGAGCTATGAAGAGCGGATCTTCTCCACCATCGAGCATTCGCGCCATCCAATAGATTGCCGCATCCGGATCGCTTCCTCTTACGCTTTTGATGAAAGCAGAAATGAGATCGTAGTGCTGCTCACCCGATTTGTCGTAGAGAGCGTATGCGCGTTGAAATGCAGTTTCGAGCGTCTTGCGTGAGATTACAAAAGAACCATCTGGAAGCGATTTCGTTAACCGAAAAGCATTCTCAACGCCATTAAGCAGCTTCCGAGCATCGCCGCCTGACAAGTAAAAAAGATAATCTGGATCTTCTATTCGTATTGAATATTGAGACAGGACACGATCAGTATGAAGCGCACGCTCAAGCACTAAATGTAATTGCCCATTCGTCAGAGGTGTGAGTACATAAATTTGACAACGGGAAAGCAATGGCGAGATAACTTCGAATGATGGATTCTCCGTTGTAGCTCCAATCAACGAAATAAACCCGCTTTCAACAGAGTGAAGAAGGGCGTCTTGTTGCGCCTTATTGAACCGATGAATTTCATCAATGAACAATACCGTTGCAGTTCCTCTTTGTTTCCGTAGTTTCTCTGCGTTCTCAAGAACATCACGAACTTCTTTTACGCCTGCTTCAACAGCGCTCATTTGGAAAAAATGGGCTTTGCTTGCAGTTGCAAGAATACGCGCAAGAGTGGTCTTTCCAACTCCAGGCGGACCCCACAGGATCATCGATGGCAAATGACCTTGTTCAACAAAAAGACGTAGCGGCTTCTCTTTTCCTACAAGATGTTCCTGTCCAACAAAGTCGTCCAGAGATGTTGGACGCATGCGCTCCGCAAGAGGCGGAAGAGGTTGTTGAGAAGAAGCAGTATGGTTAAAAAGATCGTCCATTGCGTTTTCCGTTACTTTTGTGGCGGCGGAATTTCATACACAGTTTCTCCCTTACGCGTCATTCCATATCGTTCTCTTGCAAGGCGTTCGACGGTATCCTTATTACTCTCGAGCGCCTTCATTTGTTCATTGAGTCGCTTTGTTTCCAAACTATCGGCTTTAAGCTGTTCTATCCATTTCCGATGCTGATACTCTAATTTGATGCGTGTAAGAAGTCCATTGTTATCGAACACCATATAAAGAAGGAGAAAAAACCCAATGATGAGCAGAACTGTCCGACGTTTGTTCTTTTTTGCATTCCGTACGATACGTTTTAACAGTTTTTCCGGAGATTGATTTCTATAAAAGTTACTATCCACAACTTAAGTTTCTTTTTTATACCATTCTTGTTTGGGAATATATGTTGTCTTGTTTTTGATTTTTCTTTGATGTCGACTTAGCGCCAACTCAATGAGCGCATCCAGAAGTTGTGCAAAAGGAAGACCAGACGCCTCCCATAATTTTGGATACATACTAATTGTAGTAAAGCCAGGAATAGTGTTGATTTCATTTACTACAAATTTATTGGTTTTGCCATTCACCAAAAAATCCACACGAGCCATACCGCTACACTCCAACACTCGAAACGTCTCGATTGCAGCGCTTTGAATTTTTTTTCGCACCGTTGTTGAAAGTTTTGCAGGGATGACGATTGTTGATTTTCCATCCACGTATTTTGCATCATAATCATAAAATTCATTCGAAGGAATAATTTCTCCTGGTACCGATACCTTCGGAGATTCATTCCCTAGAACGCTGCACTCGATCTCGCGTGCGTTTGGAACTGCTTTTTCGACCAAAATCTTTTCATCATATTGAGCTGCATACTCAATGTGAGATTGCAATTCTTTACGATTATGAGATTTTGAAATTCCAACGCTCGAACCGGAACGCGCTGGCTTAACAAACATTGGATACCCAATCTGCCTCTCTGCAAAATTGATAATCTTTTTTGAATCCGATACAAATTCTTGTGCAGAAAAGAAAATACTTTTCGTTACAGGAATTTTTGCATGTTCAAGTAATTGCTTCTGGACGACTTTATCCATCCCAACAGCAGAACCAAGCACTCCAGCGCCAACATAAGGAATATCAGCCAATTCCAGCAATCCTTGAAGAGTGCCATCTTCTGCATAAGTACCATGAACAACAGGGAAAACAACATCTAGTTGTAGTGGAGTGGCGCTCGAGCCGTTGAGCTTTACCAATCCATGAATTGTTGGATCAGGAACAATAATAGATTCAGGAAGATGGTCTATTGATTCATGATTCTTTAATAGTTCAAGAGCATTGGGGGCGCTTATCCAGCGACCTGCGTGAGTAATCCCAATCGGCACGACTTCATATTTTTGCTTATCGAGCCCATTGATGACAGACATTGCAGAAACAAGTGAAACTTCGTGCTCGACTGATCTTCCACCAAAAATTACTCCGACTCGTAAACGATTTGAATTAACCATAGAAAAGTTGAAACCAATGATGAATGATAAATATTTTTCTCATTCAATGATACCGAAAAGTGTTCTGATGCGCAATGTAGAAGAGAAATCATACAAACACCTTGAATAGGAATAAAAGAAAAGGTAAATTCTTAGAGAGGTTCAAAAGAAGGTTATCCCACATCAATAAAATAGGAGGAGGTATGGTCAAACATCGTAGAGTAATTTCTCTCATAGCAGTCCTACTTACAGGAATGCTTCTTGTTACAAACAGCGTTTTTTCTCAAGAAGAACAAGCGATAAAAAAGCCAAGACGCTTGGTGCCATTACTTTCCTTTTTTGTCTCTGGAAATTATTTTGCGCCGAGTTATAGCGATCTTGATGCAGTCTATCAAAAAATTGAAAGAGCTTATCGATTGCCAGCTGGTGGAGATTTTAAAAATTACTATTCAGTATCGGCAGGCATTCGCTATGCGCCAGTTTCACTTCAATTCATTGAACTCGAAGGAGCAGGAAGTATCTATAAATCTCAACCTTCCGTTGAAGGCCAAAGTAATCCACCAACAAATTTCATCAGGCTTTATTCAGCCACTGCAACGTACCTGGTGCGCTTTCCTATTTCCAAAATTAGTATTCTGGCTGGAGGCGGAGCTGGGATGCTCTGGCTTCGTTCTGAACGTTCCTATCCATCCAAAGCCATCGCGCGAGTAAATGGAGAATTAATGGAATTACACGGTCTTGCTGGCATAGAATATTTTCATCCATCGGGAGCAAGTTTTGGCGCAAAGGTTGGATATTCATATTCAACCACTGTGCATCCCCAAAATGCCGACTGTGATTTTACATTAAAAGGATTAACGATCAAGATTGGAACGAATGTTCCTTTAATTCGTATATAAAATCTTTTCAAAAAAACATCATCGTTCATTTATAATCACAACAAAATTTAGGAGAAACGACTCATGAAACATTCCTGGCTGCTTGCTCTTATATTATTATTTGCAAATGTGTATGCACAGGATACACCAAACACAATTATTGTGAATGCGGATTCTGGGAAATATACAATTAGCAAATATATCTATGGACATTTTACAGAACATCTTGGACGTTGTATTTATGGCGGTATTTGGGTGGGAGAAAAATCTTCCATTCCAAACATTCGAGGCATACGCAAGGATGTACTCGAGGCATTGAAGGAATTACACGTTCCAGTTGTCCGTTGGCCCGGTGGATGTTTTGCAGATACTTACCACTGGATGGATGGGATTGGTCCATATAAAAATCGCCCAAAATTTGTGAACACAACGTGGGGAGGCGTTGTAGAAGATAATAGCTTTGGCACCCATGAATTTTTAGATTTTTGTGAACTCCTGGGCGCAGAACCGTACATCTGCCTCAACGTTGGAAGCGGAACAGTACGGGAAGCCCGTGAGTGGATTGAGTACATAACTTCTAATAACGATAGTCCAATGGCAAATCTCCGTAAAAAGAATGGACGCGAAAAACCATGGAACGTTAAATTCTGGGGAATCGGCAACGAAACCTGGGGCTGCGGCGGTAATATGACACCGGAATATTATTCAAATTTATACAAACAATTCTCGACTTTTTGCCTCGGTGAATTCAAAATTTATTCTGGAGGCACATCGGATGATCTTCAATGGACAGATGTTGCTATGAAATCGCTACAAAATTACCAAAACCTCATACAAGGTTATTCATACCATTACTATACAATTTGCCATACGTGGGAGAAAAAGGGCTCAGCTGTAAATTTCGATAAGCATGAATGGTTCAATACAATGAAAAAGACATGGTTCGTCGACGAAAATTTGACGATGCACTCTAAAATTATGGACCAATACGATCCAGAGAAAAAGATTGCTCTCGTTGCCGATGAATGGGGAAATTGGTTCGACACTGAACCAGGAGATAACCCGGCATTTTTGTATCAACAAAATACTTTACGAGATGCAGTGACAGCCGCTCTTTACTTGAATATTTTCAATAATCATTGCGACAGAGTTAGAATGGCAAATTTGGCGCAAATGGTTAATGTGCTTCAATCTGTTATTCTAACAAAAGAAACTGCAATGGTTTTAACGCCGACATATTACGTATTCAAGATGTACGCAGTACATCAAGATGCAACGCTTCTTCCGGTCGATGTTCAATGTGATGAATATTCCAACGGAACGGAAAAAATTCCATCGCTTAGTGTGTCTGCATCTAAAGATGCAAAGGGAACAATACACATCAGCATTGTTAATCTTGATCCTGTGAACGGTAAAAATCTTAGCTGTGCATTGCGGGACGTAACAGCTTCTTCTGTTCGTGCTTCAATCATTACTGCGGAAAAAATGAATGCCTACAATGATTTTAGCAAGCCAGCAGAAGTTACTATTGCTCCATTCGATGATGTTCAGCTTGAAAATCAAACGCTCAGGATTCAGCTTCCATCAAAGTGTGTTGTAACAATTGAAGTTCAATAGATAATGGGGACTTCTAACAAAATAAAATAAGGAGCTATAACTAAAGAGAGATACTTACTGAACATCCTGTGGTTCTGAAGGTACTTTAGTAATACGTACAGTTTTAACCGTATTCTCTAAAATACTCTCAACCTTGAATTTCAGTCCATTCATCGAATAGATTTCCCCTTCGTGGGGAAAATGCCCAAGCTGTTCGGTAAGATAACCGCCAATAGAACGAATATCTTGCGGAGAGAGTTCGACATCAAACAGCCGCTCGACGTCGTTTGTAGTGCACGTGCCTTGAACAAGATATTCGTTCTCATTGACTTTCACCATTTCTGGCGTCTCTCGATCGTATTCATCTTGAATGTTTCCAACTAGTTCTTCAAGGACATTCTCTAAAGTAATTAGACCAGCAGTTCCGCCGTATTCATCTACTAGAATAATCATGTGCAATTTTTTCTGAAGAATGGTTTTTAGTACCTGCTCGAGCGATGCAATTTCAGGAAGAAAAACAGGCTCACGCATAACTGATTGGAGCGTAAATCCTGGTTGATGGTGCCGATCCGATTTAAAAATGTCTTTAATATAGATAACGCCAATAATATTATCAATTGAACCATCGAAGACTGGAATGCGCGAATACTTTTGAGCGCGAATAAAAGCGATTGCCTCGCTTGCAGGCATCGTAATCGGAATTGCAACAATTTTATTCCTTGGTACCATTGCATGGCGCGCTTGCTTTTGATGGAAATCCAGCGCATTGAGAAGAATAGATTGAGAAATCTGTGAACTCTTTTGATCCTGCGCTAAAATAATTCGCAGTTCTTCTTCAGAATGTTCGAGATTACTTTCCGATGGAGTTTGAAATCCAAAAATACGAAGGATTGCGTTCGCGCCTTCATTGAGCGCCCAGATGATTGGCTTAAAGATAAGATAAAAAAGGTGAAGTGGATAAGAGACAAAGAGAGTTACTTTTTGAGGCTCAAAAATCGCAAGCGATTTTGGCGCGAGTTCTCCCAAAATAATATGAAGGAATGTGATAATGGTAAACGCAATTGCCAGTGAGATTGCTTGAATTGTTCCAGCCGAAGAAATACCAACCGCATGGAAAAGAGGCATTAAGTGTCTTGCAACAAGCGGCTCTCCAACCCAACCTAATGCAAGGCTTGCCATTGTAATGCCAAGTTGAGTGGCGGAAAGATAAGTATTGAGATGAGTAACTATTGAAGTTGCAATACGTGCACGCCAGTTGCCTCGTTTTGCAAGAGGTTCTAATTGCGTCAAGCGAACTTTGACGATTGCAAATTCAGCTGCGACAAAAAAACCATTCAGAAAAACAAAGAATAAAACTATAACTCCATCAAAAAAGTAATTCCAAAAATTCACATCAATATCCTTTCCACATTCAATAAAATATAGGAGATGGTTTCATCTCGTTCAAGATGCCACTCCGTTAATTGAAATAAATATATCTACAATCCTGGCATGTTTATTCTTTCATTAAACTATCATTTCATCAAAATATCAAAATAATATAGAACAGATTCCTTATTGAATGTAAAAAAAGAGAAAGATTGTTCAGTTTATCTTCAATAATGAGATAATTAGTTTTTGTTAATCGTAATTCTCTCAAGCAAATGTGCTTGTAATGATGATTTTTCGCATAGTATTTATATTACAATTTTATGAGGAACAATTTCCACACCTGCTGAGTCTATTAAACTAAATCTACGCGCTAACTTGAGAAGCCCAATCATCTTCCCTTCTAATACTTTCCCTCCTTCCCTCTAAAGTGATGGGCTTCTCTTTTTATTTTGCTCGATTTCCTCTTCAATCTTGAAAACTTCGTAACTGATTGATACTTTTAACTATCATTGGTTGGGAATGATGAAGGCGGGAAGACCGCCGCAGAATTTTACTATTGAGAGGCGCGCTATGCGAACCACTTTGGTTTTTCTTTCCATCATTTTTTGTTTCTCTTATTCTTCAAAGGCACAAATTAACGTCCATGCCACACTGATGAGTCGATATAATTGGCGCGGGATAGATTATGGCAATTCGCCAACGTTACTTCCAGCTCTCGATTATACTATTAAAAATTTTACCGTTGGAATTACAGGGGCGTACAGTTTTCCGGATTCAAGTAATGGATATGCTGAAAATGATTTCTGGATTGAATATAAAATTCCCTCTTCGCATGGAAATTTTTCCCTTTTATGCACTGACTTATATTGCCCAAGTATGAGAAAAAACTTCTTCAACTTCGGCAATGACAATGGAGCTCATACTATAGAGATAGGAATGCAATTTACCGGAAATCAAAACTCTCCTGTTATTCTTCGAATCTATAGAGATGTGTACAACGATCCGGACCGCTCTTCCTATGGAGAGATCGAGTTTCCAACATCAACGAACAATATCAACTTAAGTTTTGTAGCGGGAATTGTCCTGAATAAAAGCAAAATTTACGGTACAACAAAATCAGCGTTCTATAATGTTGGGATCAAGGCAATGAAAACGATACCGGTGAGCCAAATTTTTTCATTTCAGCTCTCGACATCGTGGATCGTAAACGTGTACCATGAACAATCATTTATCATTGTTGGAATCGGAATATAAAGTTGCTTCAATCAGTACACTGATTTTATTTCGATTTTGATCCTAATGGTTTTCAGTACTGATACCGCTTTACATTCCATTTTTCTGCATCTTATTAAAGTAAAGAAATATGGAACTAATTATTTTTTTCAATGTTATTACTATAAAATTCAGGAAAAATCTCTACATTATAATAAATCAACGCAGCGCAAAGTGTGTAATTACTTCTTTAAGATTAACCATATTTAAGAGGAAGATATGTACATAGTCATTCCAAAAGAAAATCCAAAAATCGAAAATCGAGCGCCGTTACTTCCCCAATCGGTTGCACGATTAGTAAAAGACGGCGCCTCCGTCATTGTGGAAAAAGACCTCGGACAAACATTGAATATTCCAGATGAAGAGTACGCAAAAGCTGGAGCAAAAATTGAAGCCGATAGAAAAAAATTGCTTAAGATGGGCGACATCGTTGTACGAATTCGGAAGCCGGAAGAGAGGGAAATACCGCTCTTAAAAAGAGGCTCGATACACATTAGCCACCTCGAACCATTCTTTGAACCAAAGTTGCTCAATGTACTTGCAAAGAATAACATATCGGCTGTTGCAATGGAATTGATACCGCGCACAACTCGTGCACAAAAAATGGATGTGCTGAGTTCGCAGTCGAGTCTTGCAGGATATGCGGCGGTCATTGTTGCAGCAGATAACATTCAAAAAATCTTTCCGATGATGATGACGCCAGCCGGCACCATTCAGCCTGCAAAAGTTTTTGTCATCGGAGCTGGAGTGGCAGGATTACAAGCCATAGCAACTGCACGGAGACTTGGCGCAAGAGTCGACGCCTTCGATACACGGCAGGCTGCAAAAACTGACGTCCTTTCGCTCGGCGCCAAGTTTGTTGAAATTGATTTAGGTGAAACCAGTCAAACAGAACAAGGTTATGCAAAACCTCTTACCGAAGAACAACTTGCCAAACAGCGTTCAGAAATCAAAAAATACTGCGCTCAAGCCGATGTAGTTATTACAACAGCTCAGGTGTTTGGGAAGATAGCTCCAATCATTGTTGCGAAGGATATGGTCGAGGCAATGAAACCAGGGAGCATTATTGTTGATTTGGCCGTCGAAACCGGCGGTAACGTCGAAGGCGTGGTTCCTGGAAAAATCAAAAATCACAACGGCGTAACAATTGTTGGTCTTCGCAACATGCCTGGACGAGTCGCTTACGATGCAAGCCAAATGTATTCTAATAACATCTTGAATTTCATCGATGAATTTTGGGATACAGAAAAGAAAGAATTCATTCTCGATCGCAAGGATGACATTCTTGCCAGTTGCCTTGTAACGCATGGCGGCGAAATTATTCATCCACTCTTTGCTCAGAAAAAAGGAGAATAACTATGACACTGGAAAATTTAATTTTCTTACTCTATATCTTTATCCTTGCTGTATTCCTTGGCATTGAAGTCATCTCGAAAGTTCCGTCGATCCTTCACACACCGCTCATGTCTGGATCGAATGCAATTTCCGGTATTACTCTTGTCGGCGCATTAGTCGCAGCTGGAGAAGCTCATAATATGGTTAGCACGATCCTTGGAACGATCGCAATTGTGTTTGCAACAATCAATGTCGTTGGCGGCTATCTTGTAACGAACAGAATGCTCGAGATGTTTAAGAAGAAGGAGACAAAGAAATGAAGTTTATTGCAGAAATGATGTACCTTGTTGCCGCTCTGCTGTTTGTCACCGGCCTCAAGCGATTGAATAAACCAGAAACAGCGCGGAATGGAAATTTAATTTCCTCTGTTGGTATGCTCGTAGCAATTATTGCCACTTTGCTTGAATTCAAAGTTGTCGATTATTCATACATTATCATTGGTTTACTTATCGGCTCGATCATTGGAGTTGTTCTTGCTCGAATAGTAAAAATGACAGAAATGCCTCAAATGGTTGCGCTCCTCAACGGCTATGGAGGTTTAGCATGTTTCCTTGTCGGTTGGTCGGAATTCTACAAACAATATCAAATGTCGCTTGATCCTCTTTTCCCTTATTCAATAGAATTGTATACAGCAATAACGCTTGTGCTCACAATTCTTGTTGGCGGAGTTACTTTTTCTGGAAGCGTTATCGCATGGGCAAAGCTAAAGGAAGTTATGAAGGGGAAACCTATTCTCTTCAAAGGACAACAATTCGTTAACGGTGCAATTCTACTTGCAGCAATTGTGAGCGGTGTTCTCTTCATTCTTGCTCCTGCGAATGGCTTTTCGCTCCTCATTTTTCTTTCTGTTATCGCTTTGATCCTTGGAGTTACTTCTGTCATTCCTATTGGCGGAGCCGATATGCCGGTTGTTATTTCCTTGCTCAATAGTTACTCTGGTATTGCAGGGAGTTTAGCAGGATTCGTCATTCAAAATAATGTGCTTATTGTAACTGGAGCTCTTGTTGGCGCCAGCGGATTGATTCTAACAAATATTATGTGCAAGGCAATGAATCGTTCTCTTGCCAATGTGCTGTTCAGCGGATTTGGTTCGGTTACGTCAGGAAGCGGAGAGAAAGCGCAGGGAAAAGTAAAGCCCATCAACATCGAAGATGCTTATCTTTTATTGGAATCTGCGCGCTCGGTAGTTATTGTACCCGGCTACGGATTAGCAGTGGCGCAAGCTCAACATGCCGCTCGTGAGCTTGCAGATTTACTTGAGAAAAATGATTGCGATGTAAAATTTGCAATTCATCCTGTTGCAGGAAGAATGCCAGGGCATATGAATGTTCTCCTTGCAGAAGCAAACGTATCCTACGATAAACTTTTTGAAATGGATGCCGTCAATCCGACGATGGATACTGTTGATGTTTGTCTTGTTGTTGGGGCAAACGATGTTGTGAATCCTGCAGCGAGAGAAGACCCTAAAAGTCCTATCTATGGAATGCCGATTATCAATGTCGATAAAGCACGAACGGTCATTGTTCTGAAACGATCAATGGCGTCGGGATTCGCTGGAATTGAAAATCCACTCTTCTATAAAGAAAATACACGCATGCTCTTTGGTGATGCAAAAGCTGTGTTACAGGGCTTGGTTGCAGAATTTAAGAAGTAATAATTTTCATAAACAGAATTTATAACAAAGGGAGACCCGTCCGTCTCCCTTTGTAGTTGAGAAATCCGCAATGTATCTTGTTCGATTCTTATTTATGTTTAGTGACAATCCGTTTAATCGCTTATCCAAATTCTCCTAAATTTATTATCTACGCTATCCCAAAAAATAAATGAATTAGCGCCTTCAACTATGAATAAGTCCACTGCATCACAACTTAACAAAATTTCTGGTGGTTCATCTTCACCACAATCCCAATACCCTTTTCCACAAGCAGTTAAATATTTACCAGGCTTTACTAATTGTATTCCCATAGAATGAATCAACAAAGAATCTCCGATTTCGAGTAGAAAAAATCTATTCTCACCATCCATTCGATATTTAATAAATAAAGCAATCGACTTATCTTGATTATTCACCAACAACCTTGCTTCATCTTTTTCTTTATCGCCATTAAAATCACCGACAACTTTTAGAAATTTATTTGGAATTCTTTTTCTCCAATCATCATTCATTTCTGAATTCATTGGCGATCTCCAACCAATAGGAAAAGAAGAATGGGAATTGCAGCCCTGCACTAGGACAAATAGAGGAAAAAGGAGTAGCTCATACTTCAAAAATATTTTTATCATAGTAAACCTCAATTATATTTTTTACCGTTTGCAAAACCATTAGCAATTATTCTCACTTTGCTCTTTTGAATGCCCCATCATAATGTTTATTGTTACATCTCTTACTAGAATTCTTTTCCATCATATTTATGTGAGTTAATATACTCGTTCACAAATTGCTTCCTATTATATTCTTTAAGTTTTACTTTTACTTCTTCGATCATTTCTTCTCGATGAGGGAAATTTATACTCAAATATTCCATCCTTGATTCTGCTCTATCCTTCTTATTCAGCAAGTTCAATAAAAATATTTCATTCAAGACATTCCCAAAATCTTCGCTATTTCTATTTGAAGGAAAGCGCTTCTAACGGTATTCATAGCAGCATCGTTTAATTCAACTGCACTCTTTACATAATTGCTAATCGAAGTAGTCGAACAAATATTCCTGTTAAGTTGTCCCTCGTTTTTACAGCTTTGAATTAGCATGCAAACAAAAATTAGCGATGTTAATTTACGCACATATTTTATCTAATAGTACACTTGTAACCGAATGTGGCGTAGCCTATAGTTCCTAAAAGTCATCCTAATTGATTCCGTTTGAGTTATCAATGCAATACAATACACAATTTATTTCAACCAAAAGGAATCGAATCGCTACCTCTTTATTCTCTTTAGTTCAGACTGAATATCTATCGCCGTTTCACTTCTTGTTGATTCATCATAGCGAACAAATGTTGCCTTAATCGAATACTCCTTAGCCATTGATTCGATTACATCTTTAACCTCTTGTAAATGATCGTTCTTTGTAGTTATTCGTTCATTCCTTACGATTATCGCGCCGATCTTTTCAGAACCTACTTTTTTTCTAAAATCATCGAGGTAATAATAATCAGAAACAAAATATAAATAGAGATACACAAAATCACATAATTTCTCTTCGGGATTTCTGCTTGGCATTGAAAATGTCTCACAAGTATTATCTGGACAATATGATATTGAGACGATTCCATCTTTTACTTCCTTTGTAATGGCAGATTCTAGTAATTTTGCTAGCTCATTGTACCCATCTTGCTTATTCCTCTGGACTGTCTGATAATCTCTGCAATTCAAGGAAATTAAAAGAGAAAAACACAAGAAAAATATAATGAGCCAATTCTTCATTTTTATAATTACTCTCCTCCTATGATGCAACCCACTATCATTCAGAATCCGATACCGAAGAGTTACAACTATCCAATTTCAGGTGGTGAGTTGAACCATAGCATCGTGTTGCATTCTTGCCTATATCCGAAAATTTTTTACAATCTATAAATAAAACAATCGCATCATCTTTCACTATAAAGACTTTGTTGTCCCAACCATCATTAAATGTTGAAAACATAACACCCTTACGATAGCTTTGCTTGAGTCCTTACATCTATTATTGGAGAAAACGGCGTTATGACTTTTTGTAAAACTATTTCCATAGTATCTTTATCATTAGCAAGAATTTCTAGCCGGACTGTTACTTCACCACCGAACATATCCCCATACCAATTTTCTATAGACGAATAACAGAGAGGTTTGTTTTGAGCCACTAGCATGACGTTCATAAAAATAATAAATAAAAGAGAGAAACAAATTTTCCTCAATTTTTCACCTCGATTATTGTTTAGTTCGATTAGGGAAGTTGTTGTAATAAGTATGCCTCTGTATTTTTTCTATAGACATATCCTGTTGTCTTCCTGTACTCTGTAATCTATTGCGGGATGGTAATTTCCATTAGTAATTTTTTGCATTATACTCACAGTTATATTATTCGAACCAAAGTAATATCCAATATCGAATGACACAACTTCCACTTGATGAGGTAAAGTATTAAAATCGCCTTTAGTTGGAATATAAAATTGATTGTTGAATCTTGATAACGTTGATTGCATTACAACTGTATTTGTTCTATTTGCTTGATTTTTCACTCTCTTTACCAAAAATACGCTTTAGATAATCTGTGCTATATCGTCCAAAATCACATGCAAAAGTTAAGAAAAACCAGACATATTCCTTTCTTCATTTTCTGCCTTCATTGAATAACAATGTATTATCATTAAAGTAATTTTTTTATCAATTTCAATGGAGTTTATTCTTAATCTTGGGAATCGGAAGGTACATGGTATCCCCCTGAAGATACATGGAAAGGAGGGACAGAGGGCAGTATCAGAATGGATTGTTACACATCTTGAAGGAAAGACGAAGTGAGCGTAGCGAACGTAGTCTTTCCTTCATAAAAAAATATTTGGAAGTTTCCCCAGAGCTGCAGAAATTGATTGAGTCAACAACAACGACACAGAAGGAGAAACTTCCAACAATGAACCCTATACCATAGTATACAATTATGCGAGAAAGTAAAGACCCAAAATATCTTCGATTAGAGTTGGTTCGATACGCCAAAGAACACGGCATAAAACCAGCAGCGAGAGAATTTTCGACCACTGTCAAAACAGTGCGCAAATGGCTCCGACGATGGGATGGAAAGACATTCGAGAGCTTGAAAGAACATTCTCGAGCCCCAAAGAACCCAGCAAGAAAAATTATGCCAGAACTACGCCAACGGGTCATCGAATTGAAACGAACACTCCCAACCTGGGGTGCAGAACGAACAAAACGTGATTTTGATATACCCTTGAGTGAAAAAGCAATTCGTTCAATCTGGCGCACAGAAGGTCTTCTCAAACGTCCTCGACGAAAACATACAACAAAACAAGACCTCCGTCAAATGAAAGAAAAATGGCGTTTATTTGAACAAACATGCCTTGATACGAAAGATTTAACTGATATTCCTGAATTCTATCCTCAACTGATGCGTCTTGTCCTCCCAAAAGTCCAATACACTGCTCGTGAAGTTGTCAGCGGTCTTCAGTTTATTGCTTATGCTCAAGAACGCTCATTAACTTTTGCAACGCTCTTCGCTGAAATCATTATTGACCATCTCCGCCGTTGTGGCGTTTCGTTCCGCAACTGCCGATTCCAAACTGACAATGGAGCTGAATTTATAGGCGCCTGGAATGCTCGCAGCAAAAGCTCCTTTACAAAAACTGTCCAGGCCGTCAAAGGACTTACACATCTCACGATTCCTCCCGGCGCTCACCGGTGGCAAGCGGATGTTGAAACTGTTCACAATACTATCGAACAAGCATTCTATTGCGTTGAATCCTTCTCATCTCGTTCGGAGTTCCTTGATAAAGCTTCCGCCTATGTTCTTTGGTATAATGTCGCTCGTAAAAATAAATCAAAAAACTGTAAATCCCCCTGGGATATTATTGCCGAACGTAATAAAAATATCCTCCCCTCTGTGGTCGCCTTGCCTCCGGTCTTTCTTGATCAACTCTGGAAAGCTAAACCCAAATTATGCATTAGGGATAATACAATTTTTGTAACTCTTTTATGTCATTGAAGATAGAAAAATGATAGAAACACCATTTTCTAATGCCTAGCAATAGAAAGTTATTTCTCTTAATTTTTATGGTTCAGGAGCAGAGCTCCTTCACAACAATTGAGGATTGCGCGCTTTCCTCCACCTCGGTAAACCGAAGACGAGACGAACAAGCTTGAGTTTGTTACAAGCCGTGTAGAGCCCAAGTGGTCTTTGTGTACGTAATACCAATTGGCATTCACTCTTGTAGCAACTAGGCCAGATAGTCCACACACATATAGCCGTTCATCTCCTGCGCTCGATTTCTGCATTATCGGAAAATCATTTAACCCGTGTAAATACAATGTCTTTGTTACCGTTCCGTTGATATTGTCTATCTTCAGCACTCTTTCTTTTCTTCCATCATACTGGGAATCAAGTATTCTGCTTCCTTTTACTTCTCGCATCGTCATCATTGTGAATGGATCGTAAGTAAGCATCATTCCGGATGAACCGGAGGATGTTTCAGAGCCATTTACTTCCATCTAATATAGGATACAATTTCTTCTCTATAAATTTAGAATAACTATAGATTACCTCACGCCAGTTATCTTCAGTTAACAAAATGTCCAACGCTTTAAATTCGTCATCGTTCTTAAATATTTCATTTACTATAATGATGTTTTTGGGATTCGCTGGATTACCTAAAAATAATGGAGTTCTAAAAATGCGACATCTTATTTCAAATCCGATTTCAATTAATATTTTTCTCCTTCTTTTCAATGACCGATACATTATCACAAAATCTCTGTCTTCTAATATACTAGGGTGATAATTAATATCTTCTAAAAAATGAAATGAATTTAATATTTCTTGAAAAAGAATTTTTTTGATAACATATCATTGATCCTCTATTTCGAAGGGAATGTATAAACTCTTAAAACTCCATTAGCTGTGCTAAAATACCGCAAATAGTTAATACGAATGACATTTTGATAATTTAGGGTATTAAGAACATTTATTTCACACGGTCTATAGTAATTTCCTCCTACCGCACCTAAATCACCAGCATCCCAAAATGTTTTACTTAAAAGAGCCTGTCTCAATGTCCAATCTGTATTGAATTTTTGTGCTTCAGGTAAAGGTACTTCAGTATTTCCATATTTAGCTTGGAAAAATTTTTATAAAGAATAATTACTGCAATTACTTGAAAAAAATAATAAGCTTCTTTTTGAAGCAAAACAGCTTTCTTCCTATTCTAAAACAGAGTTTGGAAATCAATTTAACAACTCAAGAGCAATACTACATTTCGGATTTTAATTTATCAAACCATATTTTTCCATCTATAACCTCTAAAAGTCTTTTTCTAAAATAATTCGCATAGTAATTGAGAACTTCCAACATATTTTTTTCATTTATTCCTACGATATATTTATTAAACTCTTCATCGTTCGAGAAAAAATGATTTAGGAGCACTGAATAATACGACTTAAAAAATGATGATTTTTCTTTATAAAATATTATTTCTAATTTTGTTTTATCCGTACACTCCATAAAAAACTCAATTATTTGTACTGCCCCCGGAAAAGCAAGACAGATTTTAGAGAAATATGTTTAGAGTCATCAAGCGGCATTTTTATACTTTAGTTGAGTTTCAAAATCAATTGGACTTACATTTCCTAACGTCGAATGAGGAT
>Ga0208825_1000528_pt1 | contig 35872 bp, 20 predicted proteins | sample AD_UKC113_MetaG_FD_184450 | JGI IMG/M metagenome (GOLD analysis project Ga0208825, IMG submission 184450) | Active sludge microbial communities of municipal wastewater-treating anaerobic digesters from Hong Kong - AD_UKC113_MetaG (SPAdes)... | ecosystem: Engineered > Bioreactor > Anaerobic >... | reverse complement strand
ATAGGTTCCATGATAAACTGGCTCAATAACCATCCTCCCTTTTTTATCTATATAGCCCCATTTATCATTAAGTTCCACTGCTGCAAGTCCTTCTGTGAACCCATAGGCATCATCATAAATTGGCTCGATGACCATCCTTCCCTTTCTGTCTATGAAGCCCCATTTCTTATTGAGTAGCACTCGTGCCAGATCTTCTCTGAAACAATCAGCAATCTCATAAGTTGGCTTTATTACCAATTTCTTATTCCAATCACAATACCCCCATTTATCACCAGCTCTATATGGAATAAGAGTGGCAAGTTCTTCCTTTTGGCCCTTTGAACTCACTGCTGGTTTTATTAGCTTAAAGAAAGCAAAAGCACAGAGTAATATCCCGACAATAACTATTAATGGGATAATAATAGTCTTTGACCATCCATGCCCCTTTGGAATAAGTTCCTTAGCCTCACTTGCCAATTCCGCCCCACAGTAAGAGCAAAACTTAGACCTTTCTGGAATTTCCCGACCGCATTTTGAGCAAAACATTTTTGCCCTCCTCCCTTAATTAATTCCTTTCCTTGCTGCTGTCAGCACTCTCAGATGTTTGTAGGTCAAATCCACATGTTTCACAGAATTTATATCCCTCATAGACGATTGCTCCACATTTAGGACATTTCCCTGTGGCATTTTTGCCCTTAATTTTCGAGGCTTCTTTAAGCTCAAGATCGTTAAGCATCTGCCTGAGTTCAGCAATTTTGTCTTCTTTAGCTTTTATTTCATTGCTCTTTGCTCTTAGTTCTGCCAGCCGTTCATCGCTTAACGTGTTATTTTGAAGAGATATATGGGTCATTCTACCGAGCTCTTGAAAGAGAAGATCTCTCTCTTCTGCTATTGACTTAATCTGGTTTTTTATCTTCACAGATTCAGCAAATATTTCCGACTTGGTTTTAACCTTCTTAACCGTCTTTGAAGCATCGTTATAAAATTTGCCAAAAATGTCTGCCATGCCTTCCTCCTACCAGAATGTTTATATTCTACTAATAAATTTTTGCCTCAGTCAATCCTTTTTGTCTTTCAGGTCCATCCCAAAATCTAAAAACTTTTATAACTCAGTTTTCATTTTCCTGGTGTTATTAGCAATGGCAGCTAAGGCTCTGAATTGTTCTGCCAGAAACCTGGTTAAGATTACAATCAGATAACCTATAATGGGCAACAGGAATATGCCAGTCCAACCTAATACAGGAAAACGAAGTCCAATTAGTTTTAAAAACCAATAAGCATCATTTCCTAATAAAATCATCGAAATCAATAGCCCAGCAAATCCCACTATAGCAAAGAGTGTTCCAAACCACTCACCTAAGGTTTGGATGAAATGAGAAAATATGGGGGTAGCCACGAATTCGTCTCCTGTTGAAGAATCTACTGCCAATTTCATCATTCTATCCCACCAGATCTGAAAGCCTATCCAGCCAGCAAAAGCAAGTACTACCCATACCAGCAAAAAGGCTAGAACAACCTCGAAGGAGGCTCTGAAGACTATAGTCTTGGAGAATAAGATATACAAAGGAAAAATCAAATTGAATATAGCTAGCAGGCCATAGAGCCAACTGAATGGCCGACGGAAGAAATGGCCCTGGTCAATAAAAGACAGGTAGGGCTTAATGAAAGTAAAAAATTTATTTTCCATCTTTTCCTCCTTCTCCAATGTTTATTGGATAAACACCAGCAGAATGATATTTTCGCGAATCGAGCATATCCTCACCCTTCCAGAAAAAAGCTTGCCATCTCCCATTTGCCATTATAATAAAATTTTGATTTGGTGTGTGTCAAACAAAATAGCTGACAATGCATGACCTAAAAGTCAATTAAAATTATTTTGACTCTTACTCTGAAATTCAAACCTTAAAATAGATTCCTCTCCTAAAAAAATGTTTCTACTCGCCTTCGTTGATATTTGTAGCATTTTTGCCTGCTTCATTTCCCCACCTGATTAGATTTAATGGTTATAAGCCAGTCGGCAACCCAGCCTTTCCTCACCTGCCCCGCCGCTTCCCATTCGACCGCATACCAGCCAGCCTGCCGCCCCGTAATTTTCACCACCGAGCCTTGCGATAATTGAAAGAGGACCGGAGCTTTTAAATCTGGTGCCTGCCTGACATTGACCACGGGCTTATTAATGACACCATAAATTATTTTTTCTTCTTGCACTTCTTTGACCTGAACTTGTGCTTCAGGTGGTTTAATCTGAGCCTTCTGATAACTCGCTCCTCGGGAATCACACAGGCGCCAGATTCCGAGGGAGATACCTGCCGCCAGGACAGTCGCCAGAAAGACCAGCAGCCAGGTTTTCGCCTTCGACCAGAAGCTCACTTTAAGGTCAAGTAGCCAGCGGCCATCAGTAACCGCCGTGGAGCCAGCCATCGCCCTCAATCTTTCGAGCCTGACATCCAGGGGAGGGTGGGTTTTGTAAAGGAAATTAATAATCTTACCGCCAAAACCTTCAGCCGCCACTGTTTGCCCGCCAAGCCACAGCGGCCTTAATGTTGAGATGGCCAATCCCCCAAGGGCCGGGCCACTCTCAATCTTAGCCAGCGCAGAAGCCAGAGCCAGGGGGTTTCTCGTCCACTGGGCAGAACAGGCATCAGCCAGAAATTCCCGTGCCTTAGAAACCGAACTCGAGGCTGCCTTAACTCCAATAGAAACTATTATCAGCACCAGGCCAACGAGCAGGACATAAATCCCAACCAGAAAGAGACCATAAAACAATAGCACCAGCCCAATAATGGCCACCAGGCAGCCACCGGCGCCTTCGGCTTCTTCCCCGAATTTACTTATAATCCACCCAACTAAAGATAAAATCGCCAGGGCCAGAAAAACAGCCAGGCCGGCAGCTATGCCGGCTGTTAAAACAGCCCAGACAAAACCTACGGCCTGAACCGTATACCAGCTGTCCCCGTTCTTAAGATGCGCCATTTCATGAGCGATGACTGCCTGAAGCTCCTCGCGAGATAATTTATCGAGTAAGCCTCTGGTAACAACGATGCTGCCTTTCTTTAAGGACCGACCGCAGGCCATGGCATTCTGGGCAGGCGAGTCAAGCACATAAAAGCTCGATGGAGAAAAACTTTCACCACAGGCCAGGGCCATTTCATCGCCGAGGGCCGCCAGCACCTTCAGGTCATCGCCACCTGCCCGCTTCGCCCCGACGATACCCGGGATTACTGACTGAGATGAAAGATATAAGATAATAGTTATAAGCACCCATAAAGAAACGGCCGCAACCATTCCCCAGATAGAAGCACTTCTGATGTTGATATACCCAAGACCTTCCAAATCCATGACATCTTGCAGGAAATCAACATTGACGATCACCATGAGAAATCCCATGATGGTCATCCAGATAATTCCCAACAAAACAAAAAACAGAGTCTGCCACTGCCGTTTGCTCTGTTCTTCAAAAAATGAGGTGGTTTCCATTACTGCTATTTTATTCTAATCTAATCTATCGCCTATTCTATCGCTTAATATAATCTAGAAAATAATTCTAAGGAAATTGTTTTGATAAACCTTCTTTGCTTTACTGACCCCAACTTTTGAGACTAATCGATAGACAATACCCCTCCCGCCGTTCCTCATCATCAGGCAAACTTATCAGCTCTAACTTTGCCCCATCCACTTCGTTAGAGGCCGGAGACCACCACGTCGCTAAACACCAGGCTGGGAAACCGCATCTGGGAATAAGGATAGGGATCATTGGCTGCTTCGACCAGCCTCGGCCAGAATTTCAAATGGTTATCAGCAATATTCATTTCCGAGACCGGATGAACGATCTCCCCTTTTTCGAAAAACTGTCCGATGATACCAATCGAGAAATCCCCGGTCGTAGAGTTGGAGTTCCCTCCGATAAACCCGGTCACAAAAATCCCCCGGCCCAGGTCTTTCATAATCTCTTTGACCGAGCGCTTTCCGGCCGGAATAACCAGGTTAGATGGGCTTCCGGTTGTTGGCTCCCAACCGAGCTTCCGTCCATAATACCAATCTACGTAAAACTCCCTGAGCACTCCAGCTTCAATCATGACCATCTTTTTGGCAGCTATACCCTGGTCATCAAAGGTCCGGCTTCCCAGGCCGCCCGGAATAAAGGGATCATCGATAAGAGTTAGCTTCTCGCTCCCCACTTTCTGGCCCTTTTTGTCCGCTAAAAAAGACTGCTTCTGCTGGATGCTACGCCCGGACATTGTCTGGAGGAGTCCACTGGTTACCTGGCCAACGACCCGGTTTTCAATGATAATCGGCAACGTCTCTGTTTTAATTTTCTTTGCCCCGAGAAGGCTTAAAGTCCGGGATGCAGCCTCAGCCCCAATCTCCTCCGGCCTGGGCAAATCCTGGCGGATCATAGCTATGGCCACATAATAATCGGCTGGCCGCCGGTCACCTTCATCTTTAGCCGTCATTTCAGCCGCCCCATAAAAAGCAGTGTATTCAACATAGCCGTCAAAGCCATTGCTGGCCATCAGCACTTGCTCAGAGTAGCTGTCATAGCCACTGGCAGAAACGGAAATGACCTTATCGCCCCCTTTGGCCAGACAGCTTTCCTCAATTGCCCCGACAAAACTGTGCCGGCTTTCGGGAGTCAGCTTTTTATAATCAGGGTCATATTGCTTTAGGTCAAGTGTCTTACGCCCCTGATAATATTTCGGGTCGGGCAGCGTCCGCAGCGGATCTTCCTCGAGCAGCCTGGTTGAGGCGACAGCCTTCTCAATAAAGCTTTTCAAAGCCTGGGGTCGAAGGTCTGAGGTGGCCTGAAGCGAATATCGATTATTGACAAAAATTTCTACCTGCAGCCCACGGCTCGTGGCTTCCTTGATACCTTCAGGCCGGCGATCGCGGTAGCTAATCTCGACGAATCGCTCGCCGTTGATGGACACCCGGCAATCGTCTGCCCCGGCAGCTTTGGCTATTTTTATCGCTTTATCAGCCAGATCATACAGTTCTTGTTTCATCATCTTTCTTCTTTTTTCCCTTGTTCTTCATTCTTCCCTTAACCTCTGACGCCACCAACGGTCAGCGACTTTACCAGGCAAGTCGGCTGACCAAAGCCAACCGGCACTCCCTGCCCGCCCTTGCCGCAGGTTCCGCCACCGCCCTGAGCAAACTCAAAGTCCTTAGCCACCATGACGATATTGGCCAGCATTTTGGGGCCATTGCCCATAATATTGACATCTTTAATGGGAGCCCCGAGCTTTCCATTTTCGATGAGACGCCCCTGAGAGACATAAAAGGCAAAGTCGCCCTCCCCTATTTTCACCTGACCGTTGGCCACGTCCTGAACATAGATACCGTTGCCCGCAGCTTTGATGACATCTTCAGGGCTGGCTTCGCCTCCCAGCATGTAAGTGTTGCGCATGCGTGGTATGGGATAATGCTGATAACTTTGGCGGCGGCCACTTCCGGTCGATTTGACGCCGTAAGAGCGAGCCGAAATCCGGTCATGGAGGTAACTCGTGAGTATCCCCTTGTCAACCAGAACGGTCTTCTGGGCCGGGGTTCCCTCGTCATCAAAATTGATTGATCCGGTAAGATAAGGAACAGTGCCATCATCAATGATGGTAACGAAGGGCTCGGCCACTTTTTTACCCAGCATCGTGCAGTAAGTCGAGATCTTCTTGCGGTTGAAATCTGCTTCCATACCATGGCCGATAGCTTCGTGGAGCAAGACGCCGGTCACACCTGGCCCGAGAACAACTGGCATTTCACCAGCTGGAGGTTGAATAGCCTCGAAAAGGACAAGCGCCCGATCAACCGCTCGCCGGGCCAGCTCCTCAACCAGCGCCGGCGTATAATAGGAGAATTCTCGCCGGCCGCCGAAGTTCCAGCCTGACCTTTCCCAGCGGCCATTTTTCTCAGCCACCACGCTCGAAGAAAGATAGCTTCGAGGCTGAAGGTCTTCGGCTTTAACCCCATCACTCGTGACGACCAGAATGCGCCTTTCCTGATCGTGAAAGACAACCATGACCTTTCGAACCAGAGGAGACAGACTGAAGCATTTTTCGTTAAGCGACTGCACGAGTGGAAGCTTGGATTCGAGCGGGACTGAGGACAGAAGAGTGGTCACAGGATAGTAGTTTTTCGTTTTGAGAGGAGCAAATTTAGTAGCGGGCTTCTGGCCGGAGGCACTGGCAATGGTAGCTGCGGTCGAGGCGGCTGCCAGCATAGCTTTTTCGCTCAAGTCCTGAGTAAAACCATAACCGACCTGATCACCCTTAACAGTCCGGATACCCACGCCCAGGGCTACCTCGCACGAAGCCCGGTTGACTTTTCCGTCCTCGAGAATAAGGAAGTTGGTGATGGTATGCTCGAAGAAAAGATCAGCAAAATCGCCGCCCTTAGACAGCGCTTCACTTAAAACTTTGCGGCAGAGTTCGTCGGTTATGCCAAACTCCTTTTCAAAATAACCACCAGTTTTTTCGCCGGCCAGTGCCGGCCAGCCTTTAGGCAAAAAGCTGGAGGCAGCAAACGTCCCGGCTATCGCTGTGGCGCCTGTTTTAATAAAAGACCGCCTGCTCATGTTCTTCATTAATCCCTCCTCAAAACTTTTTATAGATACAGGTCAGATATCATACAAATAAGTAACCTTTTGTCGCTATGATATTCAATTATATTAAATTATACGCATTATAAGCAAGAAAGGTTTCCCGGCATAATATTTTCCTCAAATGGGACCACAGGTATATATACCCCGATGAAGGCAGGTGAGTCTTCCCTGATAAGAATATGGCTTAAGAGCTAAACTATTTCGGAATAAACTCCGAATTGGTTAAACTAATTCGGAGTAAGGTCCGAAATGGTAACAGTTAAAAGAATACTCAAAATATCCCTCCCCAGCAGGCAATCAGCTTTTCTCTGGGGACCTCGAAAAACCGGCAAATCCACTTATCTCAAGGAAACTTTCCCGGAGGGAAATTCAGGCTTATAGTTCTTATAGCCGCCTGGATTTTCCTATTCATTTCTGGAGAACAAAATCTGGGCAGGAAGTGGATTTTATCCTGGGAAACGGAGAAGTGGCCATAGAAGTAAAAGGTCAAAAACTGGTCGATAATAAAGAGCTAAAATCGTTAGCCGCCTTTATAGAAGAGAATCATCCTAAGAAAGCAATTGTCATCAGTAATGAAAGTGAAGCACGCCGGGTTGGGCCAATATCCGTTCTGCCCTGGCGCGCATTTCTGGAGGAACTATGGGCCGGTGAGATTGTCAGCTAGGCTGTCTGGCTTCTCTCAAATCATAATTTATGGCAATTTCTCTATTCTTTGGATATTTAAGAGATTGTTTGAATCGAGATAATCAACCAGTTTCAACATCCAATCTGGGCTCACTAACTGGCTAATTTTATGTATATATTAAATGTATTATTTGCTTAGAGCGAGAAAAAATAGTTCTTAATTTTTTTGGCCATTAATTTGCGCCTTTCCTCGAGGAACTCTGGATAACGGCTGAAGTCCATATCAAATATTTCGGGAGGAATACAATGCATTTCGAGATTTTTTCTTAATTCTTCCTCTGAATTTATCCCACCGTATTTGAGCTTCCCACCCCTGCATTGATTCAAAACATCATTTAGATAAACAGCAGGAGGATTGGAGCCTATGGCAATATTTATCTCGCTCTGTGCCATAACGTAATTTGCTATCTGGTTATAGATGCCTCTGTTGCAGCCGTGTTTTTTTAAATATTCCCTCGGGAATATATGATGGACATCGCCTTTTAATTCGATAAGATCCTTTACTGTGATTTCTCTGGATAAGAACCCTTTGTCATTATTTTTCACCTGACTGGCCAGAAATACGCTAAATAGAGGACTGCTGGAAACAGAAGTATTCATCTGCTGGGGTAACGCTACTTCCCAGAAGTTATCTGATAGCTCAGCAGCGATAGCGTCAGCAATATATTTTTGAGCACCATTTTCATCTATTCGTCTTATGTCTTTATCAAATTGTGATTCTGGAGAGCCCGAATAACGGCCTGTAAGGATAGTCAGAGCAAACCATTTCCGGACCAGAGATTCAATCTCAGCTTGCTGCTCGCCGGATTCTCGCAAAGTAAGATATAAGACATAAGCAAAATTGATAGCATTCTGAGATCTGATAAGTGAGGAGCTGATGAACCCCGCTGATCTGAGAATCATGATAAATTTTTTGAAATTACTTTCGTTTATATAGGCTTTTATTCCCTCATCTAATTTTTGAAAAGAATCTTCAACTATTGTTTCTTCATACTGCCGTGTTTCAAAATTTCTTCCGGACAGCAAGGCAACCAGGTCTTGCAGTTTGCCACGATTAAATCTATAGGTAAAGGCAACCCTCAACATGTCAGTATACGATGGGTCATAAAGATCATCTATTTCATTCTTTAGCCAGGACATTTTCTGGAAATATTCTGTTTCAGTAAATTGTTTATCTATCTCTTTAAGCTGGTTATAAAATACCGGTTCTACTGACAGATGACAAAAGTAATCGATGACTTTACGTAATATGTTACCTTTATATCTTTCATTGACCGCGATCTTTGACATAGCAAAATCCGCCTGACTTAAAACCACCCCCTGAGAGTTAATCCGGATAAATATCTCTGTTACTGCATCTATATCTAGATCAGCATTCAACTCGATAAGTCCAATAGCATTGTGAACTATCCCTTTGAGTAACTCGACATTCTGAAAGATTTCATCTTCCTTAGTTTCCTGGTTATACTGGCAATATCTTTTTATGAAATTAAGAAGTGAAAAATCTGGTTTAAATACCTCTGAAATATCGGAAATCCATTTTTTATCTTTTTTTATAGCCGCGTCAGTAACTTCAAATTCCTTTTCTACCGGATGAAAAGCAATAGAAATCCTCTTTTTTCTATAATCTTTATCCACTATCTCCATGCCTAAGAGTGCTGCCATGATGGCTGTTACTCTTTGCTGACCATCAATCAGGATGCGCTTGCCAGCCGAGATTGAGCCATCTTTGAGGCGGACATTTGGGTTCTTCCAGGCAATAAGATAACCGACTGGATAACCTTGATAGAGTGAATCAATGAAATCTCTTACCTTCGAAGCATCCCAGACAAAAGGCCTCTGAATTTCAGGGATAGCAATCTCCCCCGATTGAATCCAGGTTATAATTGACTGGATTGGATACTGATTAACAGCATACTTTTGAATCGCCATAATTATTAACTCCTTTGCTTATCTCAATTATAAAAGTATTAATTTCATATAATGAACTCAATAGAATTCATAACGTCTTGTCAGATGCCTCATTATCACTGGGGTTTTCATAGATTCTTAAAGGTTTATCACCTCGAATTTATTTGATTTCCTTAATTCATCTTCACAATTATTAGCCTTATCAAATGCAATACATAAAAGATGAGTCGGCCGCGAAAAAGCTACATGGGCAATTCTTAAAGCCTGTGATTTATGAACTCCATTTTTTTTACTTTGTCTGCCCATTATCTGATCAATTAAATATTCACAGCATGTTTTCCCTTGATACATTGTTTCCAGATATAAAGTAGCAGTATGTGTTTCTCCCTTTACCGAATGTACCGTGCCTACTTCAACCTCAATATTACTGTATTTACTCGACCTGTATATGTTTTTATTTCTTACTTGCTGGGGTGATATACCGTTGATATTCTTCTCAGATAAATAGGTCCTCGATTGTTGGTTAATTTTCAATTTTAGTTGATTAGTTAATAATCCCAATAAGTACGACTCAATTCGACTAAACAGGCTGTTAAACCCATCAACATCATTATTTAATATTTTGTTTCTTATTTCCACATACCATTTAGCTAATTTTGATTGGAATTTTAACAGAAAGTTCTCGTCTTTATCTTTTAAAAGCCTAACGAAAGAAGTTTTAGAATGATATTTTCCTCCATTTTTGATCCCGCTCAAATAAAGTACCTCTAATATGCAATCAAAAAAACTGTCCTTGAATTCTTTCGGAGACATAGAAGGAGCAAAACATAACATTGTAAAAAGGTTCTTGAAATATGGCTTTCTTTTTATGGTCGTCACTTTGTTATATTCTGGAAAATATTCTTTTATTGATAATCTTGATTCATTCTTCCCCACCCAACCGACGGCTTTTATTGGATTGCCACTTTCCCTGGCTATTTTATCCAGATTTCTTTCTGACACAATCTCTACAAACCGCTCTAAAACTTTGGTAATATTCTCTGTCCTATAGAGTATTATAATTGGTTTAATATCAATATTTGTACCTTTCAATTCGTCATATGGGTGGACTGCAACTGTTTTTAATAAGTTGGCTATTGGCTGAGATATCCTCCTTGAGTCTTTCACCTCCAACAACTCATATTTACCGCTTTCCTGGGGTTCCCAGCCTTCAGCCATATCGCTACTATCATTCAGTATTGCCTGATTGGCATCGCCGATCCACTGTATTATTACTGAATCATTAAACAGGCTTTCAATAATACTGACCTGCGTTTTTGAGGTATCCTGCGCTTCATCGACAAAAACATACTTAAAGCGTGAAGAGAACGCCTTTCTTAGCGTATCAGAATAGTCTCGAATATAAGCATTAGCTAACGTGTAAGCATCGTCGTAGGTTAGATATCCTTCTTTTAATATATTTTCAATCCTAATGTTTTTTATCAACTCATAAGCAGGCGACTTTTCGTCTTTCAATAAAGTATCGCCTTTCCGATTTTTAAATATTATCTTGTTATTTCCCTCAAAGCTTAAACGAATTTCGTTGATAACAAATTCAACCGAATCCTGCCGTTTTTTATTTTTCATTTGCAGTCTTATCCATCTGTCTCTATTAAGTTCGCCTTTAAATTGACTCAGTTTAGCCTCGACCATTTCATCATTCACATATTTTGGCCTGTGTCCGAAGATTCTAATAAAGGCAGGTATTCCCAGATATCTATCCACGAAAGACTGGATAGTGCCAAAGAAGTTTGGATAACGGAAAAGTCTGTCAGCTTTATCTCCTAACCTCTTTTTGATAATGTCGATAGCCACATTAGTATGCGTCAGGCAACAAATTCCTCGATTATTTTCGAAGGGCATTTTTTCAGAAAGTAAATATAATTTGGCAAGAAGCGCCGTTGTTTTACCACTACCTGGACAAGCCCGTAAGTGAATTGATTTGTCCAAACACTTTATAAACCTGTATCTTTCGTTATTTTGGTCGGCAAAGGATCCACCCTCTGGGAAAAATAACGATTCTGCCCTTCTTATATCCTGGTCAGTTAGCTCCAATATTTCCATTTGTGACATGCTCTATAGCGTCTATCAAATATTTTATTCCTGTATCCTCTTCTTTATCTTTTTCAATTAAGCTCTTTATATCTCCTTGGTTTCCATCTTTCATTAAGTTAACAAGCCACTGGGCCGCAACAGTTTTCGATGTCCCATCATTTAATGGTTTATATATCTTATAAGCGCGCCTAAGCTGATTCTGTTCGGCTAATATCTCATCTGATATCTCATCATTTGAGTTCAGCAATTTTTTGACATCGTTGTCGCTTATCCAGCCGTTTTTATTTCTTATTTCTTTGGCAATTCGAACTGCATTATGCATGTATCGCCACAAGTTGCCGCAGGCAATATCAAATTCCAGTGTCCAAAGAGGTGAGCAAAATGTCTTTATCATCCCCATTTGATCGTTATATCGATTTTCTATTTCTCCTCGTTTCTCCTGAATCTCGCTCTCTTTTCCTTGAGGAATTCCCTCTCCATCAACCTTTATATCCAAATCCGTAACGACTGCAACTTTAATCGGCAAACTGCTTCCGTCTTTCCTCTTAAATATATCTACATAGTGTAAAAGAGCTTTGCTTCCTACATTCACAATGGAGACACCGTACTTATATAAAGGCTTCCCTATAATTTCTGCAATAGCCGGAATGATTATGTTTTCGGCATAACCTTCCACAACCATCACGCCTTTGGCAAAAAACAAATTGGCTTTTGTAGCATCTAAAAATCTTTCCAAGAACTTATAGCTTCCATCATCAAGTGCGGTTGTTTCCTTATCTAAGGAATACACCTTTCCTTGGTGACATAATTTCAAATATTCTAAAGGTACAGCCGCACCTAAGGTTGTGCTGTGGGTTGTTATAATATATTGAATCTGTTCATCTTGTGATGAATCCTTTTTATTTTCCAATAAAGATCTTAGTACCCTCAACTGAGCCTGAGGATGAAGATGTGCTTCTAATTCTTCTATCAAGGCTAATCTTAGGCCATCATGACCCTGGCCCTTCAAAAATATTAACTCTGTTGCCATATATAGCTGATTAAGCGTTCCCAGCCCTGATTTATTTTCTTCTAAAACTAATTCCAATTTTCTAAGTATGGCATTTAACTCGACATTAGTTATCTCAATTCTTGGTTCACGGCTATCATCTTGTTCTAGAAAAGATTGTGTTTGTTCTTTGATTGTCTTTTTTACTTCTGCCCCACCTTTCATATGACTTTCAATTCCTATAACCTGGTTTTCTTCTAAAACATCTTTGTCAAAATAATCCTCAACCTTTTTATTGGCAAAATCAAAATATAATTCAAGCGGGTGCTTTATTTCATCACCGTTAGCGTCTTTTTCTTTTAGAAATATTGGATGACTGCTTAATATTTGTGCCAGTCTAGAACGATACCCCGGCGATAATTCACTTTCTGCATCCCTAAGAGGTTTTAGATAGGTTACACGCAATAAGTCTCTCGCTTCTCCAACCATAAAGGTGCCCTCATCATCATGCCCAGCTTTGAGATTATATATTATTCTGTTATTTTTTCTTATCGCTGATAACCAGACTCTTAGCTCATACTCATCTTTATCATTTATAGCTATCCATTCTAAAAACTGCCCGGCCTCATTGGGTGAAAAGTCCGAAAAAAGACATTCTATTTTTAATTCTGATCTGCGATTCTGATTACTTTGATAAAAATCCTCGTCGGTCAATCTTATCGGATCATAGGTCTGTGTGCCTAATATAATTTTGACTGCGTCTACAATGGCTGTCTTCCCTGAATCGTTAGCACCAATTAGTACATTAACATGAGGATTTAACTTTACATCAATACCAGGATTATCATCCCTAATAGACGAGGAGTTGTCGCTTGTTCCTATACATCTAAAGTTCCATATTCTAATTCGTTTTAGGTTCATAACTGACCATACCGCATCATATTACTTCACTCTTAGATAGGCGATAATCAATAATCATAAATACATCTTTTCCACATAATCATCTAATTCCTTTTGAAGTTTGCTAAGCTTAGTTCCTATCTTGATAGCATCTATTTGGCCTGAAACTTTCGCCTTTTGAATAGAATATGCTTCATCAAATATTTTTTCTAAATAAACCAACTGATTTGAATCCGGAATGATTATCGGAAGCTGTCGGACATCGTTCATTTGAATTGAAACCGTATTATTAATAAAATTATATTGATAGTGAGACATCAGGTTTGAATTCAGTACCGAAATTATATACTTAAGTAGAAACTCATTGCCAAGCCAAGGAAATAGAGCCATGCTCTTAACGTCATGTATAGTTCTTTCTTTTATCCTCACCTTTAAGGTTTCCATTCCGATATCTTTCCAACAGAAACCTTCACGGAAATAGAATCTAATATTACGAACTACAGGCATCCCTTTTCCTTTTTTGCCAGAATTTTCTTTCAAATATTTTACATTTGGTCTCGACCAGTCAATGTAATAAGGTGTAGGAGCATACCAACGGTTTCCCTCTTTATCCCCTTTATCATAGGGAACATAAGTTTTTTTCCCTTCAATACCGTTGAACTTTTCATCTTCAGAAATCATCTCAACATCAGCTATTTCTTCTTTTTTGATGATTCTATATAACCAGCCCTGTCCAAAAATGTCTCTACCGTAATTTTCTTTTAACCCATCAAACAATTCGCGGATTTCAAATTCATTCAACCGGTTTAAGAACCCTATGGCATCAATTTTCCTGTTGATTTTTTGCATATAACAAAATTCTTTTGCCAAGAGAAGCTTTCCGGGCCTTTGCTTCCTCACATTTGCTGCCAACTTTGTGCCTTCTAATACCCCGATGTATTTTCCGTTGTTGGCAGTTGCTAAGCCCTGGCCACCTTCCGTAATCAGCCCTAAAAGAGTTATATCCCCGGGTTTTAAGGACAATTGATATTCTTCAATATTCTTTTTGTATCTTTCTATTTTCTCACTGGATGAGATTATTCGCCCCCATTTTTTAATTAAGTTATTTATTTTTTCGTCATACTTTTCATAAATTTTCAGATTATATTCCGTAATTGGAAAAAATACTTGATTTGGGGCATTTTTGTAATATGCAATCCTTCCTTCTGTAACATCAAATTGAGAAGACTTTCTATGGAAATGGCCAAATTGAAAAATATAATCTTCGCCAGGGTTGATAGTTTTTTGCACTAGGATAATGCAAGTATTAACCATAACAGCATCAAAAGGATTAGCGGTATCATGAAGGCATAGCAGCTTATTTTTTAAAATTAGCTCTCTTAAATTCCTCTTAGTTTGAATCGTCCAGAATGTTTTTGATGAAATAAAAGCCAGTATGCCTGAATCCTCAAGAAGTTCCATACCTTTAAAATAGAAATGGTTATAAAGGTCATCTACAAATCCATAGCATTTTTTCAATAGTTCTTTGTCGTTCTCACTTATGCCTTTGGTAGAAACATAGGGCGGGTTGGCGATGACGACATCAAACCCATCGCTTATGCCAAACATCCATTCCGAATCGAAGAAATCGGCAGAGGTGTTTTGATCATATAAGTCAAAATCAGCTATTTTCCTGGATGATTCGATGGAAAAACCTATCGACTCCAACTCCTTCGCCAACAGGCTTCTTAATCTTCTATCTTCTCTTTGATAGTTGAGTTTTTCTGCCCGTGTTTTCGCCTGGAAATACTTATGCCTTATTAATTTTATCTGATCCTCAAGAGACTTTATCCGTTCATTGGAGATATCATATTGAGCTTTTTCAAGATACAAAAGAGTATTAGCCGCAACAAACCTTGTTTCAAGATTTGGAAGAGGTCTAATCCCGAAATTTTCTTTTCCTTTATCTACCTTTTGGTCCAAAACAAGAGATATAAAAAATCTTAGTTTGGAGATTTGAATGGCTATTGGTTGGATATCAACTCCATAAATGCAATTTTCTATTAGATACAATTTCCTGGCATAGTCGGGATAATTTATGCTTTCATCAAATGATTCATTTATCTCTTTTAATCTTTCTTCTCTCTCTCTTTTGTCACCTTGCTTAAATACTTCTTCTGACTCTTTTATTGCTTTCTGATATTGTAGTTCATACCAGTACTTATTTTGCGGATCTAATTTTTGAAGCGCATAAACCAGCTTGTGTAGGACCCCCATAGGAAAAGCGCCTGAACCACAGGCCGGATCAATGATTTTAATCTCGTCAATGGCTGAAATGAGTTCCTGTTTATCCTTTTCTGATAATTCCGGGCTCTCTTCTGAATAAGACAGAAGCAACCTTAGATCCTTGTCTGGGAGTTCAGAAATTTTTCCCTTGAGATACGCATAAAGGCTTTCTTCAACCATAAAATCTACAATTTCTCTTGGTGTATAGTAGCTTCCCGTAGCTTTCCTGGCCGTGGTCGCGGTCTCTGGATTGTAAGAAGCCAATAAGTTCTCAAACACTTTTCCTAAAAGTTCTGGATCAAGGGCAACTTCCTGATCAATAGCCGTATTTTCGTCAATGGTAAAGTTATAACTGTTTAAAATCTTGATTAATCCCCTAACGGGTTTATTCGGCCCAAGGCCATATTCTGATAAGTTAACGGATTCCTGCTGCTCCTGGAAAAACAGATAATCAGGAATAATCGCCTGCTTGGCCGAATTACGGGAAAATCCATCAACATAAATTACCTTGCCAGTTTTGTCTTCTTTATCCAGACAATCAAAGAGTCCGCCATTTAAGAACGGAATATCTTTAAATAGATCGATTACTTGAGTTTTATCTATTGAAAATTTTTCTTCGTAACGATAAAGAGTTTTAACACCATATTCTTTTTTATTGTCAGGAAACCCTTTATTATCTGCAAACTTTCTGTCCTTTATCTTCTGGTTTAAAGTAGCAAAGAAAAGATTTTGCAAAATAGCGTTGTAAAAATTACAACTACTTTTGCTGGTATAAAAATCTTTTAGAACGTATTTAAGCTTTTGCTCAGAAAATATGTCAGTCGGGACCAACTTTTTTTCTTTTAAGAACCAGATGAAAATAATTCTTGTTATTAAACGGATGAGATTGGTAGCGTTTCTTATTTCTTTGTCTTTAGCTTGGTCAGCACTATATTTATAATCATCTGGAAACTTAACCTTGTCCATTGCCCAGAAATACCAGTTGGCAATTTCGCTGTAAAATTCTTTGGTAACTTTTTCGACCGAAAAGGCTTCTTTGATCTTTTCGATCGTTGACAGGTCACCCTCACCTATCTGCCCCAGAAAGGTTTTATTGGTCAGTTCCTGGCTGATAAAGTAAGTAAATCTCCTAAAGCTGCTCCAGTCTCGGCGTTTTCCGAGATAATTGGTATAGATAAGGCTGAAGCGGAAATTTCCTCTGCGGTCATAAAAAATAAAGATGCCAGCGTCGGCCAATTGTTCTTTTAATATCCTCTTGCCTAGGGCATACTGGGCTTTTTTGCCAGACCGCTCGGTTAGCTCATTATTGACCAGAAAAGAACAAACGATAAGATTGCCATCTTCAAGCTCCCCTGCTGCTAATAACCTGCCCTCTGAAAAATCCGAAGTTTGTACCGGAACTGGAAGAGAAGCATCCGGAAACTGCAGCTTATCATTCTTTCGTCGGAAAAAGCCCTTAAACTTCTCCGGAGTAAATTCATTAATAATCGATTGCAAGATTTCTTTATTATTCATGATTTCTGATTCTCAATGGCAACGATAATTTCTTTTTCGAGGTGCCGTTGCCTCTGTTTTTCTTTTTCCAGATAATTTTCACCCAGTTCATTTTTTAAGTCTTCAATTTCTTTAATAGTCCTTTTTATCTTTTTTTCATCACCGCCTTCAAGATTAGCAAGGCGGCGCAAGGTATAATCGGGCAAGGTGCCATAATCAATGATGTCTTCGAGTAAAGTCCTGAGGAACTCTCTATACCCTGAAAGTTGATTGTCTGGAGGTAAGTTTAAAAGGGTTTTAAGGTTATTTACAGCCTGCTGTTCAAGAGCTCTTGGCCCGGGCGGCAGCGGGCTCCGTTCTCTGAAATCTTTAATTTGCCCATAAATATCCCAGAATTGTTCACTTAACTTCAATGCCTCTTCATCTACCTCACACACAATTCTTTCATAAGCCTCATCAAAAGTGACCTCCGCCGGGCCGGTATCGCCCTTTCGATCATATTTCGCTCTATAAATGAACAACCGACCTTTCTTGATAAACACCAGCAATTCATCCTGATCATGTCTTTTAGCCACTTTAACCCTGACCGGAAAGCTATCCAGCTCTCTGACCAGATCAGGATGTTCTTGTTTTATCTTTTCAAATTCATTGACCATCTTCGTATAAAAGCTTGCCTCTTCTCTGCTTTCTGGATTCTGCTGAATCTTAAGATAAAGACCGGCCGGGGTTGGCTCCTCATCTATATCAAATATCTTCGAATCTTCGCCCAGCGTATTATGGATTAAAAACATTTTGTTAGAAGCGATTTCACGTGCTTTAACAAGCTCGGCCCCTGTCTCAGTCGGGAAAAAGTTCACAATATAAAGCTCATCAAATACTTTTTTGCTTATTCGATTTATCCGGCCAACACGCTGAATAACCCTTACCGGGTTCCAGGGTATGTCATAATTTACGACCATCCCCGCCCGATTTAAATTAAAGCCTTCTGAAATTTTGTCTGAAGAGAGAAGGATTTTGTACTTATCTTCTGGATGCGGATAAGAGGCGTCAAAGTTTCTATTGATCTCAGCTATCTTAGCCTGAGTTAAATCGCCGGCGATAATCAGTACCTGCCCCGGAAATTCTTGCTCCAGTTTTGGCCCGAGATACTTAACCGTGTCCAGATATTCAGAAAAAATGGCCACCTTTTTCTGCGGCTCTTTCTGAAAATGATCCTCGATATTCTTGATAAGGCAGGCTGCCTTGGGATCATGTTCAACCAGATGTAATTCCTTGAGCTCCTCAAGAACCAGATCAAATAAATCAAGGTCGGACTGAAGGTCATGGAGAAATTTATCACGATATTTAAAATCAGATACTTTGTAAATCTTATGATTCTTTGGATAAACCCCCTTGTTCAAATCCTCCGCATATTTCCGCAGCTCCTCCTCTATTATTTCTGGATCTTTATCATAAATCTTTTCAATTAACCCTCTATCCAGGATGTATTTGTTTGTCTTATTTATAAACTCCAGCACCGATTCCGTAATGTGCTTGAAATTTTTCAGGCTCTGCTCAAAAGAGCCAAAGGAACTTTCAAACCTTTTGACCAGCAAGCGCCGCATAAAATCATACAGGTTTCGCTGTTGAATGAATTCGAAATTTTCCTTTTCCGGAAGTCTATCTTCTAATATCGCTTGTCTTTCTTTCTCATATTCAAAAGGACGGTACATGGCTCCCTTGAATTGTCCACCCTCGTCGGGATCAGCAAAATAATCTTTGATGACCACATCATAGAAATCAGACTGCTCCTGGCTCAATTCAAAAAACCACTCTATTGGATCAGCCACTCTGGAAAGATTACTGGCTTCATTTTTATAGTAAGGATTATCAAGAAGATCCAGCCTGTTGCGGCGAATGGTAACAGGCTCTATAACATCCCGGATTTGTTTAGCCAGATATTTGGAGCGCTCTTTGACCTTTTCCAGGGCCCTCGGCAACACGAAAGGTTCCCCAAAAAGTGCCTGATAATAAGCGTAGGCTTTCTGGGATTTTTTAGAGTCAGTCGAATTATGGTATTTTTTTATGTAGGATAGCCGATCGAAAGCCGTTTTAAACTCAGTAAATTTATCAACAAGATTGTTCTCTAAGGTTATACTTGATTTCTTCGGAACGATAAATAGTTTGAGCAAGGACAGGATGTCTGCCGGTCGGTTGTTGAAGGGAGTAGCCGTCAGCAGAATAACTATTCGTCCACGGCAGATATTCTTCAGGTATTCATAGCTCTGCGTATCCTGATTCCTGAAACGATGAGCCTCATCAACGATAACTACCTCAATGTCTTGAAGTCTTCCCGACAATATCTGCTCCTGGAGCTTTTCGAGATCCCCCAACGACCAGACTTCCCAGTCATAAAGCCCGAATTGCTCTTTATACATATTCCAGCCGGCGTCTTTTTTTCTGGGATCACCCATGATGCCAGGTGGACAGATGATCACTCCCCGTTTCTTCAGTTCATGGCCGACGGCACAGGCAATGATCGTTTTACCCAGACCAACCACATCAGCCAGGATGACGCCATTATTTTTTTCAATTATGCCCAGTGCCTGTCTGATGGCATCAAGCTGGTATTGATAGGGTATGTAGCCATTGTTATTAAAAATATCTACCAGCGACTGCCCGATCTCTTTTTTATCAAAGGAGTCAAGATAAGTCTTTAAAACTAAAGCATAAGCCTCAAAAGGAGTTATTTTCCTGACCAGCGTCTCCCTTTTAATAAGCTCCAGTAGCTTTTCCCTGACTTTTTGATTCTCTGTAATAGCAACGGCCTCTTCCCACAGGCTGTCAAAATAACCTTCAGCTTCATCAATTCCATAATCGCTTATCTCTACATTAAATTCTTCCTGAGCATTAAGCCCCCAGCCGGTAAGATTGCTACTACCAGTTATAAACAGGGATTTACGCCCAACCTGTTCAGGCTGCAGTTTAAAAATGTAAAGCTTGGAGTGATTTGGTTTGAGCGTCTTTCTAATAATCAGCCTGTTTTGTTCGATCAGCTCAAGGAAAAATCTGACCTGTTCATAAAAGCCTTTGTGGTCAAACTTTTCGGTATTAATAGATTTTTTTAAGGAAGTGAGGAATTTATTCTGTATATCTTCGTTCGACAGGCGGCCGCTCCTATCTTCAGCATCAGCATATTCAACCAGCTCATAGTTGAGTTTATCAACATTTAGCCCGACCAGGACCTTTATGATAACCCTGGGGTTCTTGGATAATGGAATATAAAGTTCCCTGAGGCCAGAAAAATAAAAGAAGCCGACCAGGAATTTTAATTCTTCACTTTTGGTGATTAGCTCGGATAAACGTCTGGATAAATTAGCCGTCTCGCTGTTAGTAATGAAATTATTCATTTACTCCATCCCCTCTGCTAAAAGAGTAGCTTTTTCCTCTCTGACTCATTCCTTTCAATTAGGAAAAATATAAAGTTTATCTGGAAGTTTTTCAACAAAAAAATTAGATTAACGCGGGCTTATTTTGTTCAAGTTTTATTACAATCTGGACATTTTGTCCGGATTTATGTCCGGTTAGCTATTTTGATTAAAATGAAACCCGCTGGATGGCAGAGCATAAAGGGCCAAAACGCCTCCATTCGAAGACTTACCACCGCCGGAACTTTTTTCTACATGGGCTTTGACTTTTTCGAGGGAAGAGCGAACACTGTTTTTAAACAGCTGTTTTCTGATAAATTCTGGCACAGGAAAACCGGGCACCACCCGGCTGCCATAGCGGCCTACTGTCCTCCCCTCCTCGCGAGCCGCATATAACCTCCAGAAACCAGACAGATCCCTCAAGTCATGCGGTGCCTTCTTATCGAGCTGCCACCAGAGGTAATATATATCAGGCCTGAAATGATGGATGACAGTGTATCTCACCTTCTGCCCCATGACTTTGACCTCAAATTCCGTCCGATTAAAATCTTCTCCCACTTCAACAACCCTTAACTTCTTTATTTCTTCCAGATACTCAATCTGCCTGTCCGTAGCCGAAAGAATTTCCCAGGCTCGCTCCACCGGGACTTTGAACATGACCGCCGCCGCTATGACTGAATGCCCATCAGGTGTAACTTCAGGTGAGGAGGTCATAACCACTTCGCCGGCCTGAAGCTTTTTTATCTGCTCAGGTGACAAACCTTTTAAGCCATCAGGCCCAAAATCCGGTATCTGGTATTCTTGCCTTTGTCCCGAATTGGCAGGAAAAAAATACAAGACTGAAAAAGCGAATAAAAAAACAGATAAAAAGAAGATGAAACAAATTCTACCTGAGCCGCACCAGGTATATCTTTGCCTCTTCTCCTTTAGCTTCAAAGGGCTGCCGAATTTTAAATCGCTTGTTATCACCTTCCGGATCCGACCTCGCCGACTTTTTCTCAACTCCTGTTAAATATCCGATATTTAAGTTTTTAAATCAACCGAAGTTTAATCCAGGCTGACAGCTGTGGGATCAAGAAATCGCCGAAAAAGAATTTTCGCTTATTTCTTTTTGCCTTTTATATTTCACATTTGATGGCTGCTATGAATTTCTATAGCTTAGGCCTCCCATAAAACTGGCCTGCTCGCTGGACGTTGTTCACCATTCCTTTGCTTATTAGCTACTTGAAAATTAATTACGATTTTTTAATTATACTTGACAACTGGTTAAGATTCAGTTATATTTTCCCGCTCTCAAAAGGCATAAGGGCGGTAAAGGGGTTTATGGCAACTTCGGCTTAATTGTCTGCGGTCTATCTACCGAGCCAGGCGGACTTCAGGCTGAACTGCCAGAAAAAATAATTTGAGCAAGGCGGGGTTTATTGGGTTCAACCGATTAACCCTCAGATAGATAGTGACGTCAATCTGAATTAAATTTAATTTTTATGAAAGGAGTTTTAGATGAAAAAAGCGGTTCTTAGTTTTGTGGTGATTCTTTTTGCCTGCACTCTGGTCGTCTCGGCTCAGCCAGCCGGAAAGAAATTTGAGCTGGGCTTTAGCGGGTCATTTACGAGTTTCAAGTTCAGCGGTGAATCAGAGTCAACTACTGTTCTTAATCTCCCTCTCCGGGCTGGCTACTATATCTGGAAAGGGCTGGAGATTGAACCCGAGTTAATGTTGACCAAAACCAAAGACAGTGATGCCGGTTTCGTTCTGGCTGCCAACCTGGCTTACAACTTCAACCTTAAGGGCAATTTGCGCCCATTCGTACTGGCCGGCATTGGCTTCGGCAACGGGTTCACTGTGGCTAATATAGCCCAGGGTGATTCTAATGTTGATGCTACCGTAGTTAACCTTGGTCTCGGTATAAAGTACCTGGTCGGCAATGCGGCTGCCCTGCGCCTCGAATATCGCTATACTCACGATCATTTGAAATATGATTACGTGCTCGAAGGAATCACTATCCAGCAAGCAGAAAACGGCACTGAGAACGTTAACAGCCACCAGATACTGGCTGGCGTCTCAATTTTCTTTTAATTACGATCCCAGAATCGACCAAAGACTTTTCGAGATAAATCTCAAAAGTTAGATAAAACGGGGGAGCTTTTCAAAGCTCCCCTTTTTTTATTCTGGCTGAGTCAGCCAAATATAAAACTGAACAGCCCGGCCCAGGATTCATTCCCGGAAGAACAACTGGCAAAAATTATTACCTCTCATTTGCGGAGCCCGTTGATTCCCGGCCCTCGGGCCTGCGCTGTTATTTAACCCAGAGGCAACAATCGGAATATGGAGCTCTCCAGGGCCTGTTTCTATTAGCAATTCGCCGCCGCCCGGCCAAACCTCGCTTCCTTTCCTCCCAGCCTGGATGCTGTATCTTAATCTCATCATGTAGGGTTATTGACCGGCCAGCCTGATTGTGTTTAAATTATTCAGTGCCGCCGGGGTGGCGGAATTGGTAGACGCAAGGGACTTAAAATCCCTCGGGGTGTAAGCTCCGTGCCGGTTCGAGTCCGGCCCTCGGCACTCCTCTTCTTCGCCCTGTCTATTTAACTGTTATCAACTGACCGGATGAATAAGCGGTAAACTCCGGTGCGTACATGGATTGAAGGACCGCCGGCCCGGTCTTAAATGTCCCAGCCGTGGCACAGCGCAGACGGTAGGTGAGGGTATATTCTCCCTGAGGCAACCACTCGATGAAGAAATTGGTGCCGCTATCTCTTATCTCTTCATAGTGCGGCCAGCCAAGCTCATATCTCCAGCCCGAAGTCAGCCTTACCGGTTCACAGCCCGCCGGTCGCGGGTCACGGAGATGAACATATTCAGCCGGATGCTTTGATTTAATCGTCAGCCGGACTTCTAGTTCATCACCAACCGCCAGCGCCGCACCTGGAGCTATCGGCTGCAGCACAATCCGCTTCTTACCTTTTTGAACCCGCCGAAAATAGCTGCGCTCGACACCAAACAAATCACTGTCGCTTCTGGCCGGCAACTGCTCGGTGCTGAAATGCCAGGTAGCACTGGCCAGGGCCAGAGCTTTCCCCTGCTTTTCAAACTTCACGGTGGCACAGGGAGGGCCGAGCTTTTCGCCCGAAATAACCACCTGATTCCTCTTACCGGTGTATCTATCTGGTTCAAAGACAAAAGTTGTTTTCTGGCCACACATTTCAGCCGTCACGATCTCGCGCCCGGCCAGAGCACCCGTCTTTTTTAGATACGAAGCCACAGAATAAAGAACTTCGGCCGTCGCCCTGGTTGACTTCCAGTGGTTGAGCTTTTTATTGAGGAAAAGCCACTGAACAATCCCCGCCGCCCGGCTATCTGCCGGGTTAAGCTCGAGCAAAGTTCGCAGGGCAAAAGCCTGGCTTTCAACCGTATCGTTATACCAGAGCCAGCTTCTCTCCTCAGGCATCCAGCTGGTCCCCTCATCTTCGGTGGTGCGGGCTCTGTCCATAACGCTTTCCCAGACCAGAGTGGCATCAGCCGCCCGGCCCGCTCTCTTTAGAGTTAGAGCCAGAAGCCCTCTAAGATAGAGTGAACACTCCCGCCAGTGCTTAAAGGAATAGTCGAGCATCCGGGCTCTCTCGTCCTGGCTAAAAGCATCGCCAGTCCAGCTTTTATCGGGGAAATTGGTCAGAATATAATTCAGGAAAATGATCAACCCCGGACTCTCGCCGTCTTTTTTATCCTCTTTCATCTCTAAGGAGAGTCTCTCTAAATAGTGTTGGTGCAAATACTCTATAGCTTTAGAGACGGGCTTTTTGGGCACCTCCACTCCAAACTCTATTGCCCTCGACAAGCCGTTGACAATATATAGAGTCATATAGGGTGATTCCGGGCCACCTGGCCACCACGAGAAGGCACCGGAGGCAAGCTGGGCTTCGAGGAGCTTTTTAAGATTGGTCTTTCGCTCGGCCTCGGCCACCTGGGGGTTAAGAACCCTGGCCAGCTCTGGATCAGCGACAGCGCCAGCATCGGAGGCGACTCCAGCTCCGGCTCTTCCCTTATCCCTGACACCGCCCCGAGCTTCTTCCAGCCAGGGAGTTTCCTCGAGGGCCATCTTACGGTTCGGATCGCTCCGGTCAAAAGCCTCATAAGCGGTCTCTCTTTTGCTCAGTTCTCTGGCCAGGCGGGCCACCTCTGGATACTGCCCGTAGAGGCTGGTCAGGATGGCGGTCGCCAGGAAGCGGTTAAGGGTTTGTTCAGTGCACTCATAAGGATAATTGATAAGGTAAGGCAAAGCCTCAAGCAGGCTATAAAAGAGTTGCCCATCAACGGTTATAACCAGCTGCTCATTGAGGCGCGTCGGGTCAGTGGCGGAAGCCATCTCCTCAAAAACCACCTGACGCGGTTTATCATCCTTAAGAGCCACAAAGCGTGACCGCGAAAGATGCATCCGGCCCGGAAGTATGGGCAAAGGCCGCAGTTCGCCATCAGATAGATTACCGGCGGTCCCCACCACCTTAAAAGCCACCATCCCCGGGCGGGGCGGTGTCTTGAGCGGAAAAGTGACAACGCTCCCCTGCCCCGGTTTAACCGTAAAAGGCTTTTTCTCGCTTCCGGGCTGGAGTCCAAAAGCCGCCAGCAGATTTTCGTCCGTTTGAGGATCAGTGACTTCGAGTGTCACCTGTCCAGAAAGCTCGCTCTCGGAAGAGTTCTGGACCATGACCTGAAGCGCGGCTGCATCACCTTCACGTAAGAAGCGCGGAAGGTATGGCCTCACCATGAGTTCCTTGACCGACCGGGCTTCAGCCTCGAGCGAGCCGGCCGCCAGGTCACGGGTCACAGCTTCTACCAACACTTTCCAGGCAGTCACCGAATCAGGCACAGTAAATTCGATAGTGGCTGAGCCATCGCTTCCGGTGAGTAGATGCGGTTGCCAGAAGGCTGTTTCTGAAAAATCCGACCTGATCTCTATTACCGGTATCTCACCTGCAAATGCTGGCTCCTTTTCTTTTTTTTCTGAAATCATCGTTCTGGCCACTGATTTTTGAACAGAATAGGCTATGGTTTCATCCCCCTCTTCATATACTCCACCCTCTACTCCACCTTCTAATACTCCAAAACCCAAATCCACCCGAGCCAGTATAAAGGCAGGACTGCGGGGTTGATTGTCAGTGCTAAATTCATGCTCGAGTTGAGAAGAACCGTACCAGGTGCCATCAATCCTGACATTTGAATGCCAGTTTCTGGAAAAAGTCAGTTCTGGATAAATAGATAAAACTGAAGGCGGACGATGACTGGCCAGAAGTTCAAGACTCTTATCATACATAAAAGCCAGCAACTCGGCCGCTCCATTCTCTGCCGGCCGCCCATCTGCACTTTCCACCTTCACTTTCCAGCTTTCTTCCTGACCTGGCCTTAGTTTGTCTCGAAAAGTGGCAAAGGATAATTTCAGCTGCTTATTGTCCCAGGGAACAAAGACACTGACTTTTTGCCTCATAATTTGATAGTCGCGCTGGGCCAGAACCTGGATAGTCAATCCACCGCAGAGTTCTTCAGTTACAGGAACCTCGATAATGGTCTTATCCTTCCAGGCGGTTAGCCAGTGACTTTCTTTGAGGCGATTGCCACTCCAGACTTCAAGCTGGATAGGTTGGCCCTCAAGGCCGCTTGAAACTAAAAAGCGAGCTGTCTCGCCAACGCGAAGGCTTGATTTCTCAGCTTTTAGCACTAAGGGGAGTTTAAGTTGAGGGCCTGAGTCTCTACTGGCCACCAGGAAACACAGCTCATCCCGCACGGCCGTGCCAGAATCGTCTTTTGTTTCATAGATAAGCTTATAAGCTCCAGCAGTCAGTCCGGAAACCTCGACCCTGGCCTCGCCTTGAGTATCATGTTTGACCGAACCACTGGCTGCTTCCTTTCCTTCGGCCCACTGCTCTATAATCTCTTCTGGCCTGACTCCTTCCCAGCGCGGTCGTTGAAGATCCCCGGTCGTGGGTGGAAAAGCCGGCTCGGAGGCCTCGACGGCAGATACCAGAGGTTGCTCGGCCGGCAACAGTGTTTTATCGGGCTGAACAAGCTCGACAACGCGCCAGGTTCCGCGACCAGCTTTTGGCCTTCCGTTTAAGTCAGTCCGGCTGACGGCGAAAGAAGCCTTCTCACCCGCCACATAGAAGCCACTTTCAGCTTCTATCCTGGCTGAAGTATTTACGAAACCAAGAATGAAGCGACGTTTGGCCGAGCGCGTTTCACCTCCCTCATCCGTAACATCAACAGAAAGTGTACAGGCAAAGGAGATGGCCTTCTTGCTGATTTCTTCCGATTCAGGAACCTCGGGCTTGAATTCAACGCTAAAAGTGCCGTCAGAGTTGAGTTGCCCTGTTCCCCAGGCAATTTTAGTCTCCCTGCTCAGCAGGCTGCGCCCTGACCATCCTTCGGGCAGAGCCGATTGACTTCGTTCCACCTGCCAGCTGACTTTCCCTCTGCTTAGGGGCAGGCCAAAATAATACCTGGCAGTGAGTTTGATCTTAGCCGGATAGTTCAGTCGTAAAATCTGGTCCGGATCTTCAATACTGACTTCAAAAGTCGGTCGTTTATATTCCTCAACCCGTATAGAAGCTTCGCCTTCTGGAGAAGACCTGAGTCTCCACTGCCCGAGCATGTGCCCGGCAGCTGGAACAGCAAATTCACCGCTCGCTGTCTGGAAATCATTGGTGACGGCCAGAGTTTCGGATACTTTTTCTTGATTTTCATCCTCCAGCCAGACCGAGACCTTAGCTCTGGTTTCTGGTGATAACTGGCCAGGAGTTTCACTTCCTCGGTAGCAGAGGATTTTCCATAAGATCTTTTGCCCGGGCCGATAGATTGCCCGGTCAGTATAAATCAAAGAGCGCCGTTCATCCTCTTTGTCCCCGCTTACTGGCCTGTAGCCTGAATACCCGTGGCCGAGAAGATTAAAATCGCCATCTTTTTCGACGGTATAAAAATAATAAGATTTACTCACTTTCTCCAGTTTAAAACTGGCCTGACCGGACGCATCTGTCTTCTGGGAATCGAGCTGTTGAAACTCAAACTTATCCGGAGAAGCATTTTGAGGAAAGGAAAAAAGTTCAACAGTCGCTCCTGACACTGGCCTCCCTGTTTTTGCCGACAGAACCAGAATTTGCCCGGTTCCACGGTCATAGTCCTGACGGTCAAATATGACCAGATCGCTGATGCTCATTATGAAGCCAGCCTGTTCTTTGCTCTGCGCAGAAGAAATTTCCGGAGCTGAAGCCACGATAAAATAAAAGCCAGGCTTCAGGTTGTCAGGCACGCCACCATAGGTAACGTGCTTTTTATAATCAGCTCTTTTTTCAAGATTAACCTCCCAGGAGGCAATGGGAAAGCGATTGACAGTCAGTAAAAAAACTTCGCTACCCGAATAGAATCTCCGTTCTTGCCTGAGTTCCCTGATCGCTTCTTCCCGGCTGAGCTCGAAAGCCCGAAAATTGAGCTGGCTAAGGTTGCGGTGGGAAATACGAAAAGAACGGCGGCCAGGAGCATCTGACCGCATAGTCTCGAATTTAAGTTCAGGTCGTTCAATAAGCCTGACCAGGCTCTGGCAACGAATTCCTCCCGGCGAATCCGGAAAGCGTTCAACGCCTTGAAGAGCTATTTTCCGCGCCCTGACCAAAGCATCAGGTGCAGGTTCATCTTTGACCCATTCCGCCAGCTGAGCCTGACCCATAGCCCACCAGGGTAAGCGGAGGCTGGCCGTCGAAGCTAAAAAATCTTCGAGGTGATGCCTGATGAAGGCCTGGTTGCGATCATCAAACAAATAATAAATCGCTTTAACGAGACTGAAGCGCGCTTCGAGCGAAGCTTCCAGCCGGCCGGAGTGCCGGCACCAGTTTTCATGCTCGCTCAGTATAGCCGCAGCCTTTTCGATGGGGTGAGTGGTAGAAGAGGTAAGAATTCTGAGCGCTTCTTTGGCGCTGGTTTTCCCGGCGGAGGATAAGAGGCGTCTGACGTCGAGGCGCCAGGCATTATTAAATTCGTCTGGCGTCCAGAAGGCATCGTCCAGGCAGAAGTCGCTCAACTCATAGACAACGGCATCACGGAGCGTATCGCGTATTCCGGACGGATAATCGCCAGGCTCCCACAGGTCAGGAAATTCTACAATCAGCCTGGAACTAAGGTGTTCACGGTCTTTCCACACCTGAAGGAAAGTACGCCAGATCTCGGAGAGAAACCGGGTGCTGGTCCAGGTCTGCAGATCGTTGGCCTGGCTGCTGTCTTCGAGCTCTTCTCGCTGCCTTATCTTCCACAGGTTAAAAGAGTAATAGCGGGTCAGAACTTTGCCATAAACCAGGCTGAGCAGATCACGTTCCAGAGGAGATGCTGGCCAGGGCTCGGTCATCAGGAGGAGGACTGCCTTTTCCGTTTCGCCCAATGAGGTCCGGAGCTGAGCTTCAGTTATAAGCGTCCAGGTCCAGAGAGAAGAGTCGTTGGCCTGGCGGGCTTGTTGCCTGAGAAGGGTGCATTCATCAACCGCTGATTTTATTTTTTCCTCAGCTATGAGTTGCTCAATTTTCTTCCGGCCGGTAAGCTCCTGGCTGTCGGAACTATTTTTATTGGTTGATGGCCCGGTGGAATTCTGCTCTTCATATTTCAGGCTGAAACTGGCGGAAGAAGTGTGTTCACTAACTGTAAGGTCAGAATATCCCGGCGCTTTACTTTTGAAACTGGAAGAACTCTGCTCAGTCGCCGCAACGACAGTAAATATCACAGCTATAAAACCGGCGAGGAGAAAAACGGAGAGATGAGAAATACGTTTTGGCTCTTTGCCCGATTTCCCGTTAGCTGGACTTTTTTGATGGCGATGGACAAACATCTGAACCTCTTATTTTAAGATTTAAAAAATGCCTGGCAGGTTCTAAGCTCAAAGTCTTTGCGCGTTTCTCTTCGGGACATTAACTCCGCCTTCTGTCTGGCCCTTCCATTATAAAATTCAGCCATAAGCTGAGTCAAACCAATCAAAAAATCAAGGGCAGCGGGAAGGAGAAACAGGGGACACGTTCTGTATTTCCTATTTTTTTCGTTCTGATCGCTATGAATTATCTAAACGGTGACCAGATGATGGAAGGATTTTTAAAGGCGGCGGTTTTGGCGCGGTCAAGGCCAAGCACCAAACACCAGTAATTGACGGCCACTTTCCTGAGATTGCGGCGAGTCATAAGAACATCTACAAACTTCTCCATTCCGTATTTTTCCTGGACTTCTTTAATATAATCAAAACCACCGAAGTTTATGGCCCTTTCAATCTCAATCTCTGGTGTCAGTTTCTCTTCAAAACTGTCCCAGAATAACTCTTTTCTCATCGGCTAAACCTTATAAAAAAATCCTTGATATCTTGCCATTCTTTCTCAGTAATGGACCGGAATTCTCCTGATTTATCAATCATAATAACCGATTTGAGCTCCGGTTCCGCCTCATCAAAATAAACCATGGCTGTCTTTAAATTATAATCGTACTTTTCATCAACTCCGAACTTGAGCCGCACCAGACGCGATAACTCGCTAAAAGAATGACCGCTTTTTTTAAGCAAATAGAAAAGGTCGATGAAATCTTTGGCCGATCCTCTTTGAGCCAGGGCTAAGGCTTTCATCACTTCCAGGTCGTCTAAAGATGCCAAATTGACAGACACGCCTTCTTCCGGGCTAAAAGCAGTTACTGGAAGCAAGAGTTTATATGGAAAATAAAAGAGAGAAAACTTCAGTTTCTCGGATGAAAGGAAAATAGTGACCGTGTCTTTTTCTATGAGTTCGATATCGACCTCTTCAAATTTCTCTCTGAACTTAACAACTATTGAATTAGAATTAAAGGGCTGAGGAGAAAAAAAATCGAGGTCTATTGACAGGCGGTGATGAAAATAAAAATAAGCGGCTGTACCACCAGCCAGATAACAATCAGCTGGAAGAAGTTGCAATTCTACAATTCTGACCAGAATGTTGTTGAGAGTAGCTAATTTCTGGTGGGGATGCATGTTTTTATTTTATCATGAATGGGGTCTATATCATATATAAGGAAATATAGATTGTGTGTCCCCTGTTTTCAGCAGGTCAGATGGAAAGCGGCAGCCTTCTTTCTGCCCGAGATTTGATTGAAGGTCTCTACAGCCTGGCTTGTTGGCTGGCAGATAACTTCAATTCCGGCCTCTTCTAAATACTTTATGGCTTCAGCCGGTACAGTCATAATGCCATGAGCGCCCGTCCCTATGACCAGCACGTCGGGCTTCTTGTCAATGACGGTCATCAGATCTTCTGGCTGCAGGTGATGCCCTTGTTTCCTCCACCAGTTGGGGAAAACCTCGTCGCCGGCAATAATGAGATCAGAGGTATAGGTCCGGCCGTCAATGACCATCCGGCCAAATAAATAGCTTTCGATCTTCATCTGCCCCTCCTCAAAGGAAAGACCTTAATTCGCTTTGCCCGTGGATTAAAGGCAAGTTTATTTTAAACAGAATGGCCGAGAATTCCAAACTTTTCCCTATCAGTTGTCTGACAAACAATTGAAAACCACAGAACTGCCACTGCTTCGACGAGAAGTGTTAAGTTCAAAAAATATGAAATATAGTTTATGTCCCCTGTTTTAATCAAAAAATAAGGAAGGAGGCTGCATTCTGGGTAGCCGGCCAAATAGCTTTTTATAAAGCTCCGGATAACTATCTTTGCCACCCAGCAGCCTGGCCGTTACCGGGAAAACTTTTTTAGCCAGAGCTGACATCCCGGCTGAGACCCGCCTGATCTCCCACTGAGCAGTGGCATCCTCCCGCAGCCTCGACAGATGATAAAGCTCTCTGACACAGGCTTTGACTGTCACTCGACGACGGTGGGCATTGGTTAGAATATAATCAGCGGCTGGCCCGACCCCATTCTTCAGCGCGCGCCAGCTCTTATCAGTTTTTTTGATTATTTCCATAAAATTTTTCTGTTCTTTTATTTCTTTGATGGAAGGCGGAACCGTTACACCCAGAGCTGGATCATAAGGCTGAGTCAGCAGGGTCATCATTCTATGACGTTTAAGCTGAGCAAAACAGGAGGCAGAAACAATCAGATCATAGGTCAGTTCGGCCAGTTCGAATTCCCGCGGCGGAACATCATAAAATTCCATCTGCTCGAAGACCTTTTTCGCCAGCTCCAGCTTTTGCTGGCGGCCAAAGCGTTTGACTTTCTTTAAAGCTTCCTGGAAGGACAAGCCGGCCGTCGAAAAAAGCAATCCAGCCAGAATGAGTTCATCGCCATTTTCAGAATATTCTGCCAGTTCAATTTCTTTTGGCTCTGATTGGCCAGCCTGCTTCGCACGCATCTTTTCTGCGGCCAGAAGACGCTCTGCTTCCCGGCCGACATTAGTCATCATCTCAGCTTCATAAGGCGAAGCCTCAGTAAAAAGAATAATAGATGGCGCCACTTTTTTAGCCAGGTCGTAAAGCTGGCGTCTCAGCTCCTCCAGCTCGGCATTTTTCTTAGCGGCCAGACGCCTGATGATTAGTTCCAGGTTGCGGGCATTAGCGGTCAGTCCCAGTTGCCCTTTGGTCGCCAGACTCACCACGTAGCGGGCATCTTCTTTCGCCCAGCCGTCGAGAATTGGTTGATTTTTCGAATTGGCAGCCTGCTTCTCATATTTTTTAAAAAAATGCTCACGCAGCCGTCGATAAAAATAGCGGTAGGCTTCGTTCTGAGCTTCGATTGTTTCCACAAAAATCTTCTCACAATCTGGCCCGGCCTGTTTTATTTCTTCCGGTAAAACATAATCGCCATCAAGCGTTATGTAGCGCTGCGATTTTTCGGTGTAGGAACAGAGGCGGAAATGCTCGACCTCCTCAATGGCCAGGCGGCTCAGCCCGATGAGATCAAAGTTAAAGACGGCATGCTCAGCCACCGAGTGATGGCCCATCTTGAAGATAATATTTTGATTTGAACGGCGCGCTCTCTCCACCTCAGCTCTGGCCACGGCCCTGAGCTCATTAACCGGCCGCGGATCACGCGAGATGCGGGCATAAGCCGCCGAGATGGTCTCGGGAGTAATATCCTGTCGCTCGGGGGAATTTTTCTTAAGTTCTTCAATAACTTCCGAATCTAAGTTATAACCGGCCAGAATAATTTTCATGTGATTAAGATAAAAGGCCTGACCGCAATTGTCAATCATGCGTAGGAAAAGGACGCCTCGGGGCAACACGAAGTGTCTCCGCTCCGCCCGCAGCGGAAGGGGTTCCCCAGGGGGGGATGGGTGAAGTGAGGACGGGCGGGGGCACGCCGTGACAGGACCCCTTTTCCTGACCAATATAGAAAGGGTAAACTAACAGGGACTCTGCTTACCCACCTCAAGAACTCTAAAACACCATGGCTTAAGTCTTCAAATATCTTAAAGTAAAACCAGCTTCTCTATTTAAACGCTTGTTTTAAGTGGGGTGGCACGGTGTGTCTCCGCTCCGCCCGCAGCGGAAGGGGTTCCCCACGGGGGGATGGGTGAAGTGAGGACGGGCGGGGGCACGCCGTGACAGGACCCCTTTTCCTGACCAATATAGAAACAACCGGCTTACCTCTCTGAGCCGCAGTTTGTCTAAATCACAGCTCTATTATAAAATTAAAAAACAGAGAGACCGCAGGAAAGAGGTCAGCATGGAAAACAAAAATAAAGAAATTGCCAAACTTTTTTACCGCATTGCCGATGCCCTGGAAATCAAGGGAGAATCAGGCTTCAAGGTAGTTGCTTATCAGAAGGCAGCCCGAGTACTCGAGGATTTAACCACTGATGTGGCCGAGCTGGTCGCTCAGGGAAAACTGTCAGAAATCCCGGGTATTGGCAAAGGCATGGCCGAAAAAATCGAAGAGTATCTCCAAACGGGCAAAATGACCAGATACGAGGAAGTCATGAAGGAAGTGCCGGAAGGCTTGCTGCAGTTGCTGGAAATCCCTGGCCTCGGCGGCCGAACGATTCACCAGATGCATAAAGAACTCAATGTCAATAATCTCGAAGACCTCAAGCGAGTCATTGAAGATGGCAGTCTCGAGAAGCTCTACGGGATGGGTAAAAAGAAAGTAGAAAATATTAAAAAGGGTATCGAGCTGTTTGAACATGCCCAGGAAAGAATGCCCATTTATGAAGCTATGACCATTGCTGAGGAAGTTATAGAATATCTAAAAAAGTTGGAAGGACTGAGCCATGTCTCGACGGCCGGTTCGCTGCGGCGGATGAAAGAGACGATTGGCGATATAGATATTCTGGCCACCGGGCGGGATGGGCTAAACATTATCAAGCATTTTGTAGCTTTCCCCAAGACGGTGAGAGTGCTGGCTGAAGGTGACACCAAAGGCTCAATTTTAATTCAAACCGAGCTGGGAGAGCGGCAGGTTGATTTAAGAATCGTCGAACAGCAAGAATACGGGGCCGCCCTGCAGTATTTTACAGGCTCTAAGGCTCATAACATCAAGCTGCGTGGGCTGGCCAAGGATAAGGGGCTTAAAATATCAGAATACGGCGTTTTCCAGGGCGAGAAGAAAATCGCCGGTAAGACCGAGGAAGAAGTTTATGCCGTTTTTGGCCTGCCTGTATTTCCACCGGAAATGCGTGAAGATCGCGGTGAAATAGAGCTGGCTCTTGAAGGGAAACTGCCGGTTATTGTCGAGCCAGAGGACATCAAAGGCGATCTCCATGTTCACAGCAACTGGAGCGATGGCGTGCTGACTCTGGAAGAGGTAGCTGAATATGGGAAAAAACTGGGTTATAGCTATATCGCCATCTGCGATCATTCGCAGGCTGCCAGATATGCTCATGGATTAAGCCCCGACCGCCTGGCCGAGGAGATAAAAGAGATAGACAAGCTCAATGCTCAACTTAAGGGAATCAAGCTCCTCAAGGGAATAGAAGTTGACATCCTCGGCGATGGCTCAATTGACTGCCCGGAAGAGCTGCTGAAGAAGCTCGATATCGTGGTGGCTTCGATTCATTCCGGCTTTAAGAAAAATGTTACCGAAAGAATTATCGCTGCCCTGAAGCACCCCTTGGTCAATATCATCGGTCACCCAACCGGCAGGCTAATTTCAGGGAGAGAGGGTTATGACGTTGATGTCGACAAAATCATTGAGGCCGCAGCAGAATATAAAAAGATCCTGGAGCTTAATGCCTACTATGACCGCCTCGATCTGGATGAATTTAATTTGAAAAAAGCCAAAGAGAAGGGCGTCCTGATTTCCATTGGCACCGATACCCATTATGCCCACGGGTTTGAGATGGTGCGCTTTGGCCTGGGGATCGCCCGTCGGGCCTGGCTGACGAAAAAAGACATCATCAATACCCTGCCCGTCAGCAAGCTCCTTTCTCTGCTCAAAAAATAATTCGAGAAGTTTATTTTTCTTTTTTCTCCATCTCCATGATGATACTGCCGGCTACCATCCGCCTGAAATTGTCTAAATTAGCTTCGAAGCCTTTTTTATCGCGGGAAGTTAAAACATAACAGATGAGGCTATTTTTAAATCGGGCATAGCCAACAGCTTCATAATTATTATAGCTGCCTCCGGAGAAAGTCCGGATGAGAACTTTCTGACCGCTGACAGTCGTTACCGGTTCCAGCTCGTTCGTGGTTGCCTCCGGATACTTTTCCTTAAACTTCTCCACATCGCCTGCTATGGAATCTTCAATAGCTTCTCCCGGCTCGCACAAGCTTATATTAATGTACATAACTTCATTGCCTTTTCCCCAGGAAGAACCTTCCGGGTACATCACACAGTGAAGCCCCTGGTTTACCCCGCTGACATTATCTATAACCCAGCCCTCTGGTGAAGAAACAAGGACAGCGGCTTCGCTGCCGTAAACGATGGCACCGTCTGACTGAAAATCCTCGGGGTTAAGAGCCTGTACCTCGAAGCTTATGTCAATTTTTGTCCACCAGGAAGGGCCAGGCGGCACAGGAAACTGGATTCCAGGTAGAGCTGATTTCAGACAGCTGGAGATAGATGTCTCCGGCCAGAAATAAATCTTTTCTACTTTCCCCTCGAGACTAACCCTGGCCAGAATCGTAAAGGTTTGAAGCGATGAAGCTTTATTAGCCTGGAGACACTCATTCATAATCCTGTTTAAATCGCTGGCCAGGGCAGGGCCAAGGGCTTCATCATATTTTTCCCCTTCGGGAAGTTTTAGATTGTCTTCAGCCGCTTTAAGAGCAGCCTTTATTTCTTCCGGAAGCTGAGACTCGGGCTGCGCTAATTGTGGAGAAAGATTACCTGGCTGACCATAGACTGGCTCAAGGCAGAAGAGACCGCCAATCATTATTAGCCCAAGGGCCGAAACCAGAAAAATGCAAGCGCCCGCTTTTATATTAGTTATATTGGCTTTCTTGATTCTCTTTTGATGGGACATTTTTAATGCTCCCCCTTTAATTTATGTTGCCATAGAAATATTAAACGAAGAGAGTAACTGCCGTCAATAAAAAACAGGAAATTAGGAAATATAAACCGTGTCTTTTCCTTCTCTTAGGATATAGAAAGACAAAGACCTTTATATACATTATTCAAATGGGAGGGAGGATGGGTTTCT
>Ga0208825_1000526_pt1 | contig 36017 bp, 26 predicted proteins | sample AD_UKC113_MetaG_FD_184450 | JGI IMG/M metagenome (GOLD analysis project Ga0208825, IMG submission 184450) | Active sludge microbial communities of municipal wastewater-treating anaerobic digesters from Hong Kong - AD_UKC113_MetaG (SPAdes)... | ecosystem: Engineered > Bioreactor > Anaerobic >... | reverse complement strand
TAGCCGTAATAGTTTTATCTGAGTCCATCGTCACCGTCACCGAGGTAGCGGTACTGTAAATATCGCCGCCCCAGCCGCCGAAAAGATAACCGGTAGCTGGTGTAGCCACCAGGGTAACTTTCTCCCCGGCATCGTAGACCTGAGAGTTATCCAGGCTGGAATCTATACCGCCATCAGTACTGACTACCTGTCCCTGCCCGTTAACGCTAACGGTCATCAAATATTGATTGGCTGCCCCAAACTTGGCCACAAAAACATCGGTTCCACTCAGGCTATCATCATAGGTTTCATCAGTCACCGGAAAGGCCGAAGATGAGGTATAGCCGGTAACATAAACATTCCCGCTATTATCAAGAGCCAGGGCATAACCCAGGTCATCACCTGCTCCACCTAAATAAGTTGAAGCTAATAGCACCTGAAGATTGGCCGAGATTTTACTGAGGATGGCATCCAGGCTGCCGCCAGTCGTCGTATCGTAAGAACCGGTGATTACCGGAAAATCATCTGACCTGGTCCAACCGGTTAGATAAACATTATCATAAGGATCCACCGCTATTGAGCGGCAATAATCTTCATCCGTACCGCCCAGATAAGTAGATGACAGCAGATAATCCAGAGAGCCAGACAGCTTCGAAATAATAAGGTCGTAGCTGCCTTTTAAAGAGGTTGAATAAGCACCAGTTAAGACCGGATAATCGGTCGAGGCTGTATATCCAGCTACAAAAACATTTCCCTGATGATCAGGTGCCAGGGCATAGATAAAATCGTCTCCGCTGCCGCCTATATAAGTCGAAGCATAAAGCTCGGTCAAATCAGCGCTGATCCGGAAAACAAACCCGTCATAACCACCATTAGCAACCTGGCTGTAAGCCCCGCCGGTCACCGGGAAATCGCCGGACCTGGTCCGGCCAGCGACATAGATGGTATATTCATAGCCATTGCCGGCTGGCAGCTGGGTGAGTCCGGTATTCTTTTTAAGAGAAGAATTATAAATGACGCTCCTGGTGTTAGCTTGTTTTTTGATTGACGACTTGTCATCTGACTCTCGGCCAGACACCTTTTTCCTTACTTCTGAACCGGTGGTAAGCTGGCTGGTAGCCGTGGTTTGAATTGAGCCGGGGATAAGGTAAGGGCCGCCCAGAGCCAGAGCCGAACCGATTTCATAGTCGCTTCCACCGACAAAAGTTGAAGCTAACAGGGCCTCTAAGGAGTTAGACAGCTTGGCTACATAAGCATCATATCCACCTTGATAAGTCTGGTTATAAGTTCCAGCTGTCACTGGAAAATCAGCCGAGCTGGTGGTTCCGGTAAGATAGATGTTGAGCGAGCTGTCGAGCAGTAAAGAAGCCCCGTAATCTGTTCCACTCCCGCCAAGATAAGTAGAAGCTAATAAACTGCTCAAATCAGGTGCGAGCTTGGCCACAAAGGCATCATAATCTCCGCCCTGATAAAAGCCTTGATAAGCACCAGGGATGATGGGAAAGTCGCTTGAGCTGGTCACTCCGGCTAAATAAACATAGCCGCTGCTATCCAGAGCCAGGGAATAAAGATAATCAGTCCCCAGTCCTCCCAGGTAAGTCGAAGCTTCCAAGGTTTTTAAATCAGCAGAAAGCTTGGAGACAAAAAGATCGTATTCGCCATGAGAGGTACGATCATAAGCGCCGTCAGTCACCGGGAAATCTCCCGATGAAGACAGCGTATAGCCAGCCACATAGACACGGCCAGTGCTATCAACAGCCAGGCAGAAGCCCCGGTCATTGCCGGTCCCGCCAAGATAAGTTGCGGCTGACAGGATGCTCAAAGCCGGATCTATGACCAAGACCATGTCCGGATTATATGAACCGCTAATTTTAAATCCATATTCATTCTGGTCCTTTAGTTCGTAGGCCACTTCAACTCTGGTTTGCTGTCCATTTTCTTCCTGAAAACCGGCCGGTTTCATCATGGCCAGCTCCCCCTGACCGGTAGAGAGAATCAATTCCCCGGCCTGGTTAACCTGGAGGGAATCAACTCCGTCCACCCTGACTCTTATCTCTTCGGCTCTGGCCCCGGGTTGCAGATAGAAAAGTTTTTCGACATTCTGGCCTGAAGCTTTTAGCCTGACCTCAATTCCAGGGTAAATGGACCCCAGTGACAGGCTGTTATAACCGGCCAAACCCCTTTTCCAATTCCGGGGATTATTGCCCTCAAAATAGGATAGGCGGCTGGGAGCTTCTTCCTGGCCGCAAGGAGAAAAAGTAGCCGGCCAGCCATCAGCGGTTAAAAAACTTTCCCGGAAAAAAACGGGACGCTGGTTACCTCTGGTTCTACTTTCCGTCATTTCTGGCTCTGAAGAAACCGGGTTAACTGACCTCTCAGCTTCAATGGCCAGCTCCTTATCATTTTCCTGGTTAACTAAAGTCAACGAATAAACCAGCTCCTGGTCTGTCACCAAAAATTTGCCGGAAAAAAGTCCGGCTTGATATTTTATCTGGCTTCTCCATTGTCCTTCATTGGCCACGAAGGGCAGAGACAGTCCAGCCAGCTCTATTTTGGGCCTGGCAGCCTGTATTTTCTTCAAGCCATAATGATCAGGCTTCAGTCTGCCAGGGACATTCTTCTCTTTTAAGTCCTTCACGACCGTTAAGGCTAAGACCGCGGTCAGGGCCAGAACCACACTACTGATTATCTTCAAAGTTTTTATTTTCATCGATCTCCTCACTTGCTTTTTTATTTTTTCCACCGCCTGTACCCTGGAGAAAAAGAGCCTCATGGCTAGCGTTTATTATTAAAACTATAAATAAAACAAAACCGATGCAGCCACGATCAACTTCCGGCTTGACCTGGGTCGTCTTCAGATTCCCCAAGCCTGGCCTATAAGTTTTCGACAGTCGTCACTGCGGCTCTTATTATAACTTTTAGCAGTCAAAAAGTCTTTAGAAAATCAAAAAATAAACGGCGGCTGGCTGGAGAAAATTCAATTTTTTCAGACCGGTTGATAAATATTTTGATTTTTCCCGTCGTTATATTATATAAACTGTAAGCAGGAGATAAAAGCTAAGGCGGGTAAAATGGTTCAACATCGCAAGACCTTCTTAATGGTGCTTCTGGTCATTATCATCATTGTTCTGGCCGCCGGTGGCTACTGGCTGAGCCAAAAGAAACCGGCCGAAAAATCTTCAGAGGCTGAAGGCCAGCCAGCTTCGGCTGCGGCCAATGAAAGCCAGGCAGTTGCACCGATCCCGGTAAAGGTTGCCATGGCTGAAATCAAGGATCTGGAAAAAAGGATTAAGTCACCAGGTGAAGTCTATACCGAAAAAAATGTGATCCTCAAAGCCGAAGTCAGCGGAATTTTGAAAAAGCTCCACGTTCAGGAAGGAAAGCATGTTCGTCAGGGCGAGTTATTAGCCGAGCTGGATGACACCTCCTACCGGCTCAGGCTTGAAGAGAACGAAGCAGCCAGACTGAAAGCTCTATCCGAACTTTTGCTTGACCGGCTATTTCAGGAACCAGGCTTGACCGCACCTAAGACCGAAGATAATACCGACCTTAAAAAAGCTGAAGAAGCCTTCAAAAAAGCCGACCAGGCTTACCGGGACGGTCTGATTTCTCAGGCCCAGTTCGAAAGGGCCCGCCTGGATTATGAACTGGCTCAAATTGGCAGCGGACTCAAGCGGGATGAAATTATTGCTTCCTCCAAAGGCCTGACTCAGGCTGAGGTCAATGCCAAAATCGCCCGCCTTGAACTGGAAAAGACCAGAATAACGGCGCCCTTTGCTGGAATAATTACCGGAATCAAGGTCGCCCCGGGAGAGACAATTGATACCGGCCGCGAACTATTTACCCTGGTCGATGTTAGCCAGTTAAAAATTGCCGCCAAGGTGCTGGAAACAGAAGTCAGCAAGATTAAAGTCGGCCGGGAAGCCGACATTCGCTTTAGTGCTTTTCCCGGTCGGGTTTTCAAAGGAGAGGTAGTAGCCGTCAGCCCCATTATAAATAAAGAAGATAAAACCTGCAGTGTTTTTATCGGATTGAACAATCCAGCCGAAGAAATTAAGCCCGGCATGCATGCCGAAATAGAGATTGTCACCGAAATCTTCCCCAGGCGCCTGCTGGTACCTCAAGCAGCAGTCCTGGTCCGCGGTGGCCGGCCGCTGGTTTTTGTCATTGAAAATGGCCTGGCTAAATGGCGATATATTCAAACTGGTCAGGAAAATGAAGAATATGTAGAAGTCCTCGATGGGGTCAAAGAAGGTGAACCGGTCATTGTGGAAGGCCATCTGACTCTGGCCCATGATTCAGCGGTGAGAATTGTTGAATAAGGGGGCCAGGAGAAGAGCAGATGAGTCTGGCTAAGTTTTCGATTGACCGGCCAGTTTTTGTCTTCATGTTTTACCTGGCTATTGTCCTGCTGGGTATTGTTTCTTTCAGTCAATTAAGTGTTGATCTTTTGCCAGCCATCAGTTACCCGCGGCTATCAGTGGTGACTCAATATCCGGGCGTTGCCCCGGAGGAAGTTGAAGCTCTGGTTACCATGCCTCTCGAAACTTCAGTTAGCCGGATTCCAGGCTTGCGGCGGGTCGAGTCTATCTCCAAAGAAGGCTATTCTTTTATCTCTATTGAATTTTCCTGGGGAACTAATATGGATTTCGCCCTCCTTCATACCCGGGAAAGACTGGATTCAGCCAAAGATTCGCTACCTGAAGGCTGTGATAAACCGGTGATTATTGCTCTTGATCCTCAAAGCCAGCCTATTATGATCCTGGCTCTGACCGGGGAGCAGAAATTGCTGGATTTAAAAGAGCTGGCCGAAGAATTAATCAAACCCAGGCTGGAACAGGTTGAAGGCCTGGCCGAAGTTGAAATTACCGGCGGAGTGGAAAGAGAAATTCAGGTCGAAATCGATCCCGAGAAACTAGCCAACTACGGCTTAAAAATTGAAGAGGTCGGCAACAAGATCTCGGCCTTTAACTTCAGCCTTCATGGTGGAAATATCAGAAAGGGTAAATTTGTTTATTCGTTGCGGGTAGCTGGAGAATTTCAACAGGTTAAAGAAATAGAAAATATTCCGGTTAAATTTACCTCCGATGGTGGAGTCATCCTTTTAAAGCACATTGGCGAAGTAATAGATACCATCAAAGAGCGCGAAGGATTGACCCGGCTGAATGGACAGGAGAGTATCGGCCTGCTCGTCAGAAAGGAATACGGAGCCAATACCGTTGAGGTAAGCAGTAAGGCCAGAGAAGTCATTGATCAGATCAGGCAGGAGAACCCGGACATCAATTTAGCTGTAATTTCAGAACAGGCTGGCTATATCCGGGAAGCAATTAATACCACGATTGAAGAGATTATCGAAGGAGCCATTCTGGCTTTCCTGACTTTACTCCTCTTTCTGCAGCAGTGGAAATCGCCTCTGATCATTGACACGGTTATTCCGATCTCGATTATCGGCACTTTTAATCTTCTTTTTCTCGAGAATATCAACCTGAATCTGATGTCTCTTGGCGGGCTGGCCCTGGGGGTGGGCATGCTCGACGACACGGCCGTGGTCGTCTCGGAAAATATCTACCGCCATCATCAGCTGGGAGATTCCCTGAAAGTATCGGCTGAGCGCGGGACAAATGAAGTCATTAATGCTATCACCGCTTCGGCTCTGACCACCATTGTGGTTTTTCTGCCCGTCATATATGTTCAGGGGGTAGCCGGCCAGCTTTTCAAAGATACAGCCTTGACCGTTACTTATACCCTGCTCTCGGCTCTTCTCGTCTCGGTTACCCTTCTGCCCATGCTGACTTCAAGAACCTATGGGCGCCCGGGAACCGGCCGGGGGCTGCCCAGCTTCCGGTTTATCTCTTTTAAGAAATTCAGGCTTGGACTGGGCCAGGGAAACCCCTTTTTCTGGCTCTGGGCTGGTTTTAAATCCGTTATCTATAACTTAACCAACCTGCTGATTTTCATTTTCAAGCTCATTTTCAGCCTGCTATCTAAAGCCCTCATTGGCCTGGGCAAGTTGATTGCTCTTCCTTTTAAACCCCTGCTGGCTATTGTTTTCCGCTGGTTTAACCGTCTTTACAGCCGGTTTACCAAGGGGCATTTACAGACTCTTCTCTGGAGCCTTAATCATAAAAGTCAGACCTTTTATCTGACCGTTCTGGTTTTTCTTCTGATCTTCGGCCTGGGCTGGTTCCTGCCGCGGGAGCTAATGCCTCCGCTTAAGACTTCGACCTATCATCTAAGCCTTCAGACACCGGTTGAGTATTCATTCAGTCAAACCGAAGAGATCGTGGCTGGCCTGGAAAACTGGCTAAGAGACAGGCCAGGCATTAACCGGGTCTTTTCTCAGGTCGGCCTGGTTTCAGCCGGGGAATCTTCGCGGCCTGATTTATCAGTTAACTCAGCCGAAATTTCAGTTGAATTAAAAGACGGCCGTCAACTGAATAAAATGATGGCTGAAGCCAGAGACTATCTGGCCAGACTGCCTGAAATCAAATACTCGGTTAGCCGGGAGCAGACGACCCTCGGGGAATTTTTGGATTTGGGCTCAAATGAAATTAACCTGAAAGTTAAGGGACAGAATCTGGACCAGCTCAGAAATATAGCTCTTGCTTTTGCCGGGCAGCTCAGGCAACTGCCAGGGGTGGTTGACGTTAATCCCAACCTTCAGCAGGGCAAGCCTCAGCTCTTAATCAGGATCAATAAAGATAACCTGGAAAAATACCCTGACCTGTCACCAGGGGAAGTAGCCAGCTACTTAGTTGAAGCTATTAGAGGCCAGGTGGCCACCCGGTACCGCGAACTTGAAAAAAAATATGATGTCAGAGTAGTTCTGGAAAGTAATTCCCGCCAGAATATCGAGCAAATATTGAATTCCTTTTTCCCTTACAAGAATTCGCTGATTCCCATCAGAGAACTGGTCAGTTATGAGCCGGTAGCCGGTCCAAACGAGATCAGGCGGGAAAATCAGGAAAGGGAAATCATTATTACGGCTAATCTACACGGTATAAGACTCAGTCAGGCTATCCCGGCTATTCAACGAACTATAGCTGGCCTGAATTTGCCGGCTGATTACCGCATCATTTTTGGCGGGGAAAGAGAAGAGATGCAGACCAGCTTCCGGTCGCTCCTGCTGGCCTTCATCATGTCCATGATCCTCATTTATATGATCATGGCCGCTCAATTTGAGTCTCTCCTCCACCCGCTCTTGATTATGGCTACTGTCCCGATGGGAATAATCGGCACAATTCTCCTGCTGTTTCTGACCGGGCAGAGTATCAATGCTATCTCCATCATCGGGGTCATTGTCCTGATCGGTATTGTCATTGATAATGCCATCGTTGAGATTGATTATATTAACCAGCTGCGCCGCCAGGGCAAGGATTTACGGTCAGCGGTGGTCGAAGGGAGCCAGGTCCGGTTGAGGCCAATTATGATGTCGTCACTGAGCACCATCATGGGTCTTATTCCTATGGCTCTGGGCTTGGGCCGGGGAGCAGAACTGCTTCAGCCGCTGGCCATCGCCGTGGTCGGCGGTTTAACCTCATCCCTCTTTCTGACCCTGGTCCTAATCCCGGCTCTCTATGAATATGTGGAAGACATCATTTTACGGAGAAAAAGCGCTCGGGCCTGAATCAGGCCTGATTTGATTAGATAATTAGAGACCATGAAATTCTTTATTGACCGCCCGGTTGCCACCCTGATGATCTATTTATCACTATTAGCTCTCGGCCTCTATTCTCTTTTCCATATTCAATTAGAACTGGCTCCGCAGGAAGATTTTCCTCAGGTGGAGGTTACGGCCAGCTGGCCTGGCACCTCGCCCGAAGTTGTTCAGACTCAGGTCACTTCCCTGCTGGAAGAAGCAGTTCTGTCGGTCAAAGGGGTGCGAAAATTGACCTCGACTTCTGAGATAGGCACAGCCAGTCTGACGGTTGAGTTTCAGCCAAAAACTGATCTGGAGATGGCTAATCTGGCTTTAAGAGAAGCCTTAGGCCGGACCTTGCCCGAGTTGCCTTATGGGGTCAAGCCCATAGTTGTGCCCTACGTCCCGGAGGATTTCAGAGTCCGGCCTTTCCTGACTTACACCATTTCGGGTAATTATCCTCTTCAAACTTTAAGAGAACTGGTCAAAGATAAACTGGAAAACGGCCTGGGTTCAATCAGCGGTGTTTCTAAAGTCGAAGTCAGCGGCGGATCTGATCTTAATGTCAGAATTACTCTTGACCAGAAAAAGCTCAAAGATCTCGGTCTTCATCCTTACCTGATATCTACAGCTCTGAGGCGAGTTTTGACTGTTTATCCATCAGCCCGGATTCGAAAGGGCCAGGAAGAATACCTGTTGCGGGTGGCCATTGCCCCCAGAGATATTAAAGGCCTCGAAGAGTTAGTGATTACTCAGCTGGGCGGGGTCCCAATTCGAATCAAGGATGTGGCTGAGGTCAGGCTGGAATATGCAGATATCTATTATCTAAACCGGATCAACGGCCAGCCGACAATTATGCTCCAGGTTCTGAAGGAAAAAGGGAAAAATACCCTTCAGGTGGCTAAGGAAGTCAAGAACCGGCTGGAAGCCGTCAAAAGTAACCTGCCTTCTGATCTGATTTTCAGGGTGGTAGATGATGAAAGTGAGGAAATTCAAAAGAATCTAAATAACCTTTATCTTTTAATTGTCACCATTACCGCTCTGATTTTTCTGATGATCTTTGTCGTCATCCGCCGCCTGCTGCCCTCTCTTCTGATTCTGTCGTCGGTGGCCTTTTCGACTATCATTTCTTTCAATTTTATTTATCTCTTTAAGATTTCCATGAACATGTTAACCCTGGGGGCTCTGGCTCTGGGTTTTGGCATGTTCGTTGATAATGCCATCGTCGTCTTTGAAAACATTCTCAGGCTGCGTGAATCAGGCCTGGAGCCGGTGGAGGCCGCGACCCGCGGGGCCCGGGAGGTATTCACACCGGTTCTGGCTTCGACCCTAACCACCATAGGAGTTTTCTTTTGCTTTCCTTTTTTCCAGGGCCGCTTGCGCATCTATTATCTCCCCCTGGGCATCGTCATGGCTATCGCCCTCCTGACTTCACTCCTGGTGTCCTTTTCTCTGATTCCGGCCCTCAGTCCTAAACTCCTTTTTGTCAGAAAGAAAAGACCAGCTAAACCGGGCAGGCTAAGTGTGGACAAAGTCCTGCACTTCTGCCTCAAACATCCAGTAGAAATAATTCTAATCGTCGGTTTGATAACTTTTGGTAGTTATCGCCTGTTCAAAAAAAATGTGGTCATCGGGGAGTTTTTTCGCTGGTATTCGAAAGACAGGCTGACTGTTTATGTGGCTACACCCACCGGAACGCGCCTCGAAGCAACTGACGATCTAATTAAAAGCTTCGAAGATAAAGCTTTAGCCTACCCCTGTGAAAAAACCATAAACACCCAGGTCACCAGGGAGAGAGCTTACCTCAATATAACTTTTCCAGCGGAAGTTGAGTTTTCAGCCCATCCTTATATCCTTAAAGATGAGCTAATTCGTCTGGCGACTAATTTTGCCGGGGTCAGCGTCGGTGTCTATGGTTTTGATCCCCAGGGTTATAGTTCATCGATGAGTGCCGGGCGCTTTTATGATTCGGTTATCAATTTTTATGGCTATAATTTGAAAAAACTGCAGGATATTGCCGCCGATCTGGAAACCAGATTAAGAAAAAATCCCCGGATAGGAGACATCAAAGCTATCACCGGCCGGTATTACTGGGGAGATACCTCCTCCACTGAATATGTCTTAAGGTTAAACCAGCCCGCTCTGGCCCGCTACGACCTGGACCCGAATTATCTTTCCTTCCAGCTGCAGAGTTTACTGGCCGGAACATTTGGCGTGCCTTTGCAGGCAATTATTAACGATCAAGAAAGATCAATCGACCTGAAATTTCCTGAAGCCGAGAATATGGACTTGATGACCCTGCAGGAGGCCGAGCTGGTCACCGTTTCCGGCCAGCATCTCAGACTAAAAGATCTGGTTACAGTCGAAGAGAAAGAAATACCGGGTTCAATTTACCGGGAAAATCAGCAATTTCAGATGATAGTCATGTGGGAATTTAAGGGACCTTACAAGGCTGCTGAAAATTACCGGAAGGCTATCTATTCCTCGCTCAGCCTGCCGCCTGGTTTCTCAGCTACTATGGAATATGGCTATATGATGACCAGCAGTGAAAAAGCTCAGCTGAAGTTCGGAATCATCGCCGCCCTCATTATCATTTTTATCATTCTGGCTTCTCTCTATGAATCATTCATTCAGCCCTTTATCATCATGCTGTCAGTTCCGCTGTCTTTAGTCGGTGTTTTTCTGGCCTTTGTCATTGCCGGCTATCCTTTTGATTCTTCCGCTTATATAGGTGTCATTCTTTTAGCTGGAATTGTGATCAACAATTCGATCATTCTCGTTGACCACATGAACCTCACCAGGAAAAACTCTGGCCTGGGGCTGGTTGACTCTATCGTCAAAGGTTCTAAAGAAAGGATCAGGCCGGTTTTTATGACGACCTCCACCACTGTCCTGGGCCTGTTACCCATGCTTTTAATTCAGCTTGATACCGGTCAGAGGCAAATCTGGTCAAGCCTGGCTTTAGCCACTCTGGGCGGCCTGACTACCTCTGCCTTTTTTATTTTTCTGGTTACTCCCATTTTTTACTATGAGTTCAGCCGGAACAAAGACCGGTCAGAGCCAAAAACTTAGGCAGCCTTCTTACCTCCAGCTGCTTTAAGTTATATAATTCAAGAGCTAAATTTAGAAGGACAGGGAAAAAGGAGAATTACCTATGTGGTGGGAAGACAAGTTAGTCCGGACTTTAAGGTGCCGGCTTCGGCAGAAACCAGGAGTCCTTGGCGGCCTGTTAAGTATTTTAGGCTCGGAAAATGCCTATGTGGGTGAAATAAAAACCATCCACATGGGAATGAATTTCATGGTAAGAGACATCACCATTTTTGCCGACGATGAGGATCATCTCGAAAGGATAGTCAAAGCTGTCCGGGCTTATCCGTCCGCGGAACTTTTAGAAGTCAGAGATGAGGTGCTGGAAATGCACCAGGGCGGAAAAATTGCTATTCGCAGCCGTTATGAAATTAACAACATCAGCGTGCTCAGGAAAGTCTATACTCCCGGCGTGGCTGAAGTCAGTCTGTTGATCAAAAATAATCCGGCCTTAGCCCGGCGCTATACGGCTATCAGGCATTTAGTCGCTATAGTAACTGACGGCAGTGCTGTTCTTGGCCTGGGGGATATCGGGCCGTTGGCTGCCATGCCGGTCATGGAAGGCAAAGCCAGCCTGATGGAGACTCTGACCGGGCTGTCTGCCATGCCAGTTCTGATGAATACCAAAGACCCGGATAAAATTGTGGAAAGTGTAGTCAACATTGCCCCGACCTTCAGTGCTATTCAACTGGAAGACATTTCGGCTCCACGCTGCTTTTATATCGAAGAAAACATCCAGAAGAAGCTTCAAATTCCGGTCATGCATGATGATCAGCACGGGACAGCCTGTGTGGTCACAGCAGCTTTAATGAATATTTCCCGTCAGCTGGGCTGTGACCTGACCCGGTGTGAGATTGGCGTTATCGGCCTGGGGGCCGCCGGGCTGGCTATCTCTAAAATGCTGATGTTTTATCTCAATAAGGCGGTTCGCGGAGCTGACCTCAATCCTGAAGCCAGTCAAAGGTTAAAAGAGGCTGGCGGGCTGGCTTCTGATCTGAATGAAATCATGGCCAGGAGCCAGGTCATTGTAGCCACGAGCGGTGCTCCCGGTTTAATAAAAAAGGAGATGGTCAAAAAAGGGCAGATCATTCTCGCCCTGTCCAATCCAAATCCAGAAATTGAGCCGGAGCAGGCTCTCGAGGCGGGTGCAATTTTCGCAGCCGACGGCAAAACCATTAATAATGTCCTTGGCTTTCCGGGAATTTTCAGAGGAGCGGTAGATGCCAATGTCTCTAAGATTACCAGGGAAATGTTGATTGCCGCAGCCGGAGCCATAGCTGATTATGCACCAGTGAGCGAAATTGTGCCTGACCCCTTGGACAAAGGGCTGCACCGCTGTGTCGCCCGGGCAGTGGCCAGAGTAGCTCTGGAGCAAAAACTCAACCGGGATGATCTGACCGGTTATTTCGACTGATTATGTTCTATCTCGCTTTACTTTGACTAATATCTCCCTGGCCACTTCTTTTATTGCCCCGATCCGGTACCGTTATTTGACAGGGGGCAAAAATTTGATTATAAAAATTAGGTAGTAGGAGTAATCACCAGGGGCCAAGCAGTAGCTCTGGTTAGATGAATAAGTTACATAAGGCAAGCTATTCTTTTGAGGAGGGAGAATGATCACTGTTAAGCAAATGCTGGAGGAAAAGGGGCACGAGGTCTGGACAATTTCCCCCGAGGCCACAGTTTATGAGGCGCTTAAGATTATGGCTGATAAAGACATCGGGGCGCTGATTGTGGTCAAGAACGGGCAGGTAGCGGGAATTATCTCTGAAAGAGATTATGCCCGCAAGGTCATGCTCAAAGGTAAGTCCTCGCTCGAGACACCCGTTAAAGACATCATGTCAACTGAGATTTATTACGTTGGACCTGAAGCCACGGCCGAAGAATGCATGGCTCTGATGACCGAAAAAAGGATCCGTCACTTGCCAGTTATGGAGGACGGGAAGCTTACCGGCGTAATTTCGATTGGCGATGTGGTCAAGTCAATCATTTCTACCCAGAAAGTGACGATCGAGCATCTTCAAAACTATATTATGGGGAAATACCAGTAAGTTTTGAATTAACCTCGAATTTAGAAGAATTAAAAAAGGCCGGTTGAGCCGAAGCCCGCCTCTCCGCGCCTTGTCTCATCAAGGGCTTCAACTTCTACCGGCTCAGGGATTTCAACCGGCTGGATAAGCAGCTGGGCAATTTTCATTCCGCTGGTAATAACAAAGGGCTTCTGGCTGAGATTGGTCAGAACTATTTTGACTTCTCCCCGGTAGCCGGCATCAACCACTCCAGCTAAACGGTGAATTCCCTGAAGAGCCAGTCCGCTCTTATCCCAGACCAGGCCGGCATAACCAAAAGGAATAGCCAGCTCGAGGCCGGTTGGGACAGCGGCTGTTTCCCCTGGACCTATGATCAGGGTCTGGCAGGAAAAAAGATCAAGACCAGCATCACCCGGGTGATTGTAAACCGGCAGCCTGGCCTCTGGATTTATCTTTTTGACCAGAATTTTCATTTTCCTTCTCCTTGTTAAAGACCTTCTATCCTGACTTCCTCAAAGAAAGGCTTAAGCAGCTCAGCCCAGGCTAAGAGCTGTTCAGGCGGGAAAGGCTTAATTTTAAGATAATCAGGATCAATTGTCTTCTGCGGGAAAAATTGTTGAAGCTGAAAAACCCGGGCTCCTTTTAACCAGTCTCCAATGGCCAGCAGATCTTTTTCCTGATGAATTCCCGGCACCACCGTTGTTCTAAAAATATAGTTAAGCCCGGAATTTCTAATAATCCTGATGCTTTCCTCGATTTTTCCGGTATCAACGGCCACTCCGGTCACCTCTGGATAGCGGTTTAAAGGTGCCTTGATATCCATAGCCACGGCATCTACCAGCCCATCTTTGATAAGCTGTTGGAGCCCGTCCGGAAAGCTGCCATTGGTATCTATTTTTAATTTGAAGCCGCGGTCTTTAATGACTCTGGCCAGAACTTCCAGGTCATCATGAAGGAAGGGCTCGCCGCCACTCAAACACAGGCCATCGAGCCAGCCCCGCCTGGAATCCAGGTAGCTCAGAAAAAAGCTCAGGTCAAAAGAGGGCAGGCTGTCGGGATATAAAACCAGATCAGAATTATGGCAAAAGGGACAGCGAAAGTTGCAGCCTGGTAAAAAGACAGTAGAAGAGATCTGCCCCGGAAAATCCTTCGAAGCGAATTTTTCTAAACCCTTGATTTCAACCAACCGTCAAGCTCCCCGGCTGAATTTAAGACTTCAACCGGCACCCCATTTTCTTCAATAATCAGGGTGGGAATCAGGACCGCACCAGATTCATCCCGCCGCAGAAGTTTAACATAATCCCTGATCCTGGACCGGCCCTCTTTGGTGCTGACATTGAACTCTGCAACCTTAAGCTGGTTGGCCAGCATGAATTCCTTTAGCCGGTCACATTTGGAACAGCCGGGAAGCGTGAACATCAAAAGATCCATCTTTTACTCCTGTTTAATCAGCCATCAAACTATTTTGGTAAAAGTCGCCCGTTCCTTAAATTCCTGCTTCTTGCCGTCATTCCAGGTGCCGATTGGCCGCAGGTAACCAACAATTCTGGAATAAACCTCGGTTTCACTGCCGCACTCCGGGCAGGTGCGGTGTTCGCCCCGGATATAGCCGTGACGTTCACAGACGCTGAAAGTGGGAGTGATGCTGAAATAAGGCAGCTTGGTTTCAGCTATTTTCTGCACTAACCGCCGGCAGGTCTGCCAGTCAATGGCTTCAGGCAGAAAGGCATGGAAAATCGTTCCGCCGGTATAAAGGGGCTGGATGTCCGCCTGGTGCTTTAAAGCTTCGAAAATATCCCTGGTAGCATCAACATTAAGCTGAGTCGAGTTAGTCAGATAAGGATGTTGATCGGTACCAGAAGTATAGATATTCTTATATTTTTCCCGGTCCAACCGGGCTAAACGGTAAGAAGTTGATTCGGCCGGAGAAGCTTCCAGGTTATAAAGATGACCGGTTTCTTCCTGAAAATCTTTGAGTACTTCCCTCATAAAGTTCATCGTTTCAATGGTAAATTCTTTGCCTTCCGGTGTGCCAATTCCCTGGCCTAATAAATTCAGGCAGGCTTCGTGCATCCCGCAAATACCGATCGTTGAAAAGTGATTTTCAAAATGGCCGAGGTAGACTTTAGTATAAGGCATCAAGCCCCGTTCGAGCATATTATTGACCACTTCTCTTTTGGTTTCAAGGGCTTCTTTGGCCAGAGTCATCATTTCCCTGAGCTTGTCAAAAAACTCTTCCTTGGATTTAGCTTCATAGCTGAGACGGTTCAAATTGATGGTGACCACTCCGATTGAGCCAGTCTGGTCACCAGCTCCCCACATATTGCCAGGACGCCTTTTGAGTTCCCTCATATCCAGGTTCAGGCGGCAGCACATAGCCCTGATATCACCTGGATTGAGATTGGTCCCAATATAATTCTGAAAATAAGGGATACCGTATTTGGCCGTAGCTTCAAACAACAGGCGGGCATTCGGGCTATCCCAGTCAAAATCTTTAGTGAGATTATAGGTAGGAATAGGAAAAGTAAAGACCCGGCCTTTCTGGTCGCCTTCAATCATCAATTCGAGAAAAGCCCGGTTAAGGAGATCCATCTCGGCCTGATAATCGCCATAGACTGAGCCGAGCTCCTTTCCTCCAACAATTGCTTTTTTATTTTTGAGGTCTTCCGGCACTGTCCAGTCAAATGTCAGATTGGAAAATGGGGTTTGCCAGCCCCAGCGCGAGGGGACATTCAAGCCAAAAACCAGCTTCTGGACGTCCTGTTTGACCTGCTGATAGCTCAAATGATCGGCTCTGACAAAAGGTGCCAGGAAAGTATCAACGCTCGAAAAGGCCTGGGCCCCGGCAAATTCGGCCTGCATCGTGCCTATATAATTGACCATGTGCAGGGTGGCCGTCTCCAGATGTTTGGCTGGATGAGAATGAACCTGATTGGGCACGTGGCCAAAGCCCTTTCTCAGCAAATTTTCCATCGACCAGCCGGCGCAATAACCGACAATCGGGTAGGAAAGATCATGAATATGAAATTCCCCGCTCTGATGAGCCTTTTTTATCCGTTCCGAATATAAATTATTAAGGGCGAAATTGGCCAGCACCTCGCCCGAAATTCTGGCGTTGAGCCCGGAAAAGCTAACCTGACCTTCATTGCTGTTTTCACGAACTTTCCAGTCCTGGTCATTTATATAGTCTTTGATCAGGCGCTCCAGATTGAGTCCTGTCTCCCTGGCTTCCCGGATAGTTTTATGCTTTTCCCGGTAAAGAATATAGGATTTGGCCACTTCATGGTAGCCCTGCTTCATCAGGACCATTTCGACTATGTCCTGAATCTGCTCAACAGAGGGAATGGTATAACCGCCGAACTTTTCTTCCAGCATAAAGACCACAATGTCGGATATATGCTGGGCCTCCATTAAATCATCTGTTCCCTGAGAACACATGGCTTTATAAATCGCTCTGGTAATTTTTTCCTGGGTAAAATCGACAATCGAACCATCCCGTTTCTTGATCCTGGACATCTGGTTAGTTTTGACCATTAGCCTCTCCTTCTATTTTTCTCCAATTTTGTTCGTGGTATTGCCCTGGAAAGCCTGTTTTGTGCTAAAATCTAAACGGAAAAAGGGAAAACATTGAAAAACAATATCTTGAGTCATGATCAGCCCTTGGATACTAAATGTTGTGCTTTCGTGCCTTAATATAGTTCCAGGTAAAGCCTGATGTCAAGTTAATTTTGGGAAATATTTAGAAAATTTTTTTCAGGGGGAAAAAATGCTTAAACTGGACGTTATGACCACCAGACAGGAAGAATTCATTGACCTAACTGATACAGTGGCCCAGGCCGTTCGAATCAGCAAAGTGGCCAGAGGGATAGTTCTGGTCTATGTTCCCCACACCACTTGCGGTTTGACTATCAACGAAAATGCTGATCCCGATGTGACCGCCGATATTTTGCTGGCCCTGAGAAGAGCTGTGCCTGATAATCTGTCTTATGCCCATCTTGAGGGGAACTCCACAGCTCATATCAAGGCTTCTCTCACCGGCAGTTCGCTCCAGATTATGGTCGAAGACGGGGAGCTTCAGCTTGGACAGTGGCAGGGAATTTTCCTCTGTGAATTTGACGGGCCCAGGAGAAGGCAGGTCTGGGTCCAGGTCATCCCGGATGGCCAGTTATAGTCTATGTCAGTTAAGCTGGAGAGAAGCAGCAAAAACTTAATGGATAGGTTTAAGCTCTTGGCCGGGCTGCCTCCAGCCTTCCACCTTCCCGGAAGTCAGCTTTCTTCAATAAGCAGGAGAAGACCAATCCGATTAATCCCAGACTGGCAAACATCAAAGAAGAAGCTGTATAAGAATGAGTTCGGTCCCGGAGAAAGCCATTGAGCAGGGGGAAAAGGCCCAGGCCGATATTCTGAATGGCAGTCATCAGACCAAAAGCTGTTCCCGTCCATTCTTCCTTGACCACTAAGGGAACCGATGGCCACAGAGCAGCTGGCACCAGGACAAAAGCCAGTCCCAGGAAAATCATGGGGTAGGCTGGATAAATTGAGGTCAGGCCCATTAAAAGATGACAGGGAATAAGAACCAGAGAGCCGAGGACCATCAGGCTTGCCCGCCGGCCAAGGCGGTCAATTAATCCTCCAGCTAAAGGGGCAAAAATCATCGAAGCGAAGATGATAATGGAGCTGATGCCGCCAGCCGTACTGAACAGATGCAAAAAATTATTAAAGACCTGAGCTAAAAAGCCGCCAGAAGATTCAGCCGTTCTGGCGATGCCCCATTTGTCAACAAAGAAATCGGTGGATAGGGCGGTAAAGGGGAAAATAGCTGAATAAAAGGTAAAGCAAAGAGCGGTGGTATACCAGAAAGTCGGCTTAAAGTTTTTTACCTCTTTCAGATTTATTTTTTCGGCCACACTTTCATTTTTGAGGCTTAAGACTTTTTCCCCCCGCTTATCCAGCAGGGCATAAAGAATATTTCCGAGAAGAGACAGGCCACAGGCTAAAACTGCGGCCAGCAAAGCAAAACGAAAGCCGCCAAAATAACGGGAGATCAGCTCGCCGGTATTAAAAGCAAAAAGAGAGCCTAAACGGCTAATAGTTAGAGTTACGCCAAAGGACAAGGCTAATTCTTTACTCCTGAACCAGCGGGCTAACATCGCACTTTGAGCCACGATTAAGGGTTCTGAGCCGGCTCCAAAAATAAAGCGTCCCAGGAAGAAAACTGGAATGCTCCTGGCTTTCCAGACAATAATTGCACCAACTAAAACCAGGCAGGAAAAAAGCAAACTGGATTTTCTGGTCCCCAGTTTGTCAACCAGAACACCGCCAATCAGAACAGCCAGGACAGCCGCTAAGCTATACATGGTAAAAAAGGTACCAACCGTCTGACGGGCCGCCTGTAACTCTTCGATGAGCGAGGGGGCAATAGCTGAGACGATGTCATAAGCAAAATAGCAGCCAAAGGAGAGAGAAGCAATAAAGGCCAGGACTAAATAACGGTAAAATTTGCTGGCCGGATTGAGCCAGCCCGGTCTTTTGGCTTCAGGATCAGTCACAGTCAATTTCTCCATCCAAAGGCGTTTAAGCCAAATTATAACACGGGCAGGAATAAGTCAACCGAATTCTTCCCAAGACCGGGCCTCCTCTAACGGCCTTCTTGACCTGTCTGATTATTTTGAAGTTAAATATAATCAATAGAAAAGAAGGAAGGAGAAAAAAATGAAAATTGCTTATAATTCAGGTTCGGCCACCTGGCCGGTGATTGGTCTCATTTTATCTATCATCCTGGTGGTGGGGGGAGCCTTTACTCTCTATCACACTAAAGGCCAGACCATTACTGTTCAGGACATCTCCTCAGCTTCGAAAATTGCCGGCCTGGACTTAACCCTCAAAGAACAAAAGATGCTGCTGCCCAGCCTCAAGGAAAACCTGAGCAGCTATAAAAAAATGCGTCAGATACCTTTAGAAAATTCCGTTTCCCCGGCTCTAATCTTTAATCCCCTGCCGGCCGGCTTTGATTTAAAATCAGTAGCGACTGAAGATAAATTTGTCTATGCTGAACCAGCCACGGTGGAGGTACCTGAAAGTCAGGAAACCTTAGCCTTTTATCCGGTGACTGATCTGGCCTGGCTGATAAAAAACAGAAGAATCAGCTCGGAATATCTGACCCGGATCTATCTGGACCGGCTAAAAAAATATGGGCCAAAGCTTCACTGTGTGATCACTTTGACTGAGGACTTAGCTTTAAAACAGGCCAGGCAGGCCGATGAAGAGCTGGTCCATGGCATTTATCGCGGCCCGCTGCATGGTATTCCCTATGGGTTAAAGGATTTAGTCGCCGTCCCGGGATACCCAACTACCTGGGGTTCGCCAATCTACAAAAATCAGATGCTGGATGAGGAAGCGACTGTGTATAAAAAATTGAGGGAAGCTGGAGCTGTCCTGGTCGCCAAGCTGAGTATGGGGGAGCTGGCTATGGATGATGTCTGGTTTGGCGGTCAGACTCGCAACCCCTGGGATCCAGATCAGGGTTCGAGCGGTTCTTCGGCTGGTTCAGCTTCAGCCACTGCCGCCGGCCTGGTGGCTTTCGCCATTGGAACCGAGACCTGGGGATCGATTGTTTCTCCTTCCACCCGCTGCGGCGTTTCAGGACTCAGGCCAACCTTTGGCCGGGTCAGCCGTCACGGAGCCATGGCCCTCAGCTGGAGCATGGATAAGATTGGTCCAATCGCCAGGTCAGTCGAGGATCTGGCTCTTGTTTTCCGGGAGATCATCGGCCCGGATGGCCAGGATCAGACAGTTTATGATCTGCCCTTTTCCTATGATGGCCAGTCTGACTTGGAAAAGATGAGGATCGGCTATTATAAAAAGAGCTTTGACCAGGCCCGCCGCCATAAGGAAAAATATTTAGCTGTCCTTGATACCTTAAAATCCTTAGGTCTTGAGCTTCAGGAAATAGAACTGACCGGAATTGATCCGGAGATAATCAGCTTTATTCTTAATGCCGAAGCCGGAGCGGCTTTTGACCAGCTGACCAGAACTAACCAGGACGAGCTGATGGTCAGGCAAAGAGCTGGTGACTGGCCAGATATTTTCAGGCAGTCGCGATTTGTTCCGGCCGTTGAATATCTTCAAGCCAACCGGTTGAGGACTCTCCTAATTGAGCAACTGGCTTTAAAGCTTAAAGACATTGACGTTTACCTGGATACACCCTCTGGCCCCAGCCTCCTTCTGACCAATCTGACCGGACAACCAACCGTAGTTGTTCCCTGTGGTTTTGACGATCAGGGCCATCCGGTAGGTATAACTTTTATTGCCAATCTCTTTAAAGAAGGTCAGGCTCTCCGGCTGGCCAAAGCTTATCAGCAAGCAACCGGTTTTCAGCTGAAACATCCAGATCTGAACCGCCTGGAGCCAATCAAAGATTCTCCTCCTTCAGAAGAGGAAGAAGATTGAACGCCTTAAAGGGATTGAAGTCTGGCTTCAGGTTATATAAGTAAAAAACAATGAAAATATTAGAAGTTAAAAATATTGAAAAATTTAAAAAGGCTCTACAGGGTTCTTTTGAGGATTTAAAGGAGAATCAAATTGTGGAAAGGATCCTCAAAAGAGATTTTACTATCTGGAAAGACAGGGACGAAGAAATATCCAACCGTTTAGGCTGGCTGGATAGTCTCCAGAGAACCAGGCCTTTCTTCACCCGGTATGAGCAATTGGCCAAGGAAATTAATGATTCAGGTGTCAGCCGGATTTTACTTCTGGGCATGGGAGGCTCCAGCCTGGCCCCAGCCGTTGTCAGCCAGATTTATCCTTTGAAACCTGATTACCCCGTCCTTTCCATCCTTGATTCCACCTGTCCACTGACTGTCAGTCGGGCCAGAAACGCCCTCGCCCGGGAGAAGACGCTTTTTGTGGTCTCGTCAAAAAGCGGCACGACAGCTGAAACCATTAACCTCTTTAGATTTTTTTATGATCAAGCCGAACGAAAATCCGGAGTTAAAGCTTCAGAAGAATTTATAGCTATAACCGATCCTCAGACTCCCCTTGAAGCCTTAGGGAAAAAACTCGGGCTGAAGCAGATCATAGCCGGCTTACCCGATGTCGGTGGCCGTTTTTCTGCCCTGTCGCCTTTCGGCCTGCTGCCAGCGGCTCTGATGGGAACTGACCTTAAAGCCTTCTCGGCTGCGGCCGAGGATAGCCAGTCTGATCTTCAAGCCCTTAAAGACCAGCACCCGGGAGTTATCCTGGGGACAATTTTTGGCACCCTTTATTCATCTGGTTTCAACAAGCTGACTCTGGTCATGCCGTCCCGGCTAATAGCCTTTGGCCGGTGGATTGAACAATTGATAGCTGAAAGTACGGGGAAAGAGGGCCAGGGAATTGTGCCGGTTCTTGAACCTCTGCCTGTTTCACCAGAAGCTTACTCGCCGGACAGGATCTTTGTCACCTTTAGCTTAAGAGGTGAAAATGATCCTTTCTGGCTTAAACGGCTGGAAACTATCGGAAAATCTGGCCTCCCCTGTCTCCAGCTAAGTCTCTCGCCTCTGGAATTAGCTGAGGATTTCTTTGTCTGGGAAGTGGCTACGGCGATAGCTGGATATTTCTTAAAGATTAATCCTTTCGACCAGCCTGATGTCGAGCTGACTAAAAAGAAAACCAGGGAAATTCTCGTCCGGTCCGAAAGCATCAGTCTGGAAGGTTATTTATCAAGCGAAAAGATGGAGGAGATTGAACTGGCCATCAAATCATTACTATTCAGCCAGACCAGTTCTTCTGATTACCTGAGTTTGCTCGTCTATTTGCCATCAGATGACAACCTGAATACAGCTCTGGACAATTTAACCAGGCAGATCACGGATAAAACCCATCTGCCCTGTACCTGGAATTATGGCCCCGCCTACCTTCATTCCACCGGTCAGCTCTATAAGGGGGATTCAGGTCAGGGACGTTTTCTTGGTCTCTTCCACGAAAATACCGGCGAAGAAGTAGTTATTCCGCCCGCCTCTGATTGGCCGCCAACTGCCCCTTCTTTTAATCGCCTGTTCAGAGCTCAAGCTCTCGGCGATCTGGCTGCTCTGCAGGACAAAAAAAGGAGGACCCTGTTTCTTAACCTAAAAGGGAATCTGGTAAAAAATATCTTTACTCTAAATGAACTGGTGAGAAATCTTTAAATTCTGGCTATAATAAGAAATAAAAAAGGGGAGAAAAAATCTCCCCTTATCATCATTAATCAAAAAAGAATAATTAGTACAGCCCGCAGAAGACAACGTCGGCTGAGAAAATTTCTTTAGTTTTAGCGGTGACTCTTTTATCAACCTGATCTTTAACATTCAAATAAAACCAGAAGCGGTCAAAAAGTCTTAATTTAGAGAGGTAAAAACGGGCATAATCGCTTACACTATTGATAATAATTCTGGCTATTTCCTTGCCTTTTTTGTCCTGGATGACCAGATGAGTAACGGTGGCGGTGGTTTGGCCCTGTTTGACTTCTGATTTTTGCAGAAAACCATAAACTTTAACGTTGGTTTTACCCTGCCATTCATCCGGCTTATTGATAGCAGTGATATTCAAAGCTACATATTGATCTCTGGCGCTCTGCGGAAAATAGTCACTTAAATCAGGTTCACCAGTCCCGGTATAAATATTACGGTAACCATTAGCCTCTTTGAGATCAATAGAATTGGCCACAGCCAGATTAGCCTTATCGGGAAGAATAGTAGCTGTCACTTTAATGGATTTACCAATCAGGCTTTCAGTTCCACCCTCAAGATTACCACTGATAACAATATCTAAGCCCTGAGCTTCTGGCAGATAGAGATATTTGCCAACAGCTGTCTTGACCGTGCCTTCAAATATTTTTTCCTGGGCCGGAGTGCTGGCCTGCTGACCGAAAACAGCCATTGAGCCAAGGGCGATAAGACCAATATTGAGGATAATACTAAGTGCAACTTTTTTCCAGGAAGCCATCTCCTATACCTCCATTTCACGTTTATAAAGTCAAAGAAATTTTCAGGTTCTTCCCTCTGTCCTTTCTTTTTAGAATGGACCGGAAGGAATCTTTATATCACTGATTTTATTAAAAGTAAAGAAAAAAGTGAGCCCGTTTTAACCCTTTTTATTTTCAGGGCGAACAGGCTGCCGCTGGACAGTATTAGTCCTGGTTCCGCTGGAACCGGGGCTGGTCGAAGTTGTGTTCTTGAGTCTGTCTGCCGGCAAGGACCGGCTGGTTGGTTCAGCCCGGTGGTTATTATTTACAGTTTTGCCCTGAGCCTGGCTGGAAGGCCTGGTTATAGCTCCCCTGGAATCAGAGGAAGAAGTTCTGGACGGACTGATCCGCTGCACCTCAATTTTTTCCTGGCTGACCCTTTCCGCTCTGGCTGGCTGTCTGACAGTTTGACTTGAGGACTGATAAGGGCGGCTGGTAGCCTGGTTTTTAACTATTCTCCGGTCAGGTTCTATCCTTGATGGAAAATTTGAAGTCTGCCGGTTATTGATGACGGTCTTCCCTTGAGCTGACCCTGGTGTCAGGCTGGATGGCTGCCGCCCGGTAGATTTTAATCCTGTTCTTGAGACCGATCCGAGTTCTCTGACTGTTTTACCTGATACCTTTCCTGGAGAAGACAGGGAAGATGGCCGCAGGCGGTTGCCAGTTGCCGGCCGCCAGGAGGGCTGATTTTCCTGAAGTCTGATCTTTTCGACTCCTCTTAACTCAGAGGGGCGGACATCTGCCCGGATGGCATGAGGTGATTGAAGCTGGTTTCTCTTGACCATGACCAGGGCTCTGGAGTTGACAGGATAATAAGCCTCATTATATCTTTCATAAACATAATTATTGATCACCACTACCGGCCGGTTGTAGTAGCTCAGAGGGCACCAGCCAACATAGTTAGCGTCATAATACCAGCTGACCCAGGCTGGCCCCCAGTGAACCGTCGGGATCCAGTACCAGCCGAGGCCCAGCCGCCAGTGCCATCGTCCGTAATGATAAACAGCCCAGCCCCAGGGTTCAGCTGAAATCCAGGTCCAGCCAATCCGGGGATACCAGGTCCAGCGCCCGACAAGATATGGACGCCAGTCAACAACGGTAACTGCCGGCACCCAGACATAACCATAAGGCCGTTCATAGACCCAGCGGCCATAGGACGAGAGTTCTGGTTCATATTCCCGGATTTCTTCCGGTAAATAGTGAGAATTAGAAGACTCAGCCATCTGCAATAATCCATCCCGCTCTTGATTCCAGCTGGCCAGTTCATCGTTGATATAAGCCAGGCCAGTAGCCCCTGGTTCGACTTCTCCATCCGAGGCCAGCCCGGACTCACCGGCCTGAAGGGCTAAAGACTGGTTTTCGCCTGAAGCTTCCAGGCTCCCTTCGAGGGCTATAGCCACTGTTCCTTCCTGTTCGTTTGCTTCGAAACGGTAGAGCCCGCCTTGAAGGACATAAAAAGAAGCATCACCGGTGTGGACAGAAAACGATTTTTCCTGCTCTAAATAGTTAATCCGCAGATAAGCCCGGCCCTGATATAGATGAAGAGAAAAGTCTCCATTTTCATCCCGGGGCAAGCGGGCTATTTCTAAGACTGAATACCGGTCAAGTCTTAAGAAATTTTCACGGCCAAAGCTTATTTCAACTAACCCATTTTCAGTGACAATCTTATCTCCGCTGCCCAGGGCAAAATTGACTTCGGCTGCTTCCACTCCAAGGTCAGAAGCCCGTTCGACCTTAGCTTCTCCCTGGAGGTAGCTGATCCGGGCATAAGAATAAGGATAATAAGATTCTTCCTGCGCCTGAGCCGGAAGGCAAAATGAGAACGAGAAGAAGAGGAGGGCAGCAATCATTAAACTTGATTGATTTATCTTTTTCATCTTCTTCTCCTTTCACTCATCTACATAGCAAGATTTATGCCAGATATAACAGGGTAGAAACTCACTCCAGGTCCTAAAAAATAGGGCTATTGTCCTCGAAACAGGACAGGAACGGCCACTGATCTATTTTGTTTTTCCCGCAGGCAAAAAAAAGTGGCAGCTGTTGGCTGCCCCCTCTTTGTCTTTTGAAGCCGGTTTAATATTAATAAGTCTCCGGTCTGGAAAGACCAGGTCTCATCATCATTCCGCCTCTTCTTCCCATCCGGTCCCGCCTGGCTTCAGACTTAAGTTTGAAATCCTGGCGATATTCCTGGAGCTTTTTGAGCTGTTCGGGGGTAAATATCTTTTCCCAGGCTTTTTTACTCTGGTATAAAGCCTTCATCCGGTCGGCCCGTAGCTTGGCCATCTGGTCAATGAGATTATTGATTTTTTGGTCATCGGCCTTTGGATCACCCATGAGTTTTCTCAGTTCATCCCTCATCGGAGCCATTTTCTCCTGGTAAGCCTTAGTCTCGTTCCGTCTGGCCTGACGGAATTCTTCCAGCTTTTTCTCCTGCTCGGGTGTCAGCTGAAGAGCATCCTTTAGCACCCGGGACAAGGCCCCTGACCCCCCGTCTTTCGGCGGGCGAACTGCCTGGGCATTCACCGTTGAATAGATAAAAGCCAGCATCAGGACCAAGCCTACCAGGCCAATCATCTTTTTCTCAGTCATTTTTTCCTCCTGCGCGTTTATTTTTTGTAAATCATTTAATTATTGGTCATTCGTTTCATTATAGATAGACAGCCCGGCTTCAATTTCCTTGGAAAATTTTTTGCCTGGCGGACTAATTCTGGCTATGGCGCAACCGGTCAAGAGTGACCGCCACGATGATGATGGCTCCGATTATAATCTCTTGAAAATAGTTTGGCCAGCCCATCATCGTACAGCCGTTGCGCAGAAAGGACATGATAAAAACCCCGATCAAGGTCCCCAGGATGCTGCCTTCTCCCCCGCTGAGGCTTCCGCCGCCAATGACCACGGCCGCAATGATATCAAGTTCCAGTCCCGTGGCTACCGTCGGGTCGCCGACCGTCAAACGGGAAAATTCCATGACGCCGGCCAGCCCGCAAAACAGCCCGGACAGGGTATAAACTATAACTTTGGTCCGGTCGGTCCTGATCCCGCACAATCTGGCCGTGAGTTCATTTGAACCGACAGCCTGAACCTGACGCCCGAAGACAGTTTTTTTCAAAAGAATGGCCATCAAAACTGACAGAATAATGACCAGCCAGATGCCGGGTGAAACCAGCAGCCAGCCAGGCTTGGGATTCCTGGTCATGAGCTCATTCAGCCAGGTCAGCGGAGCATCAATTTTCTGGTTTTTAGCTACCCATTTGGCTGCTCCCCTGGCCATGCCCATCATGCCGAGGGTGACAATAAAGGGCACCACCTTCAACCTGGTAATTAAAAAGCCATTAAAGAAACCAACCAGACCTCCCGTCGCCAGGCCAACCAGAGCCGCCAGCCAGGGAGGCAGCCCGAGATTGATCGAAAAAGCGACCAGGACACAGCTTAAGGCCAGGTTAGAAGCCGCTGACAAATCAATTCCCCCTGTAACAATAATAAAGGTCATGCCGAGCGCACAGAGAGCCACCATAACCGATTGAGTAACCACGCTTTTAATATTGGCTAAGCGAAGAAAACGGTCAGATATTTCAGGCATAAGAGAGAAGATGGCCAGGACGAGGATTAAGCCAATAAAAGGCCCTAAGGAAGTAGTTAATCTTTTCCAGATAAAATTTTTAGGCTTCATCCTCACACCTCTTCCCATTGTCTTCATCTGTTTTGCCGGTAACTGCCGCTTTCATCAGGCTGGTCTCTGTCCAGTCAGCCGCTGGCCGGACAGCAATCAACTGGCCGCGATGGAAAACAGCTAAGCGGTCACTTACCCCCAGCAGTTCTGGCAGATAAGAACTGACAAAGATGACTGTCTTTTTCTCTGCGGCCAGGCGGCCCATAATTTCATAAATCTGAGATTTGCTCTTGACATCAATTCCCCTGGTTGGCTCATCCATTAAGAAAATCGAAGCTTGTTGATGCAACAGCCTGGCCAGAGCTACCTTTTGCTGATTGCCACCGGACAGAGTCCAGACTTTTTCTTCCGGCGATTGAGTTCTGATTGATAGCTTCTCGACCCAGCTGGAGGCTGCTTGTTTTTGCTTCCTGCCGCTGATCAGTCCCTGCGAACTATAAGGCCGCAGATAGCTCAGGGTTAAATTATCAGTCACGCTCATTCTTAAAGCCAGACCTTCTGATTGCCGGTCCTCACTCAAAAAGCCCAGTCCCCGCTTGATGCTAAATTCTGGATGAACCGGCCTGAATGACTGGCCCTTAAGCACTACCAGGCCGCCTTCTACCCGGTCAAGTCCGAAGAGAGCCCTTAAGAATTCTGTTCGTCCGGCTCCGACCAGTCCAGCCACCCCCAGTATCTCGCCTTCCCTGACTTCCAGAAAAACAGGCTGGGTCATTTTCCGGCTTTTAAGTCCGGCGCACTCCATGATAGTCTGGCCAGGCTGGTGAGGAATCCGCGGATAAAGCTCGTTTAACCTCTGACCGATGATCATTTCAATTAATTGATCAATTGAGATGTCGCAGATTTTTCCCCGGCCAGCCACCTGTCCATCCCTTAAGACCACAAACCGGTCGGCCACCTGTCTGACTTCTTCCAGAAAATGGCTGACATAAACAACAGCAGTTCCCTGGCTTTTAAGCTTCTTGATTATTTCAAAAAGATAATTGGTATCTTCCCCGGACAGGCTGCTGGTTGGTTCATCCATAATCAAAATCCGTGATTGCCTGACCAGAGCCCGGGCGATCTCCACCACCTGGCGGGCTCCAGCCGACAGCTGGCTTACCCGGACCTCAGGGGAAATTTCAGGATGATGCAAGAAATTCAGCACCTCTCTTATTTTTTCCAGGTTTCTCTTTCTGTTGACCAGGCCAAAACGGCTGACCTCCTGGCCCAGCATGATATTTTCTTCGACGGTTAAATGGGGAGCTAAGTTCAGTTCCTGATAAATAACGGCCAGACCTTGCCGGAGGCCATCAACCGGGCTGGAGGGACAATAGGCTTCACCGGCCAGCTTCATAACCCCACCGTCAGGCTGATAAGCGCCGCTTAAGATTTTAATCAGGGTGCTTTTCCCGGCACCGTTTTCCCCCAGAATCGCCTCGACTTCCCCTTCTCTTAGATCAAAATCAATATTATTCAGGACAAGGTTGTGCCCAAATCTTTTGCTTATTGAACTTAATTCAAGCAGCTGGCTTTTCCCGGTCATAAACAAAGTCATTCCTGGCAGGAAGGCAGACTGGCCTGCCGGCAATTTAGAATTATTATTTTAGATATTCACCGATATCTGGTTCAAGCAAAGATTTGATCTCCGGATCATTCATATTGTCAGGAGTGGCTATTTTCACTCCAGTATCAATCCTCTTTTCGATCGGCCGTTTCTCGAGATAATCAATCAAGGTCTTGACGCCCAGATAACCCATATTGACTGGATCCTGAAGCACCAGTCCCTGAATCTCGTTAGCTCGCAGAGCTTGAATCAATTTGGCCGAACTATCGAAGCCAACCAGCTTAACCTGGCCGGCCAGACCGGCAGCCTGGAGGGCCCGACAGGCCCCGAAAGTGCTTGATTCATTGGGAGCAAATATCCCGTCAACCTGAGGAAATCTGCTTAGCAGGTTCTCGGTCAGTTGATAGGCGGTTTCAGTCGTCGTGCCGGCATACTGATCTTTGACCAGAATATTTATATTCGGATAGTCTTTGATCATAGTTTCGAGAAAGCCTTCTTCCCGGTAGGTTGTGCTGGCCGAACCCTCCAAATATCTGATCAAAAAAATATCGCCCTGACCGTTGAGGACCTCAGCCAGCCGCCTGGCAGCCAGCACCCCGCCTTGATAATTATCAGTGGCCACAAAGCTCAGGTAATTATCTCCCTGAAGATTCGAATCAATGATGACCACCGGGATTCCTTCCTGTCTGGCTTCGTCTACCGGCCGGAGTAAAGCCCGGTCATCAAGCGGAGCCAGGACAATTCCATCCACCCGTCGGTTAATAAAATCTTCAACCACTGTTATCTGTTGAGCCCGGTCATCCTCTTTCTGGGGACCTTTCCAGAAAATCTGGGCTCCAAATTCTTTAGCGGCTTTTTCCGCTCCGGCCCGGACAGCTTTCCAGTATTCATGAGTTGTTCCTTTCGGAATGACGGCTAACTGATATTTTTTAACTTCTGCTTGAGAAGTATCGCCGCTGTTTCTGGACTGACAGGAAAAGAGCCAGAAAAAAGAAAACATTAATAAAGCCAAAATTTTTAAGGCCTGGATGCTGTTTTTCATGCCCTCAGTATAATGCAGAGCTAAAAATTAAGTCAAAGAAATTTATCAGGGGAAAACTACGGAGGGAAAATTAAGACAAATAATTACCTGGTCACCGCTGGCCGGCCGGAAAAAAAGGAGAATGAAGAGGAGCTATTTTCAGCCATCTGAATAGCTCCTCCTCAGACAGCAGGGAGATTACTCCCTGCTTATCGGCTTTAAAGTTAATCAGCCTTTCTTTAGAATCGGCATGCCAGTCTTAGCTGTTTCTACTACTTTATAGCCAGCCGGCACCGCCTCGAGGGCTCCGGGCCGGACATCTCTGGCAAAATAGTAGATAGTTTGCTTTTTGCCGCCGCGCAGTTCAACTTCACGTGAATGCAGGTAGTAAGTAACTCCCTTTTTGTTTTTGAATTCGTAAGGCATGAATTAAACCTCCAAAAAAAATTTCAATCAGAAACTAAAACTTGTAACCGAAAGTAAACCCAAGCAACTGGCCCCGGGTATGATATTTTCCTTCACCGAGTGAATCAGGATAAATATTTCTGTTGGGCGAAGTTCGGTCAGAAAAAATTTCATACTGATAACCTAAATTGACTTCAAATCTGCCTTTAGTATAGCCAAAACCCGCCGTAAAAGCTACCCGGTTGGCATCAGGCAGGGAAGGATCCATCGTCTCTATCGGTTGAGGTGCTTGATCATAGAGGGCCCCGACCCTCAGGGCGATATTCTCCTTAACCAGATATTGAGCTCCGACCCGTAGAAGGATGGTGTCTTTGAAATTCTGCTCGACCAGCTGCTCATCAGTGCCGTCGTTGGCATAATTTATTTCAATCAGGTAATTGTCATAATTGCTCCAGGTAAAAAGCTGCCCTTCCACCGACAGCAGGAGTTTGGGTGTAGCCTGATAGGCAAAACCGAGTCCGAAAATACCAGGGTATTTGAAAGTCAGGGCAACGTCAGCCGAAGACGGGATATAGGGTAATAGAGCCGAAGGAACCCGGCTGGTATCAAGAGTCAGCGGGCCGCTAAGATCCACATTAAAACTACTTCGCCAGTTAAAGCCGGCAGAAAATTTATCCTTTTTGAACAGCAAGCCGGCATTAAAGCCAACAGTATCCCCTTTGGCCTTGGACAGCGAGGCGGGAATGTCACCGGCCCAGGTATCAGGAATTTCTACGTGCTGAACCAGGTTCTGAGAAAGAGCGGCGTGAATATAAGAGACTCCGGCACCAATTGATAAGTGATCGGTTAACTTGATTCCAATGGCCGGATTAATAAACATGGTCTGGAGCGAAGTCTCGGTTGAGATGTAGCGCAGAGGATAATTAACTGGCCAGGAAGTTCCTAATCCATAAGGAGCAAAAAAGCCCAGACCAACGGTCACTCTTGAACCCAGTGATTGGGTCAGATAAAAGTGAGGCGGGAAAAAGGTCTGATCTAACTGATAAACTTTTTGATAAGCAGGGTCAGGCCAGTTGGGTAGCTCTAACCAGCCGGCGGGGAAAACAAAGGTTCCGCCAACATTGACTTGAGTTCCCTGGAGCCAGGCTATCCCGGCCGGATTGTAAAAAATAGCTGTCGGGTTATTGGCAATACTGACGAAAGCGCCAGCCATGCCCATGGCGGCTGCTCCATGTTCATAGATCAAAAAGCCTGAGCCTGAAGCCAGCGAACAAACCAGGAGTAAAGCGACTGCTAGAATTGAGATTTTTTTCACCGTCCTTCCCTCCATTCAATAAGATTTAATTTAATCAAACAGGATCTGGCTATCTTTTATTAAATTTATCTCTCGGTGTCAAGATTAAGCTGATTTTTTTACTCACTGGATAAAACCGACTCCTGGGGGCACTTCAGCCGGGATAATCGGGCCGAACAGGTCTTCATATCTCTTTAAATTCTCCTGTAGAGCTTCGGCAAATCTTTTGGCATGGGCTGGACTGACAATCAGTCTGGCCACCAGCTTGCCCATCGGGCCGTCAGGAAAGATAAAAGCGAAATCAAAGATAAACTCTTCGCGGCTGTGCCGGATGGCCGCCAGGTTAGAATACTGGCCGATCGCCGTTTGTTCATCCACCTTAATATCAATCTTTCTCTCGGGATTATTATCCTGAGCCATAGCCACCTCCTTGGCCGGACTTAGAATTCTAAATTATTGTCCCGGCTTTTTCCTGCTCCTAATTTTAATCCAAATCAGGTCAGGAAGCGAGCCTGACCTGAGATCGCCAGATGCCCGGCCAACTATTGCTCGATAAGGAAAGACAGCTGTCTGTTCTTTTCAATAGATAAATATTGTTTTTGTGAAAACGTTAACGCAATTTACCCGATTATTTTGCTAACTTATTGAATTTAAATAAATAAAAAATATAAAAAATCCTTGCTTTTTGACTTGATTGGCCTATAATGATAATGGCTTTCCTGGGCGGGCTGGGGAAAGCCCCCACCTTTTTGGTTCCCATCATCAACCCCCCTTTTGCTGACAACAGCCCGCTTTCTTATCAGTCAACCAAAAACAAATAGCTCTGAACTATGACTGGAATTATGAGTTGAAACGAATAGTTGATCGGCTAAAGATGGCGGTCAGCTAACCAACATATCGAAAAGATAGTAAGGAGAATCCTTTCTCTGGCCCTCAGATTTTTATAAGACTATGGCCCTTTATAAAGCAGCCAGTCAGTCAGAATAAAACTTAATCATCTGCTTGACGGCTTCCAGACAAACCGGGCAGTAGGGCTTCGCCCCTTTAGTAAACATGATGCAGTCAACCGCTGGCCGGTAAAGCCCGGTCGAGGCATAACCGGCGCCTTCAAAAACACCAACCTTCCCGGCATATTTGCTTCTGGCCAGAAACTCCTCCACCTTTCTGCCCTGCTCTAAGGATAATTTTTCACTTTCAGTTTCGAGTTTGGTTACTTCATCCTTGGGGGCCCCTTCTCTTTTCATTCTGGCTATCCGTTCATTGAGCTCCTGCCTGACCTTCTGATAGGCCAGATCAAAGCGGTCGAACTCCTCTTTTTCCCAGGGGGTTGGGACAGCTATCCCCGGTGTTAACAGCTTTTTCCACTTGACATCTTTTGGGTTCAGCAAGGCCGTTATATTGGGCTCAACTGGCTCTATGCCCCGCGGATAAAATTCATTATAGGCTACCTGGGAGGTGTAATATTCATCAGCCAGGCCGGTAAAGGAATGGCCAAGTTCATGTAGCATCAGGTAAGCAAACCACTGGTTGTCAGTGGTAAAAGTGCAATAGAGATTATAGATACCACCGCCGCCATAACGGTTATGATTGACCATAATCATCAGAGCATCATAAGGAACATTGGAGGCCAGGTCTCGCAGCCGCCGGTTATCATCGGTCAGAAGATAACGGTCAGAGCCAAGAGAATCAAAGCTACAGCCCAGAGCAGTCTGCTTGAATTGCCCGTAGCCAGGCTCATCACAACCGCTCTCGGCTGACGGTTTAAACACTCCATAGATATTGAACTTATTCTTAAGGCTTTTATATGGCTCCTGGGAGAAAAAGACGGCCACGAATTTATCCAGATCCTGCTTGAGTTTTCCTTCTTCAGCGGCAGTGTAGCCCTCAGCCAGAAAAGCCAGGTCTACTTTCTGGGCGGGAGGCCCGCTTTTTAAAAGCTCAAAGACTTTGACCCCGGGTTCAGGTTTTTCTTTGACAATAAAGATGGAGGCCGGGTCTATTTCCTGGGAGAAAATTTGGTGAAAATTATTATTTTTGTCTCTGACCTCAATCGCCAGGCTGATTTTCTGCTTCGGATAAGGAATTAGGACAGTTTCCTGAAAAGTCCGTTTGATGCCTTTTAAAGCTTCGTCGGTCGTTTTATATTCGCCAAACAGGCTATCGAAAGCCCGGGCAAAAATTAACTGGCCGGTGGCCTGGTCATAAACCCGGGCGCAATAGCGGCCTCTCATAAAGGGATCAATCAGAGTTTTAACTGGACCGGCCCAGAGACCCTGATCATAGATCTTATCCAGGGCTATGACCTCCTGCTGGTTATCGCCCAGGTGATAATAATCAATCCTCATTGTCCGGTCGAGAAAGAACCGGTTGAAATCAACTTTGGCCTGATTGCCGAAAGCCAAAAGAAACGGAGACAAAATAAGCAAGGCAAGAAGCAGAATATTAATCTTTTTCATTTTTCAGACCTCCACGGCGATTTTAATCAGCCGGCTCGGGTTTGATCGCCCGGCCAGCAATTTCTTTAAGAAGTTTAAAAGCCAGAGAGGCGGTGATGTCTGAGACATCCCGTCCTGGATTGAGTTCGACCAGGTCAAAACCGACAATGGCCGCTTTCAGATGGTGAATTAAGTTGAAGACCTGGCGCGGGGTTAAACCGCCTGGTTCATGATGGGCCACCCCGGGAGCAAAAGCCGGATCGAAAACATCAAGGTCAAGAGAAATATAAAGCGGGTTTTTAAACTCCAGAACCAGGTCATCAGTCAGATTCCAGGCTTCAATTGTCCTGACGCCATGTTTTTGAGCCAGCTCCCTCTGCTGAGGGGTAAAAGATCTCTGGCCAATCTGAACGAGTTGCTCCACCAGCCCATCTTCCAGAATTCTGGCTAAGGGGCAGGCATGTGATAAGCGGTCTCCATAAAGCTCGTCGTACAGATCAGGGTGAGCATCTAAGTGAAGAAGATCAAGATGCTCAAACCGGCCGGCCATGCCCTTAACTGAAGGATAGGTAATAGAATGATCGCCACCCAGAATAATTGGAATGGCTCCGCGCTTGACCACTTCAGACACTGCCGCTTCTATTCCGGAGAAAGTTTTGTCAACATCACCTGAAGTATCAACGTCACCCAGGTCAACCAGAACGGTTTCCTCAGCTAAATCAACTTCCAGTTCGGTATCGGGGTTGTAAGTTTTCCCGGTGGACACCCGGCGGATAGCGGCTGGCCCGCCGGCTGCTCCCCGGATAAAGCTTGATTTTTCATCAAAAGGGACACCTATTATTCCCAGGGTAAAATCAGGATGAAGACTGCGATTTTTCAGGGCACCGCCAAAATCGGTCATTTTCTCCTCCAGTTTTAGTAAAATTATACTGAATAAACCGGTAAAACTAAAGATAAGTTTGATTTTAAGAAATGACAGGAAAGCAACAGAAGGTAAATCTCCAGAAGATCAAGGGAAAATTAGAAGCTGGTAAAATCGTCAGGAAAGCGTCTGAAAGCAGGGAAAAAATTTAATAGAGCTAAAGGCTAAACTAAAAAAAATCTCCCCCGTCCGGGGAGAAAGCGGGAGGAAAGAGGAGAGAGATCTCCTGCCCCCTCCCTTTCCTCTGCAACCTTGGCCTGCCTCGTTTAGAGGCAAGCGTAGGATTCCATAGCCAGGAATTTAACTCAATCACCCCTCCAGGGGTATTGGAGGGTGATTTTCAAGCCGGAAAAACCATTTTTCTTTCACCCCCAAAATGATTATAATTTTTTAACTGCAGACTAATCAGGAAAGAAAGGAAGACAGTTAATGGAAAAATTTTATGAGATTGATGACCGTGAAAGCCTCATCAGGTATTTAAACCTCGCTCTTGAGCATGAATGGGCCGTCAGCTTTGAATATATCATTCACGCCTATTCCATGCCCAAAGCTAAATATTTTTATCAAGACCCGGTCATGGACGACCGCTTCGATGTCCGGGCTCAGACTATTCAGATAGGCATAGATGAAATGTATCATGCTCTCGAGATAAGCCTTCTCCTGAAACAGATCGGAGCCGAACCTTCCTTCCGAACAGCCGTTATCAAACGCTATCCGCTAATCATAGATAATTTAAGCAGAGACAAGGCCACCGAAGATGAGGTAACCGAGTATTATCAGCAGGTCAAATTCAATAATATCGATGAGCCAAAGATTCAGAATATGCTTTTCAACATGGCTGCCGATGAAACGAGGCATGGCCGCCAGTTTGAGGCTATGATTAAAATGATGGAAAAAGAAGGCCTGACCGGAGAGCTGATTTTTAAGCCCAATCCTGAAGCCGGCAGCCGGGAGGATCTCAAGATTCTTCATGAACTCACCAGGCTTGAAAACTCGATGATGCATGAATATCTTTATTATGTCCTTCTCTTTAGCGAGCATCAGGACCTCGGTCAGAGGCTTTTTAAAAATTCAATCAACCATATGCGTCACTGGGACAAACTATCAGGTTTGCTGGTTAAGCTGGGAGATGTCATCCAGCTGGAGAATGTCCAGCCCGCAGAGAACGGTGGCGAGCAAAGTTCGATGCCCATGCCTTATGCTTATCCGGGGAAAACACGGGTGGAGGCCCTCGACAGCACCCTTCGGGGTGAAAAGCAGCTGATAGAAAAGTATAAGCTGGCTATAGATTTGGTGCCAGGAGAAGAGATTAAAGCTCAGTTAAAAGCTCAGCTGGCTCTTACCCGTGAACATCTCTACACCCAGGAAAGATTACTGGCTAATACCAGAAGAACGAAGATAGTTTAAGGCCGCCAGAAAATTATTTGATTCGGCCAGGCAGAAATTCGCCCGGAAAAAGTGATTAAAGCTAATTAACCAGGATATAAATAAGGGTAGTGGAGACCTCAGGATTAAGCTTCTAACAGAACAAATTTAAAAAGATAGCCAGTATTAATTCGGAAAAGGAGGTGGCGGTGAAAGGCGAAGCTTTAGTTAAACCCGGTGAAACTAATTTCTGGTTGCGGCTTTTTATCACCTGTTTCTGCCTGAGTTTGGGTTTTATCTTTTTTAATTCATCTTTGGCTGGTGCTCAAACAGAACAGTCCCAAGAGAACAAGCCGCAACTTACCTTAGAAAAAATAATGGCCGGCCAGGAATTTTATGGCACTCCGCCTTCCAGCCCAACCTGGGCAGTTGACGGAAAGACGTTATACTTTCAGTGGAAAAAGCCAGGTGAGAAAAGTTCAGAGATCTATGCGGTGAGCCTCAAGAATCCAGTCCCGGTCAAAATCACCCGCGAACAAATACTGCTTAACCCACCCGATGGCGGACAGATTGGTGGAGGACGCTTCCGCGGACGTGGTGGTTTCGGTTTTGGCCGCTTTGGTTCGCAATGGAGCTGGGATAAGA
>Ga0208825_1000525_pt1 | contig 36098 bp, 30 predicted proteins | sample AD_UKC113_MetaG_FD_184450 | JGI IMG/M metagenome (GOLD analysis project Ga0208825, IMG submission 184450) | Active sludge microbial communities of municipal wastewater-treating anaerobic digesters from Hong Kong - AD_UKC113_MetaG (SPAdes)... | ecosystem: Engineered > Bioreactor > Anaerobic >... | reverse complement strand
ACTTTTTTCATAACTGATAATTCTCCGGTAAATCTCCTCTGAGGACAAGTAGTTGGGGTCAGCCGGGGTAGTATAATCAGCATTAGAAGAAGTCCCGGGAGTAAAATTTATCAGAACCAGGCCGGCCTCTCTCGTCCAGTCAGCAATTTCCTGGTTATACCATTCATAAGGGGGAAGAAAATATGGAGAAGTGTTTTTGTCGAGTCCAAAGCGGGCCAGTTCGGCATAATTATTCTCAAGGTCAGATAAAAATTCAGAGCGACTGACCAGAGTTTTCTGGCGTAAATTCCAATCACAATAGAGTAGATGCCGGTCGGAGTGAGCCCCGACATAATGCCCTTCTTCGATCATTCTCTTGACCAGCGGGGTAAATTCTGGCTGGCGTAAAAAATTGCCAGTCAGGAAAAAAGAGGCTTTGATCTGCCGCTCTTCGAGGGCCGAAAGAACAGAAGGCAGTCCTTCGCCATAGGTATCAGCAGTCAGGACCAGAGCCAGCCGCTTTTCCTTAAGCGGACCCCGGAGGATGGCGCCTTCCTCAATTGTAAATGTCGCTTTCTGGCTCTGGCTAATTTCGTCTGGAGGAGAGGCTGCCTGTTGAACAGGCAGGAGGCAACTTCCTCTCTCCAGCTCCCTGGCTTCAAGCTGAAAACTGAAAAGCAAAAGTAAAAAAGGGCAGATAATTTTCAAAACAATGTGACCAGGAGAATAAAACTGTTGCCCGGTTTTTACTCCTGCCTGTCTTTGAGATTGATCCGCCAGCATTTTCCTTCTTAATTTCCAGGTTAGTTTAATCTTGATTTTAAATTAAGACTCCACTTTTATCAATCCGGAACACCTTGATCTGTCAGGGCTAATAAACAGCCCGCAGGAAGAGACAGAAGGCAGGCTGTTGGCTTTGAGGGCGGCAGTCAGCAGGCGATGGCCCTGACGGTTGGAAAAGTCAGGACCGGACTTTAGCTTCCCTCCTAATCTTTTTTGTCTTAACTTTACTATTTATTAAACCATTGATATTATTTTATTAATGGTTAATTACATTTTAGTTTACAAGATCCGGAAACAGGTCAAAGAAATCCTGAAAGAAAAAATTGAAGACGGAGAGATAGCCACTACTCCCCGTTCTTGCCTCGGCTGTTTAGCAGATGAAATCAGCTGGGAGGTATATTATCTTTTTAAAGAGATAGAAGAAAAGAAAAAAGGCGGCCAGAGAACGCCTAAGGAAAAAACTGGCAGTTCTGACAGCCAGCCCGATGAGAATTTGGAAGCTGACCTGAAGACTGAAGTTGATGAAGAAGCCGGCTCTCAAACAGAACAGGAAACCGAATCAGGCCGGCCAGAAAAAATTACTGATAAAAAATAAGCCAATTACTCAATCCAGACCACTCTGCTTTTCTGCTGGCCAGGGAGGTATCATTCCCCAGCCGGTTTTTCTTTCCTGATCTTTTCCTTCAGGGCTTCCCACCAGTCAATTCTTTTTTTAATTTCTCTTTCAAATCCCAGATGGCCGGGATGATAATATTTTCTGCCCTTCAATCTGTCGGGGAAAGTCTCCATATCAGTGGTTGATGACGGGTGGTCATGAGCATATTGATAGTCCTGCCCATAGCCTATTTCTTTCATCAAGGGAGTCACTGCATTCCTGATATGAAGCGGAACCGGTTCAAATGGACTCTCTTCGACTTCTTTCATGGCCTGGCCAAAGGCCACATAAACCCGGTTACTTTTAGGAGCTGAAGCCAGATAAACCACGGCTTCAGCCAGAGCCAGTTCGCCCTCAGGTGAGCCCAGAAAATCATAAGCTTCTTTGGCCTGAAGAGTCAGAGTCAGGGCCTGAGGATCTGCCAGTCCGATATCTTCGGAGGCAAATCTGATCAACCGGCGGGCAATATAAAGAGGATCTTCTCCGGCATAAAGCATCCTGGCCAACCAGTAAAGAGAAGCATCCACATCTGAGTTTCTAAGGCTCTTATGCAGAGCGGAAATCAGATTAAAATGCTCCTCGCCGCTCTTATCATAAATAAGCATTCTTTTCTGGAGGGCTTCTTCTATTTCTTTGACCGTTATTTCCTGGTTACGGGTCAGGCTGGCCGCTATTTCCAGGGCATTAAGCGCCCGCCTGGCATCACCGTTTGATTGGTCATAAAGAAGCGCCAGGGCTTCCTCCCTGATCCTTAGATGAAGCCGCCCCAGCCCGTTAATTTCATCGGTCAGGGCATCATTGATGATCTTTCTCAGAGCTTCCTGATCGAGAGGCTTAAGGACCAGAACTCTGGTTCTGGACAGCAGCGGAGCAATCACTTCAAAGGAGGGATTTTCGGTTGTTGAGCCGAAGAGGATGACCTCTCCCCTCTCCACATAAGGAAGAAAAGCTGACTGCTGGGCTTTATTGAAACGGTGAATTTCATCAATGAAGATAATGATCGGCCGGCCATACATTTTTTTCTGCTGCTCAGCCTGGGCCATGACTTCCTTGATTTCCTTAATGCCGGACAGGACGGCACTAAAAAAAAGACAATTCAAGCCAAAATGCTTGGCCAGCATCATTCCTAAAGTAGTCTTACCTGAGCCAGGCGGACCCCTAATGCCGGACAGGACGGCACTAAAAAAAAGACAATTCAAGCCAAAATGCTTGGCCAGCATCATTCCTAAAGTAGTCTTACCTGAGCCAGGCGGACCCCAAAAAATTATTGAGACTAACTGGCCAGATTCAATCAGTTCAGTTAGAATCCGGCCCGGACCAAGCAGATGCTCCTGCCCGTAAAACCGGTCAAATGTCTGAGGCCTCATCCTTTCAGCTAAGGGAACATGGCTGGCTTCAGCGGCCTGATTTTTTTTATTCTGGTTGTCTTTTCTGGCCATTAGGTCCTCTTCCTGGCACTTAACCTTGAATCTGATTTATACCTGACTTTTTAGTTTTATGACTTCATTTTATTATCGGTCAGCCCTGATCTAATGTAAAGCCGCCAAAAACTTTTTGTCATAAAATCATAAATCAGTTAAAATGACCGGAGGAGAAATGAAAAATGATAATTGTTAAGGGAAAGACTCGCTTCTACTCCACTCTTTTGATTCTGGCCCTGGGGATGGCTACTTCTTTATTAGTATCAGCCTCCGGTTTCGCTCAGGGACGGCCCAAGGGCCATTTGTTTATTATCGGTGGCGGCGACCGTTCTGAAGACATGATGAAAAAGTTTGTTGATCTGGCTTCCAAAGCCGGAAATGGCCGGATAATCGTCCTGCCTATGGCCAGCTCAACGCCGGAAGAAACCGGCCGCGGTCTGGTAGAAGAATTTAAGAATTTAGAAGTAAAAGATGTTGTCTTTTATAATTTTACCAGGCGGGAGGCTGAAGACTACGCTAAGGCCAGGGAGCTGGCTGGAAGCGGCGGAATTTTTTTCTCTGGTGGAGACCAATCGAGAATTACCGAGGCTATTCTCGACACCCCAGTCCACCAGATGATCAGAGATCTGTATCAGCAAGGAGCAGTCATTGGCGGAACAAGTGCTGGGGCAGCAATTATGAGCGAATTGATGATTACCGGTGATGAAGCCAGAAAGCCGGAAGAGGGTCATGAATTTGAGACGATTGAAGCTGGCAATGTTATCCTGGCTCGCGGCTTAGGTTTCATCAAGACAGCTGTCATCGATCAGCACTTTGCTACCCGCCGGCGGCATAACCGCCTGATCAGTGTCATTGCCGCCCATCCCGAGCTGCTGGGGATAGGGATTGATGAAGAAACAGCCATTATCGTCAATCCTGACCAGACCTTTGATGTTATCGGCCATAAAAACGTCATTATCTATGATGCGACCAAGGCTCAGATTACCTCCGGCGCGGGGCGGGCGATCGGCCTCCGGGGAATGATCATGCATATTTTGTTGCCCGGAGAGAGATTTTCTATCCCTAAGAAAAAATAACCAAGCCGGTTTTCTGGCTGTTCTTGACGGCTCAGAAGTTAAATGTTAGAGTTTTGATGAAGTTAGCTCATGAGTCAAAATCCAAAGACGCCAGACATAAATAAGGCTATAGACAAAAAGCTGGTTTTTTCGGCCGCTGAAGTCTGCCGGCTGTTGAAGATCAGCCCCGACACTTTGCAATCGTGGGAAAATGAGTTTCCGGTTTTTTTCGCCGGTCAGACAGCCAGCGGTCAGCTGATTTACCGTCAAAAAGATGTCTTGATTATTTCCAGGATTAAGGAACTGCTGGAAGAAAACACTCTGACCAATGCCGGGATAAAAAGGAAAATTGAAGAAGAATTCGGCTTGAAGACAGACCGGATTCCGCCAGAAAAGATACTGGCCGCCATCAGCCAGATCAAAGAAGAATTAATGGGCCTGTTACAGGCTCTTGAAAAAAAACAAAAAAAGGGTTAAAGTAACTTTCACTTTTTAGAATATCGGGACGTGGCGCAGCCTGGTAGCGCACATGCTTGGGGTGCATGGGGTCAGCGGTTCGAATCCGCTCGTCCCGATTTTCCTTATAAGAAAACCGGAACAAAATGGCTAAAGTTTCAGGCTTACCAGCCTCCAAAAAAAAGTTAATTCTCCTGACTAACGATGATGGCTTTCGCTCCCCTGGCCTGACCGCGCTGGCTGAAGCACTGAGGCCTGAGGCCCTGGTCTATATTGTTGCTCCTGACCGGGAAAGAAGTTCGATATCTTTAGCCCTGACCCTGCGGCATCCATTACGGGCGGAGAAAGCAGGAACAAATGTTTTTGCCGTCGACGGGACACCGGCCGATTGTGTCTATATAGCTATGAAATATGTCCTGCCGCAGAAGCCAGATTATTTGATTTCTGGCCTGAACCTGGGAGCCAATCTTGGTTGTCAGGATGTCTCTTACTCGGGAACGGTGGCAGCTGCCCTCCAGGGGACTTTTATGGGTATCCCTTCCTTAGCTGTGTCGCTGGTCAATCCAAACGGTAGACAATATGATTTCGAGAAAGCAGCTCAGCTGGTTAGAAAAATCATCGAAGCTCTCCAGGGGACAAAGCTTCCCCCTAAGGTCTATCTCAACATTAATATTCCCCCTTTCCCTGTCAAGGGCTTGAAAATCTCCCGGCTGGGCGAGAGGCGTTATGCCCCTGAGCTGATCAAAAAAAAAGACCCCCGGGGGAAAGACTACTTCTGGATCGGGGTCGGTCATCCAAAAGCTGTTGGCCCGAGAAACTCAGATGTTCATTTAGTTGATCAAGGCTGGGTGTCGGTTACTCCCCTGCACATAGACCGGACCGCTTACCCGGCTCTAACTAGCCAGCTTTTCTCCAGCTTGATAAATATCAAACCTGAATAGTCAGCCCGGCTCTCAAGCCTCAGGTCTTAATTACTGGTTTCTTCTGGATCTTTGGCTGGCGCCATTTTTTTGTTTTTCCGGCTATGAATAAAGCCAACTGCCGCTGGAATTAAAGAAATGATGACGATGGCAATGATAACCAGTGAAAAGTTTTCTTTGACCACAGTTATATTGCCAAAATAATAGCCGCCAAACAAAAACAGAGAAACCCACAGGAGACTACCGACCAGGCTGTAAACTAAAAATTTTAAGTAGGTCATTTTTCCAATCCCGGCCACAAAGGGAGCAAAAGTCCGGATAAAAGGCATAAAGCGGGCGATGACAATGGTAATGGAGCCATGCTTTTCATAAAATTCGTGGGTCCGGTCGAGATAGTTTTTGTTAAGAAAACGGCTCTTTTCTTTTTTAAAGATTTCAGGGCCAATCTTATTACCAATCCAGTAGTTACTTATGTTTCCCAGAAAAGCCGCTAGGCTAAGCGACAAAAACAGGGTTAAAAGATTAAGGTCACCAATGGCCGCCACCGCCCCGGCCGCAAACAACAGGGAATCACCGGGGAAAAATGGCGTAACCACCAAGCCGGTTTCGGCAAAGATGACAAAAAAGATTAGAAGATAAGTCCACAGCCCAAATTGATCGACAAACTGGCCAATGTAGCGATCAACATGGATAAGGATATCAAATAATTTAATCAAATAATCTATCAACTGTCTGTCTGTCCCCGGCTTGAATTTAACCTGCGGCCCTCACTCTGGCCGCAATTATGATTAACTATACACATTTTCACTGCCAGTGACAAGAAGACCGGTTCACCAGCCGGACTTTTCCTGGAGATAGACTTTAGCCCCAGTCTGTCTGACTGTTAACCATCGCTGCCCTCTTCAACGGGCCGGGACTCTGCTATAATTTAGGTGGATAATGTTTTTAAGTCCAGTCATCTCGGGCCTTTTTCCCGGACTTAGTCTTAACAATGACCGATAAAATATTTTTCAGGGAAAGAAAATTAGAGGCCATCGAACGGGCGCTGCGAAAGCTCTCCCCTCTGGCTTCAAACTGCCGCCTCTGCCCCCGTCAATGCCAGGTTAACCGCCTGGGCAGTCAGACCGGAATCTGCCAGACAGGCGACCAGGCCCGGGTCTCAACCAGCTTACTTCATTTTGGCGAGGAGCCAGTGCTCAGCGGGCAGCGTGGACCGAGGAAAGCCAGGGGTTCAGGCACCATTTTTTTTGCCGGCTGTAACCTGAAATGCCTTTTCTGCCAGAATTATCAGTTGAGCTGGCTTAATGAGGGTAAGCTGGTCAGTGATCAACAACTGGCTACGTTCATGCTAAATCTTCAGGCTCAGGGCGCGCTCAATATCAATCTTGTTTCCCCGACCCACGTTATCCTGCCGATTCTTCGGGCCCTGAAAGTTGCTTATGGCCGGGGTTTAACCCTGCCTGTTGTTTATAATTCCAACGGTTATGACTCTATTGAAGTGATTGAAGAGCTGCGGGGAATTATTGATATTTACCTGCCCGATCTGAAATATGTGTCTCCGGAATTATCAAAAAAATATTCAGCTGCCCCTGATTATTTTGAACAGGCCCATCTGGCGATTCAAGAGATGTACTGTCAGCAGCCCGAACTAATTCTCGATGATGAAGAGGTGGCTACCCGGGGTTTGATCATCCGTCATCTGGTTCTTCCGGGAAGTTCAGCTGACTCCCTCCAGGTTGTTGACTGGCTCGGCCGCCACCTGTCGGCCTCGATTGGGCTGAGTTTAATGAGCCAGTACCACCCCTGCTTTCAGGCTCCGGCCGAACTTCAGCGGGAGGTTACCAGTCAGGAATATCAGAAAGTTGTGACCCGGGCCAGCAGCTACAACTTCAGTTACCTCTTTCTTCAGCCAGAACCTTTCCGGTCAGAAGAACACCTGCTGCCTGATTTTCACCGCCAGCATCCTTTCCGCTGGAAATAGACAGACAGATAAATCTTCTCAATTCAAATTAATCGGCTAAATCTTTTAAAGAAGCGGCTCAAAAAATTAGGAAATATAGACTGTATCCCCTCTTTTCATTCATAAACAAGAATTTCGACCCTTCGATTTTGAGCCCGACCGTCCCGCGTCGAATTATCAGCTACTGGCACCGAACTTCCCAGGCTAACCACTGACATCCGGTAAAGCGGAATATGATAGGTCTTATAAAGATACATCATGACCCCTTCGGCTCTTTTCCGGCCAAGAGCCAGGTTTACTTCTTCAGAACCGACATTATCAGTATGACCTTGAATTTCAATATAAACGCCCTTATTTTCTTCAATTAGCCTCTGGACGAAGCGGTCAAGAGCGGCTTTAGCTTCCTGACTGAGCTCAGCACTGTTAAAGGCAAATTTAGCCTCATTGTTGCTGAGGGTAGCTTTCATGACCAGGTTACCCTTGATCATCGTTTTGACTTCTTCAATCTTGCCATCAACCTGCTTGATCTGACCGTCCTGTTTGTTAATCAGCTCTCCAATTGTTTCCAGCTTTTGATCATGTTCCTGTATTCTTTTCTGGGTTTCTTCAACTTCGGTTGAGATGCTGGCCACTTTTTGATCGACTGATGAGACTTCAGTATTGACATATTTTTTGCTGGCACAAGCCGGGCCGAGGAGAAAGATAGCCACCAGCAAAAGGCCTAACCAGGAAATACTTTTTTTCATTCTTATCTCCTTTCTTCTGGGCTTAAGGTTATAAAATCTCTTTTGCTTTTTTTTATTATAATCCAAAAATGAACAATTTTCAGCTTAAAATAATAAACTCCAGAACAGCTGCCCGCTCAGTATCCCTGCCTGGTTCTTAGCTGGTAATGTCCTCTGACCGTTGTCACCAGGATCCGGCGGTAGCGGTCATCGTTACGGTAAGAAGTATAACCAATTATATACTGATGACTTTGCTCTCTTCTTATTTGATAAATTGAAGCCAGCAGCTCTTCCATCTTATTCAGGAAAAAGGCCCGGCCGCCAGTGGCCGAGGCAAAAAGATCAAGAGTCTGGACTATTCCAGCCGGCGTCTGGCCAGCCGATTTCCTGTGCCTGGCCAGGATTTCTTCAGCCTTCGGTATTTTATAGCCGATAACATAAATTGGCACATCCACCCGGCGGGCAATGTCCAGAGCCTGCTGGACTGAAGCCTGACTGTCATTTTCCAGCCCATCAGTGATAAGAAGCAGGGCTCTTTTCTCGTTTTTAGCCCTGACCGCAAATTGAGGTGACACCGCCACCGCATCATTTAGAGCTGTTTTACCATAAGCCTTTTCTTTATCAAGGGCAGCCAGAAAAACCGTTCTGTCAATCGAGTGGCTGGCCGCTACCTCCACCTGTCCATCAGCAAAGACCAACAGGGCCAGTTCATCAACTGGAGCCAGGACCTTCTCAGCCATGATGCGCAAAGCCTGCCTGGCTTCTTCAAACTTGTTTTCCAAAGCCATGCTGCCACTGACATCAAGCAGGACCGTCAGGCTCAGAGGCGCGGCCTGATCATGCTCAAAATAGGTAATGGTTCTTCTTTCACCATTTTCATAGACAATAAAGTCTTTTTCTTCCAGATCATTGACATAACGGCCACGCTTATCCTGGACAGTCACCGCTAAGGTCACGGCATTGACCGTCAGGTTATAAGCTGGCTTTTCGACCCTTATCTGGCCTGGCTTGTCCTGGCCGCTACTAATCAAGGGGGTAAACAAGTCAAAGATCAAAACCAGGAACAATATACGAACTGGAAAACTTCTCAGCCTGGGCATTTTTTATTTTCCTTGATTTAGATTAAGAGCGGACTTATTCAGGCCGGCTCTCATTTCAGGCTTTGCGGCCGGTGTTTGACCACCTCTGCCTTAACCATATAGATCACATCTTCAGCAATGTTGGTAGCGTGATCGCAGATTCGCTCTAAATGCCTGGCCGCCAGTAAAAGAGGAAGGGCCCGGGGAACTGTGGTTGAATCCTTTTTCATATAATCATTGATTAATTCTGACTGGACAAGATTCCTCAGTTCATCAGCTTCATTATCCCTCAAAATAACTGATCTGGCCAGTTGCGCATCTTTATTGATAAACGAATTAATGACATCCCTGACCATGTTTTGAGCCAGCGTGGCCAGCTTGGGAATATCAATTAAAGGTTTAAGCAGCGGCTGGTCGGCTAATTCCAGAACCCGCTGGGAAATATCGACAGCCAGATCAGCAATTCTTTCCAGGTCAGTCGTTATTTTCATTGACATGACTACAAAGCGCAGGTCAGCTGCCGCCGGTTGATAAAGGGCAATTAAATTCAGGCATTTTTCCTCAATCTCGAGTTCCCTGGCATCAATCCGGTCATCATCTTTGATAATGGCTTCAGCCTTTTCCCGGCTTAATTCCCTCAAGGCCCGAACCGATAGGCCGATAGAGTTTTCAACCTCAGCACTCATCTCCAAAATTTTTTTATTAAGTTCCAGCAATTCTTCATCAAAATATCTGGTCATAGACTTCTCCTTCAGCTGTTTCTAACCGGCCAGCCTCTTATTTAACCAAAGCGGCCGGTTATATAATCTTCAGTCCGGGTATCTCTCGGGCTGGTAAAAATCTGATTGGTCTGGCCGAATTCCACCAGCTCGCCCAGCAAAAAATAACCGGTATAATCGGAGACCCGGGCTGCCTGTTGCATGTTATGAGTGACGATGATTATAGTATATTTTTCTTTCAGTTGATACATTAAATCTTCAATCCTGGCGGTAGCCGTGGGATCCAGGGCTGAACATGGCTCATCCATTAAGATGACTTCGGGGCCAACGGCTAAGACCCGGGCAATGCACAGCCGCTGCTGTTGCTCGCCAGTCAGGCCAAGAGCCCCGGTTTCCAGCCTGTCCTTAAGCTCTTCCCAGAGATTGACAGCCTGGAGGCTGCGGAAAAGCCTTTCTTCCATATAGCTCCGGTCGCTCTGTCCATGGACCCTGAGGCCATAAACAACATTATCAAAAATGCTCAGAGGAAAGGGGTTAGGCCGCTGGAAGACCATGCCAATCCGTCTCCTGAGCTCAAGCAGGTCAGTTCCCGGATCATAGATATTTTCCCCGTCAAAGATAACCTGGCCTTCAGTTCTGGCTCCTTCAATTAAATCGTTCATCCGGTTTAGAGTCCGGAGAAAAGTTGATTTGCCACAGCCAGAGGGGCCAATGAGAGCGGTGATTTTTCTGGCTTCCAGTTCAAGATCGACGCTCTTTAAAGCCTGAAATTGACCATAATAAACGGATAGCGATTTTACCTCGATAATATTTTTGAGGCTGGTTATTTCTACCATCTTTTTTTATCCTTCAGCCCTCAATCTTCCATCTCTAAAGCCCCGGCCTGGCCAGTTCCTAACCTTTATCTTTTTATCATCAGGCTGTTAATCTGATTTTAATCCTTTATTAATTTTTACTTAAATTTGAGCCAGCCGCCGGCTAGAGGCCGTCTTTTTCTCCTCTTTAGGTTGAGTTCTTGGGCCATTTTTCTATTTTTCCCGTTAAATGCAGCCGTCAACCAAATTTCCCTTCAATATAGCTTTCTGTTCTTTTGTCAGCTGGCCTGGTAAAAACAATCTCCGTCTCATTCACTTCGACCAGTTCGCCCATCAGAAAAAAAGCTGTCCGGTCGGCCACCCGGGCCGCCTGTTTGGTATTATTCGTCACCAGAATAATTGTATATTCGTCTTTAAGGAGCCTCAGCGTGTCTTCTATTTTCATGGTGGAAATAGGATCCAGACCGGAAGTTGGCTCGTCCAGCAGAATAAATTCGGGCTTAAGAGCCAGAACCCGGGCCAGACACAGCCGCTGCTGCTGCCCGCCTGAGAGCTTCAAGGCGCTGGTCTTAAGCCGGTCTTTGACCTCGGCCCATAATCCAGCCTTTTCCAAACAGTCCTCAACCAGTTGGTCAAGTTCCTGCCGGTTAGTTTGGCCCTGGAGCTTCGGTCCAAAGACCAGATTATCATAAATGCTCATGGGTAAAGGAACCGGTGTGGCAAAAACCATACCCAGCTGGCGGCGCAGGGCTGCCACTTCCACCTCAGGCTGATAAATATCCTGGCCGTCAATAAAGATCTTACCCTCAACTCTTGAGGCCGGCACCAGATCTACCAGCCGGTTAAGACAGGTCAAAAAAGTTGATTTACCGCTCCTGGCCGGCCCGATGATGCTCAGAATTTCTTTCCGGTAGATATCAAGGTTGAGGTTCTTCAAGCTCGGCTGCTGGCCATAATAATGGCTGAATTTTACGACCTGGATTGCCCTGTCTTTCATTGCCTGCCCGTCCGTCTTTTCTGTTTATCTGGAACCATTTTCCTTCCTGTTTATGACCGTGAAGACCGGCTGATATATTTGCCCATCAAATAATAAGTGATGATATTAATCAGAAGAATGGCTATAACCAGGACGGCCGCCGTGCCATAAGCTTTAGGCATAGAAATACCTTCTCTGGCCAGGATATAAAAATGGACTGACATGGTCCTGGCTGAAGAAAAAATAGAGGAAGGCAGATGAAGGGCGCTGCCAGCCGTGAAAATAACAGCGGCTGTCTCTCCGATGCTCCGTCCGATGCTTAAAATGACACCGGTGACGATGCCGGGAGCCGCCGAGGGCAAGACCACTTTGGTCACCGTTTGCCACCTGGTGCTCCCGAGGGAATAACTAACCAGGCGATAGGCGGCCGGGACACTCTTGATAGCTTCTTCACTGGTTCTGATGATAGTCGGCAAAACCATAAAAGCCAGAGTCAATCCCCCGCTTAAAATTGACCAGCCAAATTTTAGCTTGTTGACAAACAGAATAAAGCCAAACAGGCCAAAGATAATCGAAGGGATACCAGCCAGGCATTCGGCTCCGAACCGGATGATCCTGGTAACCGTCCCCTCAAAGGTATATTCGGTGAGATAGATGGCTGTCCCTACACCCAGGGGTGTGGCTACCAGCAAAGCAATAAAAGTCAGATAAATGGTAGCCACCACGGTCGAAAAGATTCCGCCCTCCCGCCCCATATGAGCGGGGTTTTTAGTCAGGAATTCCAGGCTGAGCTGGGGCAGCCCGTTTTTTAAAATAACGGCCAGAATGAAGAACAAAACCAGAACAGCTACCGAGGTCAGAAAATATAGAAAAACCTGGACTATTGTTTGTTCGGCTCTGGGTTGTAGCCCGAATTTCTTCTTCACTTTTTTCTCAGCTACTTCCTGAATTGTTTCTTGGCGGCCAGGTTAGCCAGAAAATTCAAAATCATAATAATTACAAAAAGAATAACGCCAGTAGCAAACAGGGCCTGACGGTGTTCGCCACTGGCATAGGCCATTTCCAGGGCAATATTGGAAGTCAAGGTTCTGACTGGAGCCAGTAAAGAGCCAGGCAGATCGGCGGCGTTACCCGCCACCATAATGACCGCCATAGTTTCCCCTATGGCCCGGCCCATGCCCAGAATAATGCCCGCCACCAACCCTGAACGGGCTGCCGGCAGCACGACCATCCTGACTGTTTGCCACCTGGTAGCTCCTAAGGCGATTGAACCTTCACGATAAGAATCAGGAACAGCCCTGATGGCATCTATGGCGATACTGATGATGGTCGGCAGAATCATGATACCAAGAATGATAGAAGCGGCCAGCACTGATAAGCCCGGACCGCCAAAATTTTTCCTGATAAACGGGACCAGAAACATCAGCCCGAGAAAGCCATAAACCACCGAAGGAATACCGGCCAGGAGCTCGATTACCGGTTTTAAGAAACCTGAAAGCCGGCGATTAGAAAACTCCGTCATGAAAATGGCACTGGCCAGGCCCAGAGGAACACCGATGACCAGAGCCCCTAAAGTGACCAGCAGTGAGCCAACAATCATCGGCAGCAAACCGAAGCTTTTTTCTGAAGGAAACCAATCCTGGCCAAGAAGAAAATTTTTAAGGCCATATTTGGCCATAATGGGCAAGCCCTGTTCAAAAATAAAAATAGTAATGATGGCCAGAACTGAAATGGCCGAAAGAGCAATCAGCAGGAGGCTGAGCCTGATCAGCCTGTCCCCGCCGCTCTTAGGTCTGGCCATTATTATGTCTCCCCCGGACTTAAGCTGTTGATCACCGTGATTTTTTTGGCAGGAATGAGTCCCTCCTGCGACAGCCTCGCTTGAATTTCTTCTGACAGGACAAAGTCAATGAATTCCTGAGCCAGCCCTTGAGGTTCTTGCCGGCTTAAAAACAGAAAGGGCCGGCGAAGCCGGTAATTATTATTTATAATGGCCTCTTCTGTTGGCTTGACCCCGTCCAGAGCAACCGGTTTTACCTGGTCATTAACCAAGCCGAGAGAAATAAAACCAATAGAGTTCTCATCCCGGCTGACAATTTCCCTGACCACTCCATTGGAATCTTCGACAATGGCTTTTTTGCTGATTCGCCTCGGTCCCATGACCATTTCCTGAAAAGCCCCCCTGGTGCCAGAACCTTCCTCTCTGACCACCACTGTTATGTTTTGATCCAGGCCATTGAGCATTTTCCAGTTGGCAATTTCCCCGGCAAAAATGCTTTGCACCTGATCAATGGCCAGACTGTTGACCGGGTTAGCGGGATGAACAATGATAGCCAGGCCATCGTAAGCTATTATTATCTCTTTAAGATCCTTTTCATCCTCTTTGAGTTCACGCGAGGACATGCCGATATTAGCACTGCCTTCTTTGACCGCCATGATGCCGGCACTTGAACCGCCACCCTGGACATTGATGTTGACCTTATTGTTTTTACTCATAAACAGCTCGGCCCATTCATCAGCAAAAGGCTGGATGCTGGTCGAACCAGCCACCACAATCTCAGACGAAACTGAATGAGACCGGCAGGCTGAAAAAGCAAAAAAGCAAAAAACTAACAACCAGAGCCAGACAGTCAAATTAAGAGAGCCGATCAGCTGTTGGTCCTTGAAAAAAGAAAACAGCTTTTTATCAAAAAAGGATTGATTGTTTACCCGCTGAACTTTCTTTAAATTTCTCTTTGGCTCAGGTTTCATGCTCAGCTATTCCGGCCCTTCCCTCTTGTCTTCTGACCGGCAACATTCAAATAGTTCGGGGCAGAAATCACACTTTCTGCATCAGGGATTATTCAATAAATTAATATTATACCTGACTGGCCGGAAAAGAAAAGAAAGAATTTTAATTCTGGCCAGGGCCGGGCTAAGAGCCTCAGGATGACATCTTATCGAGTTCCTCCAGCCTTCTTTCAAATACCTGCCTTTTGTCCTCATATTCCTGATAAACTTGAGTATATTCTTCATATACAGACTCGAGGCTATGGCGATGGAGGTCAAGCTCACGGGACAGGCGGACCACTTCCTGGCCAAGGCCATCAACTGAAGCTTCAATGATCTTCTGGGTTAGCTGGCTAATCCTTTCTTCTGTTTCTTCGATGTTGTTTTCAAGTTGTTGGACTCTTTCTTCCAGCGGTTTAAGGCTACGTGATTTTTCTATAATCACTTCCGACCTGAGCTTTCTTAACTCACGCGGGGAAAGTTTAAACCGGAAGGGAGCCTCCGCCGGAGCAACAGCCGGCTGGCCGCAGTGCCGGTCAGATTCTGAACCAGATTCAAAGCTTTTTTCCGGCAGTCTGGTTCTGGGTTCCTTCTCCAGCCTTTCTTCGCTCCAGCCAACTTTTTCCAGGAAACTTTCATAATCACCTTCAAAGACTTCTATTTTATTGTCCTGAAAAACAACCAGTCGTTCAGCCAGAGCTCGCAGGAACATTTCATTATGGGTGACCATGACTACCGCCCCGTCGAAGTTATCCAGAGCAGCCAGCAAGGCATCACTCGATTCCAGATCAAGATGATTGGTCGGCTCATCGAGTAAAAGTAAATTAACCGGTCTGGCCAGAATTTTCCCCAGTAAAACCCGGCTCTTTTCCCCACCCGATAGAACTTTAATTGGCTTTAAGGCTTCATCACCTTCAAACATCAGAGTGCCCGCAATCTGACGGACCCGGGCTGGTTCCAGCTGAGGGTTGGCCAGCGCTATTTCTTCCAGAACGGTGTTTTCATTATTCATTTCTTCGGCATAGCTCTGTTCATAATAACCGGCCGTCACTGATTTAGAGTAAGTCAGGCTCCCGGCCTGTGGTTCAAGATAACCAGCCATGACTTTGAGCAGGGTCGTTTTGCCCCGTCCGTTCCGCCCGATGACCATTACCCGGTCATGACCTTTGACCTGGAAACTCAACCTGTCAATGAGAGGCTTATCCGCCGTATAGGCAAAGCTTACCCCGTCCAGGCTCAAGGCATATTTATGGTGGAAAGGCTTGGCCTGAAAGGCAAATTCCATATTCTTTATCTTTTCCAGCTTTTCCCGCTTTCCCATTTTTTCTATATATTTCAATCGGGATTGGACCAGGCCGGCTAACCGGGCTTTGGCCCGGAAGCGGTTGATGAAAATTTCCATCTCCTTGCGCTTTCTCTCATCATTTATTCTGGTCTTCTCATAAACTTCTTCTTCCTGGGCAATCTGGTTATAGTATTTTTCGGTCTGGCCTTCGATTTTTCTGACTTTATGGCGGTGGAGGCCAAGGATATGAGTGGTTATCCGGTCCATAAAGCTCCGGTCATGAGTGATCAGCATCAATTCTCCCGGCCAGTCAAGCAGAAACTTTTCGAGCCAGCGAATGGAGGTAATATCCAGGTAATTATTTGGCTCATCCAGGAGGAGCAGATCATAATCGGTCAGAAGAAGCCGGGCTAAGTTCAGCCTGACCTGGTAACCCCCGGACAGTTGACAAGGATTCAGTTCAAATTCGTCAGGGGCCAGGCCCAGGCCAGTCAGGACTTTTTCCACCCGCCAGAGCTGGTCGGCTCCAGCCTGAGGGCAGCCCCGGCTGGCTTCCTCGATAACTGTTGTTTTTTGAAAATCTGGTTCCTGTTCTAAATAGCCGATCCGGTAATTCTTCGGAATGATAATCCGGCCTTCATCCGGCTCTTCCAGGCCAGCAATCAACCGGAAAAGGGTTGATTTCCCGTGGCCATTTTTGCCAACTACCCCTACCCTTTCACCCCGGTTAAGACGGAAACTGATTTTTTCAAACAAAACCTGCGGGCCGTAACTTTTAGATAAACCTTCAACTGCCAGCATGGCAATACCGATCTCCGCTTATTTGAAGTGAACTTAAACAAAAGCCTGGGACCGGAGTCAGCCCCGGCCTCAGGCTTAAATAATAGCATTTTTCCCGGCTATTTTAATCGGCCGGGCTGGTTAACTAAAAACCCAATTCCTTCATGACCTTGGCTGCTCCTGAAAATTTTTCAGTGACGAACAGAACATATCTGATATCGACGCTAATCGACCGTTGCCATTCTGGAATGATATAATAATCACCAATAACGCTCTCATAAGTCATATCAAAGATAATCCCGACCTGTTCGCCTTTAGCATTAAGTGTCGGCGAGCCGGAATTACCACCGGTGACGTTAGTCGTATTCAGAAAACAAGCCGGCACATCCTTAAGCAACGGGTCCTCAAAACGGCCAAAATCACGCTGACGGTAAAGCTCTTTGAGTTTAGCTGGAACCCGGAACGGTTCGGTCCCGGTCTCTTTTTCCATGACTCCTTTAAGAGTCGTAATAGGCCGATAAAAGACTGCATCCCGCGGACTATAGCCTTCCACCAGACCATAGGTAAAGCGGATAGTGCTATTAGCGTCAGGCGACAGTTTCCCGCCCTTCATCTCGAGCAGGGCCGCTTCATAAGTCTTTTTAATGTCCTGCCTGTCCTGATTCCAGGCTTTGCTTTCTTCCCGTACCACTTTCAGCTCTTTTTCCAGGTCAGCGGCCAGCAGGATAAAAGGATCATTGGTCTTAAGAAGTTCTGCCGGCTTAAGCTGGAGAAGGGCCAGCCTCTTTTCCGGCGAACCAAGTTGCGTTCTCTGGTAAAGCTGATCAACATAATCGTCTATAGCTTTTTCTGAGCCCTGAGCCATCAACGGCCGGAAAGCAGCCGGGATTTTTTCGGGGGGCAGGCTCATCATTTTTTTAAGCTGATGCTTAAAAAACTCGCGGTCCGTCTCAAAGACATAGCCCCGTTCAGCCAGCTGAATCCGCTGCTTGATATAAGGGAAGTTGCGATCCTGATAAGCCGGCTCGCGGTCTTTATCGGCTTTCTGCCGCTCGTTGACTGTCCGGTAAATGGTGTAAGCCTGAGATAGAACAGTTGAGCCAAAATAGGGGCTCATAATGCTGCTCAGCAACTCGTTTCTGGTGGCATAACTTTCATAGCGCTTCATAAAATCAGCCAGCCGGACCAGAACTTGCCCGTACTTTATCTGGCGATCAGGAGAGAGATTTACCCAGCTCATAAATTCCTTTTCCTGTTCTTTTTTCTTAGCCACCAGATCTATTTTCTTCATGCCTTCGACTTTACCTTCCATATTTTTCAACGAGTTATAGAGGCCCTTGAGCATACCGGCATAGCGAATTTGTGTTTCCTTATCACCCTGGCTGGCTTTTTCTATAAAATTAATAATATCTTTGAATTCAGCCAGGCGCTTGACCATTGAATTTAAATCAGACTCGATTTCAACCGCGGCATAATTCCGGTAAGTCCGTCCCGGATAACCCATAACAAAGGTGAAGTCTCCTTCCTGCAGACCGTCCAGGGAAAGTTTCAAAAATACCCTGGGCTGATAGGGAACGTTATCCGGACTGTAGTCAGTCCCGACTCCGTCCCTGGAAACATAAGCCCGTAAGAAAGAAAAATCACAGGTATGCCGGGGCCAGATCCAGTTGTCCACTTCCCCGCCAAAGTTGCCCAGATCAAGCGGAGGAACGTAAACCACCCGGATATCCTTAATTCTTTTAAAGCGATACAGAAAATACTGATTGCCGCTATACATGGAAGCAACGCTGGCTCTGATATCCGGCCCCTTTTTCTCGGCTTCAGTTACAATTTGATTAATGGCTTTTTCGATAGCTTCATACTTTTGAAGTGAAGTCATCTTTGGTTTGACCTTAGATAAAACCCGGGCTGTCACCTCTTCATAACCGAGGAGAATATCGGCCGTATAGCCTTGAGCCCGAATTTCTTCCGCCCGGGTGCTGGCCAGAAAGCCGTCAGTAATATAATCATGTTCTTTACTGGCCGCCATTTGAACCGCACCGAAAGCCACATGATGATTGGTGAGGATTAACCCTTCCTGACTAACGAATTCCCCTGTCCCCCCTCCCAGGTTGACGACCGCACTCATCAGACCGGTGCCATCCTGCCGGTAAAGATTATCCGGATTCATTTTCAAGCCGAGTTGCTCGAGATTGAGCATTTTCATCTGATGAGGCATCCACATCCCCTCATCAGCTGCCGCTGACAGTGGCCAGAGGATGAGCCCGATCAGCCAGACCGAAATCAATAATCTGCTTTTAAATTTCATGACGACCTCCTACCTTATATCTACGGATGAACTTAAGCCTGAGTTCATCTATCTAATATTGCCTTTGGCTTTCACCGGCTGGCCCAGCTTCTCAGCCCTGGCTCGAAACCAGCCCGGTTTGATGTCATTAATCCGGTTGCCTCAATTTCAGCCCGGCCTGACAGCTTCTGGTCAGAGCGGCAGAAGAGATGATAATATTCAAAATTGTCTATTTATTCAACCATTTTGCTCCCTTTCTGACCGGGTCCTAATCTTTTAAGGCTAAAAAAATGTTAAAATAGTAAATTATGACCAATACTCAGGAGAGCAAAATGGAAGACAGGAAAAAAGTTCTGGTCCTGTTCTGCGGCGGGACAATTGTTATGGAAGAAAAACGGGATGGCTCTCTGGCCGTGCCGGACAGCCAGGATTCAGCCATCAGTATCCTCAAAAATGTTGAGCCCAAGCTAAGCTCCATTGCTGACTATGACATTGAATTTATTGCCAACATTGACAGCACCAACCTCAGGCCGGCCGACTGGGATAAGATCCTTTGCCAGATAAAAGAAAAATACCATGATTATGACGGTTTCGTTATTACTCATGGAACAGATACCATGGCTTATACTGCTGCCGCTCTGAGTGTGGCCATCAAAGGCCTGGGCAAGCCAGTTATCTTGACCGGCAGCCAGATCCCCGGTGAAAAAATCGAAAGTGACGCCCGCCGGAATCTGGTCAATGCTTTCCGGGTAGCTATCATGGATATTTCAGGAGTATTTATTGTCTTTGATGAAAGAATAATTCTTGGCTCAAGGGCCAGTAAAGCTTCCGAGTCGAAGCTCGACGCCTTTCAGAGCATTAACTGCGAAGATGCCGGTGAAATTGCCATCGGGATTAAAATGAAAGACTGGGTAAAAAAAAGAAGTCTGGAACCACCTGACATTGAAATCTGGCCTGGCTTTGAGTCTGATATTTTTGTCTATACCTTGAGCCCGGGCTGTGATCCGGAAGACCTGGAATTTCTACTCAATAAACAGAAGATAAAAGGCATGATCATCAGGGCTTACGGAACCGGTAATATTCCTTATGGCTTTGAAACCTTTTTCCGGAAAGCTAAGGAAAGAAACCTGCCGGTCATTGTTACCTCGCAATGCCTTCATGGCCAGACGTTGATGCACCTGTATGAGGTGGGCCGAAAGGCCTTGCAATCAGGAGCAATTGAAGGCCATGAACAGAGTCTGGAGACCCTGTGCGTCAAATTGATGTGGGGACTAAAGCATTGCCCTGAACGGATTGAGAGTCTGATCTAAGATTTAAAATGGGCCCCACTTGATCAGCACTGGCGGGATTAAAGCCAGCAGGCTCAAGGCTGAAAGAATCAGCATCAGCGGGAGAAACCACTTGGCCCATTTTTCCCAGGGGATCTTAGCCACACCCAGGACACCCATAGTAACTGCCGAAGTTGGCAGGACCGGATTGATGACTTCACACAGCTGAAAAGCCAGAACTGAAGTCTGCCGGGTGAGCCCAACCAGATCACTCAGTGGAGCGATAATAGGCATGGTCAGGGCTGCCTGAGCAGTACCGGAATGAACAAAGAAATTTATCACAGCCTGAACCAGGAATATTACCTGAGCAGTTAAAACCGACGGAACACCGGCAATGACATTAGCCGCACCCTGCAGCATAGTATCAAGAACCGCCGCTTCTCTTAAGATAATGAGGATGGCCCGGCCACAGGCAATGATGAGCGAAACATTCATCATGTCTTTAGCCCCATCCAGAAAATTCAGAGCAATAGCTGATGGCTTCATCCTGGCCACCAAGCCAGCTACCAAACCGATCCCCAGAAAAACGGCCGCAATTTCTTCCATATACCAGCCCCCGGCCAGAATGCCATAAATCAACAGGCCAATTCCAGCGAACAGGGTGGCGATAATCATTTTCCCGGTTGTCCCCCATTCAGGCTCCCGGGTTGAATTATCCTGCTGGACCAGACGCTCCCGGTCAAGTTCATAAACCGGGCTAAGAGAGGGGTTTTTCCTGATTTTCTCGGCATAAATCATGACAAAACCGATAGCTACGGCCGTCATGATTAACCATAAGATAAGCCGGTAGCCCAGCCCGGAGTAAAGCGGTAATTCCGCCAGCCCCTGGGCAATGCCGACGGTGAATGGATTGAAAAAAGCAGCCGCAAAGCCAACCGCTGAACCAAGAAAAGGAATAGCCACTCCGACTATGGAATCATAGCCAAGAGACAGGGCGAATGGAATAAAAATCAGAACAAAAGGGATTGACTCTTCCGCCATCCCATAAACGCTTCCAGCCAGAGAAAAGATTAGCATCAGGACCGGTATAACCATGACTCTCAACCCTGGCTTCCGGCCAAAAAAAGCGGCTAAGCGATGAATACCGGCATCGATTGCCCCTGATTTGGTCAGAATGCCAAAAGTTCCGCCGAAAATAAAAATGAGAATGATGATTAAAGAGGCATCCTCGAAGCCGCGAATTGGGGCAATCAATAGCCATTCTGGTCCAAGCCATTTCTTTTCTACCTGGTGATAGGTGCCAGGAACAGTCATCAGCCTGGCCTGGCCCTGAACTGTCTTCTCAGTCCGCTGGAACTCGCCTGATGGTAAGATCAGAGCCAGAAGATAAACAAAGATAACCAGCCAGTAAATCAGAACCAGAGTGTGAGGCAGTTTGAAACTTTTTCTTTTCATCTCTTTTTTAAACCAGTCAAAAATTCATTCCATTTTACCTGATTGGAACCAGAAGAAGCAAAGATTTTATAAAAATTAACCAGCCGGGCTTTTTAGATTTTACTTTTTATTAAAGCCCGGAAAAACCGGAGACATATAAAGGTTAAATTGCTTAAAATTACGGCCGTTAGCGAATAAAACTCTGACTGATGAACTTTAAACCATCAAGGATGCCCGTTCGCCAGTATGGCCAGTCATGGGCCCCATCCCTCATTCTGGCCTCATGCGGAATCTTCCGGTCCCGCATCGCTACATGAAGAGCAGCATTACCTTTATACAGAAAATCATCGTCCCCGCAGTCTAAATAAAACCTGACCATTTTAATTTTATCGACAGGTAAAGTTTTAACCAGCTGGAGAGGATTATAGCTTTGAAAATGAGCAGTCAGCCGGTCTTTACCTTTAAGCCCGGTTCCATATAGCCTGGCAAACATCTGCTCATAAGTCTTGTCATCGGTTGCCATTATTTCTTCATCTGTCCAGACAGCCGGACTGAAAGCAACCGCGGCACTGAACATCTCCGGATGGCGTAAAGCATAAATTAGAGTTCCCCAGCCGCCCATGGAAAGTCCGGCTATGGCCCGGAATTCTCTGGCCGCCCGGGTGCGATAGTTAGAATCAATATAAGGTATCAATTCTTTAAAAAACATATCTTCATAACGGACTTTACCCTGGTAGTCGTTGATGTACCAGCTAACCCCGCCGTCTGGCATGACAATAATCATCGGGGGAAGTTCGCCGGCCGCCACGGCCCTGTCCATGACCAGATTCACCTGGCCGAATTGGACCCAGGCTGCGTCATTATCTGTATAACCGTGAAGAAGGTAAACTACCGGATAGCGCCGGCTGGAAGTCTGATAGTCAGGCGGAAGATAAATCGTATATCTAACCTCCTGGCCAAGAATCTGGCTGGAAAGCTTCAGTCCTTCCAGAACCTGCCCGGCCGGCTGGGATTGTCCGGTTCCAGGTAAAAGCAGCCACAGGGCCACCACTGCCAGAAATAAAATCGCCTGTTTTTTTGTCCGGTTAATTACTTTTCCCATGACTTTTCCCTCCTTTGTTATTCAGCTTTTTACCTGTATCTTTTACCCCGGGTTTACTTTTTTGTATTATATAACATTTCTACCAGGTCGGCTATAAAGCCTTGGATCTTAAAAGCTGTTAAATTCACTTATTCTTGACCCGATTCAGGCCAGGCGCTGCCCCCGGCCGTGAAGACTCTCCTGCCTTTTAAATTTATCTTGAATTTTAGAAAGGATATATTTATATTTTGGCTATAACTTTTGAAGGGCAAACCCAGTCATTTGGGAGGAGGGCCTGGAAAGATGCAAAAAGAGGTTTCCGGAGTAATCGTTGAATGTGTCAAGGGCAACATTGCTGATCAGCCAGACTTCGTGGCCATAGTCAATCCGGCTAACGCCCATCTGCGGCCGGGCGGAGGGGCTGCCGGAGCTATCCATGAGGCAGCTGGTCCTGGCCTCGAAGCAGAATGCCGGCCATTAGCTCCAATTGAACCAGGCCAGGCCGTCATTACCGGCGGACATAATCTACCCAATAAATATGTTATCCACTGTCTTGGACCTGTTTACGGAGTGGATGAACCAGCCGAGGAGCTTCTGGCCAGTTGTTACCGGCAGGCTCTCGAGCTGGCTGAAGAACACCAGATTGAGTCTATCGCTTTCCCGGCCATCTCCACTGGCTTTTTCCGTTTTCCGATTGAGAAGGCGACCAATATTGCCATCAGGACCGTACTCGGCCTGGTGCCCAAGCTCACTCAAGTCAAAAGGATCAGATTTGTTTTGTTTACGGATTCTGATCTGGATATCTACGAGGCGACGCTCGCCAGGCTAACTCAAACCAGGGGTTAAAACCAGCCACCGGTGGCCTTTATTGAATCAAGTTTTTTCCCAGAGTATAATCTACCATTAATAAATTAGCCTGAAACCGGCTTGATCTCTGGCCAACAGTCCCGCCCAAGAACCGAGATGGCCGATGATTTGATGGCTACCAACCGCCGGCTATTTATTCTGAGTTTTTTGGGTCTGTTGAGTCACCGCTATTCAGTTGAAGTCAGGCAAAAGCTATCAGTATTTACAAAATGAATCAGGAAATAAATAAAGGCCGGAGGCAGCTTCCTGGACGCCATTCACTCTGGCCCAAAAACTTCTCCTTAAAACAAACTTTTTCTGCCCTGAAATATCCTAACTACCGGCGCTGGTTCTGGGGTCAGATGACCTCAGTTTTTGGCACCTGGATGCAATCTACAGCTCAGGCTTTTCTCATCTATGAGCTTACCCATTCTGCTGCTTATCTTGGTTATGTGGGTTTTGCTGCCGGCTTACCTACCCTGATCTTTATGTTAGTGGCTGGAGTCATGGCTGACCGTATCCCCCGCCGCCGGATCTTGATTATCACCCAGAGTGCAATGATGATTCTGGCCTTTACCCTGGCCGCTTTATCTTTCCTTCAGCTGATTCGGCCCTGGCATATAATCCTGTTAGCTCTGGCTACGGGCGTGGCTACGGCTTTTGATGCTCCTGCCCGGCAGGCTTTCGTCCTGGAAATGGTTGACCGGGAGACTCTAACCAATGCTATTGCTTTAAATTCGGCCATGTTCAACACGGCCCAGGCTTTGGGCCCGGCCGCCGGTGGATTGATTTATGCGGCCCTGGGGCCAGCCTGGTGCTTTACCATTAATGGCTTGAGTTTTTTGGCTGTGATTTATGCTTTACATTCAATGAAACTCAAGCCGCTGACACTTCTTCCGGCCGCCAATTCAGTCATAGCTGATCTCAAGGAAGGTATCAACTATGTCCTTAAGCACCCGAGAATAAGAACGATCATTCTGACGGTTGGAGCCACTACCCTTTTTGGCCGCTCCTTTATCACTTTGTTTCCGGCCTGGGCGGTCGAAATCCTGCATGGCAACGCCACCACCAACGGCTGGCTTCAGGCCAGTTACGGCCTGGGCGCTTTGACCGGCGCTCTTTTTCTGGCCTCGGTCAGCAACTCCATTAACCGGGGAAGGATATTGAGGCTGGAACTGCTGTTCTGCCCGGTATTCATAATTTCATTTGCTCTGGCCAGGTCAGTCAGTCTGTCTCTGTTTTTAGCTCTTATTTCCGGTGCCAATATAATAATGCTTTTTAATTCTTGCAATGCCCTGGTCCAGATCGAGACTCCGGAAAATATGCGGGGCCGGATGATGGGAATTTACAGCTTTGTCTTTTTTAGCCTGATGCCTTTTGGCGCTCTATGGATGGGCGGAATGGCTCATCTGACCGGGGTCAAATTGCCCGTTCTGGTGGCTGCTCTCGGTTCCCTGGTTTATGGCCTGTCTCTATTTATTTTCAACCGACAGCTGCTCAAATTGCGTTAGGAAGAGCCGCCAGCCAGATTTTAGCCTGGAATCAATCAAGATTAATTTCAATCAGTTTATAATCCTGAGAGCCAAGTCCTATTTTTTCTCCATGCGCCAGCTGAATTGACCAATCAAGGTCATAACCCTGCCTGAAGGCGTCCTGGCCAGCTGCCAGGTTAACCAGATCAATCGAGGCCCGGTCTATGGCCACCGGATCCAATGAACCGGCTATCCCGACATCACGAATAACTTCAGTCTGATTTCTGGCCATACAATCGCAGTCTCTGGTCACCTGCAAAATAAAATTGAGAAAACAAATTTTTGGCTGGAAATGATTCTTCACCGACAGAGCATATTCAGCCATTTTTTCCTGAAGCCGCCGGGAATCCTCATCCCACCTCATTTTTATGGCTCCAAACCGGCAGACGACCAGGCATTCTCCACAGCCGATACATTTTTCGTCATCAATAACCACCTGATTCTGAGTCTGCTTGATAGCCTCAGCCGGGCAATAATCAAGGCAGACGCCGCAGTTCCGGCATTGCTTGCCGCTAACCCGGGGATGAACAACTGAATGCTGATCAAGCTTACCGGCCCTGGAGGCACAGCCCATCCCCAGATTTTTAATAGCTGCCCCGACGCCTGTCTGGACATGTCCGGTAACGTGAGTCAAGAGAATCATGGCCTGTGAACTTAGAAAAGCGCTTGAAATGCGAGAGCTTTGAACTTGAGTCCCGCCAACTTTAAGTTCCACTTTTTCCCGGCCGACCAGCCCGTCAGCAATGATAACTGGAATCCTGACGGTTTCTGGCCTGAAGCCGTGTTCCCAGGCCAGACGGATATGATCAACCGAATTTGACCGGCGGCCGACATAAAGGGTGTTGCTGTCAGATAAAAACGCCCTCTTACTTCTCTTCAGAACGTCATCTATAATTCCAGCCAGCCATTGAGGCTTAATATGCCCGGTATTTTTATCCTCACCAAAATGGATTTTAAGAGCGACAAAGTCCTCGGCTTCAATCTTTTCATTAAAACCAAGAGCCCGGTAAATGGCCAGGGCTTTTTGGGCAATAAGTTCCGGGCCATCATCCCGGCTGGCCTTTATAAAATACACTTCCTTCTTCATACTTGACCTCGTGAGGTTAAAAATAAATTCAGATAATCAGGACCTGAGCCGTCCTGCCGGTTTATCTTATCAGAAGCGACCGGACAGTTTCCACTCCGTCGCCTAAGGAAACTTCGCCACCCAGACTGAGAAGCGTTTTCTCGATAGCATCAAAAGCGAAGATAATCTCCTCCCTGGTCAGACTACCCATATGGCCCAGACGAAATATCTGTCCGGCTGTCGGCCCCAGCCCGCCGGCTACCACTACTCCCTGCTCATCCAATTTTTGCCTGAAAGCCTGATCCTCAATTCCCTCTGGATACTTTACCACTGACAGGGTCGGAGCCAGACAGGTCTCATCAGTATAGATGGAAAACCCGAGTGAAATCAAACCGCTTCTAATGGCTGAAGCATATCGCTCATGACGGTTAAAACGGTTTTCCAGCCCTTCCTCCATGACCAGACGGGTGGCTTCGTAAAAAGCTCTGATCTCATTAATGGCCGGCGTGGAGAAATATTTTTTGGGATTTTCCATTACAGGCAGCCAGCGCAAAATGTCGGCATAATAAGCTTTAACTTTGGGCAGTTTTTTCCTTTTTTCTATGGCTCTTTTTGAAAAAATATCAATGGCCAGCCCGGGAGGAGCACCAAAGCATTTCTGGGCAGCGGTCAAAATGACATCTATCCCCCAGCCATCAAGATCTTCCTTGATTCCTCCGGTAGCACAGACCCCATCTACGATCAGCAGAGCTTCAGGCACTTCCCGTTTTATGATCTCAGAATAGAGCTCGACCGGGGCACAACCGCCAGTGGAGGTATCCACGTGAGTGCAGACCACAACATCATACTTGTGTCTTTTAAGTTCGTTTTTAAGTTCATCGGCCATGACCACCTTCCCCCACGGGCTCTGGAGGAGGCGATACCTTAAGTCAAAAGCTTCAGCCAGCTCTGCCATTCGCTGGCCAAAAAAGCCATGAGATATAATCAGCAAACGGTCTGATTCGGCCGTGACATTCAATAAAGCCATTTCCATGGCCAGAGTACCAGCCCCGGCCAGGATAAAAGGCAGCCCTTCCCTGGTCATCACAATCTTTTTCATATTTTCTACCGCCCCTCGCAGGGCTTCTTCCATCTCAGGGCTAAGATGTGATACGACTGGTTTAGCCAGAACCTCCAGAATCCGGCTATCAACTGGGGTTGGCCCTGGCTGTAATAGAAGTTTGTTTTCTTTCATGTTTTTCTTCCTACCTAAAATTGCTCCTGTTGTTTCCTATTTTTCTCCAACTGGTAGAGAAAATCAATAGCTAATCAATCTCTTAATTACAACCATCACGGCTAATAGTATAATTTAAGCAATTTATAGAAGGAGAAGCATCATGTCTTTAAAGGAAGTTGTCAAAGGAATCTTTCTTCCCCTGGTCATAATTACTTTTCTGGCCGGAGTTACGTTTTCGAGTCAGCCGGCCGGGAGCCAGGCAGCTGATCTGGTTATAACCGGAAAAATATTTACAGGTCTGAATTCCCGGCCATTTGTTGAAGCCCTGGCCATTGGTGGAGACAGAATTCTGGCTACAGGCAGCAGGCAGGAAATAAAAAAATATATCGGTCCTCAAACTCAGCTGATTGACTTAAAAGAAGGAGTAGCTCTTCCAGGCTTAATTGATGCCCATACTCACTTCTCTTCAGGCGGTCTATCTCTAATTGAGCTGAGTTTCCGGGGCGTTGATTCGATAGAGAAGGTCCAGCGAATGATAACCGCCAGAATCAAAGAGCTGCCTCCCGGCACTCCAGTTTTTGGCCGTGATTATGACCAGACTCTCTTTCCCGGTCAGAAATGGCCAAACCGGGCAGATCTGGACCAGGTTTCGCCTCAAAATCCGGTAGTGATTGAGCGAGTAGATGGTCATTCAGCCTGGCTCAACAGTCTGGCCCTAAAATTATCGGGAATCGGCCGGAAAACACCTGATCCTTTTGGCGGAGAAATTGTCAGAGATAAAGCTAGCGGTGAACCGACCGGCATTTTAAAAGAATCGGCTATAAATCTGATTAAGGTCAAGCCTTCCATTAAGTCTTCTCCTGAAGAAGATATCTTGAGAGCCCTGAATCACGCCCGGGAGCTGGGACTGACCGGAGTTCAGGCCTCGACCGATCTAAAGGAGCTCGAAATTTACAAAAAGTTAGAAAAGGAAGACCGGCTGACTTTAAGAGTTTATGCCTGGTTGCCGGTTGAAGAAATGGACCAGGCTCTGAAGCTCGGCCTTAAGCCGGGTCAGGGTGATGAATTTTTAAAGATAGGCTTCCTCAAAACTTTTATTGACGGGACGCTTGGTTCAGGCACAGCTTTGATGTTTGAACCTTTTGCTGACGCTCCTGGCCAATCGGGCCTGCCCCAGTATTCGGAAACGGAATTTTATGAGTTAATTGACCGGGCTTATGCTCACGGCTTTCAGGTCGGCACTCATGCTATTGGCGATAAGGGCGTCAACTGGGTCCTCAACGCAGTAGAAAAAGCCGAGAAAAAATATGGCCAGAAAAACCTCCGCTACCGGATCGAACACGCCCAGGTGATCAAGCCCGAAGATTTTAAAAGATTTAAAGAACTGGGGGTCATAGCCTCGATGCAGCCAACTCATTGCACGACCGATATGCGCTTCTGCGAGCAGAGGATAGGCTTGGAGAGGTCAAAATATGCCTATGCCTGGAAGTCTTTATTAGACAGTGGTGCCAGACTGGCTTTTGGCTCTGATTGGCCGGTCGAGCCTCTCGATCCGCGCCGCGGGCTCTATTCAGCCGTTATCAGGAAAAATATTGAGCATGATTCCCCGGAAGGCGGCTGGTTTCCCGAGCAAAAACTCAGTCTGGCCGAAGCTATTGAGTGTTTTACTTCCGGCTCAGCTTATGCCTCTTTTGAAGAGAGCCTGAAAGGAACTCTCGAGCCTGGTAAACTGGCTGACCTGACCGTTTACGGCCTGGATATTTTCAACAGGCCGCCGAAAGATATTTTGACTGCCCCGGTGGTTTACACCATTGTTGGCGGTAAAATTGTCTATCAGGGTGAGTCCAGGTGAGCCCCTGGTAAGATCCGGCCTTCAGAAGTTGCTGAGCCGGGGCCGGTTAGGTTTCTTCAAGATAAGTTCTTATTTCCTCAAAAGAAGAAACAACGGTTGCCCCCTTGAGACTGACCGGAGTCATGGGGCTTTTAAGAATAAAGATTCTGGCCACTCCAGCCTCCCGGCCAGCCAGAAGATCATAGCTCGTATCACCGACGACTGCGGTCTCTTCAGCGGCTACCCTTAGCTGCTCTCTGACTCTGATCAGAGGGGCTCCGCTCGGCTTATACAGCCCGCTTTCCCTGGTAAGGATTAGATTAAACTTCAATCCAAAGCGGTTAAGGAGAAAGCCGGCATTCTGCTGGTTATTATTGGTGACCAGAGCAGTCATTATCTGGCGGCTGTCTAACCAGCTTAAAAATTCTCTGACTCCAGGTTTAAGCCTGGCTTCTTCTGTCTGGTGACGCTCGTGGCTCTCAAGAAGGGCATATTTTTGCGATCTTTCCGGTTCAGGCAGGTTGTCAAGGTAATCCAGGATTGATCCGTTTTTAATTCCCAGTTCCTGCCTGATGGCTGCCCAATCATAATTATTCTCGACAATGGTTCCGTCCAGGTCAAAAATGACTAATCTAATTTTCATGGTCTGATTCTGTTCTTAGCCATATGTTAAACAGTGATAACCGGTTTTTCAACCTTGAACTACGGCAGGCTTCAACTCTGGCTGGCAGGCAATATAAAATAATAATTGTTGAACAGAATAAAAATAATTGATAAAATTTTAAATGAAAGTATAGGCCAATGTTTAAGAGAAGGGAGGAACTTCATGGGTAAGTATCTTGCTATCTTTTTTGGTATCGTGGCCATGATCGCTGGACTTTACCTGGTAATTTTCGTCTGGTGGCGTGAGTTTTATGAACTGGTCTTTGGCTTCATTCCACCCATTCTATTTTTTGGCGGCTTAATAGCCATTGTCGCCGGGATATCCAGTATCAAAGATTCTATCCGCCAGAAGAAGCTCGAAGCCGAAACAAGTTCAATGCAGGAAGAACAGAAACCAGAGGAAAAGGCCCAATAAGCTTATACCGGCTCTACTTTTTAAGGCATAAATTACTGCTGAATATATAAAATTTTAGTTCAAAAAAGCCAGAGCGAAGTGAATTATGCAATTACCAGCCTTGTTGGTTTTGTTCTGGCTGTTCTGTCTCAGTTTAACGTCTCACTGGAAAGGTGCTTCTTACAGAATAATCCAGAAATGCTTCCTGCCTTGATTTCTTCAGAGGCTCCGACTTTGATCACCTTACCTGAACCAATCCAGATTTCCGACTGTTTTTCTCCTGCCCAGAGCCAGCTCATTTTGAAAGACATCCTGAGCCGCACGGCCACGGTTGAGTTTTTCCTTGATCCGGCTAACCAAATTGTGGCTGACCGCCGGGGAGTAATTATTCAGGCCCGCTGGTCATTTCTCAACAAAGATAGCGGGCGCAAATACCTGTTCTGGCTTTATTTTTATCTGTCACCAGAAAATCTCAATCAGGCCAGCCGGAGCTCAAGGCTGGTTATAAGGGAAATAAGGGCTGAAAGGCGCTAAATGATCCGTCAGCCAGGGATCAGAGTTTGGCCGGTAAAAGCCAAAGGCCGCCCTCATCGTTTGCTTCGCCTGGCTATAATCTCAGCTCTCCTGTCAATTATTCTGGCCTCAGTCTCTATCATCTGGCTCAAACAGCCAGTAGCTAACTCGGAGAAAACTACCATAGCGAATTTAAACCGGGCCAGACGACAAATTCACCATGATTTTTCCGGCTTGCTTGAACTCCTGCAAAAAAGACAGACTCAACTGACGGCTAATCCCTGGCCTGAAGATCCCTGGACCAGGTTTGAATTTTTCAAGAGTCGCGGTCTAAATCCTGCCCTGGAAGGATTGGCCAGTTTAGATGAGCAGCTAAACCTTGAAATCTGGTATGGAAATGTGGCCAACCTGAAAGCCCTGCTGCCGGAGGCGGAGAAAACTTTACCTCAAATTCTGACCGGAAGCTTTGTCGTCCAGGACCGGGCTTCGGCCTATTTGATCAGCCTGAAGCCTGCCGGTCAAAAGGGCTATTTAGCTGTCTTTGAGCTGCTGGCCTTTCAACCCCAGTTTCAATCAACTTATTGGCGACAGTATCTGAGGCTAAAGGCAGTCAGCCGGACCGGGGCCGACATTGATTTCTGGGAATATTCTCATGAGACCGAGGCCCTGGACCGGCTTTTTGAGAGAAATCAGGATAGCTATTTAAGTCAGCAAAGAGAAGAGCAGGAAAGCCGGACACTTTATTTCCCGTTGAGAAATGAAAAAGGCCAGATCTTAGCCACTGTAACTTTAAATTCTTTTCGGCTAGAAGAGCAGGAAAGCCGGACACTTTATTTCCCGTTGAGAAATGAAAAAGGCCAGATCTTAGCCACGGTAACTTTAAATTCTTTTCGGCTAGCCGGACAAAAATTAAGTCTGCATCAGGGGATCAGGCTTCTGGCCATAATTCTTGGCATCCTGGCTCTGACTTTCTTTTTAAGCTGGCTTATCCAGGGAAAAGGCCGGTCTCTTTGGTCCTCGAGGCTTATTGACTGGCTGCTTGGTTCGGCAGCCATCATAGCTATAAGATTTTTGCTGACCCTTCTGGTTAGCTATAAGCCTTTTTCTAACTGGCCTGTCTTTTCTGCCCAGGGAGCAGCTTTCCGGACGATTAAGAATTTAACCGGCTCGCCTGGTGATATTTTCCTGACCTGCCTCTTTATTTTCTTTCTGGCTGTCATCAGCCTCAAATCTCTTAAACCCGAAGCCAGGCTCGCTTCCTGGCTACAACCGTCAAAGCCAGTTGAGAATAAAAATGAATTCTGGCTGGCGGTAGCGGCCTCTTTCCTTTTTGTCCTGGGCTTCCAGGCTTTTAGCTGGAGCCTCAAGCAACTGGCCAGCAGCACCAGTTTTAACCTGCTGCAATATAATTTTAATTTAACTTCCATTCTGATTTATTTAAGCCTCTTTCTGGCCGCTCTGAGTTTTATCTTTTTACCGCTGCTAATTCTAAAAAGGATCCTTCAGAGCAGCCCGGCCAGAAAGGTTTGCTTACTGACCTGTTTGCTGGCAATTTTTATCTTCGAATTGATAGCCTGGCAGGTCATGAAACCGGCTGGACTAAAACTTATCTGGCAGCTTATCTTTCTATGGTTGCTGGCTTTGGTCCCGGCCTCAGTCAAGAGGCGAACTGGCTATGTCCTTCTGAGTCTAATTCTAATCGCCTTGGTTCAATTTGTTTCTGTCCGCAACTTGACTGCCGCCAGGACACGGCAACTAACAGAAAATGTTCTGGTCCATCTGGTTTCTTCTCAAAAAACCTGGGCAGAAATGGCTCTAAAGCAATCACTGTTAGAATTGCAGAGAGAGAGCCGCGACCTCTATTCCTTCTTCCGCTATCCAGGCGACCAGGATTTTGCCCGCAGTCTCTGGAACAAGACTTTTCTGGCCAGGCTTAACTGGAATTCCTGTCTTTATCTCCAGTCATCCGAGCGGAAATTATTATCGTCTTTTTCTCTGAATATGCCTGTTTTTGCTGAGCAGACAGACGACCTGGAGACCTCTATTGAGCCTGTCTACACTGAACAGGATCTGGAAATTCTCGGCCAGGAACGGCATTTTTTAATTGGCTACCAGGACTTTACCACTGATTCAGGAACCGCCGGGCGGCTGGTTATCTGGGTCAGTCTTGACCCGACTCTTCTGCCTTTTATCAATACCGCTAATCCCTACTTTGAGTTGCTCCGCTTAAACACTCTTCCTTCTCTCCAGCACTTCCCGGTTTACCTGGCCATTTTTGACCAGGAAGGGCAACCGCTTTTTAACCAATCCCAGCCAGCTTTTTCTCTCGCCCCGGAAATAAGACAGGAATTGATGAAGAAGCCGGCCGGCTTTTGGACAATGCTCAAGGTCAACGGACGCAGCTACCGGGCTTATTGCCTGACTCTTGATAACGGACAGCTCTGTGCTTTTTACCAGCCGCCAGATTCCCCCGGCCGCCTGATCACCGGTTTTCTTAAGCTTTTCTTTCTCTACCTGATTTTCTCTTTCTTATTAATTTTACCTTTAGCCGCCAGAAGAAAAGAATGGCGTCCAGATTTCCGGTCTTTTTCAGCCAGAGTCTATCTGGCCTTTTTTACGGTAGCTCTGGTTCCCCTCTTTTTCTTTATCTTTTTCACTCAGGCTATGGTCGAAAGAATATTCGCTGACCGCTTTGTGACCGAAGCGACCAGCCGCGCTTATTTTGCCCGCAGTATTCTCTATGATTTTACCAGCCTGCAGGAAACAACCGAACAGCCGCCGGCTGAACTGCCAGAAGACCTGGTCTTCTGGATCAGCTCTACCCTGAACAATGATGTCAATCTCTACCGCCAGGGATTATTTCTGGCTTCGAGCCGGCGCGAGTTCTTTGAAACGGGGATCCTGTCCGAGCTAATTGACGGTGAAGTCTATAGCCGGATTATCTATGGCCGCCAGCCGCTGGTCGTTAGCCGTAAATCATTTGGCCAGTTTTCTTATCAAACTTTGACTATCCCCTTTAACTATCAACAACATGTTTATCTCTTAAGCCTGCCCTTTCCTTTTGAACAGCAGGAAATTTCTCAAGCTTCCGGCGAGCTGCTGGAATTTTTCATCTTTTCCTCGGTATTTTTTATTGGCCTGATTGCCTTTTTTTCCACTACCATCAAAAAGATGATTATTGTTCCAATCAATAGACTCATCCGGGCTACCCAGGAAGTCGGCCTGGGCAATCTTGATGTCAAAGTTGATCACCAGGCCCAGGATGAATTGAAGAGTCTGATTGACGGCTTTAACACCATGGTCGAGAATTTGAAAGGGCATGAAAAGGAACTGGCCGAGCTCAGTCAAAAGGTAGCCTGGGCCGAGATGGCCAGAAGAGTCGCTCATGAAATAAAGAATCCTCTGACCCCTATTCAGCTGTCGGCCGAACACATTTTAAAAGTTCATGAAGACCAGCATCCAGACTTTGACCGCATCCTCCGCGAATCAATCTCTTATATAATTTCAGAGGTCGAAAACTTGAGGCGGATAGCCCAGGAATTTATGACTCTGGCCCGGGAATCAGAGGCTCACCGTGAAAAATTTGAGCTGGCCGGAGTGGTCGAAGAATTAATTGAACCTTATCAAAGCACTCTGGAAGGACGCATAACTATTACTTTTAAAAAGTCTGGTGAAGATTTTACTTTATTTGGCGACCGGGAAAAGCTAAAGATTGCTATCCGTAACCTGTTAATTAACTCAATTGAAGCTATCAAGGGAAAGGGACAGATTGACTTTGTCCTGGAAGCTTCACCGGAGGCAGTCAGGCTGGATATAAAGGACAATGGGACCGGGATTCCGCCAGAAATGACTGCTCATCTGTTTGAGCCCTATTTTTCAACCAAGGAAAAAGGGACGGGCCTCGGCCTGGCTATCTGTAAAAGAATTGTTGAGGAAAATGGAGGCTCCATCCGGATAGAAAGCCAGCCAGAGCAGGGAACCAGAGTTAGCCTGACCTTTCCCCGCCGGGCTGAGAACCAAACCAGCTAATTCTTGGCGAATATTCCGAGCTTTATTCCGGGCGGGGAAAAAATCAAGAATTTCACCGAAGGATTTAAGACTTCAGGCCTAAAATGATATAATAATTTTAATTAAGCCGGAGAAGGCAAGATGAATATTTTAGTGGCCTATTACAGTCTGACCGGAAATACAAAAAAAGTGGCCGAAGCAATTTATGAGGCTTTACCTGAACCCAAAGAATTAAAAAAGCTAAAAGATATAGACTCAATTGAAGATTATGACCTGATATTTGTCGGTTTTCCTGTCCATTCTCATAGTGTTCCTTATCCGGTTGAAACTTTCCTTCGCCGCCTCCCGGCTGGGCTTCCAGTTGCTCTCTTTATGACCCACGGCTCAATTCCAGGCACCAGATTATCCAGAGAAGCTCTGGAACAGGCTTTAATCCTGGCTGGGAAGACGAGAATCCTGGGCACTTTTACTTCTCGTGGCCAGGTTTCAGCCCAGGCCATGGAGGTCTTCAGCCGGTCCCCAGAACACGAAGTCTGGGCAGAGATGGCGGTTACCGCCAGGCATCATCCTGACCAGAACGATCTGGATGATGCCAAGTCTTTTGCCCGCTGGATTTTAAGCCTGGCCAATCAATCAAGCTGATGGCCGGCTCCGTAATCCTGAATTTAGCCAGCCGCAGCTCAAAGGTGTTTAATTCTCTCGAAGCCTGAGATGCCGGTCACTTCCAGCTCTTCGCCCGTTTCTTTTTCAATCTGGTCCAGCAGCAGGTTAAGTCCCAGGGTGTCAGAAGCTATGTGTCCCGCCACAATTACATTGAGTTTAGCTGATTTGCATTTTTCCAGCGCTTCTTCACTGAAATGCATACCGACTAAAGTACTGACTCCCGCTGCTGCCTGCTGAGCAAAAATGTCTTTAGGCCCTTCTGTTCCCCCGGTCATATCAACATAAATCCGGCCAGCCCGGCTGTTTTCTGAACCATTAAGTATCCGGGGAGGGACGGACTCGCGGCTCGATTTCCGGTACTCGGGAATTTCTTTTAAAATAGCCAGGACGTCTTTCAGCCTGGCCGGCTGTTTCTGCTGAAACAGGTCGGTTAGATATTTGGTAACACAATTATCGGCTACCGTGTGAAGGCAGATCATAGGCAGATTAAGCAGGCGGGCAACATCCACTGTCCGGTTATGATTAAGCGGCAAAAATCTTCTCTCAACTTCCCCCATTCTTTTTTCCATTAACTGTTCGGCCAGGCTGGGAGTAACCCCTGCCTTGATAAAAAGATCAACCTGAAGTTCCATTACCTGATAAAGCTGAGCCAGGGCCCGGCCTTCCGGATGGTGAGCCAGGATCAGGTCGAACTTTTTTGACTGCTCCTTATTTAAGACATAAGCCAAAAGGACCTCTCCTACTTCCATATCAATTCCAGCCAGCAGCCGCTTAACTTCTACTTCCGGGGAGCCGGTCAGTATCCGGCTGTCAGCATAAGGATTAAAAAGACTATCCAGATCAAAAGCCTCTTTGTCTTCTGAACTTAACTTATTGTATTTTTCTTGTTCTGCCAGTAGCAGCCTGGAAATCTCCTCAA
>Ga0208825_1000523_pt1 | contig 36343 bp, 36 predicted proteins | sample AD_UKC113_MetaG_FD_184450 | JGI IMG/M metagenome (GOLD analysis project Ga0208825, IMG submission 184450) | Active sludge microbial communities of municipal wastewater-treating anaerobic digesters from Hong Kong - AD_UKC113_MetaG (SPAdes)... | ecosystem: Engineered > Bioreactor > Anaerobic >... | reverse complement strand
AGGATCAAGGATTCGATACCGTAGAAGCTAATGAAAAATTGGGATTTCGAGCCGATCTTCGGGACTATGGCGTTGGCGCACAGATTCTACGCGACCTTGGCGTACGTAAAATGCGCTTGATGACAAACAATCCAAAAAAAATTATTGGATTGAATGGCTACGGATTGGAAGTCGTCGAACGAGTTTCCATTGAAATTACTCCTAACGAATACAATGAAAAATATCTTACCGTGAAGCGAGATAAGCTCGGACATTTAATCCTCTTTGACCCAAAGAAAACCGGAACAGAGTAAAATCTTGCATCAAATTCCCGAGCATGGTCTGTACATATCGCAAAATTATTGAATACATCATAACTTGCTTCTTGACTAACCATTAAGTATATTATAAAAGTTTTAGATTGATAGCCCGCAGAGCACGGGCTATTTTTTTTGGAATGAAAATGGTCGAAAATAATATAGAAAATATCCGAGATTTGGTAAGTCCAATTATCGAACGTCGAGGGGCTTTACTTCTTGACGTTTACATCAAAGGTGGGCACAAGCGTAAAACGGTACAAATTTTCGTAGATACAGAGGCTGGTATTACAATCGATGAATGTGCAGCTTTGAGCCGTGAAATCTCTGAATCTTTAGATTTTGCGAACATTATGAATGCTCCTTATGATCTTGAAATATCATCGCCTGGATTGGAAAAGCCCTTACGGAACATTCAGCAGTATCCACGGAATATTGGACGAATTATTTCAGTGAAATATCGACAAGGAGAAGAAGTTGTTTTGGCGACTGGAACATTAGAATCCGTCGATAGAACGCGCATTACATGTAAACTTTCAAGCGGTGAGTCGCAATTAATAGAATTTGAAGATATACTTGAAACATATGTTAAGCTGCCTTGGTAAAAGAGCAGTCAAGCTGTATGGAGGAAATCTATGAATCATGAAATAGTTGAATCATTTGCTCAAATGGTGCGAGAAAAAGGAATTGACCGAGATATCCTCGGTGGTATCATTGAAGAGATCTTCGGTCAAATGATGAAGAAAAAATATGGACAGGACGCTCGCTACGATATAGTTGTCAATATGGATAAAGGCGATATCGAAATTTATCTAAAAAAAAATGTCGTGGAGTCTGTTGAAGATCCGTCAACGCAAATTAGCGTAAAGGAAGCTCGTCAACGCTCAGGGGATGAATTAGAGGTTGGCGATGAATATGTTGAAATCATTCCTCTCTCATCCTTTGGAAGACGTTTGATTATTGGTGCAAAACAAAATCTAAATCAGCGAATTAAAGAAATTGAACGCGAAGCGATTTTTTCTGAGTATACAAATTCCATCGGTGAAATTGTGGTTGGCGAGATTTATCAAATTCGCAAGGGAAAAGGTGAAATTCTGGTGATGCACAATAAAAATGAACTTATACTTCCCAGGAGCGAACAAATTTTTAAGGAACGATATAAAAAAGGCGATACGATTCGTGCCGTTGTGAAGGAAGTACGTAAGAGCGCTGGAAATCCACTTGTAATTATCTCTCGAACAGACCCTCAGTTTCTTATGAGGTTATTTGAAATTGAAATCCCGGAAATCTACGATGGCATTATCGAGATTAAACGAATTGCGCGTGAACCAGGCGAACGAGCAAAAGTTGCAGTAATTTCTCATGATGAACGGATCGATCCTGTCGGCGCATGCGTTGGAATGAAGGGCGTCCGCATTCACGCGATCGTTCGCGAATTGAATAATGAAAATATCGATGTTATTCCTTTTGCAGAGGATCCTGTTGTTTTTATCCAGCGTGCGCTCGCGCCGGCAAAGCTTAAAGATATTCAAGTCGATGTAGAGAATAAGAAAGCAGTCATTGTTGTCTCAGCCGATCAGGTATCGTTGGCAATAGGAAAAAGCGGTCAAAATGTTCGGCTTGCATCGAAATTAACAGGATTCGAAATCGAGGTGCAAAAAGAAGGAGCCGAAGAGGAAGAATACGACATGGATCTTTCTGAATTTCGAGAAGAGCTGGGAGATGTGCTCTTCCATCGATTCTTTGATGAAAATTTCCAATCAGTTCGAGATGTTCTTCAAACTTCTAAAGAAGAATTAGTCAATACGCTTGGCATCGAACCAGAAAAAGTTGATGAAATTGTAGCAATGTTAAAGAAAGGACTTGAAGATGCTGAAATTGAAAGTGAAGATGAAGTGAATGAGCTTCTTGCTGAAATTAATTCTTCCATAAAGACTGATACTAAATCAGATGGACAAACAATTAGTTCAAGTTCTTCCGATGAAGCAAAGCAGTAATTTGTGATTTACAAAACAACAGCTAAAAGCAATAGATACTTCTATGATGGATACCGGTACAAAAAAAGTTAAAATCTACAACCTCGCAAAGGATTTAAATATTTCGAGCGAAACAATTATTGAATTCCTCAAAAAGCGGGGCTATGAAGTGAAGTCGCATATGAGTCCTGTGACTGATGAGATGATGCCGATTATTCTGGAGCATTTCAAAAAAGATAAAGATATAGCGGAACGACATCAGCGGAAGTTGCAGGAGCTTCGTTCGACCAAGAAAAAAGAAACTCCGAAAGAAGAAAAAACAAAGAAAGAAGAAATTGAAAAACCTGAAAAGGTTGAAGAAAAGAAAATTGAAGAACCGCAGCATGAAACGACTGGTGAAACGGAGTTGATTGGAGAGACGACGGTTACCAAACCCATTGCTGATAATGTCTCCGACAGACAAACTTCTACTCTTGTCGCTGAAAATCAAATTGAGATTACTAAAGAACTTCCAAAGGTCGAATTGATAGATGGAAAAAAGCATGAACCAGCGACAGCAGAAGTTCAACATGGGGATGAAAAAATTTCTCCTGAAAAAGAAATACGAATTATAACAGAAGAGCGTAAAGAACCTGTAGTAGAAAAAGAAGCGTCAAAACGAGGGACTAAGAAAAAAGAAGAAAAATCTGTCCCCTTAACTCCCCTCGAGGCGGTTTCTCGTCAGCATCGTGGATTAACTATTAAAGGCAAGATTGATCTTGAGAAGCCGGCTTTAGAAGAGAAGGGGAAAGACAAATCAGAAGAAGCAAAGAAGAAAAAGAAGAAAAAGAAGAAAATTATTGAAGAACCAAAACGCGCCAAAGTTCAAGAACCCCAAATAGATGAAGAAGAGGTTAAAAGCAGGAAACGAAAAAAAATTCGTCGTGTCGAAGTCAATGAAGATGAAGTAGAACGCGCAATTCGCGAAACACTCTCTGAAGTCGAAGAAGATTTTACTGTTACAAGAGCGTCAATTCGAAAAAAGAAAAAAGAAAAGCGCGAAGAAGAGCAGCAACGGATACTAGAACAGATTGAACGCGACCGCACCCATCTTAAGGTTACTGAATTTATTACTGTTGGCGAGCTTGCAAATCTGATGAATGTATCTGTTTCGCAAGTCATTCAAAAAATTATGAGTCTTGGAATCATGGTCTCAATCAATCAGCGAGTCGATAAGGATACCATTATTCTTGTTGCAGATGAGTTTGGATTTCAAGTTGAATTTCAGGACGAATTTACATCAGACGTTCTTGTTGATAATGAAGATTCTCCAGAGCTTCTCAAGCCACGACCTCCAGTTGTTACTATTATGGGGCACGTCGATCACGGGAAAACCTCATTACTTGATTATATCCGAAATACCAATGTCGTTGCTGGCGAAGCAGGCGGAATAACTCAACACATTGGGGCATATGAAGTTTCACTTCCTGATGGGAAACAAATTACTTTTTTAGATACTCCAGGTCATGAAGCTTTTACGGCTATGCGCGCTCGTGGCGCACAAATTACAGATATTGTCGTGCTTGTAGTTGCTGCCGATGATAATGTTATGCCTCAAACTATCGAAGCAATTAGCCATGCTCAGGCGGCGAATGTGCCAATCATTGTTGCCATCAATAAGATGGATAAACCCGATGCAAATCCTGAAAGAATCAAACAACAGCTAGCTGAAAAAGGATTGCTGGTGGAAGAATATGGCGGTAAATCTCAAGCAGTTGAAATCTCGGCTAAGACAGGTAAAAATATTGATCTTTTACTTGAGAAAATTCTTCTTGAAGCAGAAATGCTTGATCTTAAAGCAAATCCTGTTCGATTGGCAAGAGGGACCGTCGTTGAAGCCGAGTTGGATAGAGGTAAAGGTATTACAGCGACTGTTCTTGTTCAAAAGGGAACACTTCATGTTGGAGATTCTTTTATCAGCGGTATTTGGAGCGGTCGTGTCCGTGCAATGTTCGATGAACGAGAACAACGCATTACAGAAGCCGGTCCTTCGAAACCTGTGCAAATCATTGGATTCGACGGAATCCCTCAGGCAGGCGATGAATTTGTGGTATTAGAAAATGAACATCAAACAAGAGAAATCAGCTCAAAACGACAACAGTTAAAACGTGAGCAAGATTTCCGTCAATCGCGACGATTAACGCTCGATGAAATTTCTCAACAAATTAAAGAAGGTCAGGTGCGTGATCTTCCAATTATTGTTAAAGCGGATGTCGATGGTTCGGCGGAAGCGCTTGCTGATTCGTTGATGAAATTATCAACCAAAGAAGTTAAGGTGCGAGTCATCCACAAAGGAGTTGGAGGTATTTCTGAATCTGATGTGTTGCTAGCATTAGCTTCTGATGCGATTATCATTGGTTTCCATGTGAGACCTCACTTAAAAGCTCGTCAGTTAGCTCAGCAGGAAAAGGTAGACGTCAGGATCTATAATATTATTTATGATGCTATCAATGATGTCAAGAGCGCGTTAGAGGGAATGTTAGCCCCAACGGTATCAGAAGAAGTGCTTGCGACTGTTGAAGTACGAGATGTATTCAAGATTTCAAAAGTTGGCACTATTGCTGGGTGTTATGTTAAAGACGGAAAAATATCTCGGAATAATCATGTTCGATTAGTGCGTGATGGAATTGAAGTTTATGATGGTACGATTGCTTCACTCAAACGATTCAAAGATGATGTTCGCGAGGTCGAACAAGGGTACGAATGCGGAATTATGCTAGAGAATTATAACGATCTAAAAGTCGGCGATATTATCGAAGCGTATAAAATTGTCGAAACTAAACGAAAGTTAGAGTAAATTTATGTCTGTAAGAGCAGAAAAAGTCGCCTCATTTATTAAAGAAGAGCTTGGAATGTTCTTCGAAAAAAATTTTCTTATGGAAGAATATGGACTGATGACTGTTACAGAAGTTCGAATGAGCGCCGATCTCCGCTATGCAAAAGTATTTGTCAGTATTTATGGCGATACCGCACGGAAAAAAAAGTCGATGCTTATGCTGGAGGCACAGAAACCATCGATTCGTTTTGCACTTGGGAAAGTTCTGCATCTGCGCTTTGTTCCTGCTTTGACGTTTGTATTGGATGAAAGCGTTGATCGAGCCATGAGAATAGAGACACTTATTAAGCAAATTCATTCAGAACAAAAGGACAACTCATCTGATGAATGATGCATACAATATTATCGAGTTCTCTCATGAATGATTCGATCCTTTTCATCGATAAGCCTATAGATTGGACGTCTTTTGACGTCGTTAAGAAAGTGCGTTCAGTATTGCACCTTCGGAAAGTTGGGCATGCCGGTACGCTCGATCCGAAGGCGACTGGATTGTTAATTTTGGGCACAGGGTCGAAAACAAAAGAACTCAATCAGTACGTTGGATTAGAGAAGGAATATGTCGGCGTTATGGAATTAGGCGTTCAAACGCCAAGCTATGATTCTGAAACTGAGGTAATAGAACATTGTCCCTTCGACGAAATATCGAAAGAACAAATCTATACCACTGCTCAAAAATTTGTTGGTGCACAAACACAAATCCCGCCAATGTACAGCGCTGTGAAATATGGCGGTAAGCCTCTTTATCGATTTGCCCGTCAAGGGGAAGAACTTCCACGCGCAGAGCGTACAATTATGATTTACTCATTCGATATTACGTCTATTGCTTTGCCGTCTGTTGATTTTCGCGTTGTCTGTTCAAAAGGAACGTATATTCGTTCTCTCGTCAATGATTTTGGTAATGCTCTTGAATGTGGAGCTACTTTACGATCCTTGCGTCGTGTCAGAATTGGTTCGTTTTCAGTCGACAGCGCTCTTACAATCTCTGCACTTGAATCATTGGTATTGAGTAATCGAGGTGAGTAATGAGAGTTTATCGTTCAATCGATGAAGTGCCGTATGATTCTTCAACAGTTATTTCTGTTGGAACGTTTGATGGCGTACATCGTGCGCATAGGGCAATTCTGAAAAAGCTCGTTGAGCGTTCGAAAAGCGCAAACAAACGAAACCTTGTCATTACCTTTGAACCTCATCCTCGTTCGATTGTAAGTCATGACGCAATGAATGTAAAATATCTCACAACTTTAGATGAGAGAATGTACCTGTTCCAATCTTTAGGTATTGATAATTTACTGGTAATTACTTTTGATAAGGAATTTTCTCAGCTGTCATTTAGAGATTTTTATTCTCAATGCATTGTTCAAAAAATTGGAGTGTCAGAAGTTGTAGAAGGATTTAATCATCATTTTGGAAAGGATCGGCAGGGAACTATTACCATTCTTGATGAATTAGGAAAAGAATTTGGTTTTGTTGTTACACATGTTGAACCAATTACCTATAATGGCAAGCCAATTAGTAGCTCTAGAATTCGTGAGGCGCTTGAAGATGGGGCTATCGATATAGCAAATGAGATGCTCGGTTATCCTTATCTGCTTACAGGAACCGTTATCGAGGGGGATAAACGAGGTACAACGTTGGGGTACCCTACAGCAAACGTAGAACTGCCATCTTCCAAGTTAATTCCTAAATTTGGAATTTATGTTGCAAGTGTAAAGATTGAAGGAACAGAATATTTCGGAATGGCCAGTATCGGAAGACGTCCGACATTTTACAAAGATGGAAATGTAATTGTCGAAGTTCATGTTTTTGATTTCTATGGTACTCTTTATGGAAAGGAACTATCCTTTTCGTTACTTAAGCGATTACGCGACCAACAAAAGTTTGATACAGTCGATCAACTAATTCGTCAGATGGAACAAGATAAAGAACAAAGCAAATCATTGATTCAATCATTACGTGTTGTCTAATTTTTACAGAAGGAGCAAAAATGCCTATAACAAAAGAACAAAAGAAAGAAATCATTCAAAAGTATGGAAAGCATGAACAGGATAGTGGAACACCAGAAGTACAGATTGCAATTCTGACTGCTCATATCAATAGTTTGACGTCTCACCTTGATGGAAATAAAATGGATCATCACTCAAGATTAGGATTACTGAAATTAGTTGGAAAAAGACGCCATCTGCTCGATTACTTAATGAAGAAGGATATCGAACGGTATCGAAAGATTATCCAAGAACTCGATATCCGAAAATAAATATTTATAAAACATATAATTAGAAAGAAAGAGATGTAAACTATGGCTGTAACAAAAGAAATAACACTTGGAGGAGAAACGTTTTCCTTTGAGACAGGTCGATTCGCAAAGCAGGCTGATGGATCTGTTATGGTGCGATATGCTGACACAATGGTGCTTGCCACTGTTGTCAGCGCTGACAAACCTGTAGAGGGACAGGATTTTTTTCCATTGCAGGTTGAATATCGGGAAAAGATGGGAGCTGCAGGAAAAATTCCAGGAGGATTTTTCAAACGCGAAGGAAAACCGTCGGAGAAGGAAATACTTTCCTCACGATTGATCGACCGTCCCATACGTCCAATGTTCCCGAAAGATTACAAGAATGAAACACAAATTCTCGTTACAGTCTATTCATCAGATAAGGAGCATGATGGAGACGTTCTAGGCGCTTGTGCGGCTTCTACAGCGTTGATGATTTCTGATATACCTTTCGATGGACCTATTGCTGAAGTGCGGGTTGGGCGCGTCGATGGAGCATTCAAAATCAATCCAACTTTTTCTGAATTAGAAAAAAGCGACATGGATGTAACAGTTGCTGGAACCTTGGATTCGATTGTAATGGTCGAGGGTGAAGCAAACGAAATTTCTGAATCGGAAATGCTCGACGCTCTTCGCTTCGGACACGATGCAATTAAAAAGATTTGTCAAGCACAATTAGAATTTGCTCAGCTTATCAATAAGCCAAAACGACAAATTGTTCCAACAGAGCTTCCCGATGGACTGCTTGAAGATGTCAAACGACTTGCTGACAATCGTATACGAGAATTAAGTCGTACAATATTGTCCAAGGAAGCACGTTCTAAAGCAACGAATGCACTCTACGAAGAAGTTCAAAAGATTTTAGCGGAAAAGTATCCAGATAAAACAGTTCATATTCAAGAGCTTCTACATGATCTTGAGCGTGAAGCAATGCGTTCTACAATTCTTAATGAAAAGAAGCGACTCGATGGACGTGGATTGACGGATATTCGTCCAATTACTTGCGAAGTTGGATTATTACCGCGTACGCATGGTTCTGCTCTCTTTACGCGCGGTGAGACACAAAGTCTTACAACAGTAACATTAGGCACAAAAATGGATGAGCAAGTGCTGGATGGATTACTGCCCGAAACAACAAAGCGATTCATGCTTCATTACAATTTCCCGCCGTTCAGCGTTGGCGAAATTGGAAGGGTTGGTTCGCCTGGTCGTCGGGAGATTGGGCATGGAAATTTAGCGGAGCGTGCTTTGCAAGCGCTTATTCCGCCCGAATCTGAATTTCCTTACACAATTCGTGTTGTCTCTGATGTACTGGAATCAAACGGTTCATCTTCGATGGCAACGGTATGTGCTGGAACTCTTGCGCTCTTCGATGCTGGCGTACCGATGAAAAAGGCTGTAGCTGGAATTGCAATGGGACTCGTAAAAGATGATGAGCGAGTTGCAATTCTCAGTGATATTCTTGGCAATGAAGATCATCTAGGAGATATGGATTTCAAGGTCGCTGGTACAAGAGATGGAATTACCGCATTTCAAATGGATATAAAGATAAAAGGCATTTCCTTCGAAATTCTTGAGCAAGCGCTTCATCAAGCGAAAGAAGGTAGATTCTATATCCTTGATATTATGGCAAAGACAATAGATAAACCGCGTCCGGAAATTTCCCCCTTTGCGCCGCGTTTGCAAACTGTGAAAATTCCTGTTGATATGATTGGAGCTCTCATTGGCCCTGGTGGAAAAAACATTCGCCAAATTGTAAAAGATAGTGGAGCCGAGATCAATATCGATGACGATGGCACAGTTACAATTGCAGCCGTTGAGAAGGAATCTTCTGAGAAGGCATTAAATTATATTCAACGAATGACTGAAAATCCTGAAGTTGGCAAATCGTATAAAGCCACTGTAAAAAAGATAACGGACTTTGGAGCTTTTGTTGAAATTCTTCCCGGAAAAGAAGGATTGGTACACGTTTCTCAACTGGATGTAAATCGTGTGGAAAATGTAGGAGATATCCTTAAAGTCGGCGATGTTATTGATGTAAAACTTATGCACATTGACGATGAGGGAAAACTTAGCTTAAGTCGCAAGGCTCTTTTACCTGGCGGTGAAAATGCTGCAGAAGAAATTCGACGTTCCCAAGAAAAACGCAAAGCATCTTCTTCAACACATAAAAAAACATTTGACCACAAACAGCAACATCACTCAAAACGATAACGTCAATGGATATTACTATCCCGATTTCGGATGGGTTAAGCGGAACATACTCAGTACCTGGCGATAAATCTATTTCACATCGGGCATTAATTCTGAGCAGCATATCTTCAGGAGTGAGTAAAGTTGAAGATTGTTCTACCGCCGCAGATCCGCTTAGTACTAAACGTTGTTTAGAGATGTTAGGTGTACAGTTCGAAGGTAAAGCAAGTCGGCTTCGTGTCAATGGAAAAGGAATTCGTGGATTATCCAGACCGTCTCAAACGCTTGATGCTGGAAATTCAGGCACCACAATTCGTCTTTTATCCGGTGTGCTTGTAGGACAAAGTTTTCCGTCTTCAATTGCTGGAGATTCGTCATTGAATAAAAGGCCGATGAACCGGATAATCGATCCTCTTCGGAAAATGGGAGCAAAAATTGCAGGAACAGAATCTGGAACCGCGCCTTTGAGAATCGAACCTGTTCCAACATTACAAGCAATTACTTACGACATGCCTGTTGCAAGCGCTCAAGTTAAATCTGCAATTCTGCTTGCTGGTCTGTATGCCGATGGCATCACTACTGTTCGTGAGCAAGTGCTCACTCGTAATCATACCGAAAAAATGATGGGATTGACTTCACGACAAGAAAATGGTTCATGGATCGTTTCAGTTGAAGGTGGGAAGAAACTTGAACCTCAGCATTATATTGTTCCTGGAGATACATCTGCTGCTGCATTTTTAATGGTTGCAGCAGCGATAGTACCAAATTCTGATATTCTGATACACAACGTTGGACTTAATCCAACGCGAACAGCTCTTATTGATGTATTGAAATCTCTTGGCGCAAATATTCAAATTGAAAATCTACAAATAATCGGTGGGGAAGAAATTGGCGACATTCGTGTAAAAAGTTGCGGACTTCAAGGCGATCTGAAACTTCAAGGGGAAATTGTAGCTTCTGTAATTGATGAGATTCCAATATTAACTATTGCAGGACTTTTTTCAGGCGGTTCATTTCTTCTTCGTGATGCACAGGAATTGCGAAAAAAAGAATCAGACCGAATTATGGCAATGGTATCGAATCTGAGAAATCTTGGGGTTGATGTTGAAGAATATCCGGATGGTTTTGCTTTTGAGCATACAGAAAATCTAAAAGGAGCCGCCATAGAGACTTATTTCGATCATCGTATTGCTATGGCATTTGGTGTGCTGGGGTTACAAATACCCGGCATTATCATAAAAAACGCTGAATGTGTCGATATTTCATTTCCAGGATTTTGGGACTATCTTTGCAAGAGAACATAAGTTATAGATATATTATCTGATGTTTGAACTTATCGATTTCCATTTCATGTTGAATCCATCGTACAAATTCTAATCCGTACTTATTGAGAAAATATGTGATGTTGATTTTTCTTTCCTGCAAAGTTGAATCAGGGAGGAGCATGGTAATGGCGCGATCTAATTGTCGTAGAGCTGTTTCGTGCTGTCGGTCTTGTGCCGAATATATTTTTCCCTTTAGAATGGATAGACTGTGAAGCATACGCTCTATCGTGTGCGATAGAGCTGGAACTAAAGTTGGATCAATTTTTTCGATTCCATCCTTCAACGAAGATAAAGATTCCTCAATTGTTCCTGCGGTATTCGTAAAAAGTTCCTCAATCTTAAAATCTGAAATTTGTTCGACAATTTGTTTTTTTAGAAATTCTTTCTCCTTAAAAATATCAATGAATGAAAGATTATATTTTTGCAAAATTTCCTTTGGTCTCTCTTCCATAATCGTTACACTTGCACGAGGAAAAATAAGAGGCATTGGAATACCAAAATGAGAATACACTGGCTTGAATTGTGCGAAGTATGCTATTTCTGATGGACCTGCAACGTATGCGATTGTAGGGAAGAGAGCATCCTGACAAATTGGGCGAAGAACGACGTTTGGACTAAATAACTCTGGATTTGATTCCAGTAGTGACAATAGTTCATCAGAAGAATATTGTTGACGAGTGTTCCTGAGGAAAAAGCCATCATCTTTCGGTTCAATTGGATAGCGACCATTATTATAGTTGAGGAAAAGATTTACTGCTCGTGGTTTTACCTGTGCGTGGTAATTGTGTTCCAATAGCTCACTTTGAGAAATGACTAGTTGACATGTTTTGGGTTGTTCAAGTAATTCCTTTGAAAATATTGGTTTCATCAACTGTTTTGCTGTGCGATCTCTTGGATCAAAGAATATGATTCCTGAGTTTTCAAGTAAAACATTGTAAAGATGTACAAACCCTCTTGTAAAGGTCATTTCTGGCGAATAGGCATTATGGAGCAGTTCAAAAACTGAATGAGAGAATTCGGTTGGGAGTACTGTTGATTCCATATCCGTTAAAAATTTTTGGATTGTGTCATCGAAAGTAAGCGCACCAACCGAGCCAATATTTTTCTGTCCTTGAGCTTTCTGTAACTCATATTTTAAGGTAACAAACTCGCTTGATTTTGTAATAAGAGAAAGCGTAGTAGCCTCATCTATGTCATGATCTTCAGATTCAAGCCAGAATACTGGAACAAAATTGAAATTCGGAAATTGTTGCGAAAGCTGCTCTGATAGGAGAAGTGTGGTCAGAATTTTGTAAAGAGTGTATAGCGGTCCACCACATATTCCAACTTGTTGTCCGGTAACGACAGCAAAAGTAGTATCGTTGAGAAGTAAATCGATATTGGCGAGAGTACGAACTCCACACTGAAAATTTCGGTTTTGATTTAATAAGATTTGCACAAGTTTTGTCCGTTCGATCGGTCGAGAAGCAATAATATCAAAGAGAGATTGCCACGCTGCAGGATCCCGAAAATCGCCATTATAGAATGGTTCAACAGAATTATAATCTGTTACATAATGGACAAAGAGTTTTGATAACCCAATGTCGTCGTTTGGTAAATCCTTATATGATATCCATTGATGCATATTTCTTTCAGTTCTATTTATTGAAAAGTTAAAAGAACCCGTTTCATAAAAGGAAGTAAAATAGCTTTTGCTTTATTTGCAGATTCGGTTACCTCGCTATGCGATAATTTCGTCGGAGAAATGCCGGTGCCTAAATTTGAGATTAAGGATATTCCAGCTACTTTAATTCCAAGGTTAAGTGCAGTGTATATCTCTGGAACCGTGCTCATTCCAACTGCATCGGCGCCAATTCGTTTGAGCATTTGAATTTCTGCAGCCGTCTCATAAGATGGACCTTGTAACCAGCAATATGTACCATGTCTCAATGGAACTTTTTCTATCAAAGCACACTTTTCTAATTGGCTCACTAATTTTTTATCCGGGAAATTATTAGTCGATTTGCGATAGACCGTTGACGAAAATGAACTTTGCTTTCCAATGCTCATAAATGAGAGATTGATAATATCACGGATGAGCATGATATCGCCAGGTGCAAAATAAGAATTGATGCCTCCGGCTGCATTTGTAATGATCAGATATTTAATTCCTAATCTATATGCAAGTTGAATTGGCGCTATTACAGAATCCAGAGACCCGCTCTCGTAATAGTGAATTCGACCCTGAAAAATAATTAAAGGCGGTGATTTCTTTTTTTGTTCTTGAATGGCGCCTAGAATAATTTTCCCGTCATGTCCGACCACAGACGAACGAGGATATTTTGGAATTTCCGAAGAAGAGAAAACATATTTTGATTGCACTATATTCGATAGTTCCCCTAATCCTGAGCCTAAAATAATACCAATCTTTGGGGAAAAAGTAGTTTTTGACCGAATGTAGGTGAAAGCTTCGTTAAGTTCTCTTGCATTCATAAAAATTAACCTAACAAAATACCAGCGAGTGTTGCTGTCATTAAATTTGCTATAGTACCACCTAAAACTGCTTTTAAGCCCAGTGCAGAAATATCTTTTCTGCGTTCAGGCGCCATGGGACTAAGCCCCCCAATAAGAATTGCAATAGAACCAAAATTTGCAAATCCGCACAATGCATAAGTTGCCATGATTGTACCTTTTTCTGTAAGCAAACCGCCCTGTATCATCTTTGCCATATCAAGGAAGGCAACAAATTCGTTGAGCGCTACTTTTGTACCAATAAGACTGCCGAAATGAAGCGCATCCGCCCATGGTACTCCAATACAGTATGCAATGAATTGCAATATTATGCCAAATATAAGCTGAAGAGACAGTGGGCTATTGTATTGCTGCATTAACCACGCATTGATTCCTACTAAATTTCCAATCCAGATAAGTACATAGTTTAGGAGCGCTATTAAAGCAATAAATGCAATTAACATTGCAGCAACATTCAACGCTAGTTGTAAACCGTCGCCTGCACCGACAGCAGCAGCTTCGATGATGTTCGATGAATTTTTTTCGATTTTAATTTTTACAGTACCGCGTGTAACTGGTTCTTCAGTTTCTGGATAAAGAATTTTTGCAATGGCAAGAGATGCAGGAGCCGCCATAGTACTTGCAGCAAGAAGCTGAATTGCAAATTTGATCTGTGCTTCTTCAATCGGCAAGTGATTAATATTTGCATAAGCTTGACCAAGCATTTGTATATAACTTGCCATCACTCCGCCTGCAATCGTCGCCATACCGCCAATCATAATGGTTAAAAGCTCGGAGTTTGTCATTTTAGCAATATATGGGCGAATGAGTAATGGCGCTTCAGTTTGTCCGACAAAAATATTTGCTGTGTTCGAAAGAGATTCTGCTCCGCTTGTTCCCAATAGCTTTGCCATTACCCATGCCATTCCTTTTACTATGACTTGAAGAATTCCTAAAAAGTAGAGAATAGAAGTGATGGACGATATAAAAATAATTGTCGGAAGTACTTGAAATGCAAAAAATATTCCTAAACTTTCACTGCCATTATTTATTGCCAAACGACCAAAAACAAAAGATGCGCCTTCAATGGTAAAATGTAATAATTGGACAATAACAGCTCCCAGCCAATTCAGAATGTCTTTGGGTAGCGCTAAAGGATAAAAAATGGCGCGCAATTTTTCACCATAAAGAATAAAAATGGCAAAAAGGAATTGAATTCCAATTGCGGTAAAAACCATCTTCCATTTAATTAATCGCTTGTTGTTTGAAAAAAGATAGGCAATGAATAAAAGAAAAAAAACGCCGATAATTCCTCGAATGACAGACTCAATATTCATAGCTATTCATCTTTCGGTGGTTGATGACACTTTCTGCATCGGGCTTCGTATATATCTTTTGCACCGACGACAATTAAATCCTGTGATTTTGTTTTTCGTTGCGTCCTATCAGCAGGATTTCCACATACAGCACAGATAGCTAATGTTTTTGTAATATATTCGGCAACGGCAAGAAGGGAAGGGATAGGACCAAATGGTTTACCGCGATAATCCTGATCTAATCCTGCTACAATGACTCGTTTTCCCTCATTCGCTAATGATTCGCAAACGTCGACAAGTTCATCTCCAAAAAATTGTGCTTCGTCGATTCCAATTACCTGAGCATCTTGAGTATTTTCCTGAATTTCACGCGCTTCTTTGACCAAAATGGAATTCAAAGATTGATCACTGTGCGATACTATGTGAGAAGAGCTATATCGTGTGTCAATCATCGGCTTAAAAACTGCAATCTTTTGCCTTGCAATTTGCGCTCTGCGAAGTCGGCGAATAAGTTCTTCTGTTTTGCCACTGAACATGCAGCCACAAATAACCTCTATCCATCCTGTGTCTGATGGTACGTGATGCAACGATAAGGTATCCATAAGTTACTTTAAATTATTTTTCGTAAATGCTATTGGTAAAAGGAAATTAAGCTTGCGCACGATGTATTTACCATGCTTATCAACCATAATGCAGGGAATATTGCCAGCTAATTCGTTTATGACTTGTCTACACGCTCCGCAAGGACTTGTATAATGATCGCTATCAGAAGCAATAGCAATCGCGGCGAAATCTTTTTCTCCTTCGGAAATCGCTTTGAATAAAGCAACTCGTTCTGCACAAATCGTTAAATTGAACGAGCTGTTTTCAATATTGCAAGCTGTATATATTTTCCCCGACTTCCCTAACAAAGCTGCGCCGACTCGAAATTTTGAATATGGCGCATAAGCCATTTTTCTTGCTTCAAGCGCTGCTTGCGATAATCTTCTATAATCTTTTGTCATTCAATACCTTGTAGGAATATATCTAACATTTGTTTGACTATCAATCATTCTTTGTCCAATTCATTTATAAGTAAACCAAACTGGATTTGTTATGCAAAAATATTGTTTTTTGTCTTCAGCATTTTCTGTGTAAACTTCAAGTCGGATATACTTTGGCTGTTTGACAGTGATCAACAAATCAAATTTATACGAGTAAGTCTCTAACTTATTTAGTTCATAGAGAATATTTTCAATTCTATTTCCTTTTATTCCTTCATATAGCAAAACTTTCTTGATAGTCCCAAATTCTTGTGAAGATAAAGTCTGGCAATGGATGCACAGACCGCCTTTGATTTCAGAACCTAACAGGGAAGTATGATTGTTTATCCTTGTTATGTTGGCAACTGGCCCATTAGTTGCAATCGTTTTACCTAAGCGAAGAGATTCTAATATTGATTCTCGTGATTTATCCGGAGCAAATATTCCGGTGCGAAATTCTCCAAAAATTTGATTGTTACGTTCGCCTATTTTTAAAAAAGGAATTGATATTTGTCTAAACCTGTTGAAATTACCATGCGCATCATTTCCAGCTACAATTGAAACGCGTTTGCCACTCAGTAATGTGTTAATCCAAAATTCATAACCTCTTTTGTTTCCATCGTTTAACATGCCATTGATAAATTGAATTCCATTAATTTGATTTGCCTCAAAATCATCATTTTGCCAATTTCCTCTGTTGAGTAAAATGCGTTGAAGAATCGAAACCGGTTCCAGCGGGTGCGCAGCTATTGTAATCGTTTCTGTACCAAGCTGTGCTGTTACCTCTGAAATTGAAAGTTCGCTTTGAGTTCTAAGCCATCGTTCGGCGCTATCACCGCTTCCTGGAAAGAAAATTTTATTGTTCAATATAAGCAAATGTACATTTTCCCCTGTATTATTTCTGCAAGTAACTTCCTCGCCTGGAATAATCGTTACTGAAGAATTTTGAAGTTTGCTTACTTCATTTTGAAAATCGAACCATTTAGGAGTTTCCGGATGGTTCAGTAGATAATTATCAGGATGATCGTCAAGGTCATAGGAATGATCTGTTACTGCAAAAAATGATAGTCCAAGCGCTTTTGCTAATTGGGCTGTTGGCTCAATTGGCGCTCCAAATTCAACCTGATCTTCAGTATAATTAGAATGCGAATGGATTTCTCCTAAGTACAAAGATTTATAAGATGGTAGAGGTTCTTGTGAAATAAAAAGTTTAAGTGGAGCGTGACTCGATGTTCGATAGTTATCATTGTGGTACGAACGTTTTTTGTGATTATATTCGATCGTAAACTCTACGTCAAGTTCGATTTTACCGTTCATTTCTTTTGTTGCTTTTATTGGATAGATACTCCACCACCACTTTTGAGTAATTGCTTCTTCCTTATTGTGAACACATTCGCTGTGAATCAACTTGCCTTGCTTCATAACTTTTACTGTAACGTTTCCAAGAACACAAGGATAATGATGAGAGTCTTTTATCAAGAGTAGCAACGGAATATCCACTCCAGGTTCAATGCGATATGGAGCATCAGCAATGATTTCAGGTTCTGACTTTTTTAAGAGGCTGAAAAAATATTTAAAGCGATAATGAATCTCAGCGTAGAGAAAAACAGGTACAAAAAGGAGAAACTGGTGTATAATACTGGTTAATATGTTCGTCCCTTCCATTTTACCTTTCCACCAAAGAATACAAGCAGGGGGAGGAATATAACATAAAAAATGAAATAGCATTCAAAATAATAGAAGTATCGTAACAAATCTTTTTTTTCGATCTTCTTAAGAAACTTATAAAGAAAAATGTAATCCATTGTAAATTTACACATAAGCGTTGTTGCTGCAAGTACCACTTTCCCCCAGTATAATACAATAAACGGACTGACATGCATCAATAGCCCAATGACAAAAATTAAAAAGCCAGTTGGCTTCATATCGAGCGCTCCTTTTCCCCAGCGATGTTTCTGACGAAGCAGCGCCTTAAAATTTGGGCAGGGTTCTGTTACGACAAGAACTAAAGGGTCTATAGGGTACAAATAATTCCATTTTTTTGAATTAATAATTGCCTGGACAATTGTATAATCTTCTGTAACGCTAAATTTTAAGTTTCTATAACCGCCTACCTCATCATAAGCTTTCTTACGAAAAGATAGATTGTTTCCAATGCTTCCGTGTTGGTGACCAAGAGCTGCCGTTGAAGCTGCCATTGCTAAAGTAAATGCCCAATCAAGAGATTGAACACCGGTAAAAATATCCGTGTTTCGAGGCAACGTAACTCCGCCAATTAAGCCAACATCCGGGGTGTAACGGCGAGCAGTGTGCTCAATCCATGTTGGCGGTACTCGACAATCGGCATCTGTAATAAGAATAACTTCTCCAACGGCAATATCAATACCACAGGCTAGTGCGTTTGCTTTCCCGCGTATTTTAGTGTTTTCAGTTGCATGAGTAAAGTGTAAATTAGCATGTTCTTTCATATATGCGGTGCAAATTTCTACAGTATTGTCGGTGGAATTATCATTGATAACGATAACTTCGAATAAATCGGAAGGATAAGTTTGATGTAATACAGAATCGAGACAGGCGGGGAGGTTCGTTTCCTCGTTTCGCGCTGCAATCACCACAGATACAAAAGGCTTTGCATTGCCGTTGTTATCGCGGGGTTTTCGAAGTCCGAGAATAAAAACAATTACAAGAAGAATATATGCAATTGTAACGAGTATGAGGAATAATTCAAAGTTCATTTTCTAATGCCGCAAAAGTAAATTTTTGTTCAAGACAGTTTTCAACAAGCTGTTGAATAAACGGTACCACAATTGATTTTGTTTCGTTATTCGTGTGGCAAAGAATAATATCTCCTTGTTTGAATTTTTGCAACTTAATTTTACTTAATAATTCTCTTGATGCTTTGAAATCACGCGTATCAACTGACCAAAGAACCGTTTCCATTGATAGTTCACGAGCAGTGCGTATGACCTGCGGAGTAAAAATTCCATAAGGAGGTCGAAAAAAATCAGGTTTTTTACCGGTAATTTCCGCAATAACATTGTTTGTCTTCTCTAATTCGTATAAAATTTCATTGCGCTTTTTCCAGAGTAAACTTTTATGCGAATAGCTGTGGTTTCCAATGCTATGGCATCGGTGAACAATTTCTCGAACAACATCAGAGTATTGGACGATTTTGGCGCCAACGAGAAAGAATGTTGCGGAAATATTATAGCGTTCGAGTAAATCAAGGAGCAGAATTATGCTTTCAGGCTCCGGTCCATCATCAAATGTAAGATAAAGTTGGTCGTTCTTTTTCGAACAAAGAACAGGAAATAAAAATTCAATAAGGGAAGCTGGCATTCTCATTGTTTTAGAGCACGGCCTTTCCATCTGAGTGAAAAAAATTGTGCGCAGAATGCTGTAATCAAAATATAAGGAACATGCAATAGCTCGGCAATAAGGAATTTCCAGATTGGAATAGTATCGCGCCAGAGCCTGGCTCCTGTTTTAAGAGTTAGGTACTCTAGAATAATTTTGCCTAAGAATGAGAGAGCAGTTGGAAGTAACAAAGTATTATCCCAACAAATACCAAGTATAAATGCAACGATGAGCGAAACAAAAAAGAAATACAAAACAATCAATTCTGCTAAAATAGAAATGTCTTCATAATGTCCTTTTTTTGTAGCCCAACGCATTCGTTGATGGAGGAATGATTGCAATGATTTTACTGGTTTTGTGCGCACTATCGCCAGAGGTTCCCATGCAAAGTCAATGCTTCCCAAATTACGTTTCAGTATACGACTCATCAAAAGTTCATCATCATTATCAACCGCCTCTTCGCCAAATCCTCCGGCAAGGAAGAAGACATCACGTTTATACGCTAAGTTTGCGCCATTACAAATAATAGGGCGTTTAGCTCCAATAAGACCGGCTGCAATTGTGATGACTCCTAGAAACTCAAGTCTATCGAATGTGCTTAGGAACGATTCATCATTCTTTTCCAAAACCACAGGTCCTGCCACCATTGCAGTGCCTTCCGAAAAATGATGTGCCATTGTTAGAATCCATGTTGGAGAAGCAACACAATCGGCATCGGTTGAACATATAATTTCTCCTTTTGTTTCTTCAACGCCTAACGATATTGCATGGATTTTGCCGTGAATGCCATCGGTAACGTCAAGGAGTTTCAGATTTTTATACACCTTCTGCAACTGCTGCACCTTCTCTTTTGTAGCATCGGTTGAATGGTCATTTACAACGATTACCTCATATCGCTCAGATGGATAATGTTGACGAAGCACAGAAAAAAGACATTCTTCAATTGATGATTCTTCGTTGCGAGCAGCGATAACAATGCTGATAAACGGGTACCGCACAAGTTTGTGAGGTTTGAAAAGTCTCGTCAAGCCAATTTGAACGCGTGCAAGAAAGAAATAGTAGAATAACGCTGTAAATGCAAGAATTGTAAGGAGAATAACTTCAAGCATAGATTGTTACCATAATTTTTGTTTCGAAATCACAAGAATAATAAATCCGCAACATGCGGGCAAAAATACATTTGCTGTAAAAAGGAGTAGTGAAGCGTTTACTGAAGCTGTCATTGGAATTAAATATTTAGAAAAGATGAATGCTGTTGTAAGTTCTCTGATTCCTAAATCCCCGATACTGATTGGTAAAAATGATTTTAAGAAAAGCATTGTAGATGTTCCAAGGAAACTTGTTATAAATGGAACTGCAGTAAATGCGTTGAGGAAGAAATACATCTGAATTCCTATAACGAGAAGGAAAATCAAGGAAAGAACAAAGGACTCAAATTGTTCCTTTTTTTTTAGCGTAAAAATTGTAGCAGAAATAGTTCCGAGGTAACGAATGTGGCTCAGTTTTTTAACTATTGGTGAAAAATGAGTGCCAAGCGAAAAATAAATTCCAATTATGAGGAGAACTGAACCAGCAGAAACTAACACCTTTGCAGTTTGGTTCGTGATAAATAGAACTGAAAGTACTGGAATGCCAATGAGCGCCATCGAAAGCATTGTCTGAAAACGTTCAAGGAGTGTTAAGCCAACAATCACCGACTTCCTAGTCTCGGGTAGGTGAAGCATGCGTCCGTAAAAATCACCAAGCTCGCCTGGTGTAAAGCTTCCCAGTGTAATTCCAACTAACAAAGAACGAGCTGAGGTCTTCCAATCTATTGAAGTGTGAAGAGAGGAAAGTAAAATATTCCAGCGAGCAATTCGAACACCTAAATTGAATGGAATAAAAAGTAATCCTAAAGCTACGTATTCATACTTTGCAGAGTGGAAAAGCGCAATTAGTTGTTGTGTGTCAACGAGTGTCAGAACGAAGTACAAAGTAACGGCTGCGATTAGTATCTTTAAGATAAAAGTAATTTTAGCATTCTTGTATTGTTTTGGTATAATAGTCATGTGCCTTACTTTTCTGATTTCCATGAAAATTTGAATAATAATCCGAGTGGTCCGATGCAAACGTTATACAGAAGATAGAGAAGTTCCATTGGGATGAACCACGGGACAAATTGACGTTCTTCTAATACAATGGCGCCATTTTGAATAAGTATATAATCAGAACAGAACTTTATCAAGAGCGAAAGTAACGAAAAGAAAATTGCACCTGGCATCAAGAACGATACGATAAAAAAGAGAATGATGAATAAGTTCGAGCCATGGTACATTGCAAAAAATAATTTCATAGAAATTGGGAAATATTTTGCAGCAGAAAAATGTCTTTTTCGTTGCTCAACAAATTGCCGAAAAGAGGATGGAGGATATGTTGGTACGTGATTATTTTTAGAGAACACATAGCGTATTTGCCATTTCGTCGTTCGTCGAACTAACTGCAGGAACAGGTCGTCGTCGCCGCTGATCGAGTGTTTAATTTTCTCATATCCGCCTACTTCTTCGAAGACTTTTTTTCTATAGGCAAGATTTCTTCCAGTACAAAGCCAGCCTTTATTCCAACCAATCGAACCAGCAGAAAACAGCGCTGCCCGAAATTCCTCGTATGCAATAAAGTAATGCAGCAATTTTAATTTCTTTTGATTGTGTGAATAAAGATACGGTGAATATCCTGCAACGAGCCCAATGGTTGGATCAAATGCAGCGACGAGTTCTTGAATCCACGCAGGAGGAGGCAAGCAGTCAGCGTCGGTAAAGCATAATATTTCGCCTCGCGCTTCTCGTATAGCTTGAGTAAGAGCGTTTTTTTTCGGCGGCATATCAGAGGGAACCGATGTAATTGTAATAACTTTCAAAGAAGGATTTGTCTGAGCATATTGTGCTAGTATTTCTCCTGTTCTATCTGTCGACCTATCGTTTGCAATAATAATTTCGTATTGCGGATATGTTTGGGAGAGTAAGCAATTGAGGAGCTGTGGAATATGAGCTTCCTCATTTCGTGCTGCTACAATAATTGATGCAAATGGCTGTTCATTTTGTTTTGAGTATCGACATCTTAAAAGTCCAATCCACAATCCAATTTGAACTATGCTGTAAAATAGTACTGCAACGACAAGGATATAAAGTATCATACTTCAACAAAATGATAAAAAGTCTACTGTTTTTCAATTGAAACTACACATTTTGAAAAGTATATTTGAAGAAAAAGGAAATAGAATGAAACCAATAATTATCGGACTTGCTGGTGGTACAGGCTCAGGAAAAACTTCTGTCACTAAAAAAATTGTGGAAAGGCTCGATCCTTCTAATGTCGTCGTTATTCAACATGATTCGTACTACAAAGATTTAAGCTACTATAATGGCAAATTGCCTGAAGAGATCAATTTTGATCATCCTGATTCTCTTGATACAAACTTACTTATTCGTGATTTACAATCGCTTTGTTCTGGGGTACCGATTGAACAACCGATTTACAACTTTGCAACGCATCGTCGGATGGAGATGACGCGCCACATCGAACCTAAAGATATTATTATTGTCGATGGCATTTTAATATTTGTAGAAAAAGCATTACGAGATTTAATGGATATAAAAATATTCATTGATACCGATGCAGATGAGCGATTACTCCGAAGAATTCAACGAGACATTGTCGAACGGGGAAGATCGATTCAAAGTGTAATGCAACAATATCTTGCAACTGTGAAGCCGATGCATCTGGAATTCGTTGAGCCGAGCAAACATTGGGCTGACATTATCATACCACGTGGAGCAGAAAATCTTGTTGCCATTGATATGGTTGTATCAAAAATTCTTGCTATGCTAGATCAAAAGAAACATGATAATCAGAAGTAAATTGAGGATATGAAATTTAAGTGATGATGAGCCGGAAGCGATAAGAGGAAGGAGCCGAATTCTGGGCAATGAATTCTATTCTAAAAGATGAATTTTTTCAGTTGTTATTATCTTGAAAAAAGATTCCAAAAATCAAATGATGATATAATTTTTATACTCACCGACGCGATAGCCAGTCCTTTTTTCAATCCAGTTGAGCATAGATTCTTTCATCGATTCCTTGGATAAGTTTTCGTTGTAGGAAAAATCCCAGCTTTGTGATGCGATTCGCTCTTTCATAACAGCAGGATGCGTTCCTTCAAACGGCTTTAATTCTCCAGCGTGCGTAATGTAATCGTATGATTTCGATGAGCCAATTTTTTTATCAATCCATTCTTCGGGATGCCAGAGTAGATTAAATGAGCGCTGTTTCGCTTGTTGAATTGCTGGAGGTTTTACCCAACCATAATGATAAACATAAGCATCGACAGACTTTACCCGAAGCTTTCTGTCGTTAATTCTAAATCCCTGCGCATCTCGCCATGAGGTTACACCTGCTTTTGGTTTTAATGCGCGAATTTCTCTTCGGTACCAACGTCTGGAAGTCCCTACATAATTATAACTACCATAAAAATGGTAGTATGAGAATAATAATCCTTCAACCATTTCGTCGTGTTGGTACCGTTCCATTGCTTCAAGGATGGCGTTATAATCCTTTTCGTGGAACACTTCATCAGCTTGAAGGTAAATTGCCCAATCTCCTTTTACCTTTGAGAGCGCAATATTGGTTTGTTGGGCAAGTACTTTTCCGCCTTCTCGAAGTTTTGGATCCCAGATGGTTTCGATGATATTTATTTTTGGAGAATGAAGATTTCGGATTTCTTCGGTGGTTGTATCCTCAGAATCACCTGCGGCGACAATTACTTCATCACAAAGCGGCAGCAGTGATAATAATGATTCTCTGAATGGATAATCGTACTTAATACCATTTTTGACAAATGTAAATCCAACGATGCGCATTCTTCTACTCTAGTCCAAACCGAACACTTACAAAGTGAGAATTACCTAGTGTGCAAGAGAATGGAACGTATGCGTAATCAAGTTGCAAAAGTGAATATTTGATTCCGCCTCCAAATGAAATACCGTGAGAATCATAGCCACTGACGTAACCAATTCTTGCAATGATAACGCCATCGTAAATTGATTCGAGCCCTACATGGACATGATTTTTTTCTATCCTTGTCTCCGATGACAATCCTAAAAATACTGTTGATTCGATTTTCCATATTGGAATATTGTAGTTGCCACCAATGGAGATTGTTGTTGGTAATTCGTTATCTCGATTTTGTTCTTTGACTGATCCAAGATTTCTTAAGGAGAATCCTAAATTCCATTTCTCTGTTCCATAAAGCAATCCACCATCCACGGCAAATCCATCGAGCTCATCAACATAAATTTTATTGAAAAGATATTTTCCCGTTACACCGATAGACATATTCTTGAATACTGTCAATGCGTATGACGCGCTGAAAAAAGTAGATCGATAAGAAAAAAGTCCTTCAGGCTCACCGGGATTTGTACGAACCTCGATATCGGGAACGGACAGCGTCCACACACTCGCTGCGATTGTGCCTTTTTTTATTGGGAAAGCAATAGAAGCTGTATAGGTTGAAGTTTCTTGAATCCAACGTGATGTGGAGAGCAATAGCGATGGAGTTTTCAATGCGCCAAGCACAGCTGGATTCAAATATGAAGCATCGAGAGATGATGTTGTAAAATTAGATGATGCAAGCGCTGCACTTTGTGCTGTTGGCGGAGTAGTGAGTTCTGAAAATGATGTAGAAGTTCCTTGTCCAAAAAGTATGGCAGGGACGATCGAAATGAGCATGGTTAAAACTAAAGATTGTATTTTCATAAAAATTTTAGATAGAGAGTAAGATAATGAATGTTGCTTGGACTGTACCGTTCGATTAAATATGTATGTTGGAATTCAGTTTCCATGTGAAAGACTTCTGTCCGGAATGAAGCTCCGAATGAAGGAGTTGGATCGAATGCACGAGAAAAAGTAATTTCATCCACTCCAGCACGAACAGCAAAATTTTTAACAGGTGAAAATTCGGCGCCGAATCGGACTAAAGATTCTTTCTCGATTCGTTCATATTCACCAGCGACTGTTATATGAGCCCACTGAGGTTGATATGCCAATGCAATTTTTCTTCTCAGTGGAAACCGATCTATTGTTGATTTCCCCTCTTCTCCATAAAGTTTTGACGTATCCCATTTATACTTTGAGTTAATATCCTGTATAACGAGTCCGAGAGAAAGTTCATCATAAAGTTTGTAGACCGCGCCTATATCAAAACCAGCAGTCGTATTTTTTATCGATTGATACAAAGAGTAATAGAGAACTTTTATTGTAACTCCAAATGATAGTTTGGTTGATGGCTGTAGTCCAAATGAAAAACCGAAAAGATTTTCTGAAGTGGAAAAAGTTTCGGTATGATATCCATTGATATCTCTGCCATCGATATCTGAAATTCCTGTATTCAAAAGGAAGAGTGAAAAGCCAGCGTTAGGATTGATATGCTGCATAAAGCTAATTGCATTGAGAGATCGATCGAGAGATAAAATTCCATAGGTTGCCATAAAACTTGATTGCTGACAATAAGGGAGGAGCGCTGGATTATAATAAGCTGGAACAGTACCATCTGTTAGAGATGATACTGCGTTACCGAACGAAATGCCTCGTGAGTAAAACCCCATGCGGAAAGGTACGCCTGCAAGGTTGCTATAAGAATTTTCTGATTGCAATTGCGCAACCATTGGCAATGAACAAACCAACAAGAGCAAAGTAATTTTGTATACAATCCGACGTAATTTCATCGTAACACCATTATCTTTCCCCAGATTGGATCGCCGTTATCGAGTGTTACAGAATAGAAGTAAACTCCATTTGCAACCACGTTGCCTCGATCATCTTTCCCGTTCCATAATTCGTCATACTCTCTCCCTCCATTTCGTGGTGCGTTGTGAAGAAGAGTGCGAACTGGTTGCATCGCAAAATTAAATAGCGTAATAGACACTTCAACATTGGAACTTGTTGAAATCTTTTGGGCGCTGTAGTGAATTCGGGCAACATTTAAATCTGGCGAAAATGGATTTGGATATGCATAGGTGCGATTTGCCAGACCAATTTGTTCACAAGTACGAATAATATGCCATTCACTGCCAAAAGGATTCGACGGCGAATCAATTGTATAGGCAAGTCCTTCAATTCCACCAACAAAGACTGTATCGCCTGCAGCGCCAACGCAGTAAATTTCTTCATCAACAAAACGCTGGAGTGATTTGGCATCATAGATAGAGCCATTCTTCGACCACGTTATACCAAAATCATCACTGCGATAGACACCATTGCTTGTTGCAACGTAAACAATCGAATCTTTCCATGCAATGTTATGTACAAAAAATCCAAGGAGCGCTGTTTTCCATGTTTCTCCGCCATCATCAGAAAAACTCACGCCTTTAACTTCATCAGGATCGACAGCGTTATTTGTAGCTGCCCAGATAATCGAATGTCCATTCCATTGTTGCTCAGTAATTGCAACAACGAAATTCCCAGAAATTGGTTTTGATTGATTTTGATGTGAGAATTTCTTCCAGCTTGTGCCGCCGTCAGTTGATTTATTGATGCCATTGGCAGTTCCAACCCATAGCACAGAATCGTTACTTGCATACACTGCAAATACTTTGTGGTTATTACTTTCCCGTAATGTATCTTTTACGCCGTTCACAGTGTAAATTTTTTGAACAGGAGAGAGTTCAAACTGCAAAGTCATCGATGGATTTATTTCATCGAGATCGTCAGGGGGAAGGATTACTCTCTGCCACGTTGCGCCGTTATCGGTGGATTTACGAAGCATTCCAGCCCAATTCGCTGTCCATATTGCTTGACTTGTAACTGCAATATCATATGTAATATTTTGTTGTGGAACTGTAATTGCCAAAGCTGGAATTAGATTGTTCCCATACCAAAGTGTGTCGACTGTGCCGGTATCAACAGGTTGAGGGACATATTTCCATGTTATTCCATGATCAGTGGAAATGTGCAATCCTCCACCAGTTGCTACGGAAGCATCACCAAGTGAAGTTGAATATCCAGTGGCTGCGCAAATTGTGTTGCCGTAAATCCCAATTGCAGCAATTCCCTTTGAGTCAAAAGTTGCTGTGTTTGCTAAATTTACCCACGCTAAGGTTCCTCTTCTTGAAAAACTTACACCTTGCTCGGTTGCTAACCAAATTGTATCACCTTGAACAACAATGTCGTTGATTACATTGGTTAGAAGATTCGAAGATGTAATTTCATTGGTGGATGCTTGAAATTTCTTTGGTATCTGCGCATAAGCAGATGCGCTAAACATTACTAACATTGTCAGCGAATAAATCGATATGTGTCTCATTATTGTTGTATCACCACAGTATGGGTAAGAACATTACTTGTATCTAAGGATCTGTCAACAGCAAAAAATTGGAACGTGTAATTTCCGGGAGTTGGAGCGTCATTTTTTCCCCATGCAACAGTTTCGGTGTAAATTCCATTGTGAGCGGTAATATCTCCGTTAAGTCCTACGTCATTTAAATCATATTTATTACCCGCTGGAGTTAATCTGTAAACACGATAGATATCCGATAATCCATCAGGATCGTATACTTTTAAAGTAACGATGAAACTATTTTCTTCGCTTGTGTAAACAATATCTGGCATATTTAAATCGGATATTACAGGTGGATGGTTAATGCGCAGAATTGTCAACGGGATAATTCGATGTGTACTTTGGAATCCTTTTTCTGTGATAGCAACGATGTCGACAGAGAGCGTTCCTACTAATGAACGTTGAAAAGTTAAAGTTACCCATCCACAATAGAGGCTGTCGTGCGCCTGACCATCAGGAGCAGTTCCATTATCGAAAAGAGAGCCTTCGTCATAGAAAGAATTATCGCCCGGTGAAGTTACCCGATAGCGTATTTCCTTTATCGGATCGGATTGATCAACAACAAATGCTTTTGTTTGTATAAAAAGTTGGGGAGTCAATGTATCGTCAGGAGAACGAACGAGATTGACATTGATTGTGTCAGAATTGATTACATTTGGGGTGATTGTAGATAGAGTAATTACCGGAATAGAGCCTTGAGAATCAACAATCTCATCAAAATTTTTCGAACATCCAGAAATAATCAGTATCCCTATAAGAGTCAATCCAACAACGTAATAACACCATTTCAAATGCATGCTTCTTTACTCACTTCAATGAACTTTAATTTCGAGAAAAAGTATCAAATGTCCTAATAAGTTCCTTTCATTATTGTTGACTCTCACTTCATAGTAACAAACATTCTCAAAATTTTCAAATACTATTCAACCGAAAATGGAATCAATGAAAAAGATACTACAAACACACCTATTGTAATCCAGCCAATTAGTTTTCGCAAAGAGTCGATTCCTGTTTCATCTGGAACTGGCGGGTGATAAATTTTGATAACATAAATTGCGATGAGCGCCCATACGAGCCATCCCGACCAGCTGTATTGAACAAACGGAATCAGTGGACCATATTCTTTCTTAAAAATAACCGCTAACAGTATTCTAAGAAAAGCATCGAGAAGAGCAGGAGCGCCAAGTACGATAAGAAGAGCGCTGACAGCACGAGCGATTTTTTTGTGGGCGTTTCCAAACATTGCATAAATTACATGTCCGCCATCGAACTGTCCCATTGGAATCAAATTCAGAGCTGTTACAAATAATCCAAACCAACCAACACAAAGAAAAGGGTAATGGTATATTTCTGTCATTGGCGGAACAAATTGACCGGGGTGTGTGAATATTTGTTGTAAAGCTGAGTATAATAATGTAGAGCCAAAGGTTAAAGAAAAACCATTTGCGTGAGGAGCAGTATTTAAAATAAAATCATAATCTGGATGAATAGAGAGAATAAACTCAGGACCTGGTAAATGTGTAAAGCCATAAATGAGTACCGCAACAGAAGCTACAAATCCTGCTAATGGACCTGCGACGCCGATATCAAACATAGCGCGCTTATCAGGAACTACGGAACGCGTTCGAATCACTGCGCCGAAAGTTCCAAAGTTTAGTAAAAAAACTCCCATGATGGATGGAGCCATTGGAAACGGAATGAAGTAAGGAAGCGTTGATTCTACTTTGTGGTAACGTGCTGCAAAGTAATGCCCAAACTCGTGGCATGCAAGAATAAACAACAGAGCTGTGGCGTATGGTATTCCGTAATGGAAATTTTCTAAGTCGAATGGATCTTTATTAAGCCAAAAAACTCCAGCAACAGTTGTAGTAAAAAAAGTCAATAAGAAAAGTAGAATATGGAATGGTATGCTTGTCCAGAAAGATTTTTTACTCGCCATAGTACCTCATAATTTTTATAAAATATATTGACATTTTTCTGTTTAACCAACTTCAGAGCTAAAGTTGTGAATCACTTTAACATTGAGTATATTAGCACTATGAAAAATAAGAAGAGAAAAAAAATACTAGTTTGGTTGGTGATTATTTTAGGTATCCTTGTTAGTGCGTTTATTCTCGTTGATGATGTTGTCATGCCACGATATGTTCAGCTTGGAAAAACGCTTAAAGTTCCAAATGTGGTTGGGCTACCGATTGCTGATGCTATGAAGGTTCTAAAAGATGCAGGGTTACAGCCAAAAGAGGCTGAACATAAGCAGGACAGGCATTATCCTGTTGGGACAGTTATTGGACAAAATCCGCCTGCCAATGCAGAAGTAAAATCCGAGCGTGGAGTTTATCTCACAATTAGTGGTGGAGAAAAAATGGTTGTGGTGCCTAATATTCAAGCAAAGTCAATTCGCGAAGCAACGTTTACGCTTGAACGATATGGATTGATTCTGGGCAATATTCAATATGAGCCGTCCGATAATTTTTTTGAAAATACAATAATGTCTCAGGAACCTACTGCTGGTACAAAAGTTAGTCTCCATTCAATGGTACATGTAATTGTTAGTCAGGGAAGAGCTGGAGAAAAAGAAGTCGTACCCAATGTTGTTGGGAAAACTCTTAGTGAAGCAGAAAAGTTTCTCACCCAAAGCGGATTTACACTGGGAAAAGTAACAGAGCAAGTTAGCCTAAATTTATTACCTCATACAGTGCTTGAGCAATATCCTCATGCAGGCGAGCTTGCGCCGAAAGGTCAACCGATTGATTTAATCATTGCCCAAAAAGCAGAACCTAAACCAGATGTGGAATTTTAACATGATGAATAAAGTTCTTATTGCTCCTTCGATCCTTGCGTCGGATTTGTTACGATTAGGAGAACAAATACAAGAAGCCGAACAAGGCGGCGCTGATTGGATTCATATTGATATTATGGACGGACACTTCGTTCCTAATATTTCATTTGGCGTACCTATTGTTCAATTAGTGCGACGTAGCACTCAGCTTCCGCTCGATGTTCATTTAATGATCACTTCGCCTGAACTTTACATTGATAAATTCCGTAATGCTGGCGCTGATATTATTACAATACATCAGGAAGCTACCCCACACCTTAATAGATTACTATCATACATAAAAGAAATTGGAGCTCTTGCGGGCGTTTCCCTCAATCCCTCTACACCAGTGAGCACAATTTCTGAGGTTCTTGATATTGTTGATCTTGTTCTTCTCATGACAGTAAATCCTGGATGGGGCGGTCAGAAATTTATTGAGCGTTCGTATCAAAGAATCCAGCAGTGTGTAGAACTTATTCAAAAAAGTGGCAGAAATATTTACCTCGAAGTCGATGGAGGTATTGATACGCAAACTGCCCCGGGCGTGGTAAAGGCAGGAGCAAATGTACTGGTGGCAGGTACATCCGTATTTGGTTCTCGCGATGTGAAGAATGCTATTGCGCAATTAAATAATTCATTTCTGAAAAACTCAAAAGTGTAAGAAGAAAATTATGACTCTCGACACGATTGATTTAGCGATACTCGATGTACTCCAGCAGGAAGGACGTACAAAACGAAGTGATTTAGCAGAGAAAGTAAATTTGTCATTGCCAGCGCTAAGCGAGCGTTTACGAAAACTCGAGTCAGAAGGATATATCGAAGGTTATTTCGCAAAGCTAAATCATCGGCGATTCGGGAAAGACATTACAGCGTTTGTGATCGTTACAATCGATTCATCGAAACATTTCATCACATTTGTAGATCATGCTGAAAAAGATGAGGAAATTCTTGAATGTCATGCGATCACTGGAGAAGGCACGCACATCATCAAAGTAAGGACTGACAGCACAGCAAGCTTAGAAAAACTTCTCGCAAAAATTCAATCATGGCCAGGCGTTATCCATACTCGCACTAGCATCGTGCTCTCGACACAGAAAGAGACGTTCAGAATTAAATTGCCAGATCATAAGCTTCCCTCTGATGCACATCAATAAATTAGTCCTGTTCATTCACAATATCCAATGACCTTGACAGCCATTAAATATTCAAGCGATCAACACATTGCGACAATCGAACTTCCGGATGAAACTTCTCAAGTAACGACACAAATTTATGTGTTGGAATTGACTAAGGCGCTTGCTGCCGCTCAAAAAGATGATAATGTAAAAGCTGTACTACTTATCAGCGGCGGAGAACAATGGTATTCAGGGATCAACAAAAAGAACTTTTCCAATATATTGAAATCTGATTTTTCTCAGAATCTTCAGGAATCAACGGAATTCACAAAAGTACTCCAACAAATCTATACGCTCAGGAAACCTGTTGTTACTAAAGTACGGGGCGAGGTTTCGTCAATAAGTTGCGGTGTTGTAACGGCAAGCGACATTGTGATTGCTTCTCGTGAAACATCGTGGTTTTCTTTTCCGGACATTCATTATGGGATACTCCCAGCGGCAATTCTATATTTTTTGATGAAACGAGTTGGCGAAACAAAAGCCCGAGAGATATTTTTTCAGGCTCGACGCTTAACAGCTGAAGAAGCTCTACATTGCGGATTAGCAACTTTCGTTGTTCCAGATGTCGAACTGGAGAAAACCACTCATCAATTTTTGACTACACTCATTACACATAACAGCAGTACAGCTATGGGTTTGTTAAAAGAATTTCTTTTCAGAATACAGGGAATGTCAGTCGCAGATTCGCTTGAGTATGCTTCAAATTTAAGTGCGCTGTCACGAATGACTGATGATTCGAAAAAGGGAATGGAATCTTTCTTAAATGACCAAACACAACAATGGTGAGAGAATCTATGCAATTACAATCCTATATCCGAGACATTCCTGATTTTCCAAAAAGAGGGATCGTGTTCAAAGATATTACTACTTTGCTGAAGAATCCCGATGCTTATAGATATGCCATTCAAAAGTTAGCGGAGCCTTATAAAAACAGCGGAATTACAAAAGTGGTAGGGATTGAATCTCGCGGATATATTCTTGGCGCAGCTATTGCTGATGAACTTCACGCTGGATTTGTTCCAATTCGCAAAGCTGGAAAGTTACCTGCTGAAACCATTAAAGCCACATATTCATTGGAATATGGCGCCGATAGTATCGAGATTCATAAAGATGCACTTACGCCGAATGACATTGTATTACTTCACGATGATTTACTTGCTACTGGAGGCACAATGGAAGCAGCAATTCAGTTGGTAAAAACTCTTGGAGCTACCATTGAAGGAATTTGTTTTTTGATTGAGTTAAGCTCTCTCAATGGCCGAGAAAAACTTTCCCCTTATCGGGTTCACACGCTTATTCAAGATGCTTCTTCAGAATAACAAAGCCAGTTACTTATGCTAGTAAAGCAATGATCACCTGTCCGATTTGTGGCGCCTCAAACGAAGATTATTCGTTTCGATGTACTCGCTGTCATTCTTACATACAAAATCGTGTACCTAATATTGATTTGTTCTCTACATTGTGGGGACTTATTGAGCGACCGAAAGCTACTTTTCGTACAATTGCAGTTGCTGAGCATAAAAACTATTCGATCATTCTTTTTTCGTTGTTTGGCACAATTCTTATTTTTTCTGCTTTTGCTTTTTTACGATTAGGTAACTCTTATGACAACTTGATTAACGTTTTATCTGTTATAATGTTAAGAGGCATTGCAACTGGAATTGCTTTAAGCATTATTCTATCCTTAATGCATGCACTATTAGCAAAATTTTCCCTCAGACGTGCTACTTTTCAGAATGCACTATCGCTTCTTGCCTTTGCATTTGCTCCTTATTCTCTTATTTCTCTTATACTGATGCCAATTAAGCTACAAGCCTTTGGAATGTATTACTTCACTTCAAATCCATCTCCTGCAATTTTAAATTCACTTTTATACTATATTCTTCAATTTTTCGAGGGTGCAAGCTTTGGATGGTCATTTTATTTAGCCATTATTGGCTCTAAAATTACGTACCAAATTTCAATTACCCGAAGCATTTTTATAAATTTTTTTACTTTTATCATAGCGCTTGGAATCGTATATTATAGCTGTAAGTTAATGTATTGAATATCGTTCACAAATTAAGAGAAATGTATGCCAAAAGTTATTCTTCAAATATCTTATGAAATTCAAGATGCAAAACGTGAAGATTATCTCCAGCTTGTCAAAGATTTAAAACGTCATTTTATCGAGGAACAGAAAAAAGAATATGCAATATTTGAACAGCGAGGAAAGAAAAATTGTTTCGTAGAACAATTCACCTGTTCTTCAATGGATGAGTACGAAGCTTTAGAAGATAATATGAATGAAAATAGCGAATCGCTGGTCAATAAATTAGAAACCATGCTGAAACCCGGAACTTCAAAATATTTGACACTTATTGAAATTTGAGTCCTCAGAAAGTTCAAGCTTTGTTTTGAAAACTGTACAAGGAGAAATTTTAATTGAACTTAACGCAACGAATTAGTGAAGACTTAAAATCTGCGATGAAATCAGGCGATCAATTACTTCTGAACACGGTTCGTTCGATACGCGCACAACTTATTGAATTTTCCAAACGGGAAGGAGCTCCAGAGCTTACGCCTGATGATGAAGTGGCTATTCTTCTTTCTGCAGCGAAAAAGCGTAAAGAAGCTATCGAAATATATGAGAAGGCAGGGAGAAACGACCTTGCTGATGTAGAAAAACGGGAATTGGATATTATCTCATCATACCTGCCGAAACAAATGAGCAGGGAAGAAGCTGAGGAGTTTATTGCAAAAATTATTGCTCAGGTTGGCGCAACTTCAGCAAAAGACTTTGGGAAAGTAATGCCTCTTGCGATGAAGGAACTAAAAGGTAAAATCGACGGGAGAACGGTGCAGGAACTCGTTAGAGCAAAATTAGGTGAATAAACCGTGTTATTAGATATTATTATCGGGTTCCCAATTCTTGTAACAATTTTCTGGGGATTTCGCGATGGGCTTGTAAAAAAAATTGTGGCTACTGTTGTAATGCTTTTTGCGCTGTACATTGCACAAATCTCTCGACATAGCGTTGGTGAATTTCTTATTTCTGCAGGAGTAGCTTCATCTGAAAAAGCTCCAACAATTTCTTTTCTTCTTGTTTTCCTTGGCATTTGTATTCTCCAGATGATTTTATATAGAATCATTGCAGGCAAATATAAGCTTGGCGGTTTAGGAGATAAAATTGCAGGCGCTGCGATTGGATTGATAGAAGGCGTTATATTTATGAGCGCTATTCTTATGGTACTTACCGTTTATCGGTTTCCAAGCCATAACCTTATTAAGACATCTCAATTGTATAAACCAATTGTCAATGTAGCTCCTCAAATTCTCGATGTAGTTGTAACAATACACAAAGAATCTCAAGAAGTAATAGAAAAAATCGAAGACGAAGTTTCAAGCGATAAGTCCACAACTTCTCCAGAACCAAAAGCCAAAACTGATAAATCTAAACCTACTCCAAACAACAAATCTAAATAGCAGTACTGTGTATCAAGAAATTTCTAGCGAAATTGAACGTGTATGTGAAAAGCTCGAGTTCAATAAACTCTTGCAACATATTTCTCGATACGCTGTTTCAACAGGAGGAAAGCAGCAGTTACTTCAACTTCGAGCAAAATATGCTGTTTCTGAAATTCAAGACGAGTTAAAGAAAGTTACAGATGGGAAAAGTCTGCTCCTTCAAGAATCGGCTGTTCCTTTAAATGAATTTAGAGATATTACACTCAGTCTCAAAAAGGCAGAAGTTGAAAATCAGGCTCTTACCATTGTTGAGCTTCTTGATATATTAACGATACTAAAAATATCCAGAGAGCTTCGACATTTTCTTGGAAAGCGACAGCAAGAATATCCAATTCTTGCTCAGTATTGTCAGAGCCTTGTGATAGAAAAAATACTCGAATACAATTTAGAAAATGCACTTGATCCACAAGGGATAGTGAAAGATAGCGCTAGCAAGGATTTACATAATATTCGACATGCTCTTAATGCCGCCTACGATAAACTACGCAAACATCTTGAAACGATTATGCGGAAGGTATCCGAACATGAGTTTTTACAGGAAGAGATCATAACAACTCGAGATGGTCGGCTGGTGATTCCGGTGAAAGTAGAACATAAAAATCGAGTACCCGGATTTATTCATTCAACATCGGCAAGCGGCGCCACAGTGTATGTTGAACCGGCAGAAACTCTTGAGCTCAACAATGAAATTCGAGAGCTTCAGCTCAAAGAACAACGAGAAATCCATCGCATCTTATTAGAACTTACTAAACAGGTAACATCAATTAAGGATGAACTTCATCAAACTTATCAAACGCTTGTTGAAATAGATTCTGTGCTTGCACGAGCAAAGTATTCCATCGAGGTGCAGGGAAACGAGCCGACATTTTCCGACGAGCCCTATCTGCATCTTTATGATGCTCGGCATCCTATTCTTCTTCAGCATATAAATAGAAGAAATGTAGTTCCATTATCACTTGAACTTGGAAAGCATGACCGTACGTTAGTTATTACCGGTCCTAACGCTGGCGGCAAAACTGTTGCGCTCAAATTTGTTGGACTGCTTTCTCTTTGCGCACAATCCGGACTTCATATCCCCGCTTCGCCTGATTCAGTACTTTATCCATTTACAAAAATATTTGTTGATATTGGAGATGAGCAATCAATTGATAATGATCTTAGTTCTTTTAGCTCACATTTGATTTACTTAAAGCAAATTCTACTCAACGCTGATAATAAATCACTGGTGCTAATTGATGAAATCGGCACAGGCACCGACCCGGCAGAAGGAGCAGCAATTGCAATTGGCGTTCTTTCTGAATTGACAAAACGAGGCGCTCTTACCATTGCGACCACGCACCACGGCACATTAAAAGC
>Ga0208825_1000522_pt1 | contig 36413 bp, 26 predicted proteins | sample AD_UKC113_MetaG_FD_184450 | JGI IMG/M metagenome (GOLD analysis project Ga0208825, IMG submission 184450) | Active sludge microbial communities of municipal wastewater-treating anaerobic digesters from Hong Kong - AD_UKC113_MetaG (SPAdes)... | ecosystem: Engineered > Bioreactor > Anaerobic >... | reverse complement strand
AAGAGTTTATTAAAAATCAGGTTAAAACGATAGAGTCAGCTCTTCAGGAAGAAAAGGTCATAAAGTTTAAGAATTATGAATTATATGTGGACAGGATAGTTCCATCTGGAAAAATGAAGTATTACTATGATGTTATTATAACTGAAGATGGGCCTCAATATTTAAATACTATTTATGCCAAAAAAGGTTTCTTAGACTCCTCATTTGAGAAGTATAATCTTATCTCTCTTACCTTATTAAATGGTTCATACAGTATACACTATAATGACGGAAGAGATGCATTGACAGACTATGAAAAATTATATATTTTCTTTAATAAACCTGCAGGTTCATATGATGGGGGAGATTCTTTATTGATGACAAGGATAGACAGGCTTGCGAAGATGGTCAGGCAAAATAAAAAAGCTGGAACCTATGAAAGAATGGTTGATGAAAAACTTCATTTTAAGATTGGACTGCTTGTAGCCTGTTTTTTATTTGCCATAGCCGGGCTTTCCATAGCCAAAGGCTTTCCGAGGTTGAATCTCGGTATTGCTCTTCTTTCATCGATAACGATAATTATGCTTTTTTATTCTATTTTCATACTTCTATCAAAGACACTGATAGTAAAAACAAAGATACCTATTCCCCTTATTTACTATCCTCTTTTAGGTATTTTGTTTTTAGCCAGCGCTGGTTTATGGTTAAAGGGAAGCAAGACAAATTAAATTTAAAAGTTTATCATAAAAATAAAAGATAGTGGAGGAATTATGCCTATACATATTCATGCTGAACAAGGTCAGATAGCAAAAGTTGTACTTCTTCCTGGTGATCCTCAAAGAGCCGAGTATATTGCCAGGAAATATTTTAAAGATCCAGTTAAATATACAGATTATCGCTTAATGTATGGATTTACAGGAAGTTATAATAATCTACCTATCTCGATACAGACTACAGGAATGGGAACTCCTTCTTTATCAATAGTTGTAGAAGAACTAGTTACTCTTGGAGTTGAGGTTTTAATACGTATCGGAACCTGTGGTGCAATATCTTCCACCGTTGATATTGGTGATATCATTTGCACTGTTGCTTCATCTTCATCGCATGATATATTTTCTCAAAGATTTAACAATGCAGCATTTTCTGCATCTTCAGATTTTTATCTTAACAGTATATTGCTTCAAAGTGCTAAATCTCATAATAAAAAGCTTATAATGGGAGATATACTGACTTCCGAGACTTTTTATGAGGAAAATCTTGATCTTTATAGAAAGTTTGCCTCTTATGGAGTATTAGCTGTTGAGATGGAAAGCTATGCTCTTTTTGGATTGGCTAAAAAATATGGAAAACGGGCAGCTGCTCTTTTGACCGTATCCGATAAAGTTTTTGAACAAAAGAGAGCCTCTTCTGATCTCATTTTAGGCGGAGTTAATTCTATGGTTGAAATAATTTTATCAAGTCTAAAAGATATTTACGATCTTATCCAGTAGCTTTAAGCATTAATTTTTATCTTTATTTTCTCTATCATTTTCTTCTTTTAAAATATCTTTTTTATTGTTTTTTTCGAAATTTTCATTTTCCTGCTTTTTAGGAGCTCTTTTAAGTAATTCTTCAAGATTGGAAGGTTTAATATTTTGAGCTTCAATATTTGCAGCCTTGATCTCTTCAAATATTTCTTTTCGATATACTTTGACCTGTTTTGGAGCCATAATTCCTATTTTAACCTGATCCTGTTTGATATCAACAATCATTATTTCAACATCATCTCCGACCATTATGCTTTGATTTATCTTTCTTGAAAGTACGAGCATGATTTTTCCTTTTGTTTTTTAATATCTTTCTAAGTTAAAGAAAATACTTCTCTATTTAACGAAAATAGGATGTTTTGTTGTATATTTAGGATCATTAACAATATACTGTATAGCCTGGTGTGTTTTAATATTAATTATTATAGGACCTACAAGATTTGCGGTTACTTCATCAATTTTATCAGAAAGTGTAACTATTGTCAAAACAAGTAAATCTTCTGATTTTTCAAGGTTAATGCTTTTTTTTGCTTCTTCATTAAGGTCGAACTCGTAAGATTGAAAAAACAAAAATGGATCGCAAACAATAAAACCAATTGCTTCATCTTCAGCAGCCTGTAGCAACATGAAAGGCGCAATATTTGCATCTATAAGATAGTAATCGCTGATATTTTCAAATCCAAAAATTCCTTCAGAGAAAGTTATTTTTTGGTTCTCGGTGACATTAAAGGTTCCAAGGTTTATGTTTTTAACTGTTGAAACTGAGCCTTTTTCCACAATAATCCTCCAGATTATGTCTAATTGATTATATTTTGACTCTTTTGACCAAAAATATCCGACTTTTGACTGCATTATTTATCATCAAAAATGAAAACATATTATTGCATAACTTATAAGTAAAAATCGTTTATTTCAAAAAGTTCAAGAGTGTTAGATCATAGATTTTCGAACCAATCTGTAAAGTAGCCTGGTGCATGAGTTCAAAAGATTTTAGGTCAGTTATTGCCTTTGTTACATCCGTTTCAAGTGCATTTGAAAGCTGATCTTGAAAAAGGACACCGAGGTTTTCATATTGACCAATAGCCAGATCAGCTCTTTGTGCTCTTGCACCAACCTCACTCTGGTACCTTAAAATATTTTGCATTGATTGATCTAGAAAGGCAAGAGTCCTTGTTGATAGAGATTCTATATCATTTGAATCCAATGCTTTTGAAAAATTAATTAGCTGATCAAATACGCTTCCACCATATTTTCTAGCTGTATATGAGATATTTGAGGGTGGTTTCCCAATATTATCTATTATCCCCATATCCTGTAGGACTGTTCCATCGATATCTTCTAAAAATGGCTGATGTGGATATAGAGTTTCTATATAGAATTCCTGAGTATTTATATCAAAATTTGCTCTTACACCAGCATTCGCCTTATTTATTCTTTCTATTATTACATCAAGGGAGTCTCCCTTATAAAGGTTTATATCGATATTATTTATTCTGATCTTACTATCATTTTGAACTATGAAATTTGATAAATTTTTCGTAGGTATTATTGTCTGATTCTCGGAGTAGAAGATCTTATTTCCAGGGATTGTAAATGCAATTTTATTTGAGTTACCAATATCTGCAGTCATTTCACCGGTATCTCCAACATAAGAGACAGATTGAAGTTCTTCATCTATTGAAGTTATAACGAAGGGAGGTCTTAATATTTCAAAACCACTAAAAAGATACTTTCCGTTATACTTTTCATTTGCAGTATTTGCTATCTCTGATGTAAGTTGAAGTACTTCTTTTTTAATGTTTTCCCTATCATTGGCATCAAGTGTTCCATTTGCTCCCTGTATTACAAGTTCACGCAGCCTTTGAAATATCTGTGTCATATGGTTAAGGCTTGAGTCTATATAGTTAAGATGTTCCTTTGCAGTCTGTGCATTGTTCATATATTTTTTTACTGAATCAAGGGAATCGCGAAATCTTAGTGAAGATAGAAAATTTTCTGGATCTTCTGAAGGTCTTGAAAAGGCTATACCAGAAGATATTGCATTATTTGTAGTAAAGATTTTGCCTTCAAGGCGCATCATATCTTTTTGCATGTTCTGGCTGTGCATTATTGTACTTATTCTATACATCGCAAACTCCTTTTTGCTTATTTATCTTTTCGGTATTTTAAAAATTTCTCAATTAAAAGATTTTAAAAATATAAAGAAAAAGAAAAAATTGCTTAAAGTATTATTATCATAATTTTAATCTTTTTATATGTTTATAGAATACGCTAAGTAATATATAGGTTATCTTTATATTTGCAGAATATAGCTAAAAAAGAAATAATCGGTTGAAAATTCAAATTGATTATGCTATATGATTTATGAAAATATATTTAAGGTGAGATTAAAATGACTAAAACAAGAGATGCAAAAATTATTGCACTTGTTTTATTGCTTCTTATTGTTTCCATGTTTTTTAGTTGTCCAAACCCTGCTGAATCTGTAGCCACTATTTATGTGGCAGGGTATTATAATAATGACTCAAATAAAATTGCCTGCTACTGGAAAGATGGAAATAAAACAGATCTGCCCTGTAACAATAATGGAAAGGCTAACTCAATCTTTGTATCTGGCTCTATTGCATATATTGCAGGTTGTTATAATGATGGCTCAAATGATATTGCCTGCTACTGGAAAGATGAGGAAAAGGTGGATCTGCCATGTAACAATAATGGAATGGCAAATTCTATCTTTGTAGTTACTGAATAGAATGAATGCATAAAAGCAAATATTTATAGACTTTTAAGGTAGAGAGAAGGTAATTTCTTTCTACCTTTTTTTAATAAAAGGAGTTGAAAGATATTCAAAAGAATTAAAGATATTCAAAATAAAAAATATATTTTAAAAATTTATCAGATAAAAGATTATATAAATTAAAGTAGAATATACCTGTTGCAATATATAAAAAAATATTTACAATTATGTCAAATATGTGGAGGATCTATGGAAAAAGCTCAAAAAAAATCTTTTTACCTTACTACTTTTTTGATTGGACTTGGTTTTTTTACTATGGGTCTTATGGATCCGCTTTATGATTCATTTGTTCCTATTTTCCTCAATAAATATATTGATCTAAAAGGGATAATAGGGCTTATTATGACTCTGGATAATATATTTGCAATATTTTTGATTCCGATAGTAAGTGCTATTTCTGATAGAACAGTTACTCCTATCGGAAGAAGGATGCCCTATATCATAGTTACTTTACCACTTTCGGCGATCTTCTTTGCACTTATTCCTTTTGGATATATGAAAAGCTTGCTAATGCTTATTCTTGTTATCTTCTTTTTAAACATATTCAAACAATCAGCTCGTGGTCCAGTTGTTGCGTTGATGCCAGATACTGTTCCAGCAGATTACAGATCAGAGGCTAATGGAGTCATAAACACTATGGGAGGCATAGCAACAATTATCGGGAGCTTATTTCTTGCAAAACTTATGGATCTTTCGGTTGATCTTCCCATTATAGGAAACTCTAAAGACAAACTACCCTTTATTTTAGCTGGTTTTCTTGTTATTTTTGCAACTATTATACTTTTTTTTACGGTAAAGGAAAAATCAAGAGAAAAGGTTGAGAAGAAAACCCCCATATTCAAGTCGATCAAACTAATTTTTTCTGAAAAGGATAAAAGTGCAGTTCTTATTCTTTTTTCACTTTTATTCTGGTTTTTAGGTTATCAGGGAGTTTTACCATTTGTGACCATGTATGCTATGGAATTTATAGGTGTTACTAAAGGTACTGCCGGGATATCTCCAGGTATGGTTGGGCTCGCTTATGCCATTTTTGCAATACCATCTGGCATAGTAGCGCACAAGATTGGAAGAAAAAAAACCATCTCTATTTCCTTAATCTCAATAATAGTAATTCTTGCACTTATCTTTTTCTCAAAGCCAGTTGTGGATCTTTTTTCCATACCTGCAAGTATTCATCTTCTAATCTTCTGGATTTTGCTTTTCTTTTTTGGTATTTTCTGGGTTAGCGTTATTACCAACTCTTTTCCTATGCTCTGGCAGATGGCTACATACGATGATATGGGTATATATACGGGACTTTACTACACATTTTCTCAGATTGCTGCTATACTTGCTCCCCCTATAGCAGGATTTATTATCGATATATTTAATTTCCGTATGATATTTATATATGCTATAGTCTGTATGGCTGTTGCATTTACACTTATGCAATTTGTCAAAAAGGGTGAACCTGAAAAAGTTAATTGAAAAAAAGTTAACTAAAAATAGTTAATGTCTGGTTTTGCTTTTTTTCTCTATTAATAAGGTTTGTCTGGCAAGAAATCCGACAGTTAAAGTAATTTACGATTTTTATTTTTTCATTTAGATGGTTGGGTTGATAAAAAATCTGTGAGTTTTTGAGTTTCATCTAAGAGTTTTTGTAAAGGCTCAGCCATCTCATACTCAAGAATATCTGAAAGATTTACATAATCTTTGTCAGAGATTGCAGTTTTTATTGCACCAAAAAGATCTGAAAACTGTTTTATAAGATCCTGAAGAACATTAAAATCATATTCCGATTGAGAAAATGAATCTATACAAAGTATCAGGACTTCAAAGTAAAAAGCAAGGTAGTTTATGAGTGAACCGAAGATTTCCATAGCCTCTTTTTCCTTGCCACTTTGAAAGTTTTCAGCAATTTTAGGAAGCAAGTCTCTAAGTTTTGAAAGAAGTTTTATGTTATCGGAAAAAATTATGACAAAATGTGAAGATTTGCTCTCTTTTGGAAGATTTTTTAGTCTTACAAATATATAGGTGACTATTTTAATGATTCCATCCATAAAATCGACTATTGTAGATAAAAACTCTTTTTTGAAATCATTATTTATTGCAAGCAGGTGAAGATTGTCTCCCATTTCCTTCATTTGTTGCACAACAAAAGAAAATTGTTTATCTGTTTTTGTTATAAAATAATCGGTCGAAATGGAGTAGATTATCATTATCTTTTCCACTACAGAAGTGCACCAGGAAAGCCCCTCTTTGATCTTATCAATATTTTCCTGATCATATTTATCGTTATCCTTTATGTAGTTTACAACATTTGTAAGGTATGAGATTATGTTTTCAACTGTCTGGCTAACAAGTTCTTGTTTGAAAGCAGCCTGTATTTCAAGTTTTTTAATCTCATCAACACTTTTACTCTTGATAGAATCAAGATTTTCAAAGGTATAAACAGTATCGTCTATTTTAATAGTATCAATATATAGATCATTTTTATCAAGAAATGTTATTATGAACTCAAATACATCGTTTAGTGTTTTTTCATTCTGCAAAGTATAAGATATTTTTTCACCATTGATATAGATTTCCATAATCTCTCCTATAATATTTCGCTCTTCGCTGGTTTACAACAGTCCAAAATCTAAAGTTTAAAGTAGAAAGCCCGTGAAACTGCTTAGTTGCGAGAGCTTAATAGTTTCAAGATATTTCAAAAATTCTTTTCTTTTATTTTCTTTTATTTTATTTAACTATCGGTTAAAATGAATTTGAGTCAAAAGAAAACTTTGGGATAACTTCTTCGATGAACGTAAATTTTTTTAATTTTTCAATCATCTCTTCACTAGAAGAGATTTTCAGTGATTTTACGTCAAATCTTCCAGCAAGAGATGAATATGAAAAAGAAAGAGGGCAATCTCCTTGATAATCATTTAAAAACCTTGAAAGCTTATCGAGATCTTTTTCTGAAGTATCAAGGCTGAGTATTATAGAATACGCCTTAATTCCCGGTTTTTTGCACTGTTCAACAGGTTTTATATCGGTTATACTAACTCTTTTCTGACGATTACCATCAAAATTTTTGGATTCTCTAGCAGTTACCATAAAAACTCTTGGTATATACTCTATTAGCATTGTTGAATAAAATGAAGGATCTAAAGAATCATTTGGGAAAAAGAAGAGTTCGATAGATTCAAAACCAGTATAAACTGTTAAAATATAGAATGTTGAAGTTTTTCCATTAGTTTTTGTTTTTACATCAACATTTTCTATGTATCCAATTATCTGTCTTGATTCATTAATTGACATAGATTGAAATAAATTATCGAATGATTTTGGATTTATGATATCAATAAGTTCCCTATATTTACCAAGAGGATCTTTATTTATAGGAAGACCAAGTAGATTTGCTTCAATTTTAGCATATCGAAAAAAAGCTTCTTCACTTTCGAGTAGTTCTTTATTATTTGCTTCAAATCTTGCTATAAGTGATCTCTGATATTCAACCTCAAAATTGCTCTCTGAATCCTCAAATAAAGATTCCTGATCATCTTCTTTTTCTTTTTGTGCGTAGTCAGCAAGTTGTTCATATATTCCAAGAAGTGTATCCGACTTTACACCTGTCCAATCAAAAGCTCCAACCTGTATAAGAGCTTCAATAACTCTTTTATTGACCTTTTGCAGATCAAGTCTCGATAGAAAGTCATAAAGATCTTCAAATTGGCCATTTTGCTTTCTTTCTTCAACTATTAAAGAGGATGCAGTTTCACCAACTCCCTTTATAGCACAGAGTCCAAATCTTATAGAGTTCCCCTCTATCTCAAAATTTATATCTGATCTATTTACATCAGGTCCTAAAACAGGTATACCCATAGACATGGCATTTTTTATATATATGGCCATTGTTTTAGTTTTATCGGTATTATTTCTTATAAGGGAAACCATATATTCAAGAGGGTAATGTGATTTAAAATAAGCAGTATACATCGTTAAATAAGCATAGGCGGCAGAGTGTGATTTATTGAAACAATAATCAGCAAATCTTTTAATATCTTCAAAGAGTTGCTTAACCTTTTGAGGATCTTTTCCATTTTTTACAGCACCGTCTATGAAGGATTTTTCTATCTTTTCCATTATATCAGATTTCTTTTTGGCAACAGCTTTTCGTAACCCATCTGCCTGAGCTGCTGTAAAGCCGCAAAGCCTCATGGATATTTGCATTATCTGCTCTTGATAAACTATGACTCCATAGGTTTCTTTTAGCACTGGTTCAAGTTCTTCAAATGGATATGTAATTTTATCCGGGTTGTTTTTTCTTTCTATATACATGTCGACATAACCATTTTGAAGAGGTCCTGGTCTATAAAGGGCAAGTGCAGCAGTAATATCGTCAATGCTTTGAGGTTTCATTCTCTTGATAAGTTTAGTAATCCCATCGGAATCAACCTGAAAACAACCAAGGGTATTGCCGCTTGCAAGTAGAGCAAGAGCATCTTTGTCATTGACATCTATATCTTCAAGGCGAATTTCCTTATTTTTTGTTTTTTTGATATTCTCAGTTGCATCTTTTAAAACCGTTAGAAAGTTTATGGATAGAATATCCATCTTCAGGTATCCAAGCCGTTCGACTGTATCTTTTTCAAATTGGCTAATAAGATATGGTGTGTCACTACTTGTCATAAGAGGAATTTCATTAATTACAGGGTTTTTAGTAATAACAACTCCAGCCGCATGAACAGTTGTTTGCCTGTATAGACCTTCTATAAAAAAGGCGTAATTGAGGATCTTTTTATATGTTTCGTTGCTATTCATAATGGTTTTAAACTGTTCATTGTTCTGTATTTCTTCTTCCAGACTATCTGAGACTATGATTTTTGTAATTCTATCTGCATCAGATGCTGAGACCTTTAAAACTCTCGCAACATCTTTTATCGCTTGCTTCGCCTTCATCTTCGAAAAGGCGCCAATAAGAGCTACATTATTTTCATTGTATCTCTGTCTTAGATATTCTATTATTCTCTGTTTTTCAGTATCCTGAAAGTCAATATCTATATCTGGCATATTGGTCCTTTCAGGATTTAAAAATCTTTCGAACATAAGTCCATGTTTAAGAGGATCTATATCTGTAATGCCAAGTACATAGGCAAGTAAAGATCCACCGGCACTTCCTCTCCCGGGTCCTACAAATATGCCATTTGTTTTTGCCCAGTTTATAAGATCCCACACTATTAAAAAGTAGCCTGAAAATTTTTTAGATTCCACAACGGACAACTCATAGGAAAGTCTCTCCCTTATTTCATCTGTGATCTTAGAGTACCTTCTTGTAAGTCCCTCATTTGCAAGTTTTCGAAGCATTTCTTCTTCTGTTTCATTTTCGGGAAGAGGAAAGGAAGGTAAAATTATTTCACCAAATTTAAAAGAGACATTACACATCTCAGAAACTTTCAGCGTATTTGAAAGAGCCTCCGGGTAGTCTTTAAAATAAACGAGCATCTCTTCATAACTTTTAAAATGATAACCAGTTCCCTGAAACTTAAAACGATCCTTATCATCTATTGTTGCCTGTGTCTGTATAGCTAAAAGTATAGAATGCTTCTCTTCATCCTCCTTTTCAAGGTAATGACAGTCATTTGTAGCAACTATATCCAGTCCATAATCTCGACTTAACTGTATAAGAGCTGAATTTACCTTCCTTTCCTCAGGAAGGTCATGGTACATCATCTCAAGAAAAAGATTTTCTTTACCAAAAATATCCAGGTATTCTGACAATGCTTTTTTAGCACTTTTTATATCATCTCGATTTATATAGTAAGGAATTTCACCAGCAAGGCATGCGCTCAAGGCTATCAACCCCTCGCTATGCTCAGAAAGAACTTGTTTGTCTATCCTTGGTTTGAAGTAAAATCCCTCAGAAAAACCTATGCTAGATAGATAGTATAAATTTTTAAGACCAGTATTATTCTTTGCTAAAAGTATAAGATGAAAGGCTGACTGCATGTCACCATTAAGGTTCACCTTGCTTTTGATCTTTCTATCAGTGGGAGCAATATAAAATTCCTGCCCAACTATTGGTTGTATATTTTGGGCAGCCATGGCATCACAAAAAGCTATTATTCCATGAAGGTTTCCATGGTCCGTTATTGCGACTGCTGGCATACCAAAGTCGGCTGCCTTCTTTGCAAGATTTGAAATTTTACAAGCTCCATCAAGCATAGAAAATTCCGTATGATTATGAAGATGTACGAATGGAGTCTTTTCCATTTTTTGCTCCTGAGAAACCAAATATTCGAAAAGTTTTAAAATTTGATCATTTATGAAAAACCGTCTGGTTCATAAAATAAATTAAACAAAAAAGAGGCTAGATACATAATTTCATTGAATTCTGCTAGCAGTTGAATAAAATATTTGAAAGATCACTAATTTGATCGATTATATAGTCTGGTTTTACCTTTTTTGAAAGATGTTTCTCGGAAAATTCGCCCTGCCTGACAAGAACCGATCTTATACCCGCATTTCTGGCACCTATTATATCAGAAGCCACACTATCACCAACCATAAGAACTTTTTTTCTGTCGATAGTCGGAAATTGTTTCAAAATAAGATCAAAGACAAATCTGTTTGGTTTTCCAATATAGGTTGCCTTAACATCGGCAGCTCTTTCTATCATGCCTACCCAGGAACCGACATTTAACTCAAGGGAACCGAGACTTGAATCTACAAGACCAGAAATCATCCCAATAAGTTTAGCGCCTTCTACAACTTTTTGAAGAACTTTATTCATATTTGAAAAGTTAAAGTCATCACGGCAGTCACCTATGACAACATATTCTGGATTTTCACTGTCATGAATGAATTCTGAAAATTCATCAACACCTTCTCTTGATAGTAAAAGCCAGATACTTCGGGGGTTGAGTTCCTTAAGATAAAGAGCTGTAGCCTTCGATGCAGTAATAACCTCTTGCTCATAAGCATTGAAACCTTTTGATTGAAGTTTAAAAGCTGCACTTTTAGCACTTTTTAGAGTACTGTTTGTGAGAAAACGGAGATTGATCCCATGTTCTCGTATATTTTCGGTAAGCTCTATAGCACCCGGGTAAACTTTCCCCTGATATTCAAGAACTCCATCTATATCGAAAAGTATTAGTTCAAAATGATTATTTTTCTTCATGATTTCTCTCATTTATGATAGTCTTGGTATTGAATTTTGGTAAATTATTTTGAAATAACTCATAAAAGTTTACTTGAAGCAGGAAATATATCAAATATTTTTTAGCTTTTTAAAAAAAGGTCTTTAATAAGTTGTCTCTCTACTTTTTTGTATTTATCAGAAATATTAACAAGTCGGTGATCTATTATTGTCCTTAGTTTTTAACAAGAACGAAAAGTTAAATTTTGTAATATACCTGCTGCCTTTACATTTTCTGTTTCATTAAGTGTATTATGTAATGTTTCAATATTGTAAGTTAAACTATCTTCAATAATGTTATCATCATTTTTAGCATATGTTCCAGAAATTTTAAAAATTGCATAATTCTGGAGTGATTTAGCTGATCTACCATCATCCATATATATAAATGTCTCAAAGTTTCCGTTTGCATCCGGATTAGTCAGAACTTTCAAGCAAGAATAATCAAGCATGGATCTTGCAATCCTATCCTTTTCATCGATAAGGATTGCTTTGCCACTTTTTAGATAAAAGGAGATGTTATTTATCGATAACTTTTTGTAAGTTTTTTTATCTATCAAAGTTTCGAGCTCCTCTTTATCCTTGCTATCAATCCTTTCATATTCAGTCTTTAAGGCAAGTTCTTTTGATTTTTTAATGAATCTATCTGATTTAAATATAACATTATCAAATGGTGAATATAGTATACAGTCACCTATATTTGCAATCAAATCGATTATATGGTTATCTGTCGTTATAAAAGGGAGCATATATGGTTTTTTAAATCGCATGCAAAGCATAAATAAAGAGTATATTGAAGGTAAAAGCATGTATCTTGTATTTATGATAGATCTGATATGGCTTTTAACTGGTTCCCTTAAAAGGTAAATCTCTCGTTTTTTCGAAAACATACTTGAATGGTTTCTAAAAAGTGGATGAAAAAAAGCCATAATAAACCACTTTTGGAGTAATTTTTCACTGGTGCTATACCAGAATCCCCCTATATCTGTTCCGCAGTATGTGTTACCGGATAAAGATAAAGATAATACCTGCTGCCACCCTCGAAAAAGATGTTTGATGCGTGGTTGATTATCTCCAGTCCAGTTACCACAAAATCTGCCATTAAATGTATAGCCAGAACGAGAAAAAAACATTGGACGAATATCATTTTCGAGATATGCATCTAAAGTAGTCTTAGCTTGAAAATAAGGGTAAATGTTGTGAACATCTCTATTTTTAAACATCAATCTATTAAATCTAACACTATCTGGAAAAGTTCTATCCTTCTGATCAAATATTGAAGGTTCATTCATGTCTATCCAGAGATCAGAAGTTTGCGAATCTGTTATCCACTGTTTTGTAAGATTTTTCCAGCTTTCAAGCCCATCTTCATTTAAAAAATCTGGAAAAGAACAGTCTCCTGGCCAGACTTTTCCTGTAAAATCACTTCCGTTGGAATATTTTACAAAGGCATCATTTTTTTTGATGATTTCATAGGGTTGATAACCATCTTCGATTTTGATCCCGGCATCGATAATCGGAACAAGGTATATAAAATTTTCATTTAACTTTGAGGATAATGCACGTAATCCTTCAAATCCGCCAAAGCTGTCACTCACGGTGAAATTCTTTGATTTAATCATTGCATCTATATCAAGGCAGATATTTGTAAGTTTTATATTGTCTTTCCTGTGATTATCAACTATTGTTAGAAGATTTTCCGAAGAACCGATCCCCCACCTGCTGTGAGTATAACCAAAGGCATTAAAAGGTGGAAGATAGAAAGAATCCTGAATCTTATAGAGAAAAGATGCTGAACTTGTAAAATCTTTAAATGCAAATATGGCAAATCTAAATAAATCACCATCTATGGATATCTTAGCAAGGTTTTTATCAGATTTTCCAAAATCGTATCTTATAAAACCCGGGTAATCCACTATAAAAAGGAATGTCGTTGTATCATTCTGTGGTTTTTCTGGATAAAGGTAAAATATATTTGATGTTGAGTAAAGGTTATCCACAAAATCTGCATGAAAAGCATTGTCGGTATTGTAATTGTCAAACACACCACTTCTTTTAAAAGGAGAAAACTTAAGGCCAAGTCCAAAAATATCATATTTATGACCATTTTTTTCTATGTCAAATGAGATAATAATATTACTACATTTATCACTCCTGTAAAACTCAAGTCCTAAAGTGGTTGGTATATCTTCTATATTTGCAAAAAAGGTTCGATTTTTATTATATAGGCTTAAAATGCTGGTTTTATTAAGAAGGAGAAGTTTTTTAAAATCATTCAAAAAATGCTCATCTGCCACAAATTGTTGATCTTTTTCAGGATTTTTTGAGATCATGTTATCAAAGTTATCCAGAAAAATAAAACCATCGTCTCTCAGTATATCTGGATCAAATCTTGTAAAATCCTTTAAAGAGACCATTTTCTTTTTGTGAGCAATCTTATTTTTAAATATTTGCATGAAGATATCTATACCATCCAGAAGTAACATTTAAAACCCTCCACACCTATTTATTAGATTGAACCTCGAAACCCTTTATAAGTATTCAAATAATTAAAATGCAAGAAGGTGAAATAAGTCAAAATTTGACCTTAAACTATAGACCTTTATCCACGGTTTAAAATATTCTCCGGACTTTTGACTTTAAACTTTAGATCTTTACCTGTAGTTTTGTTTTATCTTTTCGACCAGGTTTTCAGCACAAATGCCAAATCTTTTTTTCAAGTAGTCGACTGTTCCTACCTCGCCAAACATATCCTCAACTCCGACTCTGACAACTTTGATAGGGTACTCGTAGCTTAAAACTTCGGTAACAGCACTTCCGAGACCATTTATTATCTGATGATTTTCGAATGTCACTATCAGCTTTGATTTTTTAGCGAATTTCACCAGAAGCTGTTTATCTATAGGTTTGATTGTGTGCATATCGATAATCGTAGGCGTTATGCCTTCTTTTTCAAGGGATTGTGCAGCCTTGAGAGCCTCATTGACGCAGATCGCACCACATGTCACTATCGTAACATCTTTCCCTTCTTTTAATACCAATCCTTTGCCAAGCTCAAAATCTTGATTTTCATTGTATATAACAGGGGTTGATTTCCTATGAAGTCTCATATATGTACAACCTTTATGGCTTATGCTCTGTAAAAGTAATTTTTTAAGAGAAACCGTATCACAAGGCTCAAAAACTATAAGATCAGGTATTACTCTCATAAGGGCAATATCTTCAAAAGGCATATGCGTTCCGCCGTTGAATGCTGCTGTGACTCCGGGGTCGCTGCCAACAAGCTTAACATTTAACTTTGCATAATTACAGGATATGAAAAACTGGTCATATGCTCTTCTTGAAGCAAAGCAAGCAAATGTGGATGCAATAGGGATCTTACCGGTAACGCTGAGTCCTGCAGATATGCCCACCATATTTGCTTCAGCGACCCCGACATCAAAAAATCTATCGGGAAATTGCTTTTTAAAACTTAAAGTTCCACTTGATTTTGCAAGATCAGCTTCAAGAAGAACTATATTTTTATCTTTAGATGCAAGTTCGATTAGCGTTTCTGCAAAAACTGCTCTCATCTCTTTATCAGACATTTGTCCTCCATTCTATTTTAAATAATTATTGAATTACATTAATATTGAATATGATCTAAAAAAATCATTGTATGCATTCAAGGTCTTCAATAGCTTTTTCTGCGACTTTGATATCGAATGTCATGTTGTGACTATCAACTTTTCCCTCACCAGGTGAAAAACCTTTGCCCTTGATTGTATCAAGGATAATCATAGATGGACGGCATTTTTCGTTCAAGGCTCTTTCTATAGCAAAATCAAGCGATTGAAAGCAATGTCCGTTTATCCTCTGGACATACCACCCAAAGGAAAGCCATTTTGAGGTAATATCTTCGATGTTCATTATCTCATGAAGGTAACCATCTATCTGCATCTTGTTATAGTCGGTGAATACTATGAGATTTGAGAGTTTAAATTGAGCAGCAGCCATAGCAGCTTCCCATATTTGTCCCTCATTGCTCTCACCGTCACCGATTATGCAGTAAACTCTATTGTTAATATTTGAAAGGCGGGAACCTAAAGCCATACCAACAGCAGCAGAGAGCCCCTGACCAAGCGAACCTGCTGTCATATCTACACCAGGAGTCTTGTTTCTATCAACATGACTTGGAAGTCTCGTACCACCCTGATTTAAGGTCTTAAGCCAATCTTCTGGAAAGAAACCCTTTGATGCAAGAGTAGCATACAGAGCTGGACCTGAGTGACCTTTTGATAAAACAAAAAGGTCTCTATCTTCTTTCAGGGGATTTTCTGGATCAATATTAAGGTATTTATAATAAAGGATAGTGAGTACTTCCACTATCGACATGCTGCCACCAATATGGCCGACTCCAAGATAACCTATCATCTCTATCACTTTTTTTCTTATATCTTTTGCCACTAGCTTCAGTTCATTTTCTCTTGCAAGCTCCATAAAAACTCCTTTCAAGATTAAGAAATTATAATCAATAAAACATATAATATTCTTATGTTTTTTCAATGTTTTTATTAAGACCATGATAGTACAGGTAAAAAAATAAATTGCAAATCATAAAAGACATCGAATTAAATTAATTGATTTTTTTAATATAATGTGCAAAATAGGTATGTTAATAAATAATTTTGTTATTGACACATATATTGACTCTTTAGTATTAACTTTTGGAGGGAATTATGCCTAAGAAAATGAAGTCGATGGATGGAAATAATGCTGCTGCTTATGTATCATATGCATTTACCGAAGTAGCTGCAATATATCCTATTACTCCATCATCAACCATGGCAGAGTATGTTGATGAGTGGGCTTCAAAAGGTGAAAAGAACGCATTTGGTCAAGTTGTTAAAGTTGTCGAAATGCAGTCAGAGGCTGGTGCAGCTGGTGCTGTTCACGGCAGTCTTCAAGGTGGTGCTTTAACCACGACTTATACAGCTTCCCAGGGACTTTTGCTAATGATTCCAAATATGTATAAAATCTCAGGTGAACTTTTACCGGGAGTATTTCATGTTTCAGCTAGAACTCTTGCTACTCATGCCCTTTCTATCTTTGGGGATCACTCAGATGTTATGGCTTGCAGACAGACAGGATTCGCTCTTCTTGCTACTGGTTCAGTTCAGGAAATTCTTGATATAGCACCAGTTGCTCACCTTAGTGCTATTAGATCAAGGATCCCTTTTCTTCATTTTTTTGATGGTTTTAGAACTTCTCACGAGATTCAAAAAGTTGAGGTCTGGGATTATAAAGATATTCTTCCTCTTATAGATATGAAATCTCTTTCAGATTTTAGAAAGAGAGCATTAACTCCTGATGCTCCAGTTACAAGGGGAACTGCTCAAAATCCTGATATTTTCTTTCAGGCAAGAGAAGCTTGTAACCCTTATTACGATAGGGTAGCCGATATTGTTGAAGAAGAAATGCAGAAGATGAAGGCTATTACCGGTAGAGAATATCATCCATTTACCTACTATGGGCATCCAGAAGCAGAAAATATAATAATAGCGATGGGTTCAGTTACAGATCTTTTAAAGCCTACAATAGATTATCTTATAAAAAAAGGTAAGAAAGTTGGAGTTATAAATGTTCACCTTTATAGACCTTTCAGTGAAAAGTACTTTTTCAGGGTTTTCCCAAAAAGTGTAAAGAGGATAGCAGTTCTCGATAGAACAAAAGAACCTGGCAATATTGGTGAACCATTATATACAGATGTTAGAAGTCTTTTCTACGGAAAAAAGGATGCTCCTCTTATTGTTGGTGGTAGATATGGTCTTTCTTCAAAAGATACAAAACCAGAAGATCTTATCTCTGTGTATGAAAATCTTGAGAGGAATGAGCCAAAAGATCATTTTACAATCTCTATTACCGATGATGTTACTTTTCACTCTCTCCCTCCATCTGCACCTGTTGATGTTACTCCAGAAGGAACTTACGAAGCAGTATTTTACGGTATAGGTTCAGATGGTACTGTTGGTGCAAACAAAAATTCAATTAAAATAATAGGTGATACAACAGATCTATATTCTCAAGCTTACTTTGCATACGATTCAAAGAAATCTGGTGGTGTGACGATATCTCACTTAAGGTTTGGTAAAAACCCCATACATCTTCCAAGTTATGTTTCAAACCCAAATTTTGTTGCATGCCATGTACCAGCTTATCTCGATAAGTATGATATTCTAAAGGGAATAAAGAAAAATGGGACTTTTCTTTTAAATAGTATATGGGATAAAGATGAAGTTCTTAATCATATTCCATCATCTATGAAAAGGATAATGGCTCAGCAACAGGTTAAATTTTACATTATCGATGCAACTGAAATGGCAAAACAAGTTGGTCTTCCAGGTCGAACAAATTCTATAATGCAGTCAGCTTTCTTTAAAGTTACAAATATTATTCCTTATGAAAAAGCTGTTGAAGCCATGAAGCATGCAGTTGAGAAAACTTATGGTAAAAAAGGTGAAGATATTGTAAAGAAGAATTATAATGCTATAGATAAGGGAAGTGAAGTTATCGAGATCCCGGTCAATCCAGAGTGGAAGAATTTACCAGATGAAAAAAAGGAAGGGGAAAATTATCCAGAATTTATTGAAAAGGTCATGATCCCTATAAATAGTCTTAGGGGTGATGATTTGCCCGTTTCAGCTTTTACTTCAAGAGAAGATGGTACATTCCCTGCTGGAACGACTCAGTACGAAAAAAGAGGGATAGCTGTTGATGTTCCCGAGTGGAACCCTGAGTTCTGTATTCAGTGTAATCTATGCTCATTCGTTTGTCCTCATGCAGCCATCAGGCCATTCTTGCTGGATGAAAAAGAGGCTGCTGGTATTCCAGCTGGCACAAAGCTCTTAAAAGCCATAGGAAAGGGAGTAGAAAACTATCAATACAAGATTCAAGTCTCAGTTCTTGACTGTACTGGTTGTGGAAACTGTGCAGATATTTGTTCAGGTAAAAAAGGTGTAAAGGCTTTGAATATGAAACCACTCGAGTCACAGCAGGAAGAGGTCGAAAGGTGGAAATGGTTTGATAAAAATGTTAAATACAAAAAAATTGAACCTTACAATATTAAAAATAGTCAATTTTTACAACCTCTCTTTGAGTTCTCGGGTGCATGTGCTGGTTGTGGAGAGACTCCGTATATAAAGGTCATCTCTCAGCTTTTTGGCGAACGCATGATAGTTGCAAATGCAACTGGTTGTTCTTCAATTTATGGTGGTTCTGCTCCAGCCACTCCTTACAGAGCAGGCCAGGATGGTAAAGGGGTTGCATGGGCTAACAGTCTTTTTGAGGATAATGCAGAGTATGGGTTTGGTATAAATCTTGCAAATAGAAAGATGCAGGAAAAAGCGATTATGATCTTTAAAGATGCAATCTCTGCAAATAGGCTAGGTGAACAGGTTAAGACTCTTTTTAATCAATATCTTGAAGTTTCAAATGATACAAAGAAACAAGGTGAAATAGTTGACAGAATAAAGGATTTACTTGAAAAGGATAACTCAGAAGTTGCTAAAGAACTTTTAGTTTATTCGAAATACCTTGTAAAGAAGTCTATCTGGGTTATTGGTGGAGATGGTTGGGCTTACGATATAGGCTTTGGAGGACTTGATCATGTTATTGCACAGGGTGAAGACATAAATATACTTGTACTCGATACTGAAGTTTATTCAAATACAGGTGGACAATCTTCCAAATCGACACCTATAGCCGCTGTTGCCAGGTTTGCATCAGCTGGTAAGAGGATTAGAAAAAAAGATCTAGGTCTTATAGCAATGAGCTATGGCTATGTTTATGTTGCTCAGGTGGCTATGGGAGCCGATAGAAATCAATTTTTAAAAGCTATAACAGAGGCTGAAAGCTATAATGGCCCTTCTTTAATAATAGCCTACTCACCATGTATCAATCATGGTTTGAAAGCTGGTATGGGTAAGAGCCAGGAAGAAGAAGCTAGAGCAGTAAAAGCAGGTTACTGGCACCTTTACAGATATGATCCAAGACTTGAAAATGAAGGTAAAAATCCATTTCAGCTTGATTCAAAGGATCCAACAGAGAGTCTTAGAGACTTTATACTCAATGAAGTTAGGTTTGCATCTCTTGCTCAAACATTTCCTGATGTTGCAGAAGATCTTTTTAAGGCACTCGAAGAAGATACCAGAAAAAGGCTTGAAACTTATAAGAGATATGCTTCTATGGATTACAGTAAAAAATAATAATATATAATGTATTATGGTAATCTTAATGTGTACATCTGAGTTTTTGCGTTTACAAATATCTTGAAGGGGTTTTAAGTAAATTTATCTTGAAAAGTTTTTAAAAATCTTTAAATGCTTTTAAAGAAGAAATAGACTACCAAAAGGTTTAAAATACTTTTAGAAAGTATTTATACAATTTTTAAAAGAGGAAGGCAACTTCCTCTTTTTTTATTTAAAAATTGAAACTACAATAGTTGAAAGTACAACAGTCTAAAGTTTAAAGAATCATAAACACCTTAATACCACTTTAAAGCAAGTTCTATAAAGTACAACAGTCACAAGTCCAAACACAAATCTAAAGGCTCAAGTTCAGAGTCCAAAGGCACAAGTTCAAAGCCATAAGTTCAAAGTTCTGGAAAACAGATATCTCGTTTTTTCAAATAAACAGGCATTTTCCGGGTAAAAAATGGTGGATATCTTAATTTACAATCAAATCATCAAATTATAAATAGTACTGATTGACCTGAAGCACTTTTTTTATGAACCAGAAAGCTTTTACGATTTCTTTAATATAGAGAAACCTGGACGAATAATATCAAAATAAAGGCTCTTTAAGAGCCAGCTGGGAGCAAATTATGAGCAAACTTAAACAAAAACTTTACTTATACAAAACAATGAAGAGGAAGAGGAAACAGTAAAATCTATCTTTTTGAGGGGAGAGTCATTTATACAAAAAATTACTCATGGGTAGATGTTTATAAGCATGAAAAGTATATTGAAAAATTGAGCTTTTTAAAAACTTTTTAATTGGTAAAATTAGCAAAAAAAGCAAGGTAAACCTGGAAACATTAAAAATACTCAAAAAATAAGATCAACTTAAAATTTAAAAATAAAACATTTAGTTGTAGAAAAAATTATTTAATTATAATTTATATACGAGGGAATGAAAAATGAAGAAGGAAAATAGCTTTAAAAAAAGGAAAAATTTAATTATAGTGATATCCATAATAATTTTTCTGTTAATTTTTGTTTTAATTTTCAGGCAACCGATTACATTATTGTTAAATTCATACGAATGGGAAGCCTCAAAACTTCAATCATCCGCAAATAATTCTAAATGGAGCTGTTTAGCTTGTTCAGACAATGGCAAATTTGTTATAGCAACCATATATGGAGGATATATCTATATCTCTTATGATGATGGAAAAGAGTGGATAGAAAACTCAAATGTCGGGAAAAAGTACTGGATTTCTGCTACATGTTCATCATCGGGCAAATATATCTATCTTATTGAAGAGGGAGGATTTTTATATAGATCATCAAGTTATGGTAAAAGATTTGATCCTATAACCAGTACTGGAATAAGGTTATTTAAATCGATCACCACATCAAATGATGGAAGGGTTGTCTATGCTGCTGTTAGCGGTGAATACGGAGGATACATATATAAATCTAAAGATTATGGTGAAAATTTTGAAGAGTTAAAAAATTCGGGGATAAAAAGATGGAAAAATATACAAACATCAAAAGATGGCAGAGTGCTTGTTGCTATTAGTGAAGATGGATATTTTGTATACTCTAAAGATGGAGGATCGGAATCTTTATCTATCAAAGTTTCAGCAGATGATACTGTTTTAACCGATGTTTCGCTGATAGATGATGGAAAACTTGCTGTTATTTCTGAAAGCACAGGATATTTATATCTATTTGATATTTATCTGGATAAAATGAAAAAACTAAATGAGACAAAAGATAACTGGTCCTGTGTATATATTTCATCAAGGACAAAAAGAATAATTGCTACAGATTTACATAATTATATTTATATTTCAAATTCTCTAGATAATGAGAATATACTATGGGAAAAAAAATCTTATGATAGCTTATCATATATAAAAGATATATGCTGCAGTGAAGACCTATCTTTGATTTATCTTATAGAAGAAAACGGATATATAGCCTATTCAAATGATTTTAGCAATAACTTCGTCAAACTTCAAAATGTTGGGATAAGATACTTCAGGGGGGTAGATTGCAGCGCTGACGGTTGTACTGTTACTGCTGTAATATCGTACGATTCAATATATATCTCTACTGATTATGCAAAAAGCTGGAAACGCAATGATAATCTTGAGATGAATGATTGGTCTTCTATAAAATTATCCAGCGATGGTAAAAACCAGATTGCCACTGTTGAAGATGGGTATGTATATATTTCTTTTGATAATGGTGAAAACTTTAAAAGCATTCTTTACCCCGGGAAATGGATTTCATCTGACTGTTCGGGGGATTTTTCAGTGATATATCTGGCTGATATGTCAGGGAAAATATACAGATATTCCCCTTATGCAGATAAAGAAAAGATACAACAGTTGTACAAAGAAAAATCAAAATACTGGCGCTGTGTGGATTGTAGTAGAGATGGTTTTTGGGCTATCGGTGGCTGTGTAATGGATTATTTTACGATCTATAGTAATTATGGATATAGTTATGAAGAGAAGACATATCCCGGGAAGATGTATTTTAAAGATGCTGCACTCTCTGCTGATGGAAAAGTTATGACCATAATAGAATTTGGTGGTCATATATATACTTCATACGATTATGGTAAAAGCTGGAAGAAGAGGTATTTATATGATAGAAAATACTGGTCATCGATCTGTATGTCAAATGATGGCAAAATCCTCGGTGCCTGTGAATATGGTGGTTACATATACTTTTCAAACGATAGAGGTAAAACCTGGGTAAGGCAGGAGAGCGCAGGTAAAAGAAACTGGAGTTCCATCTGCTGTAGCGATAATGGTAGTATTTTTTACGCTGTAGCCTATGGAAACAATAATGTCTGGATTGGAAAAAGGAAGTAAATATTAGTTAAATTTTGTAAAAAAATTATTTGACTTTATTTTTATTAATAATAAAATGTAAAAAATAAATAAACTGTTTGATTTTCGCAATATCAAATATCATGGATACAAATTCTTTTATTTATTTATTTTTGAAGATAAGAAGGTTATAGCGTTAAAAATCAAAGAAAAGAGATATGAGAAAATAGTATATTTTATTATTTTATTAGTTTTAACCGCTTCAATTCTTCTGGCTCAAAAGGAGCATATAAAACCACCTGAAGTAAATTCATTTACTGATTTTTTGAAAAAGTTTATGGAGGAATAAAAGCTGAAGAAGCAGTAAAGCTTTTTGATGGCTTGATTAAGTACAGAAATAAAAAATATGGCCTATATTTTTTAGCATATAAAGGTATTATATTTAAAATTTCTTTTTATTCATTTTGCCCTGATACCTAGAATATTATTATAATAGAGAATTAGTTAATTTTGAAGATTATAAAGTGCAAACAAAAGATTTTGATTAAAATAAGATATATGAAAAAATAATTGACGAAATAAAACACCTGAAAATGAAAGGATAGATTTAAGATTAATCAAATAAAAATAAAAAAGTCCTGGAGCAATTTGCAAATAGCTATTTAAAGTAATAACAGTAGTGTCGAATTTTATCTTTTATAACCCATACCAATATATATACTTTCTGACAATATCGGGATCTGTTCCAGGCTTTTTAGCTATCTCATCTATTGTAAGATCTGTATTTTCAAGATAGACCTATAGTTGTTTTCTATATATAAAATATTCAGGTTTTTTATTTCTTTTCATTATTTTAAGTAAATGATAAAAATTTCTTGACAAAACTGAAAACCTAATTATTAAATATAAACATCAACTGTACAATAACTGCTGATTTATTTATTGATATTTATACAATAATAAATAAGTCAAAAAAAGGTTTAAATAGCAAAAAAATACAATTTAGACTAAATTTAGTACATTTTTAAAAAATAAGTTCTTAGTCATTTCGTACGGGAAATACAGTCGAAAGCTAAAAGTCAAGAGTCTAAAGCCCCAGGGACAAGAAAAAAACTTGAGTATAATAAAATCAAAATTCAAAAATCAAAAACGGGAAAATATAAAAGAAATAGAAATAAATAATTGGCTATTCACTTATTTGTATGACTTGTCATAAAAATAAAAATCGATAATTAGCTAAAATCGAAATAATATTGAAATAGTAAAGGAACTTGTATGAATTTAAAAAAAATCTTATCATTAAAAAAAACAAGAGTTCTGGCAATAATTCTTATTTTAATTATATAATCTTTATTGTATATACTTTTTTTTATTTTAATAGTGGTAATAAAAAATTAACTGATGATGAGAAGCAGGTTATTATGAATAATATCAAAAACAACTCTGATATTGAGCAGCGCATTAAATATATTAATGGCATCATTAAACACAATGATGAAAAGGCTTTTGTCTTTGAACTTTGCAATTCTTACCTGGAACAAAAAAATCCTGAAAAAGCCAGGGCAGAACTTTTAAAACGGGCTAAAAGTTCTAAAAAAACAATTATCGAAAGATATGATTATATTTCATATTTTATTGGTATTTCTCTTGATTATAACCTGCAAATAACTGATAATAATGTTAAATTAATAAAATCAATTGATAAAAAGCTGTTTAATTATCTGGATAAGCAAAAGAATAATATTGAAAAAAAAATATCAAAACTTTCTACAGATTTAAAAAAACAAAAAGAAAATTCATCAAAATTTTATTCTATTAACAAAAAAATTCAATTATTACTCCAGGAAAAAGATCAAATATCAATATATTCAATGGATCCATTTCAGTTAGAAAGAATGATGGGGGATTATTATTATAAAATGAAAGAACCTGAGTTAGCTTTATATTGGTATAAAAAATTTTACAGTAATCTTAATAAACCTATATCCTATTTTACAATTCAACCATTACGGAACTATATACAACTTCTTCTTGATAATAAAGAAATTAATCAAGCTATATTATATCAGGGTTTTTTATGTAATTTATCGCCATATCTTTTTGATGACTTATATAAGTTGGCAGATCTTTTATCTCTTTATAAGGACCAATTATCATCATTATTTACATTGATGTTTATAAATACATTATCACAATCCTATGATGAAATTAACTATAAAAAAAGTCAGATTTTTATTTTATCTACTCTTGAAAATTTAAAAGGTTCAGAACTTCATCCACTTGCATATAACCTTGTATCTATCTATCTTACCGGAAAAGATATTGAAACTCTACCAGAAATAATATCTAAATTTCAGGATAGTGGCATAAATCACTTCTTTTTTAACTATCTTCTTGGGCTTGGTTATAATAATCAGAAGATATATGATAAATCAATCGAAAACTTGAAACAATTCAATTCTATTTATCCATATTGTGCAGAATCATATTTTTTTCTGCTTGATTCCATATTGAGTCTTGAAAAAGAACAGCAAATATCAAATCAAATTGATATGAAACCAGAGGAAAAAATAAATCTTGCTGAAAAAGTTATAGAGTTAAAACCTGACAGTCAGATCTCATTAATATGCAAAGAGTTCCTGGGCAAAAGCATTGGTCTTTCCGAAAAACAAGCTATAAATATAATAACCACACCAGAATTAAAAAAAATGATCGATTCATATACTAAATATGGCGCTCCTGTTAATGTTTTTGACCCTTTACTTGAGTCTTTCAGTAACCCTAAAAATGTTTATCAAACAGCTGCAATTGAAGTTCTTTCATCCATACAGGTGCGTAAATCTGAACTAATTTTGTATCTAAAGACTTACTACATAAAAGCAAATACAAATCAAAGAGAAATAATTAATTTAATATTATCTTCTCTAGAAGAATAAGCTATTAAACATGGCTTTTCGCTGTTTTTATAGGCCGCTATAGTCAAAAGCTAAAATTCCTTGAATAAACCTGACAATACAGCAGTATAAAGTCGAAAGTATAACTTCCAAGATAAGAAATATATAAAAGAGAAAAATTAAAAAAACAGTTACTAAATCATCGACCTGTTTTTATTGATTTTGATTTTATAGATCAATTTATTCAAAATAATTCTAATTAAATTTAAGGAAAAAAACATGAAAAATAAGTGTATAAATATATTATTATTAATCATTTTTATTATTTTATTGTTTAATTTTACAAATAATACAAATGAAAAATTTGAATTAAAATATAGAGGAAATATTTTACGAAATGGTGTTGTTTATACAAAGGAAATAATAAAAAAACCTGAAATCAAATGGACATATAATAGTAAAGAACCCTTTAATTATATAATAATTTATAATAATATTTTAATAATAAGTTCTATCAATTCATCAGAACAAAGTAATATTATGGCTATTGATGCCAAAAACGGGAAATTAATATGGAAAATAGATAAAGCTGGATTACTTATACGCCCTTTGGAAGTATCTAATAATATTTTGATTGCTGTATCAGAGGATTTAAAGTTTTATGCTATAAATGTAAGCAATGGTAAAATATTATGGAAAATAGACAGAATAGAAGGAAGTGAATGCTATTCGGTGCCAACAATATATAATAATGTAGTTTATTTAGGAACTACTTTAGAAAGTGAATTTGAAGAAGATTATATTCATTTTTGTGGATATGATTTATATACAGGTAAAATTGTTTGGGAATATCCAATTTATGGCTCTAATACTGCACCTATAATAGAAAATGGTAAACTATATATAAACGATGGCTGGCTAATGCTCTGCATTGATATAAAAACAAAAAAATTGATATGGAAATATATGTGTAAAGGATGGATTTCGGTTGATGCAGTATTAAGTGGGAATATTCTACTTGTTTGTGATACTAAAGAAGGATTGAAAGCTTTAGATAAAAATACAGGAAAGATACTATGGAATAATGAAAAATATATATTTGATATAGGAATAAATAACGAACCTCCTGTTGTTGTGAAAAATAAAATATATTTTAAATATGTTGATTCTAATAATGATTATGAAAAATATCTCTGTTGTATGAATATTAGTGATGGAAAGCTTATATGGAAAAAAAATGTAAAAGAATTAGGATGTCGATTTTTTGAAATGCTTGTTGTTGATAAATATATATATGCAACAAGTTATCCATTAAATATTGTTTGTTTTAATACTGAAACAAATTCAATATTATGGAGACATGATTTTCCGATTCCTAAAAATCAAAAAGATTATGAAAGTGGTCGTATTGTTATATATGATTCAAAAATATATATAGCTACAACAAAAGGAAAAATATACTGTATGGAATAGAAATATTTTAGCATAATGATGCTATAGCAAAAAAAATAGAAACTCCATTACTTACAACTTATACCAATATATATATACCTTCTAACAATATCTGACTGCCTTATTAGCTTTTTAGCTATTTGAAAAATTTAAATTCAAACTTAAAATTATAAAAATTAAGGACATTGTATGCGAAAAAATAGTAAATTTTTCATAATTTTAATTTTGCTTATTTTAGCGACAACTATTTTATTTGCTCAAGAGGAAGAAGAGATTCCACCTTTTAAAATAAACTCTTTTCCAGAATTTTTTGAAAAAGTTCATATTGGAATGAAAGACGAAGAAATATTAAAAATATTCAATTATTCTTTTGAGCTTGTTTTGTTAAGTAAATATGTTTCAGAATTTCCAAATTTACCAATTTATTGTAATGGTTTTGATACTGATTCTATAAAATATAAGGATCAAAGATATAGTATAGGGCTTGAATTTTATAAAGATATTTTATTTCAAATTGGAATTTCTAAATCTCATGATATAGATAAAGATAATAAAATAATAGGCGAAAAGACTACAATTGAAGATTATTATAATATTCAAAATGAATTCAAACAAAACAAAGAATATATAATTGTTTCAGATGAAATAGAGAAACCAAAAATTTCTGGGACAACTAAATCTTTAATTAGGCATGTTTCTTATTTGATGAAGAAGAATGATGATAAAATTATTATGATATCTTTTCAAGAAGAAACATTTAATGAAAATTTAAGCGATTATTTATCTCATAACGTAATACAAGTATTTCAAATGCCATATTCAATTTATCTTGTGTATAAAAATAAAGAGCAAGAAAAAATATATGAAGTTCTGGAGCAATTTGTAAATAGCTATTTAAAGCAATAAAAGTTTTTTGTAGAAAATTCTTTTACAATTTATAACCTACAAATATACCTTCTAACAATATGGGGCTCTATTCTATGCCTTTTAGCTATCTAATCTATTGTAAGATCTGTATTATTAAGGTAGAACTGTAGTTGTTTTCTACCAATGAAATATTCAAGTTTTTTCTTTTTTCTTCCTCTTTTGTAATTCTCTATTTTCAAACTAATTAAATCTTCTTGTATTTTAATTAAAATAATCAATAATTTTTAATAAAGGATCATACAAATGAAAGATTTATACTATTAGTGTCGCTACTTCAAGTTACATAAACTAAAAGTGATAGAGAAATACTTCAGCTTACCCATTTTGGGGTGGGTGGTCGGGGTAGTCTGGGCATATGAAAAGGGCAACTTAAACACAACTGGAGGGCGTATTAATTATAATTTAAATTACAGTGATTATAATTATAATAATCCTCTTTATGGGATGGATGAATCTCGTGAAAAATTAGGTATTTTAAATCTTTTTGTAATGAATCTTGCTTTTTATTCTTATTTTGGAGATACACAATTTGCAGCACAAGGGCAAACAATCCATGGAAATGTTGATGCTATGGCTATAATGAATATTGAAGGATTAAGTCAAAAAATAACAGATTTTTATTCATGGGGATGGTATTTAGCAGAATACCAAAATTTTTCACCTGCTCTTGAAAAGATGAAAGAAAAATACAATGGTTGGCTTATGAAATATATTATGAATAATAATGTAGATGAAAAAGCAATTGGTACATCACAATCAGCTGCTGAAGGCTTAACTGATTTCGGAATATTTACAAATGATTTTTTAGTAGGATTACTTCAAATAGGCAATAAAATAAATGGATCAGGTGAAATAGCTAAAATTTGGCCAATATTTAAATATCTTGGAGCAATAAAAGATACATTTCAGTTATTTTATTCTTCAATAAAACCTTTGAATATTAAAGAATTAGAAGAAAATCCATTACTTGCATTAACAGAGCCAAAAAAATTTATTAATCTTATAAATAATTTGAATAATAAAGGGAAAAAAGATGAATCATTACAATTGATAAAAACAGTATTACCAGAATCATTTATAAAAATTATATTATACACAAATCCAACATATTTTTTAGATTTGATGAATACAATAGCTTCAACAAATTACGATTATTATTATTCACTATGCAACAATCTTGGATTTAATCCAGATACAATTCTTTATGCTATAATACAAAATACACAAAAACAATAGTAGGGAGATAATATATGAAAATAGAAAAAATAATTATATCGATTTTATTTATTATGATTTTTGTTGTATCTCTTTATGGTAAAGGCAATTGGCTTAAACCTCTCGAAATAAATTCTTTTCCAGAATTTTTTGAAAAAGTTCATATTGGAATGAAATCTGAGGATGTTATTAAAGCTTTAGATGGTAGATTTAAACTTATTCCAGCTGATAGTGAAGCTATAGGTTATAAAGATTTAAATTTATTCTGGAATGATAATTTTGTTGATATTTTATATAATAAAATTGAATATAGCACCTCCTTTTTATTTTACAAAGATATTTTATTTCAAATTAACTCATTAAAATATTTATATATTTATAAAGATAAGACTAGAGGAGAAAAAACAGAATACAGTGATTATGAAAATATTATCAATGATTTTAAAAACGATTCAAAATATATATATTTATTAGAAGAAAAATTTAAACCAATTGATCAAAGTGGATATAGATCATCAGTAACTGTTAATATGTGTCATTTTAAAATTGATGATAAAGTTATAACAATAAAATTTGTAGAGGAAATTTACAATGACAATATAAAAAATTTGCAAAAATATTATATGTTATCTATCTTTCAATTTCCTTTCATAATTTATGAAGATATAAAAAATAGTGAATCAGATAAAAAATATGAAGTCCTGGAGCAATTTGTAAATAGCTATTTAAAGCAATAAAAGTTTTACCTTTTTTCTTTTTTCTTTAAAGTGAATTCTCGCATAATAAAATGGTTATATTCTATCATTTTTATATCTATTGCATAAAGATTTAATGAATATCTTGATATAACATGCTCAAACTTTTTACCCCATTCGAAGCAGTTTAAGTAGTTACTTTCAAAATAAAGATCAAGGGGTAATTCCAGAAGTTCAGACTCTTCATCTATCCTGTATAAATCAAAGTGATTGAACAAAATTCTGTTACCCTTCACCTTACCACAATACTGGTTCACGATATTAAAAGTGGGCGATGTAAGTGAATCGGGGTTCAAACGACAAAAGCCAGCCATCTGTTTTATTAAAGCTGTTTTACCTGCTCCAAGGTCACCTTCAAGTATTATAGAAGCTGGAAGTATAATATTTGATATAAATGTAAAGCCAACTCTCTTAAGAGTTCTTAGATTACAACAGGTGATTTTCAAAATCTCTGAATACATACAACCTCACACAAGGACTAAAGTTTATAAATAAAAACTTTTTAATATAGTTCGATTGATATATTATACCAAATATCCTTTTAAATCAACTTTTTTCCGCCAGGACATAAAATAAAAAAATAATTTAGCAAAATCAGCTTTGAAATTTAGTTTTTAATGAACAATGTAGTTTTAATCCTATATTATTTAAAAAAATAGTAATGGTAAACTCTAAAAAAGTAGCGGATAATACCGAAAAATATAGCAAGAGATTCTGTACATGAAGAATTGGGTTTTTTTTAATTTGATGAATTATTCATTTTATAAATTTTTAATTTGCTGGATTGTTTAATTAAGGAACTTTGCATGAAAGAAAGTTTACTGTTTATCGTATTTAATAAGAGAAAAAATTTGAAATACAAGAAAAATGCAATTTTAATGTTTTTATTTTTTACTACTTTGCTTATAGGAACAAGTATTTATGTAAAGAGTGAGTCCGAAAATTTTAAATTTTTTTCTGATCCTCTCGAACAGGACTATTTATACAGGGAGTTCCTGTCTGAAATCTCATATAATTATAACTGTAAAAGCTCAAGTGGATTTTTACATCTAAGATTTGCATATTATAAACCAAACTACTACGATGATCTTTACAGGATTGCTAACTATTTTCAGCTTTCTGTGGACACTCTCGCTTCTGTAAATAATATCTTCTCTCAGTACATTTTTGATAATTCTGAGACTTTGATAATACCTAACTGTGAAGGGATTTTTGTCGAATACGATAAAAAAATAGGACTGGATAATATCGCAAAACTTTATTCTGTAAATAAAGATGCCATATTGAAGATAAATATTAAAGAATCCGAAGGCCGGATAAATGATGGTGAAAAAATCTTTCTTCCTTTAGCTCATTTTACCAAGCAAGAAAAGATACTGTTTCTAGGTTCACTCTTTAGAGATCCTCTTAGAGGTAAGGGGATTCTAACATCAAGTTTTGGACAAAGGATAGATCCATTTACCCATAAACCAACATTCCATGGTGGGATAGATATCGCCGTAAAAGTTGGAACTCAGGTTTATCCAGCTATGCCAGGGAAGGTTTCATTTACTGGTTACAAGGGTGACTATGGATATCTTGTAGTCGTTGATCATGGATATGGTTATCAAACTTTGTATGGGCATCTTAGCGAAATAAAGGTAAAAACTGGAACTATCGTAAGTTATGATGATATTATAGCTTTGTCCGGGAATACTGGTAGGACTACTGGACCTCATCTTCACTTTGAGATAAAGTTTGAAAAACAGAGAGTCAACCCTATGGATCTTTTATTTCTCAGCAATCAGTAATTAATCGCTCTTCATTTGAAAAAATCTTTTTCTGTTTACTTGTGTTTTTTACCATTCTCCTCTATCTTTGAATTTTTAATCTTTAAAGCTTTTTGAAATCATGAAAGTTCAAATATTAGAAATTCAAAAAACTATACAAAAAAAATCCCCCTGTTATATATTTTTATTGCTACTATCTTTAAATGAATGGTCAATATTCTATTTTTTAGAGAGTCAAAATGGTTATTGTTGTACAAAGGGTTTTAAATTCATCTGTGAAACTTATTTCTGAAAAAGAGTATTTTTCTTTTTTTGACAGAAATGTCAGTTATGGTAAAGTTCTTGATGAGCAAATGGATAAAAGACTTACCGATAATCCTATTGCACATATAGACTATGGCATGCTTCTGTTTGTTGGCTTTGCAAAAAATGATTCAGAAAATATTTGCAGTAAGATGGTAGAAAAGCTTATCAATCTTAGAATTTTTCCAGACAATAATGGAAAGATGAATAAAAATATTTGTCAGATTAAGGGACAAATTCTTGCTGTTTCAGAGTTTACTCTGACATCCAATATAAAAAATGGGAATAGACCTTCTTTTGATACCTGCCTTGAGCCAGATAAAGCCGCTGTTTTGTTTGATACTTTTGTTACACTTTTAAAGGAAAAGTTTTCAGATGTATACACGGGTGCTTTTGGAGAGCATATGCTGGTTTCTATTACAAATGACGGTCCTGTTACTTTTATTTTAGATAGTGAATATTTTAAATGGTGATAAAAGATAAATATCAATAAAGGAGCTTTATGCCTGAAAATATTATTTATTACAACAATCCACTTTTGAAATGTAAATGCGAACCTATCACAAAAATAGATTATGATATTGTACAGTTTTCTAAAAATCTTACAGAGCTGATGATCAAACATGATGGCATAGGCCTGGCTGCAAATCAGGTAGGTGTTTGCAAGCAGATAATAAGTATAGCCGGGATAGAACCATTTAAAGAGCCTATAATTCTTATTAATCCAAAAATAATCGAATATAAAGATCCTGTAGTAACCTATGAGGAAGGATGTCTATCATTTCCAAGACTTTATCTTAACATCGATAGACCAGAAGGTGTAATAGTTGAGTATTTTGATCTTAGCATGAAGAAGATTACCATAGAGGCTCATGAACTTTTGGCAAGAGTCTTACAGCATGAGATAGATCATCTTAACGGTATCTCTTTTATAGATAGGATCAGTACCACTAAAAGAAATAATATCGAATCTGTTCTGGAAAATATAAATAGGAAGTTTAATGGATAGATATGCCCTCTTTGTTACTTCTGATTTTGGGATAGAAGTTGCAAAATATCTATTTGACACAGCTGAAGTTGTATTTGTGCTTACATCACAGCCTAAACCAAAAGGTAGACATTTTATTATTGAAGATATTGAAACTGTAAAGCTGGCTAAGAAGAAGGAAATACAGGTAATATATGTTGAAAAAAGCTTTGAGATATTTAAAAGCATTGAAACATACCAGTTTGATTATGGTGTTGTTATAGATTTTGCATTCATTTTGAAAAAAGAAGTCTTAAGCCTTGCCAAAAAGATGTTTATCAACCTTCATCCTTCGCTTTTGCCAAAATACAGGGGACCATCACCACTTCACTTTCAGATAATCGATAATGTTCTTAAAACTGGTGTAACAATAATTAAGATGGACTGTTCGATAGATGCGGGGGATATATTGTTTCAGGTTAAAACTGAACTTGAATATCTTTTAAATTTCACAGAGTTTTATGATTATATGCGATGGCTTAGTCAGATTGCATTTGAACTATATATTAAAAATAAAGAAGTCATCATCCCGATCCCTCAAAAACATGAGGAAGCAACATATACAAGAAAGATATCAAAGGAAGATGCATATATAAACCCGGAAGAGCAGAAGAGTGATTTGATAATCGGAAAAATCAAGGCATTTGAAAAATGGCCTAAAGTCAAGATAAAAGCTGGTGAAGATATATTTATATTACTCGATGCTAGAAAATACTACAAAGATGTCGAAAAATACAAACCTGGCTGTATAAGCATCGAAGATAGACACATTATTATAGGAACAGCTGATTTACCAGTTGAAATAACCGAGATTCAGAAACTCGGGAAAAAACCTCAATCTACTGTTCAATTTTTATTTGGATTTAGAAAAAGATACACGAATTTACCTCTTGAGCGGGAGTTCTCTCTATGAGCAATATTCTTAAAAAATTATATTTTTTCTTTTTCAAGATTAAAAAATTCTTTTCAAATCTTTTTTTTAATCTGTTTCATAAGTCAAAAGTAAAAAAGCAGGTTGCTACGAAAATTAATTCAGATGATATTGGTTTTTTTGAAAATTTAAGGATTAAATTAAATTATTTTTTCTCAAAAGATAATTTAAATTACCTATTAAACCAGTTTATCTACAAAATAAAATATTTAAAATACAGAATAGTCTATCTTGTAAAGAATTTTTTCAGGCATGCCAATCATCTATTTAAATCTGGATATTTAGCCTTTACTCTTGTATTCTATATTATAATTTCAATAGTTTTTTTCTTACTGGCATACAATATATGGATTTCCAGTTATGACACGGTAAAGGTTCCAGATTTTAAAGATATGCGCGTTGTTGAGGCTGCTGCTCAGATCCAGCAACTCAACCTGATGGTTCAAATAGAGTCAAGATATTCAAATCTTCCATATGGCCAGATCATATCTCAATCCCCTGCTCACGGGCATGCATTAAAGGAAAAGAGCTTCGTAAAGCTTGTCGTTTCAAGAGGGCTTGAGAGCTCCTATCTGGATGATTTCACAGGCCAGAATCTTTTTTATGTTGAAAAAAGACTTCAAGAGTTATCTTTGTCTTTAAAAAGAGATATTAAAATAGCTAAAGTTGAAGAACAATACTCGGATCTTTTTGAAAAGGGGAAGATAATATCTCAGCAGCCTATTGAGGGGACAGATCTAAATTCTGTCTTCGAGATTAATTTGATCGTTTCTAAAGGTAAATTACCTGAAAATATTGTTATGCCAGATTATATGGGGAAAGAGATATCTCAAGTAATCGAACATGCTCAATCTAATGGCATAATTATAACTATAGAATACCAGACTGTGACAGACATTACCCAGATAGGTATAGTTCTTAAGCAATCTGTTGAAGCTGGTCAACAGCTGACTAAAGGGACAACAGTGGTCCTTACCGTAGGACAGCAATAGATCTAAACAGTATTATAATCTTTATTATTATAATCATTGATACTATAATTGCTGATGAAGGTAAAAAAAATTATGGATTCTATTAAAAGCTCTCAAAATAAGAGGGATCATGATATCTATGCAAAGGTTGCTCCATCTATCTTTGCCTGTGATTTTACCGATCTCTTAAATTCTATTCAAAAAGTTGAAAAATCTGGATGTAGATACCTGCATCTCGATATAATGGATGGGCATTTTGTCCCAAATATTTCCTTTGGTCCAAAGATATCAGCAGAAATTCTTGATAAAACCGTCCTTTTAGGTGATGTTCACCTTATGATAGAAAATCCTTTATTTTTTTTAGATATGTTTAATCATAAAAATGTTCAATTTATTACAGTTCATTTTGAAAGTTTTATTGAGGAAGAAAAAAAACTAATAGAGATAATAGATAAGATTCATTCTCTTGGCAAAAAAGCTGGCGTTTCCATAAAGCCAGCAACTGATGTTAAGATTTTGATCCCCTATCTTGAACTTTTCGACCTTGTACTTGTTATGACAGTTGAACCAGGTTTTTCGGGTCAGAAGATGATAGAATCAGCTCTTGATAAGATAGATAAGCTAAGCAATAAAAGAGCAAGCAAAGGTTATAGTTTTTTGATAGAAGTTGATGGTGGAGTCAACTTTGAAAATGCAAGCTCCCTTATTGAAAGAGGAGCAGATCTTTTAGTTATGGGTTCTGCATTTTTTAAGTGAAAAAGATCTGCAATTTTACCTGAATTTTGTAATTTTCCATTTTGAAACTACTATTATATTGGTGTATATTAACGAGGTTAGAATCTTGACTCTTTTAGGTCTTAGTTTTTTTTCTATCTTGCCATTTCAGTTGACTTACTATTTTTCGTACAGTTTTTTGTATGGTAATGATATATATAGTCTAACTGAAAATGCAGTGTATATTTTCAAGTGGGATTATGGCAATCTGGTTTATAGAAATAACAGGTATTCACTCTTGCTAAATTTTAACAATGCAAGTCTTCTTACTGGAGAGTTCATTCTTATATATGGTTATGGTTTTCTCACTGGTTTTTCAGCTTACTCATTAACCATAAACTACTTTACCACGCCAGGCATAAGATTTTACTTTTATCGTTCTCCTTCAGATAGTTATTCAGATCTTATTCAAAAAGGTCTTTTCTTTTCTTACGATTTTTATCTTGATAATGCTTCAAAAGATAGAAGTTTTGTTAAGTTTGCCTTACTTGAGGATTACAACAAAAACTGCTTATCAGCTTTTATCTATTTTTATTCACATTCTTTTTCTACATTTTTTAGTTCTCAGTATTTTTTTGACGCAAATCTTATAAAAGTTGCTGATGTTAGTTTGAATAATCCTATGAATTTTTTCTTTGCAATGGATTACAAACTTTTTTTAGATTCTAAAATTCCTTTACTTCACCTTGCAACAGAAACAAAGGTATTTTATATAATGGATAACTACTATTTTTTAAATTATATGATCTACCTTTCTATAAATAAAATTCTTTGTTTAAACTATATTCATAAAGAAGTTTATGAACCTGCAGAGTTTTACCTTAAGCCTTCTGATAATATTCGGGTCCTTCTATTTTTCAAGAATTTAGCGTTAAGTCTTACATATA